>Ga0208041_1000618_pt1 | contig 31961 bp, 21 predicted proteins | sample AD_SCU002_MetaG_FD_184453 | JGI IMG/M metagenome (GOLD analysis project Ga0208041, IMG submission 184453) | Active sludge microbial communities of municipal wastewater-treating anaerobic digesters from China - AD_SCU002_MetaG (SPAdes) (version 2) | ecosystem: Engineered > Bioreactor > Anaerobic...
GAGCCCACCTCCTCTACCGGGTGGATCTCCCGAATGATGAGGCAGCAACGGAGGTCGTGAAGGGGGCACTCGCGACCCTCGACGCCCTCTTCTCGAATGAGGCCGTGACCGTCGACACCGCGAACCACAACGCCGCCCGGATCTGGAAACTCTACGGCACGCTCTCGCGGAAGGGCGACAACACTCCGGAGCGGCCGCATCGGCGGGCGAAGGTCCTCGCGGCTCCAGCAGAGATCGGTATTGTCCCCCTGGAACGGCTGCAACACCTCGCGGCGCTCCTCCCCCGGGAAGAGCCCCCTGGGCGGAAGAAAACGAACGGCAACGGTCCCGGCATCGACCTCGCTTCATGGCTCCTCGACCACGGGATCGCCGTCCGGAGCACGAGACCCTACCAGGGCGGCACCCTCTACGCCCTCACGGAGTGCCCGTTCTCATCAGCCCACAGGAACGGGGCGTTCGCGATCCAGTTCGCGAACGGTGCCATCTTCGCCGGCTGCCACCACGCAAGCTGCGGCGGGGGAGCCCAGCGCTGGCCGGAGCTCAGGGAGAGGTATGAGCCGAAACGGACCCGAATCCCGGAGAAGAAGGCCGAAAAGACACCTCATCCTCCTCCTGTCCTCTTCGATGACGAGCACCAGGCACGTGCTCTCGATATCCTCAAGAGCGGCGACCCGCTCGCGTTCCTCCTCGACACCTTCAACCGGAGCCACGTCGGCGACCGGACCGTCGCGGAGTGCCTGATCATGTCCGTCGCCTCGCAATCGGTGGCAAACACCAGGGGGCTGCACGTCGCCATCTCCGGCAACTCAGGCAAGGGAAAGAGCCACGCCTGCACCACGATGCTCAACCTCATCCCGGAGTCTCATCGGATGACCGGCACCGTCTCGAACAAAGCGCTCTACTACGCCGACGACCTCCGGCCGGGAACGGTGATCCTCTTCGACGACACCTCGCTCTCCGACGACCTGCAGGAAGTGCTGAAGTCGGCCACCTCGTCCTTCCACGAACCCATCGAGCACCGGACCGTCACGGCCGACCGGCAGCTCCGGGTATGTTCGATCCCCGAGCGGTGCGTCTGGTGGCTCGCGAAGGTCGAGAACCCCGGCGACGACCAGGTGATGAACCGGATGCTGACGGTCTGGATCGATGACTCGGCCGAGCAGGACAAAAGGGTGCTCGAGCACCTCAAGCAAGTGGAGGCAGGCGCGTACCGGAGAGGCGACGACCCGGACGTCCTCACGGCCCGGACGCTCTGGTCGATCGTGAAGCAGCACCGGATCTTCGTCCGCATCCCCTTCGCCCGGCGGATAGGGTTCTCGAACGTCGCGAACCGCAGGAACCCCGCGATGCTCTTCGACCTGATCAAATGCCACGCGGCGCTACGGTTCCTGCAGCGGGCGCAACAGGAGACGGGCGATGAGGTCCGGATCGAGGCGACCCGGCAGGACTTCGATGCGGTTGCCCGGCTCTACGCCGCGATCAACCAGGAAGGCGGCGGGCAGGACTCGAAGATGACTCGGAACGAAGCGGCGGCGCTCGCCACCATCGCCCGGATGGGGTGGGAGACGTTCACCGTCCGGATGCTGCAGCAGGCGACGGGGCTCTCCTACCACCAGGTCCGGCGGATCCTGCAGGGCTACACCGCGAAGGGTACGACCTACTGCGGCCTCCTGGAGAAGTGTCCTGCCATCAGTGTGGTGGACGCGACGGTCATCGACGAGAGCACCGGGACGACCGTCCGCCGGCACGAGTCCCACTTCCAGTTCGACGCCGAGCGCTACCGGGAGTGGGTGGCAGAGCTCGCGGTCTGGCTGGAGGGTGAGGGCGAGGGGGAGGAGGACTCCCCACCCCCCTCTGACAACGGTTGCAATGATGGTTGCAAACAGGGTTGCAATAGTGGTTGCAAAGGTGGTTGCAAAGAGATCGAGGGTGGTAATTCTCCTCAGGAGGGTGAAATTTCCCTGAACGGCGACGATACTGCAAAAATTGACGACGGCGATCCGGGATCGTTTGCAACAATTTCCGGATCACACAGTTCACCCTATCCTGCTCCACTGGAAGAGCCCCGGGATCGCTTGCGCGGCCGAAGCGCGCTGTGTGTTTCGGCAAAAGTTGCAAACCAAAAAGTCGAAACCGATGATTCATCGACGTATCGGAAAACCAGCAGCGTACCAAAGAATATATCTTCACACGTTGTTTGCAACCATGTTTGCAAACCCGTTTGCAACCGGGCTGCAAATGTTGCAAACGGTGTCAGGCCGCTTTCGGGGGTGCTTGACCCCAGGGCGTTTGCCCGGGTGAAGGTCGAGCTCGGCCGGTGCGATATCTGTAATACCGCAAAAGCGGTCTACCGCTCTCGCGAGGCGCAGGCAAAGATCTGCGAGGGATGTTACGCACGGCTGGTGCGGGAGTGGAACGCAAGGGAAGGGGTGCGGTGATCTGGTCTCTGATAAACCTGCGATTTTCAGCAGTGATATCTAAATATGCCGGTAAAATTTACTGCCAATTGGCTGTTAGATCATGGACAAAACCGATGTAGCATAAAAAGTTTTTTGTACCGTCACGAAGATCTAATCTTTAAGCCATGTACCGAAGCATTTCGATCAGCATTTGATAAAAGGCTATTAATATGAGCGAAAAATCCGACATTACCCTTAGAGCAATCGATTTCTTCTGCGGAGCCGGAGGCATGACCTGCGGCATGAAGCAGGCGGGCATAGGGGTACTTGGCGGTGTCGATATTGACGAAGGATGTAAAGAGACGTATGAAAAAAATAATGAGCCATCATTTTTTATCCTTGGGGACATCGCCCAGTTGGCACCGGAAAGACTGGCCGAACTTACCGGAATCACACGAGAGGATGATTCTCTGATCTTTATCGGCTGCAGCCCGTGTCAGTACTGGACAAAGATTCGGACCAACAAAGAGAAAAGTGAAAAAACCAAAGACCTTCTAAACATTTTTGAAGAGTTTGTATCACAGTTCAAACCGGGATTCGTCGTCGTTGAGAATGTCCCAGGGTTATATAATCAACGTGAGAATAATATTCTTGGTGATTTTTTATCGTTTTTGGGTGGGAAATCATACAATATTCTCCATAATAACGTGATCAATGCTATCAACTACGGGGTGCCCCAAAACCGGGAGAGATATCTGTTGATTGCAAGCAGGATTGCCTCATCCGTCGATATACCCAAACATGAATCGGTGGATGATCTTACCGTTAGAAAGTTCATCGGATCTGATAACGGGTTTTATCCGATACCTGCTGGTCACCGGGATGCTACTGGGGCAATGCATACGGCAGCAGGGCTATCAGAACCAAATATGCGTCGGATCATGATGACAGATCCCGACGGCGGAACCAGATTCTGTTGGAAGGATGATCCGAAACTGCAGATCCCGACGTATGAAGGGAGAGATGGATACTTCCGAGACGTTTATGGCCGTATGTTCTGGGACAGACCGGCACCAACAATTACCACTCGGTTTCATAGCCTGTCAAACGGGAGGTTCGGGCATCCCGATGAGCACCGCGCAATCTCTTTAAGAGAAGGGGCGACCCTCCAAACGTTTCCGAAGGATTATAAATTCTTCGGATCAAGTATCGGATCGATAGCGCGACAGATCGGAAACGCCGTGCCACCAGAACTTGCTCGAAGGATAGGGTATGCTGTTGTACAGAGTTACTACAATGCAAAACAGTCGAATACGGAAGGATAACGTCTGATGGCTCAATTCAAAGCACGTGCCCGTACTGTGGATATGCTGGGCAGACAACAGATAGCGGGGATACCTACCGCTATCAGCGAACTTTTTAAGAACGCCCATGATGCATATGCCGATAATGTTGTGGTGGATTTTTTCAGACCAAGCGGCATGCTCGTGCTCCGTGACGATGGCATCGGAATGACGAAGCAAGATTTCGAAGAACGATGGTTGACACTCGGAACGGAGAGTCAACTTGAAAAAAAGATCGGAATTCCCAGTCCACCAATAGATCCCAACAAACCCAGAAGACCTGTTTTGGGGGAAAAAGGAATCGGTCGCCTTGCCATAGCGTCAATCGGATCGCAAGTGCTTGTACTCACACGGGCAAAGAGAGACGGGATCGTCGGACATTTGGTCGCTGCTTTCATCAATTGGACTCTGTTCGAATTACCGGGTGTCGATCTCAACGACATTGAAGTCCCGTTACTTGAGTTTCCCAGTGAAACATTGCCGACCGAAAGCGATATCACTAAGATGGTCGACCAAGTTCGGAAAAGTGCATCGGATTTATTTTATAGGGGTCGGATGCTTGAAGAGGATTATAATCGGATTACTAATGAGTTATCCAGATTTCGGGTAACCCCCCCTCAATTCTATTCTCATTTGAACGATCTCACATTTTCAAATCAGAATCACGGAACACACTTCTTTATTCTGACAAATAAGGACAATATGCTTCTTGCGATTGAAGGGGATAAGAATAGTAGTACGGCTTCTCCGTTGGTAAAAGCACTGTTGGGATTCACAAACACAATGACCGAATCAAATGAGAAGCTGACTATGCAAACGAGTTTCAGAGACCGTAAAAGCAACGATTACTGTGTCGATTTAATTGCCGAACAGCTCTTCTGGACACCCGAAGACTTCGCCAAAGCTGATCATCACATTATCGGGGATATTGATGAATTCGGGCAATTTCATGGGACCGTGAAAGTCTATGGAAAGGAATTCGATCACGTCGTCCCTTGGATGGAAGGACACGGACGGACTCAATGCGGACCGTTCAAACTCAAAGTCGCTTACGTGCAAGGAACTGTAAGGCAGTCTTCCTTGGATGCCGAGGAACACGCAAAAATGATTGCCAAACTCGATAAAATCGGAGGGCTGTACATTTACAGGGACAATATCAGAATTCTTCCTTATGGTGACTCCGATTATGATTTTCTCCGAATCGAAAAACGTAGGACGTTCTCTGCTAGATATTATTTCTTTTCTTACCGTCGTATGTTCGGGACGATAGAAATCACAAAAAATTACAACTACAATCTTATCGAAAAGGCAGGAAGAGAGGGCTTTATCCAAAACAAAGCATATACGGAGATCCAGAATATACTGGAAAACCTCTTCATACAATTAGCCGCTGATTTTTTTAGAGTGATGGGTGAAGAAGAAACCTTTGATAACACGGATTACTTCAGAGCAAAGCGAGACGAACTCGTACGGTTACATAAGGCAAAGGAACAACAAGAAAAGAAAGCAAGAGTGAGACGAAAACGATTCATTGACGATTTGGAAAGCGTATTTGAGAAGATTAACAAGGGAGAGCCAAATGAAAAAGTCAAAAATTTATTGAGCGAGACAAAGAATGACTTAATAGGGGCACAAAAGTCGATCGAAGATCCGAATACTCTCGTGAAATCTGTTTTATTTATCGAAAGTGAAGCTTTGAAATCACTTGAAGGCATTAAGTCAGAATACATAGTGACAAAACCGAGGGGTACTGGCTTAAACAAACAACTTGCACGTGATTGGAACCATTACCAGCAACTCTACCAGCAACTTGGTGAAACGACTTTTCTCAACGCAGAAAAAGAAATTACCAAAATGGTGTCTGAAATTGGACCAAACCACGCAATTTTGCTCGATAGACAGCAGAGGTTTAATGAGGTTCTTTCGGTGAAATTTGACAACACAAGGCTATTGTCCGTCAAAGAATCAAAAGAAACCAAAGAGAAGATTAAAGAGGTTTCCGAGCAGATTTCTGGACTTATTCAGGAGTTAAATCGGGAAATAGACATTAATATCAAGCAAATTCAAAGTGAGATTGTAAAAATAAACATTTCTGAGTTTGATGATACTGAGTTGATCAAGAAAAAAGAATATTATGAGTCGAGAATTTCCGAGGAATTTGAAAACGCACAACGTTTGATGTGGGATATCAGAGCTCAACTTGACAGTATTAGTTGGACGAAGACCGAAGACGGGGCCTACATCACCTCTATGGACGAACGGGAAGTTCTGGAGAATGAACTGCTTGCCCTGCGTGAACAAGTTGAACTGGATCTAGAACTGAGCCAATTGGGAACCGCTGTTTCCATCATACATCATGAATTCACAAACACTATTACGTCCATCAGGCGAAGTATGGTCCGATTGAAGTCATGGACGGATTTCAATAGAGAATTGGTGCCTTTATACAGTGATATAAAAAACAACTTCGAGCAACTGGATGGATACCTGACGCTCTTCACACCACTCAACAGACGATTATATAGGAAGAAAATCGAGTTGACCGGAAAAGAAATAGCCAAGTATGTCAATGATGTTTTCAAGGAAAGACTCCGAAGGCATGATATCAAACTAAGTCTAAAAAGCGCATTTCTTAAGAAAACCGTACGGTGCTACCCGTCTACGTTACTCCCAGCTGTTATCAATGTGGTCGATAATGCAATCTTCTGGCTTGGAAGGGCATCGGGCCCCAGGGAAATCTCATTTGACGCTGATGAGGAGGCTTTGTACATATCTAACAACGGAGAACCGCTGTTGAATTCGGATCTTTTGACAGGATCTATTTTTGAACAAGGGTTCACACGAAAACCTGGAGGTAGAGGCATGGGTCTGTACATATCAAAGGAAGTTCTGAGAAGGGAAGGGTTTGATATTACCGTAGCCGAAGTCAAGCCCGGTATGGAAGTCACGTTTAAGATTTCCGTCAAGACTGAAGGTAATGACAATGCCTAAAGATGCTACATTTCTGGAGTATACGGAAGATATTGTACGTAATTTCATAAACACCGCAGTTTTTATCGATGAGGAAGCATATTTTCCGGGTGAAGAAGAGGAAGAACATCAACCTGAGCGAAAAGAATTACTCGCACCCCAGTATGGACTTGGATCCACTGGGCATTTCGATATGTTCACACCGGTCGCTCACGGAAGTGATGTAGTAGAGCAGGCCGAAGATACTGCAGAAGATGTTCGGAATACTGACAATATAATCAGTCATGTTCTCAACGCCAAAAACGTAATGGATGTTTTTGCTAAAAATGGTATAATTTGCTCCATACTGAAACCCGAAGACCCTAATGAAATTACGAGCGATCTTTTGAATTCTGCAAAAAAGGCCGATGTAATTATTTTAGATTGGGATCTCTTCACCAAAGACGGTTCACTCGCAAAAAAAATAATAAACAATATTATTTCAACCGATTGCAATCAAGCAAAACGGTTGCGATTGATATTAATTTACACAGCAGAAAGTGTTCCGGACGTTTTCGAAAACCTTACGAACAAAGAATTTGTAACAGCACACCCCAGCTTGAAGACAGATGATGGAGAATTCATAGTAACAATCGATTATTGTAAAATCGTAATATATACGAAAGCATGGTCAAATTCAAGTGGTCTAACACATTCTGTCACTATTGAAGACCTTCCCAACACCATAGTTAAGGAATTCGCTCAAATGTCCGCAGGTCTGTTATCAAATGTTGCAATACAATCTGTTGCCACAATACGGAATAATACACATCAATTACTCGCCAATCTTAAGGATACCTACGATCCTGCTTTTATTACCCATAGAGTACTTCTGGAAATACCCGACGCATCCCAGGATTTTTCTGAAGAGATAATTATATCAGAAATCAGTTCGTTATTAGAGAGCAATCAGGTATCGGACATTGCTAATGGCGATGCAATTCAAAAATGGATCGAATATAAGAATATTTTAGAGTCCGAGAGTTATCCGATATCTATTTTCGACAACATAAACAACACACCCGTTGATGCGGTAATCTCGAGAGAGGGGGTAATCAGTGTCATAGATCGTGGTTTGCCAAAAGCCGTTAGAGCAGGCTTGTCTGCTCAAAAAACCACTTCTGAGGGCTCAGAAACATTGAAGATTGGGGAAGAGTCATATGGTTTTATTTCAACACTACTATGTCAAAACGACCCCGATAAAGCAGAGTTAGTCAATAAAAAATTTTCCTCTTTAACAACCGTAAAACGGTTTTATAAAGATAGTAATCACCAACCTTTCCTTACGCTCGGTACAATAATCAAGGAGAAGACAGAGCACGGAAAAGGAAAATTTTGGTTATGTATAACACCCCGCTGTGACTGTGAGAGAATACCTTCAGATGGAAAGGAATTCTCCTTCCTTAAATTGCAACCGAGAAATGAAGGAAAAAGTGTAGATATTATCGTCGAAGTGAAAGAAAATGAATTCTCAAAGTTTGAGATCTCATATAGAAGTCACGAATCGAAATTGATTTGCTTTAACGGAGAAGAAAAAAGTAAACGGGCTGTTGTCGAGAAAGAAGATGATGTATATATTTTGAAAGCCTACCCCAAAAAAGCGAGTGTCACGAAATATGAGTGGATCGGTGAGTTAAAGAGGGACTATGCCCAAAGGATAGCAAATAGATATGCGTCGAAAATATCGAGAATCGGCTTGGACGAATATGAATGGCTAAGACGCTTATCCCGGCATACGGATTGATAGGTGATCACAATCCCTGATAAATATTCTATCGAAAAACGCAGCAACATAATGTCTAAGATCAGAGGCAAAGAAACAAAGCCCGAGATACTCGTCCGTAACTATCTCTTCTCTAAAGGTTTCAAATACAGATTACATGATGAAAAACTACCCGGCAAACCCGACATTGTTCTCCCAAAATATCGCACCATTATTTTCATTCACGGTTGCTTTTGGCATGGCCATCCCGGCTGTAAGAGATCCAAATTGCCCGCCACAAATGCTGAGTTTTGGGAGAAAAAACTCTCTGCGAACATCGAACGGGACAAACGGACTATCGAGAGGTTGAAGAAAGAAGGTTGGAACATCATTGTCCTATGGCAGTGTGAAATCTCAAGTAAGAAAAAAAGAGAGGACCGATTGGAGCGGCTAATTGAGGAGATAAATGCAAACAGATAACTGATCCTCCATTGAACATTTCATCGGTTGAATAGAGATGTTCGCAACGATTGCTCCCCGATATCAATGATAGAAAGTATAAATCACGCGATCAGAGGCATCAGCCCATGCTACGACTGGAGGACATAAAGAAAGACGCGGCCGTCAACGGTATCGAGCCCGGCCAGATCGTACGTATCGTCACGACCGAGCCTGTTGGTGAGAACGCGCTGACGGTCTATTACAAGATCGCCGACGGGCAGGTGAAAGAGCAGATGCTCTTCCGCTCCAGCGAGCCTTCCCTCTCCCTCGCGGAGGCGGGCAGACCGTGGGCGTTCGACGCGCCCGGAGAGGAGTTCAAGCTCGTTGCGGAGGCCTACCGGATTGACCTCGCCTACCTCTTCGATCCGATGATGGCGGTTCACACCTCGAACGTCGAACCTCTCCCCCACCAGATCACGGCGGTCTACGAGTCGATGCTCCCCCGGCAACCGCTGCGATTCGTCCTGGCGGACGATCCCGGCGCGGGGAAGACGATCATGGCCGGCCTGCTGATCCGCGAGCTCCTGATGCGGGCGGATGCCGAACGTATTCTGATCGTCGCCCCGGGGAGCCTCGTGGAGCAGTGGCAGGACGAGATGCATGAGAAATTCGGTCTTATTTTCACCATCTTCTCCCGCGACCTTGCGGAGCAGTCGCTCGCCGGCAACCCGTTCGACGATCACCCCCTCTTGATCGCCCGGCTCGATCAGCTCTCCCGGAGCGAGGAGTTGCAGGAGAAACTCGCGCGCACGCAGTGGGATCTCGTGGTGGTGGACGAGGCGCACAAGATGTCGGCGACATACTACGGCTCGAAGGTGAACCGGACGCAGCGGTTCAGGCTCGGAGAACTGCTCGGCGCCCATGCCCGGAACCTGCTCCTGATGACGGCGACGCCGCACAACGGCAAGGAGGAGGACTTCCAGCTCTTCCTCTCCCTGCTGGATGCGGACCGGTTCTATGGAAAGTTCAGGGATGGCGCTCACAAGGTGGACGTTTCGGATCTGATGCGTCGGATGGTGAAGGAGGACCTCCTGAAGTTCGACGGGACACCGCTCTTCCCAGAGCGGATCGCGGAGTCGGTCACGTATACGCTCTCCGATGCAGAGGCCGCCCTCTACCAGCAGGTCACCCAGTACGTCCGGGAGGAAATGAACAAGGCCGACCGGATCGAGAACAACCAGCGGAAAGGGACGGTTGGATTCGCCCTCACCGGGTTGCAGCGGCGGTTGGCGTCGAGCCCGGAGGCGATCTATCAGTCCCTGAAACGCCGCCGCGAGCGGTTGAAGCGCCGCGTGGAGGAGATGAACCTCGACTCGCGCGGCCGGGCGTTCGTCGAGACGCTCTTCGACGTGCCGAGGAACGGGGATGCATGGGACGCCGACGAGGAGATGGCGGCCGACGAGTACGAGGAGTACGAGGAGGAGGTCGTCGATCAGGCCACCGCCTCGCGGACGATCCACGAGCTGGAGGCCGAGATCCGGATCCTCGAAGGGCTGGAGGAGCGGGCGAGGCAGGTCGTCCAGTCGAGGCAGGACCGGAAGTGGGAGGAACTCTCCCGGCTCCTGCAGGATACGCCCCAGATGCACGAGGAGAGCGGGCGGCAGCGGAAGCTGATCATCTTCACCGAGTACAAGGACACCCTCCGGTACCTGGCAGCACGGATCCGCGGGCTGCTCGGGTCCGAGGAGGCGGTCGTCACCATCGACGGGAGCGACCGGCGCGAGGAGCGGCGAAAGAAGCAGGAGATGTTCCGGAGCGATCCGGCGGTGCGGATCCTCGTCGCCACCGACGCGGCCGGAGAGGGTGTGAACCTGCAGAACGCCCACCTGATGGTGAACTACGACCTGCCGTGGAACCCCAACCGACTGGAGCAGCGGTTCGGCCGGATTCACCGCATCGGGCAGACCGAGGTCTGCCGCCTCTGGAACCTGGTGGCAGCCGAAACAAGGGAGGGCGATGTCTTCCAGCGGCTGCTCCTGAAGCTGGAGACGGAGCGGCAGGCGCTCGGCGGCCGGGTCTTCGACGTCCTCGGCGACGTCTTCGACGAGCGGAGCCTGCGCGATCTGCTGATCGAGGCGATCCGGTACGGCGACGACCCCGAGGTGCGGGCGAGGCTCCTCCAGCGGGTGGAGGGCGCCCTCGACACCGAGCACCTGCGGGCGATCATGCAGCAGAACGCCCTCTGCGAGGTAGTGATGGACGCGGAGCGGCTGTTCGCGATCAAGGCCGAGATGGAGAAGGCGGAGGCGAGGAAACTGCAGCCCTACTTCATCAGGGCGTTTTTTACCCGGGCGTTCGAGGTGTTCGGAGGCGACTTGCGGCCGCGGGAGCCCGGGCGGTGGGAGATCACCCATGTGCCGGCGGCGATCCGCGATCGCGACCGACAGATATCGGGGCGTGACCGGCGGTACATGCAGCCGGTGCTGGGACGCTACGAGCGGGTCTGCTTCGAGAAGGAGTACGTCCGGCTGCTCGACCGCGTGGGGGCACCGATGGCGGCGCTGATCCACCCGGGCCATCCGCTGATGCAGGCGGTGACCGATCTCGTGCTGGAGGCGCACCGGCCGAAGCTGCGGCAGGGGTCGGTGCTGGTCAACCCGAACAATCCCGGCACGACGCCGCGGGTGCTCTTCATCATCGATCACTCGGTGCGGGATGGGAACGACGAGAACCGCACGGTCTCGCGGCGGATGCAGTTCGTGGCGATCGATGCCGAGGGGCGGGCGGAGAACGCCGGGTGGGCGCCTCACCTCGATCTCCAGCCGATCGGCGAGGAGGAGCGAAGAATGGTTGCCGACGTTCTCGCCTCGCCGTGGATCAGCAGCGATCTCGAGCGGATGGCTCTCGGGTATGCCGCCGAGCAGCTCGTGCCGGCGCACTTCGAGGAGGTGAAGGACCGGCGGGAGCGAATGGCCGATCGGACGCTCGCGGCGGTGCAGGCGCGGCTCGTGAAGGAGATCAACTTCTGGTCCGACCGGTACCTCCGGCTGCAGAACGATCTGCGAGCCGGGAAGGAGGTGCGGATGAACCTCGAGAACGCCCGCCGGACGGTGGACGATCTCACGGCGCGGCTGGAGCGGCGGAGGCGCGAACTGGCGGCGATGCGGCACGTCATCTCGGCGACGCCGATGATCGCCGGCGGTGCGCTGGTGATCCCCGCGGGGTTGCTCGCGGCACGCCGGGGCGAGGAGCCGGGCGTCGATGCCGCCGCCCGCAAGCACGTCGAGGCGGTGGCGATGCGGGCGGTGATGGAGGCCGAGCGCGCCCTCGGCCACGATGTGGTCGATGTCTCGGCGGAGAAGTGCGGCTGGGACGTCACCGTTTTCCTGCCGGAGACCGACGGAACAACGCCGACGACGCGCCACATCGAGGTGAAGGGCCGGGCAAAGGGCCAGACGACGATCACGGTCTCGCGCAACGAGATCCTCTACGGTCTCAATCAGGCTGATAAGTTCGTGCTCGCCATTGTACTGGTGGACGGCGAGGAGTACGAAGGACCGTTCTACATCCGGGAGCCGTTCGACCGCGAACCGGGCTGGGCGGTGACGAGCGTGAATCTCGATCTCGCCGCACTCCTCGACCGGGCGGAGATCCCGGGAGCGAACTATGGATCGCGTTGATGAACTCTCCACCCTGCTCGCCCGCTTTGAAGGGCGGCGGATCGATTTCAAGGAAGAAGTGAGCGCAAGCCTTTATCGGCTCCTGTCTGCCTTTGCCAACACCGCCGGCGGTGCCGCCGTCATCGGGATCCGGGACCACGACCATGCCGTCACCGGGCTTGATCTCAGGAATAACGCTGTTAAGAAACTCGCGGACAGCATAACCTCCCGGCTCGGCATTCATCCGGTCATCGAGATCCATGAGATCGAGGGGAAATCCGTCGTCACCGTCGCAGTCGAGCAAAACCGCGTTCCGGTCGCCTGTGACGGCCGGTACTACACCCGCGTCGGCGACACGACCCGTGAGATGCTCCCCGACGAGCTCAGGGAGTACTTCCAGCAGAGCATTGAGTGGGACAGCGTCACCGGGCCGTACTCGTTCGACGAGATCGATGAGGAGTCGGTGAGGCGTTTCCTCACACGAGCAAACGCGACGGGCCGCCTCGTTGCCGTCGATCCGGCCGAATCGGTCGAGGCTGTCCTCTCCCGTCTCGGGTTTGTCCGGAACGGAGGGATCAGCAACGGCGCTATCGCTCTCTTTGGCAAAGATCCGCAACGGTACTTCCAAAACTGCATCCTTCGGATCGGGCGATTCAAGCGGGCGGATATCATCATCGGCGACCACGAGATCGGGGGCAATCTCTTCCAGCAGTTTGAGGAGGGTGAGCGGATTATCAAACAGTATCTCGGCGTCAGGTACGACATCTCGGAGGAGGCGATGCGGGAGTCCTTCCAGAGGAGAGAGATCTGGGACTACCCCCTTCCGGCGATCCGGGAGGCTCTGCTCAATGCGCTCATCCACCGCGACTACTTCAACAACACAGTCCAGACGCAGGTCAGGATCTTCGATGATCATATCCGCTTCCACAATCCCGGCCATCTTCCCGAAGGCGTTACCATCGATATGATCCTACAGGAGCATTACTCCTATCACCGCAATCCAAAGATTGCCGATATCTTCTACCGCGCCGGACTCGTCGAGCGCTACGGGTCAGGGGTTGAGCGGATCATCACGGCTTTCCGCGATGCCGGTATGCCGGCCCCCGCCTTCGCGAGCACCCCGCTCGGGTTCACCCTGACGATGCGGATGGATACGCTGAGCGCGAGTTATCTTCAGAAGATGGAACTGAGTGAACGGCAGATCCTTGCTGTGGAGCGGATCAAGGTCGAGGGGAGCATCACGCGCAGTGCCTATCAATCACTCACCGGCGTCTCGGCAACGACATCTCTCAGGGATCTCAAGGCTCTGGTTGACCTTGGCATCCTGGAGCAGGTGAGCCCGTCGAAGAAGAAGACGCGGTATGTCCTGCGAGAGGGGCCGCCATGAAGGGTGGATATTTCCAGAGCGTTCCAGCGAAACAAGAGTTGATATGGGCCGGAAACTGGATGGATACCTCACCAGGTGTGGATAAATGGTGGATAAATGGTGGATAAATGGTGGATAAATGGTGGATAAATGGTGGATAAATAGTGGATAAATAGTGGATAAATGGTGGATAAATAGTGGATAAATGGTGGATAAATAGTGGATAAATGGTGGATAAATAGTGGATAAATGGTGGATAAATGGTGGATAAATAGTGGATAAATGGTGGATAAATAGTGGATAAATGGTGGATAAATAGTGGATAAATAGTGGATAAATGGTGGATAAATAGTGGATAAATGGTGGATAAGATGAACCAGCCGAGAATGAGCGATGAACGCCGGGCGAGCAGGGGTGCCGTATGACCGTTCCGGTGAGGATACCGAAGAAACTGATCGAGGTGGCTCTGCCGCTCGACGAGATCAACGTTGCTTCCGCGCGGGAGAAGTCGATCCGCCACGGCCACCCCTCGACCCTCCACCTCTGGTGGGCGCGGCGGCCGCTCGCGGCGGCACGGGCGGTGCTGTTTTCGCAGCTCGTGAACGACCCCGGCTACGAGCGGGAACTCGGCCGGGGCGTGAACAAAGAGAAGGCCGAGGCGGAGAGAAAGCGGCTCTTCGAGCTGATAAAGAAACTCGTTCTGTGGGAGAACACCACGAACGAGGCGGTACTCGCCGAGGCGAGGGAGGAAATCCGGAAGAGCTGGCGGGAGACGTGCGCCTTAAACCGGAATCACCCGCAGGCGAAGGAGCTCTTCGACCCCGACAAGTTACCGGCGTTTCACGACCCGTTCGCGGGCGGCGGGGCGATCCCCCTTGAGGCGCAGCGGCTGGGGCTGGAAGCCTGGGCGTCCGATCTGAACCCGGTGGCGGTGTTGATCAACAAGGCGATGATCGAGATCCCGCCGAAGTTCGCAGGCAGACCGCCGGTGAACCCGGAGAGCCGGAAGCAGAAACGAGTCGGCGCCGAGTGGAAGGGCGCGGCGGGGCTCGCCGGGGATGTCCGGTATTATGGGCAGCGAATGCGCGACGAGGCGAAGAAGCGGATCGGCCACCTTTACCCGAAAGTGCGGGTCACCGCAGAGATGGCAGAGGGGCGGCCAGATTTGAGAGAATACGTCGGCGAGGAGTTGACGGTGATCGCCTGGCTCTGGGCGCGGACGGTGAAGAGCCCGAACCCGGCGTATAAAGATGTGGAGGTGCCGCTCGCCTCGACATTCTGGTTATCGACAAAACCCGGGAAAGAGGCGTATATCGAGCCGATAATTGAAGGTGGTGCCTATAAGTTTTCAGTGAGAGTCGAAAAACCGAAAAATCCAGATCAGGTCAAAAATGGGACAAAACTGTCCCGAGGAAGTTTTGGATGCCTACTCTCGAGCACTCCGATGAGTTACTCTTACATCGATGATGAGGCAAACGCGGGTAGAATGGGAGCCCGTATGATGGCCGTCGTCGCAGAGGGTAGAAGGGGTCGTGTTTATCTCTCCCCAACAGTTGAGATGGAAAACATTGCCCGATCATCAGTGCCGTTATGGAAGCCGGAAACACCATGCAGAGGAACGTTTGCAAGCAACGCACAGGGAAGGCGCTACGGTTTCCATACCTTCGGTGACTACTTCACCCCCCGTCAGCTCGTTGCCCTCACCACTTTCTCGGATCTCGTGGGCGAGGCGCGGGCGCAGGTGCTCCGCGACGCCCTCGCCGCCGGGATGCCCGACGATGGCCGTGGGCTGGAGGCGGGCGGCGATGGGGCGACGGCGTACGCGGACGCGGTGGCGGTTTATCTGTGTTTTGCCCTTGATAAAATGGCAGATCTTGGAAACAGTCTCGTTCGGTGGGAACCAGTGGCACAATGCCCACGTCAGCTATTTGGACGACAGGCCATCCCGATGATCTGGGACTTTGCAGAAGCGAACCCTCTCTCTACGAGTTCAGGGAGTTGGGAGGTATTAATTGAGGGGAGTACAAACGCTTTTTCCAAGGCGTTTGAAACAGTAAGTAAAGAAAGGGGCTTATCACTTCAATCAGATGCAGCAGATCAAATATACTCATCTTGGAAAATTGTTTCAACTGATCCTCCCTACTACGACAACATCTGCTACTCGGACCTCTCCGACTTCTTCTACGTCTGGCTCCGCCGCTCCCTAAAGTCAGTTCTGCCCTCCCTCTTCGCCACGATGGCCGTCCCGAAGGCCGAGGAACTCGTGGCAACACCCTACCGCCACGGCTCGAAGGAAGCGGCCGAAGCCTTCTTCATGGACGGGATGACCGAAGCGATGCGTTGCCTCGCAGAACAGGCGCACCCGGTCTTCCCGATCGCGATATACTATGCCTTCAAGCAATCTGAGACGAAGGGAGGAGACACCACCTCCAATGGCTGGGAAACCTTCCTCGAAGCGGTGCTGAAGGCCGGCTTCGCCGTCACCGGTACTTGGCCGATGAGAACGGAGAACAATAGTCGTCTTGTAGGTCAGGACGCTAACGCCCTCGCCTCTTCAGTCGTCCTCGTCTGCCGTCGGCGCGACCTCTCTGCCCCCGCCGTCTCCCGCAAAGAGTTCCTCCGCGAGCTGAAGCGAGCGCTCCCCGAGGCGCTCGACGAGATGACCTCCTCCTCGATCGCCCCAGTGGATCTCGCACAGGCCTCGATCGGGCCGGGGATGGGGGTCTTCTCGCAGTACTCCGCGGTCCTCGAAGCGGACGGCACGCCGATGTCGGTCCACGACGCCCTCGTCCTCATCAACCGCGAACTGGACGAGTACTTCTCGGACGCCGGTGGCGACCTCGACGCCGACACCCGCTTCTGTCTCGGCTGGTTCGAGGAGAACGGCTGGGGAGAGGGGAAATTCGGCGAGGCCGACGTGCTCGCCCGTGCCCGGGGCACGACCGTCGACGGCGTCCGGGATGCCGGTGTCATCGAGGCCGGCGGCGGGAAGGTCCGGCTCATGAAGTGGTCGGAGTATCCCGGCGACTGGTCCCCGGAGGCCGACAGCCGGACGCCCGTCTGGGAGGCACTCCACCACCTGATCCGCGTCCACCAGTGTGGTGGCGGTGAGCAAGAGGCCGCCGCCCTCCTCGCCCGGATACCCGGCCGGGCGGCGGCGATCCGGCAGCTCGCCTACCGGCTCTACACCCTCTGCGAGCGCAAAGGCCGGGCCGAAGACGCCCGCCCGTACAACGAACTGATCACCTCATGGGGGGCCGTCGAGGCACAGACGCCCGCCGTGATCGAGAAAACGCCACAAAAGACACTTTCCTCCTACGGAGGCTGAAGGCGATGAAAAACCAGAAGGAAACCATCAGAAAGATGGTCAGTTACCTCAACAACGAGGAGAAAGATGGAGGATTCTGGCTGCCGAACATTCAGCGGCCGTTTGTCTGGAGCGAAGATCAAATGACACGCCTCTTCGATTCCATCATGCGGGAGTATCCAATCAGCACCCTCCTCGTATGGCGTACCAAGTCCCGTATCCGCAGGCGAAAGTTCATCGACAACTATAGAAACACTATCCGCCTCACCGACTTTTACGTGCCCGAAGACGACAAAACAAAACTTCTCGTTCTTGACGGGCAGCAGCGGCTGCAGAGCCTCTTCATCGGTCTCCGGGGGAGCTATGAAAAGCGGGAACTATACTTCGACATTCTCAGCGGCGATCTCGTCGCCCCGGAAGACATCCGCTATAAGTTCAAATTTTTAGACGCTGAAAAGGTCGCCTTCCCGTGGGTCAAGTTCAAGGTGATTGTCTTCAGCAATGATCTCCCAACCCGGATCGCACGTTCGATTATCACAGGCGCCAGCAGAGAACTTACAGAAGACGAAAAGATACGGATAGAAGACAATGTTGCACGTATCTGGAAGCAATATTCCGGCGAGGAACTGGTGGTCTACCAGGAGCTCGACAGCGTTGATAACGCGGACGCCTACAGGGAAGATGATGTCGTCGAGATCTTCATCCGCGCCAACTCGGGAGGAACACGCCTCGGCAAATCCGATCTGCTCTTCTCTCTCCTGACATCGTCATGGGAGGCTGCGGATGAGCAGATGGAAGAACTGCTCGATGATCTCAACCGCGTTGGCTATGACTTTACCCGTGACTTCGTCCTGAAAACCTGCCTGACACTCCTCAACAAAGGGGCATCATACGAAGTCAAAAAATTCCGTGATGAAGGTACCAGGCAGGAACTCATTGACAAATGGGAAGATATTTCTTCAGCCATCCGTGATGTGAGGGACTATCTCTACGGCAAAACCTTCATCCGCACGGACAAGGCAATGCCATCCTACCTCGTCCTCATCCCCCTCATATACTTCCGCTATCACTTCCCCGAAAAGTGGGGTACAGTACAGAACCTCGATGAATACCTCCTCCGGACACTTCTCAGCGGAGCATTTAGCGGAACACCCGACAATCTAATCGACCGTTGTGCGAAGGCGATCAACTCCACTGGAGAGTTTGATGTGAATGAGATCTTCGGCATCATCCGTGAAGACGGACGCAGCCTGGAACTGACGGAAAGCACCATTTTCGGGCAGTACTACGGATCAAAAAATATCCACCTCATCTTCAACCTCTGGTATAGGTATTTCAACTACACGCCGGCGTATGAGGACAACCTTCCCCAGGTCGATCACATCTTCCCGCAGTCTCTCCTCAGAACAGTAAAAAAAGTCAATCCAGAAAACGGGAAACGGAATCTTCTCAAATATTACCAGGAAGATCGCGACCAGCTTGCCAACCTCATGCTTCTCACCGCTGATGAGAACGGATTTTCGGGAAAACGGGACATACCACCGATTGAATGGTTTGCTGACAAGGACGTGACCTACCTTGACATGCACCTGATCCCGAAGAACCCCGAACTCTGGAAACTTGACAATTATGAGAAATTTATCGAGGAAAGAGAGAAGCTCATCCTTGAAAAATTCGGATACCTAATTCAGGGAGATAGAACAGCATGACCATGACATCGCTCAGACCCTGGCGGGAGATCGCCGTCCCGCACGAAGATGTCCTGAAGGGCACCTTCCAGCAGGCAGAGTTCGCGGCCGACCTCTCCCGCGTGCATAAAGGCACCGCCAGCCCCGAGTATGGCGACCCGGTGCTCTTCTTCAAGCGCACCTACATCACCGAAGGGATGCGGCTCCTCCTCGACTCGGTGGTGAAACGGATCACCGGGCAGGGCGGCGACCCCGTAATCCAGCTCCAGACCGCGTTCGGCGGAGGCAAGACCCACACCATGCTCGCCGTCTACCACCTCGCCCGCGGCACCGTCCCGGCCTCCGACCTGCAGGGCATCCCTCCCATCCTCGACGCCGCCGGCATCATCGACCTCCCGAAGGCCCGGGTCGCCGTCATCGACGGCACCAGACTCTCCCCGAACATGCCCGATAGACGGGGGAACATCAGTATCCACACCATGTGGGGCGACCTCGCCTGGCAACTCGGCGGCGAAGAAGCCTATATGCAGATCCGGGAGGCTGACGAGTCCGGCACCTCTCCCGGCAAAGAGGCCATCGCCGCTCTCATCGCCCAATACGCGCCCTGCGTCATCCTGATGGACGAACTCGTTGCCTACATCCGGCAGTTCGACGAGAAGACCAGACTCGCCGGCGGAACCTACGGCTCGAACATCACCTTCATGCAGGCCCTCACCGAGGCGATCAAGGCGGTGCCGACCGCCGTCCTCCTCGCCTCCCTCCCCGAGTCCGACCAGGAAGCAGGGCTCGGGCGGGGTGTTGCCGCCCTCCGCACCCTCGAACACTACTTCGCCCGCGTCCAGGCACTCTGGAAACCCGTCGCCGCCGAAGAGGCCTTCGAGATCGTCAGAAGGCGGCTCTTCTCCGAGATTACGAACGCCGCCGCCGTTGAAGTGGTCTGCCGCTCGTTTGCCGACCTCTACATCGCCGCCGGGCCTGAGTTCCCCCGGGAGACCCAGGAGAGCCACTACTACGACCGGCTCGTCAAAGCCTATCCCATCCACCCGGAAGTCTTCGACCGCCTCTACGAAGACTGGTCGTCGCTTGAAAACTTCCAGCGCACCCGCGGCGTCCTGAAACTGATGGCGAAGGTCATCCACCGCCTCTGGAAGGACGGCAACAACGACCTCCTGATCATGCCCGGCAGCCTGCCCCTCTACGACGGCAACACCCGCAACGAGATGATCTACTACCTCCCGCCGGGTTGGGACCCGGTGGTCGAGCGCGACATCGACGGCGACCGTGCGGAGACGACCGGGATCGAGAGCCGCGATACCCGCTTTGGGAGCGTCCAGGCCTGCCGCCGGGTGGCGAGAACGGTCTTCCTCGGCAGCGCCCCGGGCACCCCCAACCGCATGATGCAGGGGATCGAGCAGGAACGGGTCCTCCTCGGGAGCATCCAGCCCGGGCAGCAGACGAGCATCTACCGCGACGCCCTCCACCGCCTCTCCGACCGCCTCTACTACCTCAACAGCGCCGAGAACCGCTACTGGTTCGACACCCGCCCCAACCTCCGGCGCGAGATGGAAGAGCGGAAGAAGCGCTACGACGAGAAAGAGAACGTCGTCCCGGCGATCGCGGAGGGCGTGAAGAAGGCCGTCTCGAGGGGGATCTTCGACGGCATCCATATCTTCACTAGGAGTGGCGACATCCCCGACGACTCCGCCCTCCGCCTGGTCGTCCTCCCACCCCACGCCCACTACGGGAAGCGCGACGTCCAGATGGCAACGGTCTGCGCGGCCGAGTACCTCAAACACCGGGGCGACCAGCCACGGCACCGGCAGAACCGCCTCATCTTCCTCGCCGCCGACGCCGATAACGTGCGCCTCCTTACCGATCACGTCCGCTCGATGCTGGCGTGGGAATCGATCGTCACCGACTACGAGAACAAGCGGATCGTCCTCGACAACCTGATGGGAGATAGTGCGAAGAATAACCGCGATACGGCCCGCAGGACAGTCGCGAGGACGATCCGGGAGACCTACCGCTGGCTGCTCGTGCCGGTGCAGGAGCTCGATGCCGGACGAATCTCCCCAGATATAACATGGGAGAGTTACAGCATCAACCCGGGCGCCGAACGGTCGGCAGAGGAGATCGAGCGCATCCTCAAGGAGAACGAGGCCCTGATCACCGAGTGGTCGCCGATTCACCTCTCCCGCCTGCTCAAACGCTGGTTCTGGACGGATGAGACCCCTGATATGAAGGCCGGCGAGTTCTGGGAGAACACCTGCCGCTACCTCTATCTCCCCCGTCTCCGGAACCAGGACGTCCTGAAGCGGACGATCGAGGCAGGGGGCGACGTGAAGGACTACTTCGGGCTCGCTGCCGGAAGAGAGGGGCAGAAGTACATCGATTTCACCTTCGGGAAAGGCAGGAGATCGATCGTTGTCGACGACTCCCTCCTCCTGATCGAGCCCGCCGCCGCCGTGGCATACGAAGAGAGCATCAGGCCGCCTGATACGCCATATCCGATAGATGCACCATTCGGCGGCAGTGAAACCCACGAGGGGGGTGCTGTCGCGATGGGCGGGGCATCTTCCGGCGGCGGGACGACTCCTAAGCCGGCAGGCACCCCACCTGTAAAGACCCGGTTTTATGGGTGCGTTGAGGTCGACCCGATCACGGCGAAGATGGCATTCAGCCAGATCGTGGACGAAGTGGTTATGCAGTTCATCTCGCGGCCGAACACAACCGTCACGATCAAGGTCGAGATCAGTGCGCTTGACAAGAAAGGGTTTGACGAGAACTTGCAGCGGGCAATACGGGAAAACAGTGCTCTCCTCAAGTTTGAGCCTGCAGAATTCGAGACAGAATAAGGGGCCGGGGTCAATGTTTACCGGGGGACTCTCCTCCTCCACCTTTTATCCAGATCTCCCACCAGAGAACCCTCAACCGGCAGACCACACTCGCTCCGGTCGGCCGAGGCCCGCGCCTCCGGCGCTTCGCTCCGTTCCGCTCCCGCTACACTCCGCGAGCCTCGCCTCCCTTCGTTCGTGGCGTCTACCTGATCTTTCTTCCTACCCCCGTAATCTCTAACGCCCATGACCGGCTCGAACCTCGCCGGCCATCGTCTGCCGGGAAGTGCTCGTCGCGCCGTGCTTCGCACCGCGCTCCTCGCACGGAGGGGTGGCGCAGGGCCACCCCTCAAATGACCCCCACCACCCGGCGCTCCGCGCCTCCTCCCGCCCTCAGGGGCGGGCAGTGCAGGGCGATAAGCCCGGCCGGGAGGGATAGACAAGTATCCCGCCGGCCTGTTTACGGGGAGTTGTGGTATCCTCCCGCTACGGTGCAATTATAGAAGAGATAGAGGGAGTGGCCCCGAAGGGCTACCGCCTCCCGCGCGGAGCGCGGTGTGGAGCGCGTACACCTGTAGGCGGCGGCCGGCGAGGTCCGAGCCGGTCGCGGCCGGCGGAGTGACCGGGCAGGAAGAAGAGAACAGGCAGACGCCACGACCGGAGGGAGGCCTCAGCCGACCGGAGCGAGTGTGGTCTGCCGGCCGATGTCCCGGCGGCCGACTACCACACCAGAGACAGGAGCAGCCATTCGGGTTCACCCGCCGAGCACCTTCACGATCACCGCCACCACCCCGCCGACGACCCCGCCGGCCCCCGCGCTGATCGTCGAGAGCCTCCGCTCCTCGCCGATTTTCTCGGCCTGCCAACCCTCCAGCGCCCGGATCCGGGCCTCAAATTCCTCGTCCTGCGCCTCCATTCTCTGCAACGCCCGGCAGATCCACTTTACATCCCGGTTCGTCTCGTAAACGAGTTCTCTGGTGGTCTTTTCCCCGGTCATCCTGGTAACCCTCCCGGAGGACTATGGGCACTCGATCCGCAAAAAATTGACCGTAAAGGATATACGCAGGAATCCGGGCCGTATCAAGGCCCCCGATAAAGTCAGGCTAATATTACTGGAGGGCATATCCTATGCTTGTCTGTCATATTCCCGGGAGCATGCAGGCGAGGAGAAACCCTCATGGCAGACTTCGTGCAGAAGACCGTAAACAAGACGGCGGTCCGGGACCTTACGACCCCGATCGCCGATGTAACGTCGTTTAACAGCCTCGTCCAGATGGTCATCACCGACAACCCCTTCGGGTGCGTCGAGTATACCGGCTCCGATGGGGTGCTCGTCGATGCCGTCGTCCGGAACCGCGAGCACTACACCGCGAAGGTGGACTTCGTCGACGGCGAGGGCAAGCGGGTCGGGACCGTCTCGCTCCAGTCCCCCTCGATCACCGCGTTCGAGGCGAACGCCGCGGAGGCGCTCGGCAACACGGCCCTCGAAACCGCGATGGGCGGCGAGGCCCTCCGGAACTTCGCCGGCGAGACCTACTACTGCCAGCTCAAGTGTCACGACCCGTCGGGGGATGACTACTACGTCACCTTCACCCGCCGGACCGTCCGGATCTCGTCCTACCAGGACGACGCCATCCGAACCGCGGTCGAGGCCTGGGCAGATGCCGTGCCCGCACTGGCGTGAGAGGGGGAGAATCCCTCTTTCATCCAGAAATAAAACTATTTCAGAGGTATGTCCTATTTTATGGGGTTTTGGGATGAATTTGGTACTTGAAATCCCCTCCTGAGTAGAGTTATGAAAGTTTACCCTTGTCTTGATCTGCTTGGAATGTTCAGAGTAAGGCGTTAATCCGCTCAAATAGTTGATTTACCTGCTGGACTGTCGAACTCCCCACCTTATCCACTAACTCTGCCTGGTATTTCAGGAGGTAAGCTGCAGGTTTGAAGTGGCTGAACTCTCCATTGTCGATATTGTTCTGCTTAAAGTAGTCTTCAAGACGTTTGACGATCCTCGGGCTTTCATTCGTGAGCATTTCAAGAGTTAACCTAGCGGGCAGAACTTGCTGATATGCCCCATTAACGAGCGTGAGGTAGAAGTCCCGATCAAAGAGATCCTCGATATCAGCGTCACGCGTTCCAGTGAATTCGCCGACCTGAATCAGGCTGTTTTGACCTAGGATTGCATTCGCCTTCAGATTGTCTATCCGCTGGCGATCCTTCTTCGCAACGTCCATGAGAACAGCAATATTGAGCTTATTCGATCCTAGCAGGGACACAAAGGTGGACACCTTATCGGCGCCACCGACAGGAGTGATTACCCAACGAGGATCAAGTCTTGACAGCTTATTTTCTTGGGCAATTTCACTGAGAATCTGAAGATAGATAAGATCAGAAGGTCCTTCAACTAGGAGGCAGTTCGGGCCGATGAATAGCGTTTGTGCCAGATCGTATCCCAGAGCAGCCTGAAGGGGGAATACTGTATCCTTATCGTTTCTCAAGATGTCCTCTGTAATTTTAGTTCCCTTTGCGTCTACATCCTCTACCATTCGTACTTGATTTAATTTTGTGGGGTCTATCATGAATGGAGAGTGAGTAGTATACACCACCTGATGTTTTGGGGCAAGTCTCTCATCGATGAACCGGAGAAAGTCTCCCTGCGCTTTTGCATGTAAACTGAGCCCCGGCTCATCAAGTAATAGGACAAGATCTCTATTTTTGTCTTCAATTTGAGAGAAGTAGGCGAAGAATGAGAAAAACCAGATGAAACCACGAGAGCGCTCATCGAAGGGCACTGAAACGCGGTGCCGGTTGTTTTTCACTCGAATGTGCAAAATCGTTCCCTGATTTAACGGCGGTGGATCATGCGGATTCGCTGCAGAGATTGCGAACTCTACCTCGAGTTGTTTGTTCTGAGTCCAATACTCAAAAACCTGATCCGTGACTGTTATCGATGCAGATTCCATTTCTGCTGTTAATTTTTCGAAAATTTGCTGGTTTTCGAAATCTTCTAGTTTATTCCCGGATAGTTCGAGGAGGGATAAAAACGTACGATCGGCTTCAGTTAACTGTTTGGAATCTCGTCGTTGTTTTAAATATTGTATGGATATCCGTCCGTTAATAGCGTAATAATCACCAAAATAAACAAAGTATGGGAGGAACTGTTCTAAGTAATTGTTAATTATGTGATATTCCAAGCCCTTTGGATGTGCTTGTCGTAACCTTGTGTGTAAGTCAATGACGTTGCTATGGTCATCACCCATCTTTTCCAACGCTGAAATAAGTTCTGGGATTGTGCCGATATTTTCTAAACTTTTCTTTTGAGGGTCTGTGAGATCCGACTTCTCTAAAATTCCACGAACTGCTTTCCTTTCATCCGTCTTGAAATCCCACCTCAACTCGTTTTTATAGTTCTTTGTCACCGTAATTTGACGTGAAGGTATTATGTTATGTCCAAGGGCTGCCTCTATTTGTACTACTTCTCCGTCGGTCAGCTCAAATAATGCGTGGACGACATCTGCCGGGTTTTTCTCGTGTATCTGCCGGTATCTTGTGTACCCCTTCCTTGGATAATCTAGGATGTCAAAGTTGCCCTTAGACTCCTCTATAGGATTGAGTCGCATGAGTGCCTGAAGGAATGCGGTTTTACCGGACTCATTCTTTCCAACGAGGCATGTCACATTGTCAAAGTTGACAACCTCCGAATCGTCGATACTTTTAAAATTAGTTACCTGTGCATTGATGAGTTTCATAGAGGCCCTCTTTTAATGATTCGAGTATTGCAAAGTAGGTAACTTAAATGTGTTGATGTTGGAATCTCTCCGGTCCACACCGTGGTGGAAAAATAGCCGAGTATCATTCCATCAGGCGCCAGCGGCCTGCTACTACACCATCGTCACCCGAGCGTCGATCATAAGTTGTGTAACAGCATCTAGGCTAAACAAACTGGTGAGTTGTGACCAGAGCCTGCGGAAAAATGAAGAATAAATCCTGAAAAACGAATTAAAAGTATAAGAGCAAGCGCCACGAAGCGAGGCCTCGGCAAGCTAGGGAGGGCGCCGATGGAGCCAGCCACCGGAAGAATCAGGACGATGTTCTGCAGCGACAACTAGGAATAAAGAATCTTGCTCAGGCTCACAATTGTATGGGGCAACTTGATGTTCACCTAACTGCGCATGCACTACGTTATATTAATTATCATGCCTGCTTTAGATAATAGTATGGAAGCCAGTTATCAAATTAAAGGGATAAAAGAGGATGAATACCCTATTTTATTTGCAATAATCAAGAATTTGATGGGAATATACAATATAACGAAAGTTAGGGTTTTTATTCGACCAAGACTGGAAAACGCCGCTGCACTTTCCCTGTTCGGAAATTACCTCATCATTGGTAAGCCATTTATCGATAATCTAAAGGAGGACGAGCTTGAAGCAATAATTTCGCACGAATTTAGCCATCTGTTTAACAGGGACTCCTTTTCGATACTAATACTAGCAATTGTATTTAGTGTTCCGGCAATAGTATCCTACTTATTAATGGACCCTGAGAATCCCTCGTTTTTGATAATCACTCTTCTCTTTCTCTCCTTGCTCTTCTTTTTTTACGGGTTTAAGATTCGCAATTGGATTATCTTCCATCATGAAATAAGGGCAGATAGAGAGGCGGTTCTTCGGACGAGAAACCCAAAAGCTCTTCAGAATGCCCTGATGAAAATTACTACCCGGCCGTTAGTCTCGGTGAATCGCCCTAGCCGCATTAGTTTAATTATTGAATCCATTTACTGGATTATTGCGTATTTTATTGGTTTCGAACATCCACACCTTAAGGAACGGATCGAATACTTGGATTTCACAAACAAGATATTAGAGTTCCATGAATCTAATCGGGAGTTTGATCAAGACGGTTTTACCGTGTCGCGGGCATGCCCGGCACAGCCGGCGATGCGAGCAGCAGGTGTAGAGCAGCCGTCACGAGGCATGTGCAACGAACGAGTGAGTGCGTCAGATCTATCAAACACTGAGATGAACCAAGGCGATACCCTGTAACGACTACAAGGAGCAAAAAATCCCACCCGGCCCGGGCCGCATCACCCGAAAAAGAAGAGGCCTCCTCACCACCTCCGGTGAGAAAATCCGCCGCCCGCTGGGCATCCGCCGCGGCCCGGATCACGTCGGCCGCCGAACCGTTCCGGATCTGCCGGAGCCACCCGACGATGTAGGCCACCTGGTTCTCCGCGACCGGCACATCGGTGCCGGTCAGAGCACAGAGGAACGCAGCGCCCATCTCCGCCGTCAGCTCCTCCCGGCTGTACCGCTCGCTCCCGAACCGGATGGACTCGGTGATCCCCGGCCGGTTCAGTCGGGAGGCGTGCCCGGTCCAGTGGGTCAATTCGTGGAAAAAAGCAGCGTAGTAGGCCTCCGGAAAGGAAAAACGCTCCAATGCCGGCATAGTAATCCGATCAATGCTCGGAAAGTAAGCTGGCTCTCCCGGGTCGACCTGTGGCCGGTTGCGGGCGATGAGATCCTCGCAGGTGATGATCGGCCGGACCTCGCCCACCTGCTCGACCTCAATGCACTCGCATTGTGAGAGGTTGAAGACCTTGTAGTACCGGACCAGCGGCCGGTCACGGTGAAGTGCCACGGTCACCTGCTCCCCGTTCTCGTTGAGGACCTTCTCCGTGTCGAAGCAGGACCAAAAGACCACCATGCCGCTCGCCTTCTCCCCGCGCCGGACGTGGCCGCCCGCCCGCCGGATCTGGTTGTAGGTGCCCCACCAGGTGTGACCGGAGAGGAGGAGGCGGTTGATCCCCTGGTAGGGTTTACCGGTGGCGATGTTCATCGGACTGAGGCTCTGCCAGGTCTGCCGCCAGGGGACAGTGCCGGCCTCAAGGGAGGAGAGGATCCGGTCCCGGACCACCTCATACACCGATACCATGCTTCAGGCCTCCCATTCGTAGCCGCACTCCGGGCAGACGTAGGCGGCGATCACCGGGTAAGAGCAGGGCGCTCCCCAGAAGGTCTCCCCCTCCCGGTGAATCCGGCAGTGCTCTTCCCCGACGACGGCGCCGCACCTGTCGCAGGTGGTCGCCGTCATTCGTCTCCCCCCCGACGGGGAACCAGCACGGCCCGCCTGCCGATCTCGTAGGGCGACATGAGGACGAAGAGATCCGGGGCGCCCTGCTCATTATCGTCACACCAAAAAGCGGGGAAGGTGAGGGGCGGCATCAGAAGAACCTCCCGTCGCCGTAACGCTCGTCCTCCTCCGCGGCCTGCTGTGCGCAGAACGCAAGGCCGTGCTCCGCGACCAGGCCCCGGTAGTGCTCCCGGATCTGCTCGGCCTTCTGCCGGCACTCCTCGGCCGCCAGCCTTGCGAGCCGGGCCCGGAACCCGTCGAGTTCTGCAGCCCGCTCGTCGTACTCTGCCATCTTCAGCAGGTCGCGGTAGGGGATCGCGTCGGTGAAAGAGAGGGGGCGCCCGGAAGGGTTAAGGGGCTGCCCGCCGATCATGTCTGTGCAGGGGCTCGTGGTGGCTGTTGCGTCTGTCCAGGACATTTAGGCCACCTCGAACACTGCCGCTTTTCCGATACTCCCGTTGACGACCTGCAGGAGCTGTGACTTGATCACCGTACAGAGCGCTCCTTCTGTCAGGTGCAGGTTCACCGCTTTTCCCGTCGCACTCGGCATCGCGTAGCCGTGCCTCTGGCCATCCTCGCCGACCAGGCAGTTGTTGTCGAAGTGGAACGATCCGACCGTGTCGATCTCCATCCGGAGCCGGCCGTCATTTAGGGCCAGCCTGCCGATTTTCTTGAATGTCATCTCTCGATTCCTCCAGCGAGCGTTTTTCCGCTCACTATTATAGTATGGGAGGGCTGAGTATTTAATTGTATGTGTAATACACATACATTACACATACAATAGAATTTATCCGTATGGGCATAGTATGTGATAGTAATGAGTAGCGAAGTTTTCGAGATCCGGATCAATGCGTACGGAATGGCCGATAAGAAGGTGACAAAGCACGGGAACAGTGCTCATGTCTATCTACCGGCCGAATGGGTTGGAAAGAAGGTGAAGGTTCTTCTGCTCGAACCGGTCGAGGAAGAGTAAGGTCGGACCGGGTCCCACCCGACGGACGAGCGTCCTTGCTTGCGATGCTTTCTTTGGACTATGGCCCTGTTCATTGTCGGTGCCCAATGCCCTTGGATGCCCTCACTCACTCGCTTGTGCTCGCATCGTGACGGCTGGCATCACCGGCTCCGCCGGGCATGCTCGCGGCTGTAGGTTGGTCTTGCGGACCTCGGTCGTGCTCTGTTGTCAAGAGGGTCCCCGGTTACGGGCTATCGCCACGGACTGCCCCCCTCCGAGGAGGGGGGCGGAGCGACCGAAGGGAGCGGGCGGAGGTGGGTTCTCTTATCTAAACCTTGTTCTCACGATCAGGGATCGTTTGATGGAAACACTCTTACATCGCCCTAGGGCGAGTTTCGGTTCTCCACTATCCATACAAAGTGATTATATGGCGGATCTTCTCTAATTTGATTCTTAAGCTGAAAAGTTACAATTTTCTGCTCTGTAGAAATCGCATTCGGGCTTCCTCTGTGAGTTCAGCGAATCATTATGAGAATGGGAGCTCCTTGTTTATCCGATCAAAGACAAAAGCGAGGAGCTATTCTTAGTGTCATCCCGGTATATCAGGTTAACCGAGGCAGCTCTTTCTGCTGTCAAGGCATCCCATCTTCCGCTCTATTCCTGCAAATATCAGTGAGGAGACGTGATCACGGTTGTTGCTCTCGATTCCTCCGGCTTCATTAGTGCTTATGCAAGTTCCTACTACTCGAAAAAACCGGGAAAACCCGCAAACGTTCCTGCAGGTATCAATAGCCATTGATACCGAAAAGCAGATTGCCCTAACCTCAGTGGTCACCCAGCATCCGACGCACGATGCCACTCTGGCAGGCAATTTGCTCAAACCGTCGGCACCGAACCAGAAAAGCCACTTGCTATGTCATGAATAAGGGATACGACGCCGAACAGGTCTACCGCCTGATCCAAGAGGATATCAAGGCTGAATCCCTGATCCCGGTCAGAAAGAGGAAGCAAAGGGATATCCGCGGAAAATATCGAAGGGAACTTGCCAGAACCTTTGACACAAAGAAATGCTACTGAGAAACATCGCCGAAACCGCATTCTCGGTACTCAAGCGAACTCTCGGAGAGAGCCTCAAAGCCATAAAATATCGTGTTCAGGCAAAGGAAATCAAGATCAAACTTATTTTCTACAATCTCAAAAGAACGATCACGTCAACAAGGTTGTTCCTCAGAATCGAGCTTTTCTACAGAGTATCATCATCACAATCTGGGAAGCGATCCGAGCATCGATGGGGAGGGTGAAAGAAATTCCCGTGTTATGGCAGCCTGTTTAGAGAAAAAGGGATGGAAAGACATTGAATAAAATGAGGGGAGGAAGAAGTTAGCGAAGTACTGAGGATAGGAATGGAAGACAAGGGAGTCAGGATAGAGGGGAAGGAGGGGAGTGGGTAACTGTCACTGATGGCAGATATGGGTCAAAGTGCAAGGGAATTTTAATTAATTTTGAGATACAACATTGAGATCAAGAGGAATTAAGAATAACTCATGGACCATTCCCTATCAGTACAACAAAGCATTATACAGTCAATCCAGCCAATAATTAATGTAATTGTTGACTTTTTAGAAAATTTTCGTGATGAATTAGATGTCTATACCGAAGCGCAATGGTCCGGTTTTTCAGCATTATTCTCGGTTTTGGTATTATTCTCAATATTCTATGGTGCATGGAATTTACGGCAAGTTAGTAAAAAGAACAGATTAGATCGTTGTATGGTAATTTTTAATGAATTAAAGGAGATTGAACAGGATAGGGAGGATTTGGTGTTTAATCGTCTCTATAGCATGGAAAATTTTATTGATGGATCAGAGCAAGAAAAAAAATTACAAGGTATAATAAATCGTTTTAATAGAATTACATACTATATGGAGAACGGGCATATCGATCAAGAATTTGTTTTTGATATTAGTTGCGTTAACCTAATTCAGTGTTGGTATAGACTCACTCCGTATGTGGATTATATGACTGGAAAGATTGGAGTTGAATATGCAGCGAGGGTGAAACGATTGGATAGGATGGCAAAAAATTATTTTGATTGCAGTCCTCGTTTCCACAATAAAGAAATAATAATTAACGATGGCTTTGCAGAGGCTAAGGTTTACAGCACGGTGTTCAAAACAGATTGGAAAAGGATAATTCAATCAATTATTTGGACACGCATGTATTGTACAAAAATGTATTCTTCTTGGACACTTGAAAAAATCATTTATATGGGTGATAAGCGATAAAGTAAAAGTCAACGATTACTTAGATCAACCTCTTCTCCATTAACATAATCTCCTTTCTCCTGAAGAATGTGAAGAATGTCTAGATTGCTCTGTTGTGGACACACTTCTTCCCGGTGAAACAGGGCCACGAATCATCGATATGCGCGCTTTTCGATTCGAGTGCTTCATTGTCATAATCTGGGAAGCGATCCGGGCATCGATGGGGATGATGAGAGGAGTTCTCGTGTTGTGGCAGCCAGTTTAGAGAAAGAATAGTGGAACAAAGTCAAATTGAAGGAGAAGGTAGGAGAATTTAGCGAAATACTGGGGCCATGCCTGGGCCCAGGTTCAGGGCGAGTGACTCCATTGGGGTCATATGGCTGGGTGTCGGCTCGGGAGTATAGTCGGCGTCGAAGACGCTTCGATCCTACAAGGGTGTCGGGCTCCTGTATAGCTGGTCTTGCTCCACGTACTCACCGCCGGCGATGGGGCTTAAATATCCTGAGCGGGATGCGGCACGTCCTGCGATCGATATCCGGCGGTGGTGATGTAACAGCAGGTCGAAAGTGTGAAAAAATCGATAGAAATTGTAGTTACGTTGAAAACCGGCACGCATCACGCTAAATTAAAATGTGATCTCACGCGCACAAAATTTTTCTCATTTGACGACATATTGCAAGATATCAAATCGTGTAAAAATGTAATCGGAGACAGAATAAATCCTTGATGGGGAAAACTCACCCGCAGCACTTTAGCTGAGGATTTTAAATCTTTTCTCCAAAAGAACACTTACCCTTCGAGATTATGCTCTCACGACCCTGCTCAATTTCTACGCATAAAAGGATTATTCTGCAGGTTCCCTGCG
>Ga0208041_1000620_pt1 | contig 31924 bp, 32 predicted proteins | sample AD_SCU002_MetaG_FD_184453 | JGI IMG/M metagenome (GOLD analysis project Ga0208041, IMG submission 184453) | Active sludge microbial communities of municipal wastewater-treating anaerobic digesters from China - AD_SCU002_MetaG (SPAdes) (version 2) | ecosystem: Engineered > Bioreactor > Anaerobic...
CGTGACTGGGCGCCGCCGGGAAAGAAAAATCAAGTGGTGTTTCCTGACATGGACTGTTCCCCCTGTCATCAAAAAGGCTGCGACGGCAGCGGTTCAAGCCGTTGCCTGGAAACAATAGATGCCGGTAAGGTGATGGTGGCAGTGGAAAAACTGCTCGGTTAAAAATTATTGCTTCTTCTTGTTTATCAATTGTTGTCAAAGCTTTTTCGCCTCTTCAATAAGCATTACCGGAATATCATTTCTGACCTCATAAAGTAATTTGCAGTTGTCACAAATCAACCCGCCTGATTTTTCATCCCGCCGCACAGCCTTATGGCATTGCGGACACGCCAGAATTTCCAGCAGTTTTTCATCCCAAGCCATTTTATAATCCTTCTAGTTTTCCCTCGATTACCGCCATGACGTGTTCGGGCAGAATATCCTGCATACATTTTGTGTTCGGGCATTCTTTCCGAAGGCAGGGGCTGCAGGGCAGGTCGGCTCTGATGACTGTATGTCCTTCACCATAAGGCCCCGTTCTTTGCGGATTGGTCGGCCCGAAAAGCGCGACGACCGGAGTTCCCACAGCTGCCGCCAGGTGCATGGGGCCGGAGTCGGTTGTTACAAGCAGCAACGCCTTTTGATACAGATACGCCAGTTGAGGAAGAGTGGTTTCACCGGCCAGGTTAACCGCTTTGTCCTGCATGCGGGCGGTTATTTTTTCTATTGACTCTTTTTCACTTCCAGTAAAGACAACTTCAATATCTAACTTGGCTTTGATTAAATCCGCCAGTCGGGCAAATTTTTCATCATCCCAGAGTTTTGTTTCCCAGTAGGCAACGGGATTGACGGCGATAAACTTTTTATTTTCGAGATGATGTTTTTCCAACAGCGACTGCATCCTGGTTTGGGCGGCGTTGTCGGAAGGCAGGATGAATTGAGCCTTGGCGATTTTTGCTCCCAGGTGGCGCGGAAAATCGAGATAGCGGTCAACGGCGTGCTTGTTCATATCTTCGGGAATCTTTTCATTGTAAAACAGGCCGCTTAATTCCTGCATGGAGTCGTAGCCGAGTTTTCTTTTACCGCCGGATAAGAGAACAATCAGGGCGCTTTTCAGCAGGCCGTGAAAATCGATGACCAGATCATAAGGACGCTTTCGCAATTCCCGGAGAAAAGCCCGCATTTCCCGCAACGGGCGGGAAAATTCTCCCTTGCGCAGATATTTAATCCAGCTTTTGCGCCGTGAAATCAGAACCGCATTGAGCAGAGGATGGTTGTTCACCAGACCGGCCGCCGCTTCTTCCACTACCCAGGTTATGTGAGCTTCCGGATAAAGTTCTCTCAGCGCGGCCAGAGACGGGAGTGTATGAATTACATCACCGATGGCGCTGAGCTTGACAATTAATATATTCATTTGTGCTTCCGGTCTTTTAAAATCAACAAAACGGCTTCCAGGATATCGGCGGCAACGAAATCCGGCTCATTTTCCGGGGTGGCCGTGTCCGGTCCTTCCGCGCGCAGCAGATCTTCACCATATCCGGTTTTCACCAGCACTCCTTTTGCTCCTACATTTTTTGCCGTTTCCATGTCGATAAGTCTGTCGCCGATAAAGTAGGAGCGCGACAAGTCAATATTTAATTCCAGGGCGGCCTGCAGAAGCATTCCCGGCGCCGGCTTGCGGCAGTTGCAGTTTTGGAGATACTCTCCTTTGCCGTGCTCCGGATGATGGGGACAATAATAGAATTCGTCGATCACGGCGCCATGCTGGAGCAGATCGGCTTTGATGATTTCGTTGATTTCATGAACAAAATCTTCCGTGAAAAATCCTCTGGCTACTCCTGACTGGTTGCTGATAATTACAGCTTTCATGCCGTTTTCATTTATAAGTTTTATTGCCTCATAAGAAGCCGGAATAATCTTCAGCTTATCCGGACTATCCAGATAATCCACTTCCTCGTTAATCGTTCCATCCCGGTCCAGAAAAACGGCTACATTCTTTTTCATGTTTTTCCACCTCCGTCACTTTGTGACACCCCCGCCGGCGGAGGACATAAATAATATTTTTTGCGCGGCCTGCCAGATATCTTCAACGGTAATTAATTCCATGCACTTAAAATCAGTGGGGCATGTTTTTTTCAGGCAGGGGCTGCAGGACACTTCCCGATGGATGACAACAGACTGACTACCGACGGGCGACGTGGTCTGCGGATTAGTCGAGCCGAAAATGGCGATGGTCGGTATGTTTAATGCGCCCGCTACATGCATAAGTCCGGAGTCATTGCTGATAAACAGTCGGCATTGTGAAATCAACAAAACCGCTTCTTTCAAGTTGGTATTGCCCGCCAGGTTAAGCACGCTGGTTTGAGCGAGGCTCTTCACTTCTTCGGCTGTGTCGTTGTCGGATTGGCCCCCCAGCAGAATTATCTGGCCCGCAAAGGCGCCGGCGATTTTATCGACTACCGCCGCAAATCTTGCCGGAAACCATCTTTTGGCCGGGCCGTAGGCAGCTCCCGGAGCGATGCCGATAATTTCCTTTTCGGGATCAGGCAGATATTTTTGCCGGACGCTTGCGGCTTCCTGCCGGCTGATCTTTGTCTCCAGGTGCATTTCCTTATTCACGGCCGCGCAGCCCAGAGCTTTAACCATTTCCAGATAATAATCCGTTTGATGCAGTTTTCTAATTTCTTCGCTGCGATGCACGCTATGGGTAAGCAATATCCTACGAAAGTCCGAGTCGTAGCCGGCGCGCCGGGGAATCCCGGCGGCAAACGCTATTATCGCCGCTTCGATGGCGTTTTGCAGCAGGATCGCCAGATCAAATTTCCTTTTTTTCAGCAATTTAGCCAGACGAAAGACGCCCATAGCGTTATCATATTCCTTTTGGTAAATGATAACTTCGTCCACGGCAGTAAACATTTTGTAAATATCGGCCACCCATGGTTTGGCGAGCACCGCAATGTGCGCCCTGGGATAAGCCGCCCGGATGGAATCGACAGCGGGTACCGTTAAAATGGCGTCGCCTATCCAGTTGGTTCCTCTGATCAAAATTTTGTTGATGCCGTCCAGCGGCAGTTTTTTATTAATCTTCAGCTTCACGCCTGTAATCCTCTTTATTTTTCATACCACTTCAGCCTCCAACCTTCAGCCTTCACCCCTCAGTCTTCAGCCTTCGGTCTGCTTTCCCCCAACTTTTCCAAAATAAACTTTTTCAATGCGTCCGGGTCAGGAATTATCTCCATTTTAATACACAATAAATAAACATCGCTTAGAAATTCGGTAAATTCCTGCAGGCGCATGGCGTCTTTTTCCGTTGTCAGAAGAAAATCAGCTCCGGTTTTTAAAAAATTATGGCGAATCTTTTCCAGTTCCCCGAGGTTGTAACGATGATGGTCGGGGAAAACATCGAAGGCTATAATTTTCGCTCCCGCATCGGCGATTCCTTTTTCAAACGACTCGGGCCGGGCAATGCCGGAAAAGGCGTAAACTTTTTTATCTTTCAATTGAGTAAGTGTCAATTGCCGGGTGTAATCGCCGCTGACGAGTCCGACGGGTTGGTGATAGCTCCGGAAAACAGGAACATACTTAACCTGGCCTAATCTGTTGATTATTCCCGTTGTCTCTTTTTTCGACCTCGTCAGAATAAAAGCGTCCGCCCGGCGCAGCGCTGAAGGAGGTTCACGCAGTATCCCCCGCGGTAACAGGTACCCGTTTCCCAACGGCTTTTCGCTGTCCAGCAGCACCAGGTTGATATTCCGGAATAGCTGCCGGTGCTGAAAGGCGTCGTCGCAGATCAGGATGTCGGCTCCCAAGTGATCAATGGCGGTTTGACCGGTTAAAACTCTTTTCGGACCGGTAATTACCGGGATATCGGGCAATGTCCGGGCAATCAGGCAGGGTTCGTCTCCGACCGCGACGTTGGAAAGAAGGATCTTTTTGCCGTTGGAAACTATATTCACCGGCTGAGAACTTTTACCGCCGTATCCGCGGCTTAAAATTGCCGGTCTTAATCCTTGATCTTTAAGCATCCGGGCGAGCCAAATAACGCAGGGTGTTTTTCCTGTACCGCCCACGGTGATATTGCCGACGCTGATCACCGGGCGGGAAAGTTTTCTTTCCCGAAAAATCTTGTGATCATAGAGCCAGTTACGCAAATTAACAAGCAAACGGTAGGGCAGGGAAATTGCATACAATATTGTTTTGGCTGGAGCGTAACGGTAAGACTTTCCGTCATCATTCCAGATCCTTTGCCAGTTGTCCGTCTTTTGCATTATTTCCTTCATCTTTGAACTGCAAATTATAAAGCCGGAAATATTCTCCTTGTTTCGCCAGCAGCGACTCATGGGTTCCTTCTTCGACAATTTCACCGTTGACTAAAGCGATTATTCTGTCGGCATTGCGGATCGTGGAGAGCCGGTGGGCGATGACAAGGGTTGTTCGCCCTTTCATCAGGTTATCCAATGCTTCCTGGACTTCGATTTCCGCTTCGGTATCCAGCGATGATGTCGCTTCATCCAGAATCAGAATAGGTGCATCCTTCAGCAGCGCGCGGGCTATGGAAATTCTCTGCTTCTCTCCGCCGGACAGTTTTGTTCCGAGCTCGCCGATGTTGGTATCATATTGCTGGGGCAGTTTCATTATGAAATCATGGGCGTTGGCGGCCTTGGCCGCGTTGATGATATCGTCCTGAGTTCTTTCAATATCGCCGTAGGCAATATTGTTTTTTACGGTGTCGTTAAAAAGTATTGTCTGCTGGGTGACGATGGCGATCTGGCTGCGCAGCGACTGCATGGTAACATCGCGGATATCCTGGCCGTCAATCAGAATCCGGCCGGAGCTTACATCGTAAAATCGGGGAATTAAATTAACCAGAGTCGTCTTCCCGCCGCCGCTCATGCCGACAAAAGCGACAACTTCGCCGGCTTTGATGGAGAGGGAGATGTTTTTTAAGACGGGTGTCTTTTCATAGCGAAAATCGACGTTTTCAATGTCGATGCTCCGGGTGATCGGCGGAAGAGCCCGCGCTCCGGGTTTGTCGTCGATATCGGGTACGCGGTCAATAATGCTGAATACTCTGTCGGCGCCCGCAATTCCCTGCTGAATGGTGTTATTGACGTTGACCAGCCTCTTGACCGGTTCGTAAAGCATCAGCAAAGCGGCGAGAAAAGAAAAAAAGGTGCCGGGTGTGGAGTTGCCGTGAACGACATTGTAGCCACCGTAGAAGATTACAGCCGCGATGCCCAGTGAACCCAGAAATTCCATCAGGGGATGGGAAATGGCATTTACGGAAACAGTTTTCATGTTTAATTTGAAGAGGCGCTCATTTTCCGCCGCAAAGCGCTCGTTTTCATATTTTTCCATGCCGAAAGCTTTAACGATGCGCGTGCCGGAAATAGTTTCCTGCAGAAGCGAGGTCAAAGTTCCCATGGTCACCTGTGTCGAGGTCGCCACTTTGCGCATTTTCTTTCCCAGCGTGGAAATAGGATAAATCGCCAGCGGAAAAACCACAGTTGCAACAACAGCCAGTTTCCAGTCCGTATAAAAAACAACACCGATCAACGAAATCAGTGTGACGGTGTCCTTGATCAGACTGGTGACGGCTTCCGAAGACGCCGCCTGGATGGAGGCGACATCATTGGTAATGCGCGACATGAGGACGCCCGTGGGATGCTGGGTAAAAAAGGCCAGTGATTGCCGCTGGATTTGCTCATAAAGTTTATTGCGCAGATTGGTGACAATGCGCAAGCCGATATAATTCATCATAATGGTCTGCCCGTAATTGCAGGCGCCTTTGACCAGAAAGATTCCAATAACGGCCAACGGAATCCATTTCAGGGCGTTGGGATTTCTCCCCAGAAAAATATCATCGAGGACAGGCTTCACCAGCAGCGCCTGTGCGGATTGCAGCGCTCCCGCGACCAGCATGCAAAGCATGGCCAGAGACAGGAGAATGTAGTATTTTTTTGCCATTTTTAAGAGGCGTTTAAATGTTTCCATGGTTCCTTCTATATCATATCGTAGGCCAGTTGAGCAGCCCTTCTTGCCGCACCGGGTTTTCCCAGTTTCGTCCGAATTGCCGCCAGTTGACCGATTATTTCCTTCTTTCTTTCATGATTTGTCAATATTGCCCATGCTTCTTGAGCAATATTAGCTCCTGCGGCCTCTTCTTGAATCAGTTCCGGAACGATGGTTCTGCCGGCGATTATATTCACAAGGCCGATATTTTTGACAGTTACAACCATTTTCCCGATAAAATAGGTGATCGGCGAAGTCTTGTAGACGATGATCATGGGAATTCCCAAAAGCGCCGTCTCCAGAGTTGCCGTTCCGGAAGCAACTATAGCCAGATCAGTGCACGCAATAACGTTGTAGGTCTGACCGCTGATGACGTCTACTTTTATATCCGAGCGGGAAATGATGCCGGTTACCATTTTTGTGTCCAGTGAATCGGCCAGAGGCAGGACAAAATGAATATCCGGAATTTTCTGCGCCAGGATCTCCGCCGCTTTCAGCATTTCCGGCAGCAGTTTTTCCACTTCGGCAATCCGGCTGCCGGGGAGAAGACCAATGGTAGTTTTATTTTCGGGAATGTTGAATTTTTTTCGCGATTCCAGTTTGGAATATTTTGGCACCACCAGATCCAGCAGGGGATGGCCGACATACTCGACCGTAAAACCTTTCTCTTTGTACGTTTCGACTTCAAAGGGGAGGATAACAGCCATTTTATCGACAACTTTTTTAATCTTCCTGATCCTGCCCTTGCGTGAGGCCCAGACCTGCGGGCTGACATAATAGAATACTTTTATCCCTCGTTTCCGCGCTTCGGGGGCGATGCGGAGGTTAAAAGCGGCAAAATCGATCAGAATAACCAGATCGGGCCGTAAATCATCCAGGGATTTCTTCGCCAGATCCAATACTTTTAAAAACTTGTGTAATTTCGCGATTATTTCGGTAAAACCGAGAACCGCCATCTCGGAGGTATTAGCCAGCAATTTTACACCGGCCCCGGCCAGCTTATTGCCGCCGATGCCGTAGAACTGAAGCGTCGGATCGAGCTTTAACATCTCCTGCACAACACCGGCGCCATGCATATCACCGGATGCTTCGCCGGCAATAATCATCACTGTTTTGGCTTTGGTCATGGGAATTTATTCTTCAAAAGGTACTTCTGACTACATCAGCAATCAGTTGGATTTCTTTGCCTGACAATTCCGGAAACATCGGCAGAGAAAGAACCTCCCTGGCGCACATTTCGCTGACGGGCAGTGAAATTGAGTAATCGAATAATTTAACAAAGACCTCCTGTTGATGCAGGGGGACGGGATAATAAACTGCACTCGCGATTTCCTTTTCCGTCAGGGCGCGGGCGATCGCGTCGCGGTTTTGCGCACGGATTGTAAACTGGTGGAAAACGTGCTCGCTGCCTTGCGCCGTCGACGGCGGAATAATATTTTTATTGTCCAGCGCGGCGCAGTAGGCGGCCGCATTGCTGCGGCGGGCCTCATTGAACTGATCTATATACTTTAATTTTACCCGCAGAATGGCGGCCTGGATTTCATCCAGCCGGCTGTTGTAGCCGACCTCCGAATGATGGTAGCGCACCTGGCTGCCATGATTGCGCAGCATTTTTACCTGCCGGGCGATCGTTTCATCTTTGGTGATAACCATGCCGCCGTCGCCGTAGCAGCCTAAATTTTTACTGGGGAAAAAACTAAAACAACCGACATCACCGATTGTACCGGTGCGCCGGTTTTGATATCGGGCGCCGAAAGCCTGGGCGCAATCTTCTATTACCTTGAGATTGTGTTTTGCGGCCGTCTGCATAATCGGTTCCATGTCGGCGGGATGCCCGAAGAGATGGACCGGAATAATAGCTTTTGTCCGCGGTGTAATTTTTTCTTCAATCAGGTCCGGATTGATATTAAAAGTATCGGGACAGATGTCGACAAAAACGGGAATGGCGCCCAGCTGGGCGACTACTTCCGCCGTGGCGATAAAAGTGAAGGGAGTTGTAATTACCTCGTCGCCGGACTTGATGCCGCAGGCCCGCAGCGCCAGAAGCAATGCGTCCGTGCCGTTGGCAACGCCTGCGGCATATGCCAGGCCGTGATAAGCGGCGACTTCTTCTTCCAGTTTGCCGACATTCGGCCCGAGAATAAACTGAGTTTTTTCCAAAACATCACTGACCGCCGCATCAATTTCCATTTTTAAGGCGGCATATTGCCTCTTTAAATCTACCATTGGAATCATATCTTAGATTACCTCTGCAGTTTTCATTTTCCGGATGATATCAATGGCCAGATCGAGCGATTGGCGGGCATCTTCACCGGAGACAAGGGGGCGGGAACGTTTGGTTACCGCGTCGAGGAAAGAGCGAATTTCTTCTTCCAGGGGATCGTGGCTGCCTATTTCAAGATTATTCTGATAAATTTCTATCTTACCGGCTTCATTTTTTCTCTTGCCTAAAGATAAAATTTCCCGTTTCCGGCAGTCGACGGAGTGGTATCCCTCCGTACCGAAAAAACGGATTTTCTGCATGGTCTTCACGCTGATACGGCTGGCTGTAATGTTGGCCACGCAGCCGGTGGCAAAAGAGAGCCGCACATTGGCGATGTCAATTCGACTGGAAAGTACGGGAACGCCGACCGCCTCCACCGAGGTGAGCTCAGAATTGACAAACTTCAGAATAATATCGAGGTCATGAATCATCAGATCGAGGACGACGTCCACGTCGGTGCCGCGTTCAAAAAACGGGTGCAGCCGGTGGGCTTCGATAAACATTGGTTTCTCGATGACTTTTTCCAGGGCCATGATTGCCGGGTTGAATCTTTCGACAAAACCGACCTGCAGGATCAATTTTTTGTCGTGGGCCAGGTCGAGCAATTCGTCGGCTTCTTCCAGGGTTGAGCAAATCGGCTTTTCAATGAGAACGTCGACACCGGCAGCCAGAAAATCTCTAGCTACGCGATGATGTTCTCCGGTGGGGACGGCGATGCTCACGGCATCGACCTTGCCCAGCAGATCGCGGTGGTCGGCGAAGGCCGCGCACTGGTAAATGTCTGCCGCCTTCTGAGCCTGTTCAATGCGCGTATCGGCAACAGCGACAATTGCACAATTGGCCAGCTTCGAATATTTCTGCAGATGGAAATTGCCCAGATGGCCTATACCTACAACGCCGATTTTTATTGTTTTGCTGTCCGTATTCATAAATATTTATCAGCGGCAGACGCCTCTCTCTGATTCTTTAATAAATTTAACAAAATGACGTACTTCCGGAAAATCTTCTACTTCCGCTTCCACTTTTTCTATCGCTGCATTCAGCAGAAGGTGGGAACGGAAAAGAATGCGGTACGCCTTTTTCAGCGCGTTGATGGTTTCTTCGGAAAAGCCCCTTCTTTTTAATCCGATTAAATTCAAGCCGAAGAGTTTGGCGTGGTTGCCGGCAGCTGTTGTGTAGGGAGGAACATCTTTGTTTACTCCCGATGCGCCGCCGACAATGCAGTGGGCTCCGATACGGGAAAACTGGTGAACGCCGGTAAGTCCGCCGATGATTGCGTAGTCTTCAATATGCGTATGACCGCCCAGCGTGGCGCCGTTGGACATGACAATATTATTGCCCAGCTTGCAGTTGTGCGCGACGTGGCAGTAGGCCATGATGAGATTGTGATCGCCGATGACGGTGACGCCGATGTCCGCTGTTGTCGAGCGGTGAATAGTAACAAATTCCCTGATCGTGTTGAAGTTGCCGATCACGACGCGGGTTTTTTCACCTGCAAATTTTAAATCCTGAGGTGGGGCGCCGATGGAGGCAAATTGAAATATGTGACAGTTTTCACCGATCTGGGTGAAATCATCGATTACTGCATGCGGGCCGATAATTGTGTTGCGGCCGATTTTAACTTCCTTGCCGATTATCGAATAGGGGCCTATTTCGACGCCTTCGCCCAGTTCGGCGTCCGGAGCAACAATTGCTGTGGAATGAATGTTCATTTTATTTTTTTACCTTTATTAATTGCTTATTTGTTTTTCGAGTGCTGCTATTTTCTTTTTCAGGTCTTCCAGTGTTTTCTTCATTTCCGGAAGTTTTGTCCGGCAGGCTTCATACTTGAGCCACTGCCGGTAAGGCATCTGAGGGGAGCCGGCGACAATTTGACCCGCTCCGATTTCTTTGTGGATGCCGGATTGGGCGGCGATCATCACATTGTCGCCAATGGTAATATGACCGACTATCCCCGCCTGGCCACCGATAATTACGCTTCTTCCCAGTTTGGTGCTTCCGGAAACTCCAACCTGAGCCGTTATAACCGAGTTTTCGCCGATGACAACGTTGTGGGCGATCTGAACGAGATTATCAATTTTTACATTGCGCCCGATCCAGGTTTTCCCCAGCGTGCCCCGGTCGATGGTCGAATTGGCCCCGATCTCCACGTCGTCGTCGATCTGTACATAACCGACTTGAGGAATTTTATCATTACTTCTGCCCGGAGCGGCGAAGCCAAAGCCGTCGCCGCCGACAACTACTCCCGAATGTAAAATTACTCCTTTGCCGATTATTGATCCGGAATAAACAGTTACATTGGCGTAAAGAATAGAGTTTTCACCGACAGAGACATTGCTGCCGATAAAAACATGCGGATAAAGCACAACTCCTTTTGCTATTTTGGCCCCTCTGCTGATATAGACGCCGGCAAATAAGGTGGCTTCCGCCGATACCTCCGCACCTTCTTCAATGAAAGCATTCTCGCTGATCCCGCTGTAACTGTGTTTTACCGGGTAAAACATATTCAGCAGCTTGCCGAAGGCGACGTAGGGATCGTCGACAATTACCAGGTTCTTCCCCGGAGCCTGCATCTGCGGCGTCGCCAGGATCGCCGAAGCTTCGGTTTTCTGCAATTGCTTTAAATATTTCGTGTTGGCAATGAAAGTTAAATCACCCTGGCGCGCTTCTTCAATTGGACGGATGTTTTCAATGATGATGCCGTCATCACCGACAACAGAGCCGTCCAGAAGCAGAGCGATTTCCCTGAGAGTTATCTTCACCGGGAGCCTCTATTTCTTAGCGCTCGAAGTTCTTTTGTTAAATTCATCGATTACTCTGTTGCTCAAGTCGTTTTCCTTGGCGTAGTAAGCGACGGGCATGCTGGCCACATCAATAATCAGAGCGTATTTTTCCCGTTCCGCAATTTCCCGAACCACTTTCACTATTTCCGGAATGAGTTTGGTAGCGATTTCTTCATCTTTGGCCTTCAGTTCTTTGTTCGTGTCGTCAACCAGGATCTGATAGTCACGCAATTTCTTTTGATAGGCGTTTTCTTTGTCCTTCTTGGCGGTTTGGGTCAACACGGCGGACTGTTTATCCAGGGCTTCTTTCGTTTTCTTGAGATCGCTTTCCGCTGCTTTAATAGCCGTGCTTTTTCTGTCGTAGAGTTTTTTGAATTCTTCCCCTGCCTTTTTGCCGCTATTCGACCGCTGCATTACCTCCCGCAGATTGAAAAAACCGATTTTGTCGGCGGCAAAAGTATTAATGCTGCTGAAAATAAAAGACATTAAGACAAATCCGGCGATCAGATAAATATTCTTTTTCATGTGAAAATCTCCTTGTTTTTTATTTGTTGGTAAATTAAGCCAAGATTTAACTTGGCGTCTCATGAAATCTTACTTTTACATCATCATACCAATGGAAAATTCAAAGCGGCCGGACGATTCACCATCTTTCCGGTCGAGGACATGTCCGTATTCCAGTCTCAGCGGCCCGATCGGTGAATACCAGCGGATGCCGACTCCCACAGTTTTTCTTAAGTCATTAAGGTGATAACCGCCGTCCCAGGTATTACCAGTGTCATAAAAAACGACGCCTTTCATGCCCGCGCTCTTAATAAGCGGAAAAATGAGTTCCAGGTTGGCGACAAGCATGCTGGTGCCGCCGAGGACATCACTGTCTCCCGAATTTCTGATACCCAGATACTGTAAACCGCGGATAGTGGTTAAACCGCCCAAAACGTATCTTTCAAAAATCGGTACCTCATAGGGGAACGGTTTGTCGGTATCGTGGCCTTTGATATATCCTATCCGGCCTTTAACGGCAACAACCACGCCTAGAGGCAATGAATAAAAAGCCGCCACATTGCCTCCTGTTTTGGTGAAATCGTTATCCCCGCCGAAAAACCCTCCGGCCTGCTGGACAAATACATTGGCTCTTGTTCCTTTGGTCGGGAACATAACGTCGTCCGTCGTGTCCCGTCCCAAGCCCAGAGTTACAGAACTGGTGATCGTTGATTCAGGCGGATTTACAACTGTCGTATCATCCGGGCCGACCTCGCCTTTAATATACCAGGGAGCATCAGCCTGAACATTCTGAATCTCATCCTGGGTAATTCTGTAGCCGATCGAACCTCTGATTTTTTCCCAAAGCGGGTAATCAAAGGTAAAGCCTGTTCCCATGGAGCTCCAGTCATAGGAATCGTATTCCTTTTTGTATTTCCAGAGGTCATATTTAAACCACAGCGGTATGTCGAAAAGCCAGGGCTCGATGAAAGATAATTCATACATGTTGGTTGTTGAACCCAGCGAGGCTTTGAGGCTTAAAATCTGGCCCCGGCCCAGAAAATTCTGCTGGGAAATCTGCGCCATGGCGATAGCTTTATCTGTGGCGCTGTAACCGGCTCCCACCATGAACATACCGGTATTTTTTTCCTTTACGCGGATGTTAACGTCCATGAGGCTTTTATCCGGTCCTTTTTCCGTTTTGAAATCAATTTCTTCAAAATAGCGCAACCGGTTCAAATTGGCATAGCTCGTTTTCAGTTTAGTACTGGAATAGAGATCTTTCTCGGCTACCTCCAGTTGACGGCGGATAACCTTGTCCCGCGTGGAAGTGTTGCCGGTGATGGTGATGCGGTTGAAATAGACTAATCCTCCTTTGGTGATGTTGAAGTCGATGTCAACCAGTTGTTCTTTTTCCCTGATGTCGATTTTAGGGTTAACGTCCGTGTCGGCATATCCCTGCTCGGTGTAGAATTGGGCCAGGGTATCCAAATCCTTAACTATAGCTTCACGATCATAATTATTGCCCTCTTTCGTTTTGATGGCTTTGAGCATTTCCGCTTTGGGTTTGTCCACCAGATCGCCGGATATGTCTACTTTTCCTATTTTAAACCGTTTTCCCTCCCTGATGTTGATTTTAATATAAATTCCTTTTTTATCATGGGTTATTTCCGGTTCTCCTATCTGGGCGTTGATAAAACCGTTGTTGTAGTAATATGCGGTCAGCTTGCTTATGTCCTGTTTCAACTGATCCTGCTTAAGCAGGCCGGAATCGGTGAAAAAATGCAAAAGGCCGTATTCATTGGTGGTCATCATGCTTTTGAGTTCTTTTGCCGTATAGGCCTCATTACCTTCAAAGGTTATGGATCGAATGTAGACCCTCTCGTTTTCCTTGATATCCAGGATGATCCGGAAATCTTTTTCCCCGTCTTTTTCCACTCTGTCCGATATTTCGGCGTTGTAGTACCCTTTGCCGGCATAGAGGGCTTTAAGGGCTTCAATGTCTGCTTTAATTTTTTCCTGATTCAAGATTTGTCTGGTTTTGATTGTCAGGGCGTCGGTGATGTCGTCTTTACTTAAAGCTTTGTTTCCTTTGATCTGGATATCCGATACCAGTCCCTTTTCCTGCACAGTGAAGGTAATCACTTTGCCTTCCGGGATCTCCGTTACATCCGCCGAGACATCCTGGAAAAAACCCATTTTGAAAATCGTTTTAATATCGGCGGTGATGTCCGCTTCTACAAAAGGTTTGCCTGCCTGGCTCTTTATCTGCTGGGTGATCACCTGAGATTCAATTTTACGGTTTCCCTGAATTTCAATTTTGGCAATTGTCTGCACTAAGCCGGTGCGGACTAATATTTCCGTTTTCAATCTGGACACCAGCGGTGCAATATCCGCTAAGCCCCTGTCCTGAATAGAAATAGCCGGTAAAACAGCCGACGTATGGATATTTATCACTTTGGCGTCTATGCTGACAGACTCACCGAATTGCGTCATGCTTCCCATGATGACAAAATCGGCGCCGAGAGACTTTCCCGCGGCAATTGCTGATTTTTCAGTTATTTTTGCGGCGCCGGCGGTAAGCGACGCGGCGGACAGCAGTTGAACCGATTTTTCTTTCTTTAATTCGGCCGTCAACCGCTGCAGCAGGTTGCTCCTTGTCGCCGCAACATCCTCCTTGCTGTAGATTTCAAAAGGCATAACGACGATTTTTTTTGTGCCCTGGGCGGAGACTTGTGTAGCGGAAACCAATACCAGAAAAAGAAACATCAGACATGCTTTGCATATAATTTTATTTGTAATCATATATTTTCCCATCACGCAGGCCGATTCGTCCTGACATCCTTTCAGAAAGTAGTTGATTATGAGTTACTACCACCAGTGTAATTTTTTTTGTTTTGTTAAGATTAATGAGAATATCTTCTATCTTTTTTCCTGTTTCCGTGTCAAGGTTTCCTGTAGGTTCGTCGGCCAGCAATATTTCCGGATCCATCACCAGGGCCCTCGCAATTGCCACCCGCTGCTGTTCCCCGCCCGACAGTTCCCCCGGTTTATGACGGATTCTGTGCTCCAGTCCAACTTCGGTGAGCAGCTGCAAAGCTTTTTGCTGCGCCTCTTTTCTGCTCTTGCCGCCGATTAAAGCAGGCAGCATTGTGTTTTCCAGAGCATCGAATTCCGGCAGTAAATTATTAAACTGAAAAACGAAACCGATCATGGAATTGCGAAACAGCGCTATTTTCTTTTCCTCCCAGTCAAACACGTTGACGTCATTAATGAAAAGACGGCCCCCCGTCGGGTGATCCAGTGTGCCTAATATATGAATTAATGTGCTTTTTCCGGCTCCGGAGGCGCCGAGGACAGCCAGGGAAGCACCTTTTTGAATTTCCAGGTCAAGACCTCGTAAAACTTCAATTTTGTTTTTGTCTTTAACAAATGTTTTAGACAATTTTTCCAGTCGGATCATTTCCTTCGCATTTCCCGGGCTGTTTTATTCATATCGCAAAGCTTCGGCGGGGTCGAGCCGGGAAGCTTTCCAGGAAGGATAAATTGTTGATACTAAAGAAACACACAGCGTACCGATGATAATTATACCCACATCGCTGTAATTAACCTTGGAGGGCAGTTCACTTAAATAGTAGACATCGCCGGGCAGAATTTTGAAATGGAATATCTTTTCAACAAATTGAGAAACTTTTTGCAGATTCAAAGCCACCGCCAGACCTGCGGCGCAACCCAGCGCCGTGCCGATAATTCCTACAATAAGTCCCTGATAGACAAATATCTTCATAATGCTGCCGGACGTAGCCCCCATCGATTTCAGAATGGCGATGTCCTTATTTTTTTCCATAACCACCATGATTAACGCACTGATGATGTTAAAAGCCGCAACGAGAACAATTAAGCTCAATATTATGAACATGACCCGTTTTTCCAGTTTGAGGGCGGAAAAAAGGTTTTTATTCATCTGCATCCAGTTGTGGGCCCAGTAGGGGAACCCCAGTTTGTTTTGAATAACCTGCGCAATGCGATCCGCTTTGTAAATGTCGTCAACTTTGATATCGACGCCCGTAACTGCATCGCCCATCTGCAAAAAATCCTGGCAGCTCTTTAACGATAAATAAGCCAGGGTCGAATCGTATTCATAAAAACCGGACTCGAAGATGCCCACAACAATTACATTCTTCATCCTGGGCATCATGCCCATCGGGGTGGAAACGCCCACCGGCGAAATAATTGTCACCGGATCGTAAAGAAAAATACCGAGATTTTTTGCCATTTCCTTGCCGATGATGATCCCGTCGGCGCCGTCATCCTGATTACGGTTCGACAAATCAGCCGGCAGCTTATTTAAATACTCGATGCTGCCTTCCCGGATTTTTCCCAGATTAATCACTTTAAAGGCGGTTGCCGTATCCAGTCCTCTTAGAATTACACCGGTAACGCCGTTGTTGTTGCGAATCATCGCCTGGCTGTAGATAAAGGGAGTGGAAGCCACAACGCCCGGGGTGCCGGCGATCCGTTCGCGGATATGGTCATAATCTTTCATTGGCCCGGAAAATTCAGTTGTTAATTCAATATGTGATTTAATGCCCAGGATTTTTGTGCGCAGATCTGCTTCGAAACCGTTCATGACGGCCAGTACAATAATTAAGGCGGCAACCCCCAGGAAAATACCGAAAATGGATATAAAAGTAATAATGGAAACAAATACTTGTTTCCGCTTTGCTCTTAAATAACGTTTGCTGATGAAAAACTCGTATGACATGGCTATAAATATCCTAAGCGGATGCAGCGCTAAGCAGGGAATTGTTGCTAACTGTTGTCTTTTGCTCCCGACTTGTCTTTCAGCAGGGGGAACAAAATAACATCCCGAATGGAAGCGGAATCGGTAAAGAGCATCACCAGACGATCGATGCCGATACCCTCGCCTGCAGTAGGCGGCATCGCATATTCCAGGGTATTAATATAATCCTCATCCATTTCATGAGCTTCATCATTGCCTGCTTCCCGTTCCTGCAACTGCTGGAGAAAACGTTCCCTCTGATCGGCAGGATCATTCAACTCAGAGAATGCATTGGCGATTTCCCGGCCGGAAATATAAAGCTCAAAACGGTCGACAAGGTCCGGCTGGGTGTTGGACCGGCGGGAAAGGGGAGATACGTCGACCGGATAATGGGTGACGAAAGTCGGTTGAACAAGTTTTTTCTCCACAACTTCATCAAAAATCGCCATTAAGGTTTTGCCCAGGGGATCGCTTTCTTTGACTTCGCAGTCTAATCTGCGGGCAAAGTCCAGAGCCTGTTTTTTGTCCTGGAGCGCGGCCTTATCCATTCCTGCGATCTGCACAAGAGCATCCATTATGGACAGACGTCTCCAGGGCGGCGTCAGATCAATTTCCGTTCCCTGGTAGGTGAACTTCAGCCCGCCAAAGATGTGCCGGGCTATGTCGGCAAACAATTCTTCCGTAAACGACATTAAATCTTCGTAGGTGGCGTATGCCCAGTAAAACTCCATCATTGTAAATTCAGGATTATGAAAGGTGTCGATGCCTTCATTACGGAAATTCCGGTTGATTTCGTAGACCCTCTCCATGCCGCCGGTAACCAGACGTTTCAAATAAAGTTCCGGAGCGATCCGGAGAAATAAACTCATGTTAAGGGCATTATGATGCGTTTTAAAGGGGCGAGCCGCGGCGCCGCCCGCGCGCGGCTGCATCATGGGGGTTTCCACTTCCAGAAAATCGTGGCGGTCCATGAACTGGCGGATAAGTTGGATAATGCGACTGCGGCGGTAAAAAGTTTCTTTCACCATGGGGTTGGAAATTAAATCCAGATGCCGTTGCCGGTAGCGAATTTCGACATCCGTCAAACCATGCCATTTTTCCGGAAGAGGGCGAATGGCCTTGGATAAAAGGCGCAATTCCTCCGCCTCAATGGTCAATTCGTTGGTTCTGGTGCGAAAAAGCTTTCCTGCAATATAAATAATGTCGCCTATATCGAGTTTTTTAAAAACATAAAAGACATCTTCGCTCAGTATGTTTTTAGCAACATAGCACTGTATCTGGCCTTTCCGGTCCTGAACTTTAATGAATGCGGCTTTGCCGAAATTGCGCATAGCCATAAGTCTGCCGGCAATGGAAAATTGAGGGGCAAGCTGCGCCAGGGTATCGCTGTCGGCGTTGCCAAATTGAGAAAAGATGTCACTTGTTGTATTTTGCGGCTTGATATCGTTAGGGTACAAATCGACCCCGGCTGCCTTCAATGCTGCGATTTTTTCCAGACGAACCTTTAAAAGATCATTATCTTCCATAATTTCTCCGCTTTTTTGAAAGTTAACTTGGATATATTTTTTTTACTGATTAGTCAAGCATGATTGTCGCGCCGGCGGCAGCCGCAATCAAGGGGAAAGCGGCGTCGGATCGCAAAATTAATTTGCCTCCAGGGATCATGTTATGTATTATGGTGCAGATTGAATCGACAGGGGGAAACATGGTAAACAAGGTGATCTTGATTGGCAGGCTGGGGAAGGATCCGGAAGTGCGCTACACTCCGGACGGAGCAATGGTTACAACTTTTACACTGGCCACCGACGAAAGCTATAAGGATAAAAACGGAGAAAAAGTACAGAAAACCGAATGGCACCGGATTGTAACTTATCGAAAATTGGCTGAAATATGCGGCAATTACCTGGTCAAGGGGAAACTGGTCTATATTGAAGGGAAAATTCAAACCCGTTCCTGGGAGGACAAGGAAGGCGTGAAGCGTTCGACTACAGAAATTGTGGCGAATGATATGAAAATGCTGGATTCTAAAGGTCAGGCGAAATCTGAGGTACCGTATTCCGCTGCCGGAAATACCGGAACGGGAGATGGACCGGATGATGTTCCGTTTTAAGAGCGTCTGATTGTGTTGGCAACTGCTTAAAAAATTAAAATTTTTTGCAGTAAAACCCTCGTCCCCAAGGCGGGGGTTTTATTTTCTTTACATGGAAGACAATAATCGATATAGCAGCTGCTGAGATTTTGTGTCCGCCAATCTGATTCGGTGGGCGGCATCAGCTAAGCTGTCAATGACCGGATAATTCCCCGTTGTCTCCATAAAAGGTGGCCGGGTAGGGCAAATTGAAAGAAGGGAAAGAAAAAAAATGGTCTTAACATTACGCAAGTCTTTGCAAACAATTGAGAATTATAAAATAACCAATCCTCAATGCAATGAAATATTGGATATTTTAGGGGAGATTTTAATAGCGCGGGAAGAATATCGTAAAAACATGAAAGGTTCCATTTTTTCGGTCGACGAAAAAATCATCGCCCAGAAAATGCAGGGAGGGCTCCCTTTAATTGATTTTAAAGGGGGGAGTTTTGATTTAACGCGTCCGCGGGAATATTTTGATTCGCTTATTGCTATTGCGAAAAGGAAGATGCCCCATGATGCTGACAAGATTAAGGAAATAGTCGAAAGCAATGAATTCGACTGGGAAAAACTGATTAAAGCATCGTTTGACCGCGTTGAGGAAGAGGTGGAAGCCGAAAACAGAAAGACTCTTGAAGATGTAGAAGATTATCTGGATCTGATCGATTTATTTGTGGAAGAAAGCCTGAGACCGGAGCTGGAATATATTGCCGAAAAATATGGTACAATTGTTTCCCTGTTTGGTTGGACGGAGGGCTACTGCCCCATCTGCGGCAAGGAGCCGAAAATCGGTGAAATTCGGGAAAATGAAGACGGCAAGCGTTATCTTTTTTGCCATCAATGCGGTTACAAATGGAATTTCCGGCGGATTAAATGCCCGTTCTGCGGCAACGAGGAGCAGCATTCTCTGGCCTATTTTGCCGTGGAAGGAGAAGAACGCTATCATGTCGATGTCTGCAACAAGTGCCGCCGGTATATTAAAACAGTGGAACTTTCCAAATCAGCCGAAGAAATAAATCTTGATGTCGAGGACATTGCTACGCTGCATTTGGATATGCTGGCATATGAAGAAGGTTACAATTGATGACCTTGTAAAAAGTCCATATGCTTCGTTGCACTACATCCTTCGTCATTGCGGCGTACACAAAAAAGTACGCCTCACTCCTCGGGATTTGTGCGCCTTGCCTCTGGAGCTTTTTACAAGGTCATAAAACATAGTTTATGCAGGATTCGCAAATTGACGATGTTGTAGAAACTTTGCAAAAAGAGCTTGCCGCAGAAGCAATGCCCGTTGTTTCCTCTCTGGCGGATGCCCGGCGTGATCCCTTCGTTATTTTAATTTCCACCCTTTTAAGCTTGCGGACAAAAGATGAAGTGACGGCGGCGGCCACGGAGAGGCTTTTTCAACTGGCCGCAACTCCGCGGGAAATGCTGCAATTGCCGCCGGCTAAAATTGCCGCCGCAATTTATCCGGTAGGTTTTTATAATGTTAAAGCAAACACGATTCACCAGGTCTGCCGGGAACTGATGGAAAGATTTTCCTCTAAAGTTCCGGATAACCTCGACGATTTAGTAAGCATTAAAGGAGTAGGGCGAAAAACGGCAAATCTGGTTATTGCCCTGGGGTACGGAAAAGAAGCCATTTGTGTGGACACCCACGTTCATCGAATTTCCAACCGGCTCGGTTATGTAAAGACAAAGACCCCGGAAAAGACGGAATATGCCTTGCGGGAAAAACTGCCCCGCCGTCACTGGATAATTTATAATACAATAATGGTCTCTTTTGGTCGCAGGACATGCAAACCTGTTTCTCCGCTTTGCAGCCGGTGCCCTGTCTTGAAGTATTGTGACAGAGTCGGCGTGAAGGCCAGCCGTTAAAGAAAAATGCTAAAGAAAAACGTTGACGAGTGTGATTTGTTTAGTTATTATTCCGCGGTTTTGGAGCAACTTAAGGTTGTTTGTCCATAAACAATCTGGAGGTAGAAAATGGCAATAAAAATAGGAATTAATGGTTTCGGACGCGTGGGCCGCTATATGATCCGTGCTTGCCTCGATTATCCGGATATTGAAATTGTCGCCGTCAATTCACGGGCGAAAGCCGAGACGCTGGCGCATCTGCTAAAATATGATTCCGTGCACGGTAAAATTCAGGCCGAGGTCGGTGCTGACAAAGACAACATTATTGTCAACGGCAAAAAGATCGCCATCACCCAGTTTGCCAATCTTGCTGATATGCCCTGGAAGTCATTAGGAGTCGATATCGTTATCGAGTCAACCGGAAAGTTCCGCAAAGGAGCGGAGCTGGCCGCCCATATTGCCGCTGGCGCCAAAAAAGTTATTTTAGCCGTCCCCGGTAAAGGTGTCGACGGAACCTTTGTCATGGGTGTCAACGAGGAAACTTACGATCCGGCGAAGCATCATATTATATCCAACGCTTCCTGTACAACCAACTGCCTGGGGCCGGTGGCTAAAGTTCTCAACGAAAAATTCGGCATCGTCAAAGGTCTGATGACAACCATTCACTCCTATACAATGGATCAACGTTTATTGGACGGTTCCCACAAAGATTTAAGACGCGGCCGGGCGGCCGCCATGAGCATAGTTCCTACTTCCACCGGAGCGGCAAGCGCCATCGGTGAAGTAATCCCCGATCTCAAAGGAAAACTGGAAGGTATTGCATTGCGCGTGCCGACGCCGAATGTTTCTCTGGTTGATTTGTCGGTTGAAGTCGCCAGGCCGGTTACGGTTGAGGAAGTCAATGGCGCTTTCAAAGAGACTGCGGAAAACAAGATGAAAGGCATTTTAGCCTACAGCGAGGAAGAGCTTGTTTCCATAGATTTTACGAGCAGTTCCTATTCTTCCATCGTTGATTCACCTCTCACCCAGGTTGTAGGCGGGAAACTGGTGAAGGTATTTGCCTGGTACGACAATGAGGGCGGCTATGCCTGCAGGTTAAGGGATTTGGCTGTTTATATCGCGGGCAAAGGATATTAAGGATAATAACCACCATGGCCAGGACAATCATCGCCGCCAACTGGAAAATGAATAAAACCATCGGACAGGCAGTGGAGTTTGCCCGCGGGCTGAAGAACGCTCTGTTACAAAAGCCGGCTGAGGCTACCGTCGTAATTGCGCCGCCTTTTACGAGTATTGCCGCTCTGTCTGCGGAACTGAAGAATTCCACTGTATTTCTTGCGGCGCAAAATATGAATCCGGCTGCCGCGGGAGCTTACACAGGTGAGATTTCCGGTGAAATGATTTTAGATGCGGGCTGCCGGTACTGTATAATAGGCCATTCGGAGCGCCGCCGCCTTTATGGCGAAGACGATGCGTTCATCAATGCTAAAGTAATTGCTGCTCTTAATTATGGATTGCTGCCGATTCTTTGCATAGGTGAAACAATCGAGGAAAGGGAAGCGGGGACAACACTGGCAATTCTTACCCGGCAGTTAAAAGAAGGATTGAATAATGTTTCTGCCGATGATATACAAAAAGTAGCGATAGCTTACGAACCGGTTTGGGCGATCGGTACCGGTAAAACGGCAACACCCGGGCAAGCTCAGGAAATTCATTTATTTATCCGTAACTTATTGACTGCGATGTACGGGGAAAAAGAAGCCGGGGGTATATCGATAATCTACGGTGGCAGCGTTACCGCCGCCAATATCGGCTCCCTGATGGCAGAGCGGGAAATAAACGGCGCACTGGTCGGCTCGGCCAGCCTTGACCTGGCTTCGTTTCTAGCAATAATTAATTTTGAAGGATTATAGATGTATACTTTTGTAACAATTGTGCATATTTTTGCAAGTCTGGTTCTGGTTCTGGTTGTTCTTTTGCAGGCGGGCAAGGGAGCCAACATGGGAGCCGCTTTCGGCGGGTCCAGTCAGACCGTTTTTGGTTCTTCGGGAGCGGGTACTTTTTTAGGCAAGATGACGGCGGCGATAGCAATAATATTTATGATTACGTCGCTTACCCTGACCTACAACGCATCGCGCAAGGGATCGTCGCTTTTTGAGCGCTCCCCGACGCCGGTGACCAGGCAGGAGATCCCGGCGATTCCCGCTGCGCCAGCTCAAAATGCGGCGACTCCGGCTGCTATTCCGGGCGCGGCACAACAGCCGGCGGCAATTCCGACTGTACCGGACAAAAAATAAAAAAATAGCAAAAGCTCTTTTGATATTGACAATTCTTTAATCAGGCTTCATAAAGTCAAAACAAGTTTTAAAGAGCTTTTTGGATGAAGTTGATCCATTGTTTGGTAAGCCGAAGTGGTGGAATCTGGTAGACACGCTATCTTGAGGGGGTAGTGGGACCTCCCGTGCCGGTTCAAGTCCGGCCTTCGGCACCATTTTATTAATGGAAATCCTGGAGCAACTGATTAGTCTGTGAAGCCTGAAAGCTGTGCACTTTGCCTCCTTAACTCCTTCCAATGATTGTGAACTATGAAGTTGTCTTAACTATTCTGACACAGCTTCCCTGTATATCTAAAGTCATAGCAAAATAAATTCAATGATATATTCCATTTCCTTGTTGCATGATATATAAAACTGTTAAATGTGGGGTTTGGTGACTGATTCACACCAAGCCGCAAAAGATGATTTGTTTTTGAGGGAAAAGGAGGGCTGAAAAATGAAATGTTTTAAGAGTTTTTTATTGGCGTCGTTACTGATTGTTTGCTTTGCTTCCGTATCGATATCCGCACCAGTGATCAATGTGGCGGGTGATGGATACGAAGATGTAGGCGGATTGCCTTATGCGTACTATGCAAACAGTGGAGAGTTTTTGTTTTTAGCATCAGGTAATAATGAGGGGGCGCACATCGTAAATGTACAGAATGAGCTGAACAATATTGCCGGATTTGAAAGCGTGATACTTACAGAAACAACTATCACATGGAATGGTTATGGCCCCGGTATTGCTTCCGCTTCTGGAACGTGGCAGGTAAATCCGTTAAGCTCTGTAATAGATTTTTATATAGTAAAAGCCGCCAATGCTTACGCTATGTACTTGGTAGATCCGGCAGACAACACCGGCTCCTGGAGCACATATGATCTCTGGATGGCGGGATACGGCGGAAATGAGCCATTGGAGATTTCCCATGTAACAGGATACAATCCGCATTGTGCTGTTCCTGCGCCGGCGACTATTCTCCTTCTGGGCAGTGGCCTGTGGGGAGTTGTTGCTTACGGAAGAAAAAGAATAAAAGCCTGATCTGCTAATTATTTTCCCTGAATATACAAAAGGGGGAACTCTCTCGGGTTCCCCCTTTTGTATTGGTGTACGCCTCTTCTGGTGTTGTGCAAAGCTTTCGGTATAGACAACCATTGGCAACCATTGGCTTTATAGTAATTTTTCAACCAGAAATAAAATAATTTGCTGTGATGCAATTATCCGGTTTAATTTCCGTTTATTATCTCTTCCAGCTCATCGCCGTACAATTGGACTTTTTCCACCGGTAAAAATTCCCGCCAGTTGTTACCGCTCTGCACAAGATCAGTCAATGTCTTATCCGGTAAAAACATAAAGATGGCGCGGTTTTCTTCTTTTGCCCGCTCGAAGCGCCAGACATAGAGCTTTTTGATGATATCTTTCTGCTGCTGATTTAAAAAAGAATAACCGGCAATTTTGGTATAGCCCCGTTTATTCAGGGTCCTTTCCTGCCAGGTGCAGGAGGCTATTTTGGCGAAGGCGTCCTGGGCGCTTTCTTCCAGTCCTTTTTTACGCAGCTGGGCTGCCTGCTCCTTGTAAAGAGCCGGGAGATAAATTACATCCTGAACACCATAATGCAGTTGCTCATCGGCCAGGGGACGTGTATCCCAGCGTGACCGCTGCATTTTTTTGTCTTTTTTCAATTCCACGTCCAGAAATTCGTTAATCATTTTTTCCAGGGACAATTGTTTGAAGCCCAAAAGATATGCCGCCCGATGGGTATCGAAAATGTTTTCAAAAATAAAATTGTAATCTCTCTTTAAAAGGCGGATATCGTTGTCTGCTGCGTGGAGAATTTTGACAATTTGCCTGTCTGCAAAGTACTTACCCAAGAAACTTAAATCAATCTGATTCAGAGGATCAAAAATGTAGGTTGCAGTCTGAGCTTTGATTTGCACAAGACAAAGTTTTTCCCGGAAATAACGAAAAGAATCGTATTCCGTATCGATACTCAAGACCGTTGAATTGTTAAAATCGTCAATAGCTCGTTGCAGCTTTGTCGGGCTATCCACCAGAAACCAGGTTTTATTCATGAATTGTTCTTTAGCCGAAACAGAAATATAAGTCTATAAAAATGATTACAAAAATAACATTTCAGGCAGGAAATCCTACCCAGCTGGTGATTTTGTCGACTGATTCGCGGGTGCTGGTAATTTGATTGGCAATGTTACTCTCATCCGGATAACCTATCGAGATGGCCACGATCAGGCGCTTCGATTCGGGAATGCCGGCGTATCGCTTTACTACATCCGGATACATGATCCCCTGATCGTGAATGCAGGTTCCTAAGCCGAAAGGCAGCGCGGCCAGGCAAATGTTCTGCATGACAGCGCCTACATCGACGGCAGGGCTGGCTTCAGGCAGGGTCTTGTCGACATAGATGATAATGGCGGCAGGGGCGTCAAAGTAACAAAAACCGCGCTCCAGCCATGCGTCGCGTTTTACGGTGTCTTCGCGGGAGATGTTCATGATCTGGAAAATGTGTTTGGCCAGATCTACTTGCCGTACCCGGTAGATACTGTCATTCGGCCATCCCGCTACCTGGTGCTCCGGCTGCGGTTTTGCACCGCTGCGGATTTTTTCGATGTTTCCTTCCCGCATTTTTTGGAGGGGAGCTCCGGTTACCACGGTGAACTCCCAGGGTTGAGTATTCATGGCCGACGGCGCCCGGCCCGCGATTTCCAAAACATCCCGGATCACCGCTTGCGGCACCGGGTCCGGTTTATAACCACGTATACTCCTGCGCTTTTTAATGGCATCGAGAATATCCATCATGTCTCCTCCTTCCGGCAATATCATATTTTGGGGGATGTTTATATTTGCACTATTATATCGCAAAATTGGTTCAACTCAACGGCAAAATGTCGGTGCCCGGAGAAGACGGCGCCGGAACGCAAATTCCGGTCTGACGATTTTCCAGCAAAAAAACAATAAAGTTGCCTTACAGGGACTTTAATAAGGAAAAATGTAAGCTGCTGTTATGAGTAGTAAATAAGATTTTATTTCTTGATGGTCATATTATTGAGCATTTCCCATGCCCGCTCAACATTTTTCCTTTCTTCATCATCGGCGGCGCTGTTTGTGTGTTCGCCGGTCGTGTAAATAATGACCGTGTTGCCGTTTTTGTCTTTAACTTCTCTTGTTCCGATGGTGGAGTAAGGATCTTTTCCTTCTTCCTGTTTGAGCATCATTTGGATTGTCTGGTCGCTGACCCCGGCTTTTTTCAAAGCAATTACCTGCTGTGGCGTAAGGGCAAAGCAAGAAGATGCTGCACAGGTAGTCCAAAGAAAAATTGCCGTAGTTAACATCGTTTTGTTCATAATCTTTCCTTTCTAAGAAGAGACAAGCGAAAATTGCAGCTCAACGCGCCGGTTTTTCATCCGGTCGGAGTCAGTGCCATTGGGATACAGCGGTTGATATTCGCCAAAACCCCTGGTGGAAATAATTGCCGGATTGACGCCCAGACGAACCAGCGACTTTGCGACCTGTGTGGCGCGGTCGGCGGAAAGTTCCCAGTTGGAAGGGTAACGCCGGTTGGCAATGGGCCTGTTGTCGGTATGGCCTTGAATTTCAACCGCTATGTTGGGATGTTTCTGGATAAAAACGGCTATCTGTTCCAATTTAGGTAAAACGCCATTTTTAAGGTCAGCCTGCCCGGAATCAAAGATAATCTGCTCCGGCAAGGTCAAGACAACGTGCTGAGAACGGCGCGCAACGGTGATTCCTTCCAACCCGTCTTTGCCATCGATGATACCCAGAAGATCAGATTCCAGTGAAGTGGCCTCATCGCCGGGGGGCTGGCTTGGAGAAACGGGCCTGTTTGCCGGTTGTTCTTTGGCAGTGGCGGTCGGTAGTGCGTGTTTATGGCGCTGCACCGGAGGTGTTGTGCTATTGCTTTGTTGCTGGAGCGTTATCCCCAGAAGCAGTACAAAAAAAATCATCAGCAGCAAAAGCAGGTCGCTCAGAGTGAGAAACCAGATTTCGTTTCCCGTTTCCGCCGGGGCAGGTTTAGCCGGCGACCGCAGCGGCCTGGCCACCTTACGAAAAGACACCTGATCAGAAGAATTGCGGGGATATTCAGGCATTGCGGATAAGTTATTCATGCCTCAACCTTGACCCATTTCTTCACCGGCCGGCAGCGGAGTTGCGATTCTGAGAAGAGGAGCAGGGGAGATTGTCTGCAGACCGGCCAGAGTCTCCATCTTGTACCGGATGGCCTGGGGGGTTTCATGGTCATAAATATCCAGAATTCCTTCAAGAATGATATCCATCCTTAATAAATCCTGATCAATGAATTCTCTGAGTTTGTTGGCAAGCGGGACAAAACATACATTGGCGATAACCACGCCGTAAAAAGTACTCATGAGTGCGACGGCCATGTAGCCCATTAAGCTCTGGGGATTGCTGATATGCTCATAAACACGGATGAGATTGACGATAGTTCCGGCGAGACCCATTGCCGGCGCCAGCTTGGCCATGCTGCAGAGAATTTTGTGAGCTGTTTCATAACGGCCGCATTGCGCCAGCGCTTCTTTATGCAGCAACTGTTCGATATTTTCCCGGGTGAAGCGATAAGCAATCAATTCGATGCCTGTTTTTATCAGGCCCGGGGGCAGTTTTTGTCCTTCCTGCTCCAGCAGGCGGATGTCCCTTTTTTTGTTGACGCGGGCCAGATGAACAATGGTGTCAATTGTCCAGTTCATTTCTTTCCGGCCGGAAAATGAATTTTTAAGAAACCCGGCCGTCATAATCAGCTTTTGGCAGGGATAGGCCAGCAGGGTTGCGCAAAGAGTTCCTCCCAGCACGATCATCAGAGCGCTCAGATTGGAAAACATCCCCAGTTCCTGAACCCCGAGGTTGAACGCCAGGAGGAAAATGGCTACGAGCAGAAATAAAGATAGTATCGTTTGTCTGATCATGACAGTCTCCTCAGTTGCTGAATTTGTTGAATGCAGGCAATGCGGGAAATGTGCCAGAGAAATGGTGCAACTTTTATTTTTCTAACAGGTTGATTATGCATAGTAATTATCATTGTCGTGTTAACCGGATAATCCGGGCGAAGATGCTGGTGGCAATATTTGCCAGGCAGTTTTTTCCCGTTGGCGAAGTTGATATTTATTGCATTATATCGGAATTGCATCTATCCATACTGGCTACATAATTACACACAATACGTCGAGGCGCCATGAAGTTTGAAAAATACCATATTTCCGAAGCCATAAAGCAAAATCTGGCCAAACTCGGTTTTAAAAGACCGACGGATATCCAGTTCAAGTCCATACCGTCCATCCTGAAGGGAGAAGACGTACTGGCCATAGCCCAGACGGGAACAGGAAAAACGGCGGCTTTTGCCATTCCTTTGATCGATAAAATCCATCGGGAAAAAAGTTCGCAACGCGATGGCGGCATAAAGGTCCTGGTGATGGAACCGACGCGGGAGCTGGCCATGCAGATCGGCGATGTCTTTGCCGGCATCGCCAGGCACACCAGGGTGAAGCCATTTGCCCTGATCGGCGGCGTGGAGCAGGATGCCCAGATGCAGAAGCTGCAGGCAGGCATTGATATTCTGATTGCGACGCCCGGGCGAATGTTTGATCTCATCCATCAGGGGTACATCAGCCTGGAGCGCATCGAGGTTCTGGTTCTGGATGAAGCCGATCATATGCTGGATCTGGGGTTTATCAGGGACATCAAGTATGTCAAAAAAATGCTGACCCGCAAACATCAGACTCTTTTCTTTTCGGCGACAATCAATCCGGAAATTAAAAAACTGGCTTTTTCTCAGGTTAAAAGCACGGCCATCCGCATTCAAATATCACCCGATGATCCGGTGTCGGCGAATGTTTCCCATGCCGTTGCCTTTGTGGAGATGGATGATAAGCGATTCTTTCTGGAGCGCTTTATTCGGGAAAATCCCGCAAGCAAAATCATCGTCTTTGTCCGCACCCGTGTCCGCGCGGAACGTGTGGCTAAAGCCATGGAGCGCGTTTTAATTCCATCAATCACGATCCACGGCGAAAAGGACCAGGATGCGAGAACTGAAGCGATGAGAAAATTTCGGCAGGGAGAATGCAATGTGCTGATTGCCACCGATGTCAGCGCGCGCGGCATCGATATTCCGGATGTAAACTATGTTATCAACTATGATTTGCCCGAAAAGGCGGAAAATTATGTCCACCGGGTGGGGAGAACCGGACGCGGCGTCAACAAGGGCGTTGCGCTTTCTTTCTGCAGCGAAGACGAGAAAGAGCGTCTTCAAGAAATTCAGCAGTTTTTGCACAAAGAGATTGAAGTTCTAAAAATCGGCAAAAAAGATTATTCCCGGACTCTGGATTTTTTCCAAAAGAACACCGGCGCCGACGTTCAGGCGCTCATCGCCGAGCATGAGGCCTGGCTGGCGGCTAAAAAACGAAAACCCCTGCGCAGGAAATAGCGCGAACCGTTATTTCCGTCTCTTACTTGCCCACTAATTTGGCGAGATTCGCAGCATAACGCGGACCGGTGTCGGGGAAACGAGCCAGCAACGCTTCAATAGCCGCGATATCTGCCGCAGTCAGTTGAACATCCAAAGCGCCCGCATTTTCTTCGAGGTACTTCCTTCGTTTTGTTCCCGGAATGGGTATTATGTGGTCGCCCTGCGCCAGTACCCACGCCAGGGCCAGTTGTGCCGGAGTACATTTCTTGTCGACCGCCATATACGAGAAGGCTTGCGCCAGTTGCCGGTTGTTTTTCCAATATTTGCCCAGGAAACGGGGATGCGTTTTGCGGAAATCTTGCTCTCCGAGTCGATCTCTCTCGATGGTGTTGGTGATCAAACCCCGGGAAAGCGGACTGAAGGGAATAAAAGCAATGCCTAGTTCTCTGCAGAGTGGTAAAACATTCTTTTCCACATCACGGGTGAGCAGTGAATACTCGCTTTGCAAAGCCGCTATGGGATGCACGGCGTGAGCTTTCCGAATTGATTCAGGCGAGGCTTCCGATAATCCCAGGTAGCGCACCTTGCCCTCTTTTACCAGGCCGTCCATGGCCCCGACCATTTCTTCCACCGGAACTTGCGGATCAATGCGGTGGGCATAATACAAATCAATGGTTTCAATCTGCAATCTGCGCAAACTGGCTTCCACGGCCGTTTTCATATAAGCAGGCGATGTATCAAGATGAAAGGGATTTTCCGGTGTTGACTTCAAACCGAACTTTGTCGCGATAAATACCTTATCGCGATGCCGCGACAAAACTTTGGAGATGAGAGTTTCATTTTCGCCGTTGCCGTAAAAATCGGCCGTATCCCAAAAATTGATGCCTAATTCTATTGCTTTTTCCAGAGTGGCGATAGATTCCTTATCGTCGCGTCCTTCGTAAGCATGGCTCATTCCCATGCATCCCAGGCCTATCGCCGATAATTTTACGCCGGTATTGCCCAGATTTCTGTATTGCATATTATCACCTCTTTATTTGATGGCCGTAATGCTTTGTCTTCAGGAGGCGAGGCCGTCCGCGATGCATCATACTTGAGGCTTATGATGCACGGCAGGGAAGACGTTGACGGCCATTTACTTCTGCGATTGTATTGTACGTGTTTTAGGTAAACCTCGGGCTATTTCCACTGCTTCCGGAGAACAGGCGGGATGCCCCCATCCGCTCGTGCTGACGCCTTGAACAATGTCATAAACAATGTTGTCGTCCTTGTTGGGGCTAACCCCTGCAGGGACATAGTCTAATTGGAGTTTGTGCCGGATTTTCCAGGCGATGTTGTGGTCCGCACAGGAACTGTCGCCGCTGACTCCAAGAGCTCCGAGCAGCTTTCCTTTTTTATTATACAGGGCTACACCGCCGCCGAAGACATTAACACCGCCGACCTTTTTATCAACCATCGGGTCGTTTTTCGTACCAATGTTCTTTGACGGCCCTCCGTAGGCCGCATTAGTATCCACGGGATTGCTGTGCTGCAAATCATACAAACTGGCGCCGGGCTGGACTGCGGAATAAAGATTTGCTGTGGACAATGATAGGGCGGGCAGGCTGAAGGCATTGGCCGTATTTGCTTTTTGCGCTGAAATAACACGGCTTCCAGGCCACTGGTCGCCTCTTTCGCGGCCGGAGAAGACGACTGCCTTCACGAAGCCGTCCCTGTCCACTATTGTTGCCCACATGTTTAAACTGAAACCGCCATTTTTTTCTTTGACAACATCTTTTAAGGCGTCTTGCAGTTCAGAATATGTCGGCAGTTAATCAGCATAACCAATTGACGTCATGACCAAAAACAATACGATAACAGTACTCAGAAAGGTATTTATTCTCATAAAACGATCCCTCCTTATTTTTTAATCATGCTTATTGTTAGTCATCGATCCGGTTATATCATCGGAAACTGATGCCACTGTCTCCGCGTCTGCACAGCTGCGCATCAGTTTCACTGATCGTCAACCTCTCTCCCCGAGGGCGGCCTGCAACAAGCCGACCATTTCCGTTGGCGAGGTGGTCAGAGTTGTCGCCCCCAGCTTTATCGCCGCTTCTCTGTGCTCCCTTCCTCCCCGCGAACTGGAATAGATAATAAATGGTATTGTTTTGTTCCGCTCCCTGATTACTTTTAGTAATTCCAGTCCGGCGGTCGGCTTGTAGATCCCATCTTCGGTGCGGCCCATGTCGGAAATAACAACGCCATAAGTCTTTTTGTCAAACATCCGCAGACCTTCCGCCGTGGACAGCGCCAGCTCTACGTTGACACCCCTGTCCACAAGCTGTTGGACAAAGTAGCTGTTATTTTTGGGCTGGTCGTCAACCCAGAGAACGGATGCAACTGCGGGAGGCATTTTAAGCGCCGCTTTCTCCGGTGCAGCCGGGGCCGGTCGCGCAATCCCTTCGAGGGACTTTTTGATTTCCAGCACCTGGGCCTGCAGATCGGCGATAAGCTGGCGCTGCTGTTCGCTGGCCTCCTCCATGGTCAGCTCCTGGCCGCCAAGTTTCAAGGTGAACTTCCGGGATTTTGCCGATTCGATCAATCCGGCGAGTGCCGGGCGAAACATAAGTATTATTACCACGGCAAATAAATATAGCCATAATGGTATTGATGTGATATACAGTATTCATGGAAAAGATAGATGCACGCAAACATAGTCCAGAAACGCAATATGAGATCAGAAAACAAGTTATTCGACTTCGAAAACGGGGTATGGCAAACAAAGTATTGGCGGAAGCGGTTGGGATAAGTGAAGGACGGGCCAGCAAAATATGGCGAAGGTACATCAAGGAGGGTAGCAAAGCCATTGGTTTGGGCAAACGTGGTC
>Ga0208041_1000622_pt1 | contig 31852 bp, 37 predicted proteins | sample AD_SCU002_MetaG_FD_184453 | JGI IMG/M metagenome (GOLD analysis project Ga0208041, IMG submission 184453) | Active sludge microbial communities of municipal wastewater-treating anaerobic digesters from China - AD_SCU002_MetaG (SPAdes) (version 2) | ecosystem: Engineered > Bioreactor > Anaerobic...
AGAAGACTTTCCGAACGCTGAAAACGTATCTGCAGATGGCTCCTGTTCGCCACTGGAAGAACCACCGGATCAGGGCGATCTTCCTGGTGAATGTCCTGGCATTGTGGCTCAGGAAGGTGTATGACCACCAGTTGAATCAGATCCCTAAGAAGAAGAGGGAGTACGGGTTTGATGAACTGTTGCGGCGGTTGAAGCGGGTCGAGTATGTTGAGGTGGGAGGTGCGGGGCAGGAGAAAGCGTTCTGGTACCTCAACCTGACGGATAAGATGAGGGATCAACTGAATGCGATGGGGTTTCAGGATCTCTTCCCCGAGAAGAGATTGAGTCAGTGTAAGTTATAAATTCGGAAAGTCAGGCCGCAAGGTTCAAAAAAGACAATCCGTTCCAGCGGATGCTCCCCATACCCGGAGGACGGTTTTCGCATCAACAGATGCCGATGGAGACTGATTTAGTTCGTCAAGGGTAGATACTGCCTCTTGACGAAGACATACTTTGCAATCCGATCGGGAGTGTTTGTATCGACGATCAGGAGATCCGTATTCTTTAACAGACGGTATAACACCAGGTAGGGTGCTATAACGAAAACTATCACTATGATGGCAGGGGTGACCCTTTTCAGCGTCAGCAACCCCAGATCCAGGACTGCAATGCCTGTAAAGATCACCGCAGCTATAACTGCGCCTGAGGGTGAGGTGAAATCGGTCGGCCGGATTATGTCATACAGGTAGACAACCATAACGCCAATGATGAACACGATCCACAGGTAGGCAATCGTTACGATCATCCCCGGTAACCATCCTGGCTTTATTGCAGGCAACCTTCATCCCTCCTTTATCATCGATATAATCTCATCCTTTAAATAAACTACTGAAATGATGATCGACATGATTACGAACACGATGTAGATGATGATCAACCCTATCTCAGAGATCTGGCTGATTAGCGCGAAGAAACCCCACGATTGTATTCCCAGCAGGATTGCCAGGCATTCAAGGATCCATACCCCTATGAAGAGGCATCCGACGATGAGCGTATCAAAGAGGATCAGACAGCACAGGACAAACGTAAAGTGCGCTTTTTTCTTGATCACGCTCATGAAGGGCTCCATCTGGTTCAATATCTTCTTTAAATCAAATTAAAGGAACTGTTTTCGTCGGGAACGCCCGCACGGCCGACCAGGGTGCCAATTCACCCACAATTTGCCTGGTGATAACCGGACGTGTGCAAGATGCCGGATCGCCCTGTCGTAGGTGGGATGTTCACCCGGCTCAAGGGTGAGTTTCTTACCGTGGGTCTGGAGGATAGCACAGGCCACCGGGTAGAGAGCCCCGACAGATTCCATCTCATTCGTGCCGCCGCTAATGACGGATCCTTCCTCCTCTCTATTGCACCGGCAGGGTCCCTCTCGCAGATGATGCTCCGCGACACAGAGTGTCCCCTCGGTCTCGCGGATGTTCGACCGGTTATGTTTGTGTGCTCGTCGTAGATACCGGCCGAGGAGTTGGTCACCAGGGCGCCGGCCATGCTCCCTGAGATATCATATGCGCCTGTATGCCGTGTGGTGCTTCCGGCCAGCCGGGAAACTTCGCGCACCGAACCGCGACCACCCCACCGTCGAACGCCATAGTATGCGCAACGACGGTGCCGTTCTCTGCAGCCGCCTGCCGGAACGCTTCAAGCGCCGCCCGGAGAGGAATATCCGAGACGGTGATACCGCGAACCCTCGCGGCACTCGCCTAGGGCAAACACTCCCGCCGGACGACCTGCCCTTCCTTATCGCAGAGAGGCCACGCGATCTGCACCAGAAGCCAATCCCGGCGCTCAATAAGGCCGGCCCCCCTCACTCTTCCCCGCCCAGGAGGTCCTGGTAACACCGGCAGAGGTCCGCGACGACGCACCGGTCGTGCTTCGGGTTCCTCGCCGTGCAGACGGCGCGCCCGTGGCGGATCAGGAGGTAGTTGATATCCCCCCAGACCTCCTCGGGGAAGAGGGCCATAAGATCGCGCTCGATAATAACAGGGTTCGTGCTGTCCGTAAACCCCATTCTCCCGGAGACCCGGCGGACGTGGGTGTCGACCGCGATGCCGACGTCGATCCCGAACGCCTGGGAGAGGATGATGTTTGCGGTCTTTCGTCCCACACCGGGAAGCGACTGGAGCTCCTCCATCGTCCGCGGGACCTCGCCGCCGAACTCGCCGACAACCTTCCTTGCCGCCCCGACGATATGGCGCGCCTTCGTGCGATAAAACCCGATCGTCCGGATGATCGGCTCCACGTCCTCGGGCTCCGCGCGGGCGAGCGCCTCCGGCGTCGGGTAGCGAGAGAAGAGAGTGTCGCGGATGGCGTTGACCGCGCGGTCGGTCGTCTGCGCCGAGAGGATCGTGAGGACGAGCGTCTCGTACGGATTACGAAAGTCGAGAAAATGGCGTCGACCGCCGGCGACGGGATACTCGGCAAGAAGACGGCGGTGTGCCTCGCAGGCGGTCTTTCGGTTCATGGCTGATGGGGCAGGGCAGATTCGAACTGCCGTCAAAGCGTCCCAAACGCTCTAGGATGGACCAGGCTACCCTACTGCCCCGTACCACTATACGTTGGAAAGACCGGCAAAAATAGTTACCGATGGAGGGGATCAGGCCGGCAGGGGATTCACGTGCTCTTCGCTCACGATGGTGCCGACAAACGCCCCCTCCACGATCGCCCGGTAGAGGTTCTCGGGGTCGCGGCCGTCAAGCACCAGGAGCGGGATCCCCGATCGCTCGACGACCTTCCCGGCCACGATATCGAGCACCGTGTTCGCACCCGCACCCATCCTCTCGCGGGTGATGATAGCAAGGAGGCCCTCCGGCGTGAGGCGCTCATACCTCACCGCGGCGGGATCTTTCTTCGGGTCCGCGCTGTAGATACCGTCGACCGACGTGGCGTTGATGAGGAGATCGGCGCCGATGCTCTCGGCAAGGACCGCGGAGACCGCGTCGGTCGTCTGCGCCGGCGTGATGCCGCCCATGACGACGACCTTTCCCGCCAGCGCGAACTCCCGCGCCTCCGTGTAGTTCTCGGCAACGCGCGGGTAGGCCGCATCCCCGAGCCCTGCCACGAGAAGGCGCGCGTTCAGCCGGGTCACCTGGATACCGAGTTCGTCGGCCGTCGCCTCGCCGGCACCAAGCCCGCGGGCGACCTGGATGTACCGGCGTGCCTCCCCGCCGCCGCCGACGACGACAAAGACCCTGCATCTTCCGGCGAGCTTTCGCAAGACAGAGACATATCGACCGATATTATTGGATTCAAGCGAGGGGACCAGGACCGATCCCCCCAGGGATATCACGATCTTCTTCATCCTACCCTACTATTATCCCCGATATCACCCATATACTTGTTGTGAACAGGCTGCATTGCCCCGTATGCAACGCGACAGAGGTCTTCGAGGCCACCGGAGGCTGCACCGGCAGGCTTTACCGGTGCAAACGCTGCGGGTATCGCGGAGCGCTCGTCATCGAGTACGACGACGAGGAGCACGACGGGCACCAGAGCGATTAATACCCTGCGCCCCCCCATCCTCATGCGGTGGCCTATGCACGAGGCGCGACTCTACCAGAAACTTGAGGAGGATACCGTCCGCTGTTCGCTCTGCCCGCACCGGTGCACCATACGGGACGGCAAACAGGGGATCTGCGGCGTTCGCATCAACCACGGCGGCACGCTCTATGCCGCCACCTTCGGCAAAGTCATCGCCGAAGCGATCGACCCCATCGAGAAGAAACCGCTCTACCACTTCCTGCCCGGATCTCTCTCTTACTCCCTCGGGACCATCGGGTGCAACTTCCACTGCGAGCACTGCCAGAACTGGCACATATCCCAGCAGACGCTCGAGATGGAGGCGCTCAGGGACCTCTCCCCGGAGCAGGGCGTGGAGCGGGCCATCCGGTCGGGCTCTGCGAGCATCGCCTGGACCTACAACGAACCCACCATATGGCACGAGTACCCGCTCGCGATGGGAACGCTTGCACGGGAGAAGGGCCTCGGGACCGTCTACGTCACGAACGGCTACATCACCGAGGAGGGGCTCCGCGAGGCCTCGTCCATGCTCAACGCCTTCCGCGTCGACATCAAGTCGTTCTCCGACCCCTTCTACCGGAAGGTCTGCGGGGGGCGGTTGCAGCCGGTCCTCGACGCGACGGCGCTTGCAAAGGAACTCGGCATGCACGTCGAGACGGTCACGCTGGTCATACCGGGACAGAACGACTCGATGGACGAGATGGAGATGCTCATACGCTGGGTGCTCGATAACCTCGGCCCCGACACACCGATGCACTTCACCCGGTTCCACCCCGACTACAGGATGCTGGACGCAAGACCGACAGCGGTCAGGACACTTGAGAAGATCTACGAGCGTGCAAAAGAGCTCGGGCTCAACTACCCCTACCTCGGCAACGTCGGGGGCCACCCTTACGAGAACACCTACTGCCCCGCCTGCGGCAGCCTCGCCATAGAGCGATCGGGCTACGCAGTCCGCATACGGGGGATCGACGACCATACCTGCACGGAGTGCGGCGGGCGTATCGAGTATGTCTCAACAGTCGACTGAACAGAAGAGGTTCCTTGCCGACCGGATGCTCGGGACGCTCACCCGCTACCTCCGGTTCATGGGCTACGACACGATGAGCGCAAACAGCATAGCCCCGGGCATGGCCCGGGAGGACACGCTCCTCCTCGAGATCGCCACACGGGACAAACGGCTTCTCCTGACCCGGGACCGCGAACTCGCGCGGCGGGGCGGTGCGCAGGCGGTCTACATCGTATCCGAAGATATCATGGAGCAGATTCGCCAGATCGCCGGCCTCGGCCTCATCGAGCCCCGGGTCCGTATGAACCGCTGCTCGATCTGCAACACGCATCTCCGGCCCGCCACCGCTCGCGAGGTCCGCGAGGCACGCGAGGTACGCGAGGAGGACCGGGAGAGAGAGTTCTCGTGGTGCCCCGTCTGCCGGAAACTTTACTGGATGGGCTCGCACGGCGAGCACATCGAAGAGCGCCTGAGGGAGTCCTTCTCCCCCTGACTATAAAAACTCCTCATTTCGGCCCATTTTTCAAAAAAAGCCAAAGATATATCAACTTTGAGCGGGTATGTAGCGCGGCGGCCGGAGGCCGGCCGACCCCTGTACCAGGAGCGGTTCCGGGCACCCGGTAAGGGAGTCGGCCGCCCGGTCCTCCGGACCACGTGGTCCGGGCAATTTACTAAGAGGAAAATCATGAAACACTTGAAAATAGCGTTTTTTTGCTGGGAATCATTGTATGCGGAGAGGGTCGGCGGGCTTGCAAACGCGGCGACCAACCTCGCGGAGACGCTGGCACAGCGCCACGAGGTCCACTTCTTCACCCGGGGAGAGGGAAGGGATGCAGAGATAAACAACGTCCACTACCACTACTGCCGGCCGGCGGGAGAAGATATCGTTCGTTACTGCTCCGACATGAGCCAAAAGATGCTCGACCGGTTCGGTGAGTTCGATCGGCCGGCGTTCGATCTACTGCACTTTCACGACTGGCACGTGGTCGACGCGCTCGTCAGGCTCCGGGAGCGCGAGACCGTATTCACCTACCATTCGACGGAGTTCGGGAGGAGCGGGAACAGGTACAGCGACGAGTGGCTGTTCCCCGCCATATCCGGGGCGGAACGTCGCGGCGGGGAGATAGCAAAACGCGTGACGGCGGTCTCGTCGACCCTCCGCCGGGAGGCCATGAACCTCTACGACATACCGGACTGGAAGATCGACGTCGTCCAGAACGGCATCATACCCGGCCATTACCGGGCGGACGTCGACCCCGAGGCGGTGAAACAGCGCTACGGCTTTGACCCCGGCGCCCCGCTGATCCTCTTCGTCGGGCGGCTTATGTGGCAGAAAGGCCCCGACATGCTGGTGGACGCAGCCCCCCGCCTCCTCCAGGAGCATGCCGACAGCCAGTTTGCGTTCGTCGGCGACGGGCAGATGCGGCGGGGCCTTGAGGCACAGGCCCGGTCGCTCCCCGTCCGCTTCCTCGGGCGGCTGGACGACGCCGACTACGTCTCGCTCCTCAACGCAAGCGATATCGTCGCCATACCGAGCAGAAACGAGCCGTTCGGCCTCGTGCTCCTCGAGGCGTGGAGCGCCGGCAGGTGCGTCGTCGCCTCCGACGTCGGCGGGCTTGCCGAGAACATCGAGCACGGGACCGACGGGGTCAAGGTGCGGCCGCGCCCGGACTCGATCGCCCGGGGGCTCTCCCTTGCGTCGGACTCACCGGCGCTCTCGCTCGCGATGGGCCGGAGAGGGTTTGACAAGGTAATGGAGGAGTTCCCGTGGAGCCGTGTTCGAGAGCGGATGGAGAACTCGTACCGGAAGGCCCGCGAAACCCTCCTCTGCTGACTCACGGCAGCATGACGGCGGCAAGGTGCTCCATCAGGCGGAACGGGTCCGACGTGACGACGGGCGTCCCCGCGTAGAGCTCCATCCCCCCGATATCCGACGTCCGGGAGTGAAGGTCGCCCCGGTCGACCACCCACGTCACGTAATGACCCTCCTCGCCAAGCGGCGGCATATACACCGCCGCGTTGTAGCTCTGCACCCCTATGTTACGGTAACACGCGAGCACTTTAGCAAGTGCCGGGGCGATATCGTGCGGCGACTCGGTGATGATCGCGACCTCGTGCTCTTTTCTCGGCGTGAGGTATGCCATGACCCGGGCGCCCCGGTAGGCAAGGCCGAGGCCGATGGCGACATGGGCAGAGAAGAGGTCGTCGTAATACTCGCACCCGTAGCGGCACCGGTACTCCTCCCGGGCCTGCTCGAGACGTGCCGGGGCGGCGTAGGGGCGGTGGGTGAGGAGGACCTGGGCATGGTTGTGCACGATGCTCGCGCCCGCGCGCCAGAGGTAGTTCCAGACGATGAAGGGATAGATTGCCCGGGAATCGGCGCGGTGCGCCTCCTGGCACCACCGGACGGCCACGCTGACCATATCGGCCACCTGCGGCTCCGTGACGACGTAAGGGTTCTTCTCCTTTGCTATGATGACGGCGTGGAGGTAATCGTACCTGGCGATGTTGCTCGCCGTTATCCAGTGGTCGCCGTCGATCCGGCCGAACGTATCGGCCGGCGTTTCATTGAGAGGATCTGCAAACGGCCCTCCCTCCGCCAGCGCCTCGAGGTCCCGCGTCTCCCCGGCGCGGGGCGTCAGAACCGGGCGGCGTGCCCGGACGGAGTTGAAGAGCGTGCTCTCGCCGGTCCGGTCATTAGTCACCCGGACGATCTGCTGCCTCTCGATATCGCCGTACTTCTCGCGCACCCACGCCTGCATGGCGTCCGGAAAGACCAGGTTGCCGGGCTCGACGTACCAGGAGTAGATCCGGGAGACGAGGTCGCCCGTATCCGGCGCGAGTTCCCGCACGATACCCGGCAGCCGGGTGATATCAAGTCTCACCTCTAACATAGTCCCGGAGAGAGAGGGCGGTACCATATAATCCTTGGCCGGCGCGGATGTGGAAAGCTTATCCGTTCCGGATAGAGACTATACTCAGATCTCAGGGAGAACTCTCCGGATAGAACGTTTCAGCTGACCATTTCCAGGGATACGGCGACATGGCATTCTTTGACAGGTTTCGAGCGAACGTTGAGAGGCTGCAGCAGGAGAGAGATTATGCCGGCCTCGCCCGAGCCCTCTCTGCGGAAGACCCCAGCACCCGTGCCGACGCGGCGCGAGCGCTCGCTGCCCTCGGCGTCCCCGCCATACCGGCGCTTCTCGATGCGCTCGAGAGCGCTCGCCCTGCATCGCGTAACCGGATGACGGAGAGCCTCGTCTCGACCGGCATCCCCTCCATTCCCCTGCTCCTCGCCGTCATCCTCCGCGCAAGCCCCGCCCTGCAGGCATCCATCTCCCGCGCCGTCGCCGGTGCGGGCGACGGCATGTTCGAGGCGCTGCTCCCCGCCCTGCACCACGAGCAGCCGGCAATCCGGCGGGCTGCGGTGATAACTCTCCGGGATACCGGGAAGAAAGCGGTCCCGCACTTTGCGAAGATGCTCCACGGCAAAGACCCTTCGGTCGGGAAAGAGGCCGCAAATGCGCTTGCCGCACTACACTGGGCGCCTGACGACCCCGGCGAGAAGGCGTGGTTCTGCTACCTCCGGGAAGACTGGAAGGAGCTTGCAAAACTCCAGGGCGCAGCCGTCCCGATCCTCCTCAAGGCTCTCTGCAGCAACAGGGCCCGGGAACGATGCGACGCGGCGCGAACGCTCGGCAAGATCCGCGACGGCCGGACCATACCGGCGCTCATCGAGGCGATGACAGATCCGGATATCGATCTCCGCATACACGCCGCCGAGGCCCTCGGGGAGATGGGGGACGATCGGGCGAAACCTGCGCTTGCCAATGCGCTCAACGACCCCCACCACCGGGTGCGGATGGAGGCGGCATGGGCGCTCAACCGGCTGGGATGGGTGCCGCCAAACGATCTGGCAAGAGCGGAGCACCTCGTTGCAGGCGAGCAATGGAACGAGCTCGTCCGGATGGGGAGGCCGGCCATACCGGCGCTCATCCGGGCGCTGGAGGTGGAGTACTCGGGAGTCCGCACCGGCGCAAGCGAAGCGCTGCGGCAACTGGGACAGCCCGCTCTCACCGCCCTGAAGACGGAGATCGTATCAAAGAACCCTGCACGGCAACAGCGGGCGCGGATGGCCCTCGAGTACATACGGCGGCGCCAGGAGGAGGCGTCACGGACAGGGCCTGCGCCGGCGGACTCATCGCGGTATGAGCAGGAACTCAAAGAGGGGCTTGCCATCCAGAGACGGTTCGTCAAGCAGTTCGGGCGCGAGAGACCCCTCCCGAGCGTGCCGGTCAAAAAACCGCAGCCGAAAGAGGAGGAGGCCCCCGCCCCCCCGGTCCCGGAGAGCACCCCGGTGCAGGCCAGCGAAGAGCCGAAGAAACCCGTAGTCCTCGAAGACCTCATCATGGAGAGCCAGCAGGCGGAAGAGGCGTGGGCGCGGGTCAAGGCCCAGTTCAAGCAGGAGGTATCGGTCCCGGCAGGGGCGATACCGCTTGAGCAACTCATCCCGCTCGAGTTTGAGGAGGCGATCGCCGGAAGCGACAGCGCCGGTGAGACGAACGAGGAACCTGCCCGTAAAGAGCCCGGACCGCGGGAACTCGATATACCGGATATCCCCCAAAAGGCGCCGAAGCCCGATATCGATGAGCCGGTCCCGGAAAAGACGCCCCTGGAGCAATACCTCGAAGCCCTCAAGAGCAGCGACGAGAGCATCAGGGCAACGGCGATTGCCGCGCTGCAGGCGATGGGGAAGGAGGCGATCGTGTACCTCATCGCGGCGCTCAAAGATCCGCACTACAGCGTCCGGATCGCTGCCGTAGAGGCGCTCGGCGAACTCAAAGACGATGCCGCCGTCGATGCGCTGATCCTGGTCTGTGCCGATATACGCGAAGACGTGCGGATCGCCGTCGCCCGCGCCCTCGGGTCCATCGGCGACCGTCGTGCTATACGGCCGCTCATACGCCTCTTCGGGGACAGGTACCACGGCGTTCGGGTTGCCGCCGCCGACGCCGTCGCGGTCTTCGGGCGCGATGCGCTCGGGCCGCTTGAGGATGCCCTCGACGATCCGGCCCCGCCCGTCCGGGTGACGGCGGCAAAGGCGATAGGGCTCATCGGCGCCGGCGAGTCGGTCCCGGCCCTCATCGAGCACCTGGGAGACGCGGCGCCGGAAGTCCGGTGGAGCGTTGCCCGGGCACTTGCAGGGTTTGGCCCCCTGGCGGTGGAGCCGCTCTTCCTGGTGTTGAGGAAGGGAAAGAAAGAGATGCGCCTTGCGGCGATCGATGCGCTCTGGGAGGTGCCGGGCGAGCGGGCGGACGAAGCCCTCCTCTACGCGAGCGAGGATGAGGATGGAGACGTGAGGGAGAAAGCAGCGGCGGCCCTCCGGAAACGGCAGGTGATCAACGTCTGGCGGATGGCGCTCGGCAGCCAGATCCGGATGGGAGAGAGCACCCAAAAGAAGAGATCGGCCCGGTTCGAGGATACAGCAGCGTTTGAAGCGTCCGGCCAGCAGGAGATCGATACGCTCATCGTGGCGCTCAAGGACAAGGCCTGGAACGCGCAACTTGGCGCCGCCACGCGCCTCATCATGATGGGCCGCCCTGCCGTGGACGGCCTCATCCGTGCGCTCAGGAACGAGAACCCCGATGTCCAGACCGCTGCCGCCAGTCTCCTCGGGGAGATGCGCGAGACCGCGGTCGCACCGCTCATGGATGCCCTGAACGACACCGAACGGTTCGTCCGGCTCGTCGCCGCGAGAAACCTCGGTAAGATAGGGAACAAGCGGGCCATCGAGGCCCTGATCGGCTCCCTGCACCGGGAACCCGACAGCGAGGTCAGGGCGACCGTGGCAGAGGCGCTCGGCTACATGGGGAGCCGGCAGGCGATAGAGCCGCTGGTCCTGGCGTTGCGGGACAGGGATGAGGCGGTCAAGATCGCCGCCGCCCGGTCGCTCGGCTACATGGGGGATACCCGCGCCCTCGAACCGTTGATCCTGGCGCTTGCCGATCCGGACGACCGGGTCCGGCACATCGCGCTCGATATACTGAAGGATCCCGATGAGACGGTGCGGGGCTGCCTGATCGGTGCGCTCCGCTCGGGGGACGAGGTACTCAGGGCGGGGGCTGCCGAAGCGCTCTCCGCGGGCGGTTGGGTGCCGGGGACCGGCGAAGAGAAAGCGCTCCACCTCATGGCCCGGGACCAGTGGGCCGATGTGGAACGGATCGGCGCCGATGCGCTGCCGGCGGTGGCAGGAGCGCTCGCAAACCCATCCGTCGAGGTGCGGATAAACGCCGTCGGGACCATCGCACGGATAGGAGGAGATGCGGCCATCGTCCCCCTCATCCGGGCGCTCAGGGACGACGCCCTCGCGGTCAGGGCAAAGGCCGGACAGGCCCTGGTCGATATGGGGGACGCGGCCCTTCCCGCCCTCGCGGCCGAGGAGAGGCGGCCGGAGGTCCGGCAGATCGTCGACGAGATCCGCCGCGGTACTTAGGGCAGCCGCCCGGCTGCCTTCCAGTGATCGTACTCGTGGTGCCAGCGGTCTTTGTTTGCCAGGATCAGGGTACGCATCCGCTCGAGCATCGCGGCGTGGCGTTCTTCCTGCTCGGGATAGGTCTCTTTCTTCTCGATAGCCCGCACAAGCCTCTTGCCGAGCTCGTAAGCCCTCCCCTCCGCCGGCACGATCGCCTCGGGGTCTCCTGCAAAGACCACGCCGACGCCGCCGACGGTGTTTGCGCCCAGAGTTTGAAGGATGCCGTTTAAGTAGCCCACGACATCGTCGGCCCCCGAGCCACCCGCCGTGGAGACAGCGCACCCGTACTTCCCGATGAACATCTGGCAATGGATGGCGTCGGCCATCCGGTCGAGCATGGTCTTGATCTGGGCGGTGACGGAGTCGATGTAGTTCGGCGAGCCGAGGACGATGCCGTCGCTTTCACACATCTTCTCGTACAGGGCGGCAAAATCGTCATCTTTGACGCATTCGCCCCGCTCGTAGCAGACCGTGCACCCGTTGCAGTACTCGATATGCAGTTTGCAGACGTCCACGACCTCGACATCGGCCCCGGCGCTCCGTGCGCCGTCGAGGACCGCCTGCACGAGCCGGAGCGTCTGGCTCTTTGAGCCGCGGGGACTTCCGTTAATCCCAAGTATCTTCATTATTTCACCTCTATTTACGGTATATCGTGCATGACGACGATATCGGCGCGATACTGCCGGTCACAGTCGCCCGGGAGCGGGTTTGCCGTGAAGATCTTCGTCTCGCCCGCCGGGAACCGGGGGATGAGGATGGTCTCGGTCGACCGGATCATGGCGCTCCCGTCGTCGATGAGCATGAACCGGATGACGACGTTTCTTCCCGGCGCATCGCCGGTGTTCGTCACCGTTCCCGTCACGATCCAGTAGCAGGACATATCGGCGCGGAAACGCTTCTCCGGCGCGGTGACGGTGGTGGAGAACGACGGCTGCGGTCCGGGGGGCGAATGGGTGGCGGGAACCGCCACCGTCTCCTCGGGCCCCGGGACGCCGGGAACCCCCGGCGTCCCCGTGCAGCCTGCCATGACGGCAGAACCGATGAGGCAGGTGACGAGCAGGAGATATAGAGATCTCTTCTTCAGGGGAGTTCACCCTCCTGCATGATGGTTCATCGACCGGAGGCTATATAACTGATGCGGAACCGGGAGGCGCCGCGAGCCGCTCCCGCCCCGGCGGGGAAACGATTTATACCTCCGGGGGGTAAGGAGCCGGGAGGAGTTCTGATGAGCGAGAAGTCCGCCGGGACCGTGAAGGTCTGCAACGCCGTGACCGGGAAGGTCGAGGAGGTCGAAAAAGTCGTCAAATCAGACGAAGAGTGGCAGCGGCAACTCACGCCCGAAGAGTTCCACGTTGCCCGGCAGGGGGGCACGGAGCCGGCCTTCACGGGAAGATACGTGGACTGCAAGGAAGACGGCCTGTATGTCTGCGTCTGCTGCGCTAACCACCTCTTCCCGTCGGCAGCGAAGTTCGGGTCGGGGACGGGCTGGCCGAGTTTTTTCAGGCCGGTATCGGACCTGAACATACGGACGGCCATCGACACCCGGTTCTTCATGACCCGGACCGAGGTGCTCTGCAGGCGGTGCGACGCCCACCTGGGCCACGTCTTTGACGACGGGCCGCCGCCGACCTACGAGCGCTACTGCATGAACTCGGCGTCGCTCCGGTTCGTGCGGAAAAAAGACCTGTAGGGGCCGTCGCCTTTCCAATATGGCCGCAAGTGCCCGGACAGGCCTTCGCGCGATCTCGAGGGTGTGGACAGTGAAACGGCTTCACCCGTCGAGAAGCCAGACCGGGCTCTCCCTGCCGAGGTTCGCCCGGAGGTACGCACGGGACAGGTCAAGTTCCTCCGGCACCTCGAAGAAGAGGTAGCCCGAGAGCGACTCGCCCCGGCCGAGCGTGACCCGGGAGTAGGACCCCCCCCGGTTGGTCGAGCCGGGCGGCGCGAGCGGCCGGTAGGTCGCATCGCCGTAGAGGAGGGTAAAGGCGCTCTCCGCAGGCGTCTGGATGCGGGTGTTCACGCCTTCCCCTTTATGGCCGAGGTGCGTCGCCTTCACCGTGACCAGGAGGAAGTAACTCCCCGGGGCCGCCTCGTAGCGTACCGGGCTCGTGCCGGTGGTCTGGAACGCGTACGACCAGGTCAGTGAACTGGCGATCAGCGATATGGTATTCTCTTTGCGGGAATCATCGTAGCAGAACCGCTCGCCCATCCCGAGAGCGTCGGGGAAACGGGGTGCGGACTCCTCCTCGCCGGCGCTCATGAGCAGCGGGGAAGCGTCGGCGCTCGCGGGGCGGTTGCAGGCCCTGAGGGCACTGGAGAGGTGCTCGGTCCCGAGGGCGAGGCGGCCCGGCAGATCCTCGCTCCGGTCGAGAGCGGCGGCCGCGGCGAACTCGTCGAGCGCGGCGACGAAGTGCTCGTATGCAGGCGCCATGTCGGGGGATATATCAAGGGCGGCAGCATCGGCACGGTAGCCGTCCACGAGAGAAGCCATATCGGCTGCCCGGCTCCGGAGGGCTACGTCGTCGCCGGCATACGCGGCGCAGATCTGCCCTACGGAGACGTCGAGGAGCGGTATGCCGGCCCCGGCTATCAACGACTCCAGCCTCTCGTCGTCGCTTGCCGGCTCGGGGAGAAGCGTCTCGTCTTCCGGTCCGGCCTCAAACGAGGATGCGTTCCCGGAGGTAGCGTTCTCCTCCGGCAGAGAGGGGATGGCCGTCGCGCATGCCTCCGGAACGAGGAGGGCGATCGAGAGGATCACCCCGATCAGGCCGACCGCAAGCAGTATATTTCTATGAGAACCTCCCGGTGCCACAGACTAACCTATTGCGCACCGAAGGGATATTCGTTGCGCTGGAGGGGGTCACATCATCTTCCCGATCGCCCAGACGGGCGACGTCGCCTGGCCGAGGTTCACCCGGACGAAGCACTCGTCGAGAGGGAGTGCCTCCGGTATATCGTAGACGATGTACCCTGCCTTCACCTCGTACCGGCCCAGCGTCGCCGTAGCATACGGCACGCCAAGCGACGTCCCGGACGCGAATTTTATCGGCGTGTAGGTCGTCTTGCGGTATTCGAGGGTGAAATCCCGGATGTCGGGGGTCCGCACCGTATACGTCCTGCTCTCCCCTTTGTGGCCCAGGTTCGTAACCTTCACCTTGACGAGCAGGAAGACCCTTCCGGGTTCCGCGAATACTTCCTCTCCGCCCTCGTCGCGGGCGTAGTATATGCGGGTCTTGCTCACCGACTCAAACATCAGGGATATGTCGTTTGCGCGGTTCCGGTCTTCATAGACGTAGCGCTGCAGGAGCATCAGTTCCTCGTCCGATGCGGACGCGGTGCGCGGGCGGGGCAGGGAGAGGCTGATCGCCGCGATATCCTCCGGCGCCTTCAGCAACGGGCGCTCCAGGTATTTCGACGCCTCGCGAAGGCAGTCCGACCCTTCCAGGTTCGCCTCGACTGCCGCATCCACCGTCGTCCTGTTGAGGGGGGCGTTCCCCTGGAGCAGTGTGCCGGCGGCCTCGTAGGACTCGAGTGCACGGGTGAATGCATCCTTCAGGGCCTCGCGGTCCTCCGAGATATCCATCGCCGCCACATCCCTGCGAAGGCCGGCGGCAAGCGCCCGGAGCGCCGCACCGCTCTCCTTTGCCGGCACCTCGTCCCAGGCAAAGAGGGCGCAGGTGTTCTGCAACGAAAGAAGCATGAGCGATATGCCGTTTTCCTCGACCAGCAGGTCCAGTTCGTCGTCATCGTAGACGGGCTCGAGGATCTCCTCGACCGGCGGGGGAGGGGTCTCGTTCTCCACCGGTTCATCCGCCACCTGGCCGGGGGTGAAGTTCAGGAGACGGCCGCCCTGGAGCCGCTCCTCAACCCCGGACAGGAGGGTTGATATGTTCCGGGCGGCAGCAGGCTGCGAGGGCTCGATATCGGCAATCTCCGATGCTGCCATGGAAGGGCTGAACAGTATGCCCGTGAAGAGAGCGAGGGCCAGTATCGCCACAGCGGGAGCCTGGAGGTCCATAACGATCATATCTCACCTCTCCTGAGACAAAAACCTTCCCCGGGCAGGCGGAACGAACCATTATGTCCGGGCGACGCCGACATGTGCAGCGTGACCGATCACGCGGCCGCATGGGACGAGGACTACCGGAGGCGGGGAAACCTCTGGGGCGGAGCGGTGGCGCCGCTCCCCGATATACCCGCCGGCGCCGCCGTCCTGGAACTTGGCTGCGGCAACGGCAAGACCCTCTCCGCCCTTGCCCGGCATTCATCCGGAGCCGTCGCGATCGACGTATCCCCTCGCGCCGTCGCCCTCGCCCGGCAGCGGCCGGATACGGCGTCGGTCCATCTGGCCGTTGCCGATGCCCGGCACCTCCCGTTTTGCGGGGAGACGTTCGACGCGGTCTTCATCGTCCACGTAGCCGGTCACCTGACGGGTCCGGGCCGGAGAGCCCTGGCATCCGAGGTCCGTCGGGTGCTCCTCCCCGGCGGCACGACCTTCTTCCGGGGGTTCTCCATCGAGGATATGCGTGCCGGGAAGGGGGAGGAGACGGAACACCGGACTTTTGCGAGAGGGGACGGCATCCTCACCCACTACTTCACCGAAGACGAGGTGAGCGACCTCTTTACACCGCTCTTGCCCGTCCTGGTCCGGACGCACCGCTGGCGGATGCGGGTCAGGGGCCGCGACCTCCCCCGTGCGGAGATCGAGGCGGTGTTTCAGAGATCGGCATGAAGCGGAGTGCCGCACTTCCCCGGTCGGACATACTTTTTTACACTTCCAGACCGAATACTACGTAGCAGTATATACGGGCCCGGGGGCGCACGCCGGCTAAAACGGCCCATCCCCGGGCCCTTTGTGCAGCAAGGTCAACCTTTTTTGAAGCCCGGACAAACTAACAGGGAGGAAGAGAGTTCATGTGTATCGCAATGCCCGCTGAGGTGCTGGAGATAAAGGAGGGCAACATCGGCGTCGTCGACTTCGGCGACCTGCAGCAGGAGGTCAGGCTCGATCTCGTGGACGTGAGCGTCGGGGAGTTCGTCCTCGTCCACGTCGGGTTTGCCATCCAGCGTCTCAGCAGAGAAGAGGGGCTTGAGACCCGCGAGATCTTCAGGCAGGTCCACGCCGCGATGATGGAGGAGTAATGCACGAGTACAGCATCGCCTACGACATCTACACGACCGCCCGCCGGGCGGCGATCGAGAACAACGCAAAAGAGATTACGTGCATCTCGGTCGACGTCGGCAGGATGGCGATGGTGAACCCCGAGCAGGTCGAGTTTCTCTTCAACGTCATCATCGAGGAAGACCCCCTCTTCTCGGGCGCCCGGCTCGTATGCCGGGATATCGAGGCGCGCACGCGCTGTTCCTGCGGTTACGAGGGGAGCGAGCGGTTCGTCTGCCCCCGATGCGGAAAACTCCCGGAGGTCGTCGCAGGCATGGAGATCGTCGTTACCAACATAGAGATAGAGGTGGACGAAGCATGAAAGTCAACCTCATGCACGGCGCCGGCGGCGAGGTGATGGGCGAGCTCCTGCAGATCATCACCAACCTCAAGCACACCAACGCCGGCGGTATAGGGCTCGAATCGCTCGACGACGGGGCGGTCATCCCCATGTGCGGCCAGAACGTCGTTTTCACGACCGACAGCCACGTCGTGTCGCCGATATTCTTCCCCGGCGGTGATATAGGACGCATCGCCGTCTGCGGGACGGTCAACGACCTCGCCATGATGGGGGGGCGGCCGATCGCGCTCTCCTGCGGCATGGTCATACCCGAAGGATTCGAGGTCGCGGACCTCGAGCGGATCGTCGCCTCGATGGATATCGCTCTCGGCGAGTGCGGGGCAAACCTCGTCACGGGGGACACCAAGGTCCTCGAACGCGGCGCGCTCGACACCATCATCATCAACACGGCCGGCATCGGCGTTGCCGACCGGGTGGTGCGGGACAACGGCCTTCTGCCGGGCGACGCGATCGTCGTCAGCGGCACCATCGGCGACCACGGCATCGCCATCATGGCCCACCGGGAGGGGTTCGACTTCGGCGGCCAGATCCGCTCCGACGTCGCCCCCCTCTGGATGCTCGTCGAGCGGGCGCTCGCGGCCGGCGATATCCACGCCATGAAAGACCCGACCCGGGGCGGGTTTGCAAACGCCATCAACGAGATGGCAAAAAAGAGCGGCGTGGGCGTCGTCATCGAAGAGGAGGCCCTCCCCTTCAAGAAGAACGTCAAAAGCGCCGCCGGCATGCTCGGCATCGATCCCCTCGAGGTGGCAAACGAGGGAAAGGTCGTCATGGGGGTCGCGCCCGGCGATGCGGAGGCCGTCCTCGCGGCGCTCCGGTCGCACCCCTACGGCCGGGACGCGGCGATCGTCGGCAAGGTCGTCGAAGGTTCCCACGTGGTCATGCGGACCGCTATCGGCGGAGAGCGGTTCATAGAACCACCGATCGGCGACCCGGTCCCGCGCGTCTGTTAGCGGGCGGTCACACCTATTTTTATGCCCGCCCGATCCACCATGCACATCGTTATGCGGTCGCAATGGAGTGGTATGCTGATATGATCGAGCAGAGAGCGATCGACGTGCGCCTGGTAAGCGTCTGGGACGGGGATATGATAGCCGATCTCTACCGGGCGGGCGGGTGGTGGAACGAGGAGTGGGACCCCGCGGGACTCCGTGCTCTCATCGCCGGGAGTTTTGCCTTTGCCGTCGCCATCGACCCGGCGGCAAAAAAAGCGGTCGGCATGGGCAGGGTGATATCGGACGGAGTCTCTGATGCCTACATCCAGGACCTGGTCGTCCTCCCCGGGTACCGGGGCCGGGGCATCGGAACGATGATCTTATCAACGCTGCTCGATCACTGTAAATCTGCAGGTGTCACCTGGGTCGCCCTTGTCGCCGAACCCGGGACCGAAGCGTTCTATACGCCGCTCGGTTTCCGGAGGATGGAAGGGCACACGCCCATGCGGTGGTACCCGGACGAGAGGTGAGGCGTTGCTGGAGTTCTCCGAGTTCAAACCCGTGAGCCTGGACGACCGCGATCTCTTCCTGCGGCAGTACCGGCAGTACCCGCAGGTGCACAGCGACAACACGTTTGCCAACATGGTCTGCTGGAACCATTATGCGAACTACTGCTTTGCCGACGTGGACGGCGCGATCGTCCTCTCGAGCACCATCGACGGCGTAACCTCGTTTCGCCCCCCGATCGGCCCGAAAAACCCGGCCCTGCTCGACGACGTCATCGACCTCGCCCTGAGGGAGGGGGGCGCAGCTCCCCTGCTGGTCCTCGACCCGGTGAATGAAGCCTGGATCCGCGAAATCTACCCGAACCTCACCCTTTATCCCGACCGCGACTACTTTGACTACATCTACAGGACAGAAGACCTCGCCGACTTTGCCGGGAAGGGCTATGCCACCGTCCGGCGCCAGGTCAACCACTTCAGGAGGGAGTACGCCTACTCGGTCGAGGCGATCACCCGCGAGAACATCGACGAGGTCTGGGAGTTCCTGGTCATCTGGTGCGAGTGGCGGGACTGCGACTCCGTGCCCATCCTTGCCTACGAGAAAGAGGCCATCCTCTTTGCGATCAACAACTTCTTCGCGATCGGGCTTCGGGGCTGGATCATCCGGGTTGGCGAGACCATCGGGGCGATATCGGTCGTCGACGAGGTCAACGCGGATATGGCGGTCGTCCACTTCGAGAAAGCCCTCCCCGAGACCTACCGGGATATCTACAAGGTGATCATGACCGAGACGGCGGCAGGACTCCGCGGGCGCTACCGCTTCATCAACCGCGAGTGCGATATGGGCGTGCCGGGGCTGCGCGAGTCAAAGACGCGCTGCCACCCCGCCTGCATGGTAGAGGTGCACTACGCGACCCGGGACGACCTGGAGGCGTGCCGCCGGTGACCGCCGACCTGGTGCTCAAAAACGTCCTGCTCCCGACGGGGCGCTCTGCCGATATCGTCATCGCCGGCGGGGTGGTGCGGCACGTCGGGGGAGCGGTGCGTGCCGACGAGACGATCGACTGCAGCGGCCTGACCTGTCTCCCCGCGGCGGTCGATATGCACGTTCACATGCGGGGAGGGGTGCAGGCAGAGAAGGAGGACTGGCGGACGGGGACGGAGAGCGCCGTCGCCGGCGGGGTGACGGTGGTGGTCGACCAGCCCAACACCATCCCGCCCCTCACCACGCCCGACCTCCTTTGCGCACGCATCCGCGAGGCAGAGGAGCACGCCGTCTGCGGGTTTGCCGTCAACGCGGGCGTCACAACGGATGCAGACCTGGAGGGAATGCGTAACGCCGGTGCGATGGCGTTCGGCGAGATATTCGCCGCCCCCTCAAGTTACGGCGAAGGGCTTGACCCGGAGACCCTCGAAAGACTCCTTGCCCGCATCCACGCCATGGGCGGGCTTGCCACAGTCCACGCCGAGGAGGTCGCAGGCCCGGCGCCGGCGACGCTTGCGGAGCACGACCGTGCCCGCTCCGGCGCCGGGGAGGCGCGCGCCGTCAGGGCGGTCCGTGCTCTCGCCCCCGGCGGCATGCGGCTCCACTTCTGCCACATGAGCACCGCCGCCTCGGTCGAGGCCGCACGGGGTACGGTGGAGGCGACGCCGCACCACCTCTTCCTCTCGCGCGATATGTTCGCGGAGGACGACGCCCGGGCCCGGGTGAACCCCCCGCTCAGGGATGAGGTGACCCGGCGCGGCCTCTGGTCCTGCTGGGAGATGATCGACATCGTCGCCTCGGACCACGCCCCGCACACGCTCCGCGAGAAAGAGCTGCCGTTTGAGGGTGCCCCCTCCGGTATGCCCGGCGTCGAGACGATGGTGCCGCTTCTCATGGCGGCGGTGCGGAGGGGCGACATACCCCTTGCCTCGGTCATCGAGAAGACGTCGTGGCGGCCTGCCGCCATACTCGGCATACGCCGCGCCGGGTTCCTCCCCGGCGACCGGGCGGACTTCGCCCTCTACCCCGATGCGGTCACCCGCATCGATGCAGGGAGTCTCCACGCAAAATGCGGTTGGTCGCCGTTCGAAGGGCTCGATGCCATCTTCCCCGAGGAGGTCGTCGTCCGGGGCAGGCGCACCTACGCCGGCGGCGAACTCCTGGAGGCGCACCCGGCGTGGTACCCCGGGCAAGGATATTTATCATTATAGATAGAATAATATAGAGCCGATACAGCGCACCTTATAGGTCCCCGGGTGATCACCGGCAGAAGCCCGATATGATCCATGGGACAACCCGGGTGCGCGACAGGCACGCCCGGCATATAGGGTACGATCGGGTGAGGACCGGCACAAGCCGCCTGTGATCCGCGATCGTTAGTGCCGGGCGACATATCACGAGGCTCTTTTATGGAACCGTATGCCGATGCCGTCGTCGAAACCGCACATGGCGTGGTCATCACGCTCGACGTCACCGCAGGCGCAAAACGGTCGTCCTTTCCGGCGGGCTACAACGAATGGCGCAAGAGCATCCGCTGCCAGGTCGCGGCCCCTGCCGTCGGCGGGAAGGCGAACCGCGCCGTCGTCGACCTCGTCGCAGGGACGCTCGGCGTGCCGCGTGCCGACGTCGTCATCCTATCCGGGCACACGTCCTCATCAAAGACCGTCGCGGTCGCCGGACGATCGAGAGACGGTGTCCTCGCCTGCCTCAACGCCGCCGGTGCATGATCCGGAGGTATATCACGAGGATTGAGTTGCTATTATAGCGGAGGATATATAACCCGCCATAAATTCAAAAGATGCCTGGATAAGACTCAAATTTGGATTTCTCTTTTAAAAAACCTTATGTTCAATCCCCCATCTGATTTAAGTAATTGCACCTTCGATATATAATTGATCCTCTGCCCGCGCATACCGTGACCCGCGCGGCACGAGGGCGATCATACTTACCAGGAAGGAGGCATGACTCCATGTATTCACCAGAAACCACAAAGTACCTCATTCATCTTACTCTGCAGGCCGAGGGGGTGGTCGACAAGCCCGACGTGGTGGGCGCCATCTTCGGTCAGACCGAGGGTCTCCTCGGTGAAGACCTCGACCTGCGCGATCTCCAGAGAACCGGCCGCGTCGGCAGGATCGACGTTCAGATAACCACGAAGAGAGGCGAGACGAAAGGCGAGATCCTCATATCGTCGTCGCTTGACCGGGCAGAGACGGCTCTCCTTGCCTCGTCGCTCGAGACGATCGACCGGGTCGGGCCATGCACGGCCCGCGTGAAGGTCGACCGCATCGAGGACATCCGGGTGACCAAGCGGCGCAAGATCGTCGAGCGCGCAAAAGAGCTCCTCCTCGAAGACTTCGATGAAGGCGCCATAAGCAGCGACGACCTGCTCGACGAGGTCAGGGAGGTCATCAGGATAGAGAAACTCGAGTACCTCGGCGAGGAGAGGGTGCACGCGGGCCCGAACGTCATGGCCTCCGATGCCATCATCCTCGTCGAAGGGCGGGCCGACGTCATCAACCTCCTGCGTTACGGCATCAAGAACGCGGTTGCGGTCGAAGGGACCAACGTCCCGCGCGTCATCATCGACCTCTGTTCGCAGAAGACCGCGACGACCCTGCTTGACGGAGACCGGGGCGGGGAACTGATCCTCCGCGAACTCCTCCAGGTCGCCGAGATCGACTTCGTGGCCTACAGCCCGCGGGGGAAGAGCGTCGAGGAGATGAGCCGCAAGGAGATCGTCAAGGCGCTCCGGAACAAAGTGCCCGTGGAGGTGGTCACCGATCACATCGTCGACGAAGGAGCGGCGGCGGAACGGTTGCCCCCCCCTGCCGGCCCTGCCGAAGCGCGACCTCCTGCCGGTGCGGGCGAGGGGAGCAGCGGCGAGCGGCCGGCGGCAAAAGAGGGGAGCCGGAGACCTCCGTCGACTCTCGGCGAGCACATGGCCGACGTCCGGGACAGAAAGATCGCACGGTTCCTCTCCCCCGACTACACCGTTCTGGCGGAGTCGAACGCCGCCGACGTCGAGGGAGCGCTCCAGACGCTCGCCGGCGACGTCGAAGGGCTTGTCGTCGACCGCATCGTCGACCAGAAGCTCCTCGACCAGATCGGGGGAAGAGACCTCGAGTTCGTGGCCGCCCGCGACTTCAAAGGCATCGTGAAGCGCCCTCTCTCCATCAGGCTTATAAAGATAGGGTGAAGATTATCCGGGGTGCAAATTTATATATGTTTATATCTACTATTTTTATCTCCGGGAGAGAATATGCACAAGGAAGAGTTAATAGCCTTACATGGGATACTTACGGAGATTAAAGACTATTTTGAATTGATGAATCCGGAGTTGAAGTTTTCACAGTATTACGCATTAAAGATAGATCCTTCTCAGGTGCATAAGAGCAAGATGGAACATAAATACGCAATATTCGTGCTCGGAACGGAACTCGCCAACGCCATGAAGGACGTGGAGTTCTCATCATCCGGGAGGATATCTGCCCGGATGAAGGAACTCGCCGAGAAGGCCTTAAAAGAGATCGAGTATCTCCAGTAACGACTTTCCTGCCCCGCATCGCCCGCGGGCAGGGTGCCCGGCCGGGGCCTTGCCCCGGCGCTCCTCTCCTCAACCCCGCATGGCGCGCCTGCGCTCGATGAGGTACGCCGCCAGCAGCCGCGGGATAGGCGCCGCCATGCAGTGCCAGTTCGGCGTCCCGTTCACCTCGAGGACGGTGTAACCCTCCTTATCGCGGAGAAGATCGACGCCGCAGTAGTCGATATCGACCGCCCGCGCCGATGCCTCGGCTATGGCCCGCATCTCCTCGTCGATCGGGACCGGCGAGCCGATGCCGCCCTGGTGGATGTTGTGCATCAGGCCCTCGGATACACGGGCTATCGCGCCGACGGCCTCTCCACCGATGACGAATACACGGAAGTCCCGGTCGTTTGGCACGTACTCCTGCAGATACCAGGGCCCCGGCCCGAAGTCGTCGGGTCTCTCCACCAGGCGGATGCCGTTGCCGTCAAACCCGTAGAGCGGTTTATAGACGACCTTTCCGTGCCGCTTGAGGAACGCCCCGGCCTGCGCCTCCGAGCGCATGTATGCCGTCTCCGGCGTCCGGATGCCGTCATGGAGGAGAAGGGCGGTCGTCATCACCTTGGATGCGCAGGTGACGATGCTCTCGGGCGTGTTGACCACCTGGTTATGGAGCGCAAGCACGCTCAGGGTCTCGAACTGATGGCCGTCCTGCCGGATCCCGCAGACCCATATGAGTTCGTTCTCAAGCCCGGAGTCGAGAGGATCGATCGTGCCGAGATCGATGACCCTGCATCGGGCACCGGCCCTCTCCAGCTCCCGTATCACCGCGCCGGTCGAGTTGTCGTCCGGCGTATCGGTCGGTTTAGGTACGATATGGATCATACGCCTCACATTCCGCTCCCGGGACTGACGATTTGCTCCCCGGGTCTCAGTACCCTTTTGTACCTCGCCGGATATAATCAGTGGGGAAGGCGAAGATGCGAGAGAACCGGATCGGCATCATCGGGTGCGGAAACCCCTTCATGGGGAATGACGGAGCGGGGATCCTGGTGATGCAGCTCTTTGAAGGGAGGTACCCGGGCGTCGACGCGATCGACGGCGGCACCGGGGGGTTCGGCCTCATACCCCTGATGGAGGGGTACGAGAAGGTCGTGATCGTCGATGCGATGACGGGTATCGGCAACCGTATCGGCGACGTCGTCGTCTTTGCAACACCGCCCTCTCTGGACCTTCCCGCATGCTCGCTCCACGATATCGGCATCGGCGACGCAGTGGCAGTGGCCCGAGAACTCGGGTGCGTCGCGGAGGTCGTGACCATCGGCATCGAGGTGGGCGACATACGGGCGTTTCACCGGGGCGTAGACCCGGCGGTCGAAGGGGGGGTCCGGGCTGCCGAAAAGGAGGTCGTCAGGCTCCTATGGGACTGGATGGATGAGCCTTGCGGCACCCTTGCCGGCAGCAAACCCGGGGGCGGATCTGAGAGCCCCTCTCCGGGCCAGGGCAGTTCACGAGTGCGACTATGATGTGCAGGGGCGCGAGACCACCATGCCCGTTTCAAAAAGTATAAATGACAAGGTTTATCTCATACAACAGTATTGAGGATGTCCGTATGCAGCTGCCACGAGGTCGGTTCCATCGCCTTATCAAGTCCACGACATCCCGTGTCCTGATAGAGGAGATGGCTTCCGCACGATTCACCGGGATCTGTACGATCGTCCCTGGCGAGAAGAGTGCCGTCCTGGTGCTGAATGAAGGTCTGGTGGTGCTTGCCGAATATGGGGGCATAAGAGGACAGCACGCACTGGACGCCGTATCGAACGATGAGAGCGAAGCAGCGGCAGAACTGAACCTCCTGACACCCGAGCAGGTACAGCTCGCCAGGGAGTTCAACCAACCGTGTGCGATTGATGCCGGCGACGCCGGCAGGGAGAAAAGAACATCACCGACAAAACCCGCACCGGGCGGGGGAAGACCACTCGCTGGAGTGGCAGAACCCACTGCGGCATGCTCACCGGAGCACCGCGCGGAACCGACAGGGGAAGGGCACAGGATCCCCATGCCGGGCACGAGACCTGTGCAGGAGATGGTTGCAGCGACTCCATCCGGGAACGACGAGATCGATATGCTCATCCAGAACATGGAAAAGATGGATGTCGAACAACTCATCAGCAACTTCCGGATAAACTGCAAAGAGATGCTCAGGAACATTCATCTCGACCACCTCATCCAGGACGGAGATATCTGAACAGACAGGGGCTGACAACAGAATGGATTCAACAGGGATCATCCAGATCTTCCTCGTCATCATGACGGTGACGGTGATAGCCGGTTTCGCCGGCGTTCTCTACTACCTCTCAAGGATCGCTCAGGCACTCGCCAAAGAGATCCCGGGAGGCGCCATCGAGTCTCAGGAGAGACCGGCAGGCAACCGGGAGTCGCCCGGCGATATCGATCCTCGAGGTGCAAAGAGCCTGGAGGAGAACCTGGGCGCGATCAGCAGGAAGTACAGCCTTGCATCCTTCACGCTGGCAACCGCGGACGGCCTCCTGGTCGGTTCGACGAAGACGGGCAGCGAGGGCGAGGCAGCCCGGTACAGTCACCTTTACGCCCGGGGAGAGCGGCAGGACGGGACCGGAGCGGAGCTCCTTGGTATTCCCTACCGCGGGGAGACGCTCGTCGGCATCGCCCGCCCAAAAGAGCATCTCTCTGCCGAACTGATGAACGCGCTCGAACAGGATACCCGCGATGCCCTGCAACGCTGGGTGTAAGATCGGCGGGTTCGATATACGATAACGAGTGATTCAATGGTAAAAGTATACACGATTGCATCCGGCAAAGGCGGTACCGGCAAAACGACGGTTACGGCAAACCTGGGGCCGATGCTGGCAAGGTATGGGAAGAAGACATGCATCCTCGATGCCGACGTCGGGATGGCGAACCTCGGCCTCATTCTCGGGCTTGAGGATCTGCCGGTGACCCTGCACGAGGTGCTGGCAGGCAAAGCCCGCATTCGCGACGCCATCTACGAGGGGCCGTACGGCGTGAAGGTGGTGCCGTGCGGGCTATCTCTGCAGGGTTTCCAGCAGTCGAAACCTGAACGGTTGAAAGACGTCATGGCCGATCTCGTGAGCGGGTTTGATGTCCTGATCCTGGACGCTCCGGCAGGGATAAGCCGGGACGGGGTCATACCGCTGACGATCGCCGACGGGGTGATCCTCGTCGTGACCCCTGAGATATCGTCGATCGTCGACTCTTTGAAGACGAAGATCCTGACCGAGACGGTCGGCGGGCATGTCGAGGGGGCGATCATCAACAGGGTTGCCGGCAACGGGGACGAGTTTAACCGCGCACAGATGGAGAGGCTCCTTGGCGTCCGGGTGCTTGGTATCATACCCGAAGACGCCAACGTCCGGCGTGCGTCGGCGGGGAGATCGCCCATCGTGGTGAAGTACCCGGATTCCGAAGCGTCCCGGGCCTTAAAGCGGATATCCGCCGATGTAGCCGGCATCGAGTACGCCGATGAGAGCGTGCCGGCAAAGCGCGAAGGGTTCATCGACCGGCTTGCACGCGCCCTCTTCCGGGCAAAAGCGTGATGCATCCCTGCTGCCTTCTCCGTCTCCAGGCACGGGGGGCAGCAGGCGGACCTTCGCGGTTCACCGCGTGAGGCCGCTCTAGCATCCAGGCCGGGCGGTTCACGCACGAGACCGCATCCCTCTCTGCACCGGATAGCTCGCGCGGTGCCGCGGAAGTTCGCGACATCCGGCGGATAGGTACCTGAAAACTCCCCATCAAGGCTTCGTGCCTTCGCGCGAGGTTGTACCGTTATCCACACCAGGTAGCTCCCGCGTTGCCGCGGAAGTTCGCGAAGTCCGGTGAATGGGCACCAGAAACTCCCCATCAAGGCTTTGCGTGCGATCGCTTCACTGCTCATACCTCCGAGCTTACGCGAAGTCCGGGTACCTGCACCTCCCCTTCTCCACTGCCAACAACAAGACAGTATCCTCTTCTCGTGAGTGCCGGTGGAGTTGCCGGATGCCCGGCTGATGCCGGGAGAATGCACAAAATCCATAACCCGGCCTCTTAAAGGAAATATTTGTAGCAGATAAACTATATATAACTACGTTTTAATAGCAGGAGGTGGTAACCAGATGCAGAGGCTCATAATGGATATATTTGTGGATAAGGATGCGTGTGTCGGGTGCGGTCTCTGCGTCAAAGATTGCCCGATGCACGTATACGAGCTCCAGAACAGCGTGAGTGTTCCGGTCAGGCCGAATAACTGCATGGGGTGCCTGTCCTGTCACGAGATCTGCCCGGCCCAGGCGCTCGAGCACCGCGGCATCTACCCTGCCCGGCGGCATTACATCGATATCAAGGTCTGTGAGATGCTCCGGAAGGTGATCTGATGGGTGCGGGCTACATCGACGAACTCCACGAGGCCTTCCACTCCGATCTCGTCTACCGGCCGGAGGATATCCCTATCGACTGTTCGCCCAGGCCAAAAGATCTGGAGCAGACGCTTCACGGCGTGATGAAACTCAACGGCCTCGTTATCAGGTCGCTTGAAGAGATAGCCGGCAGAGGGGCAAACGCGGTCACCTACCGTGCAGGAAAGAAGTTCGGCCACGAGGTCGCCAAGTACTTCCAGAAGCGCGAGGACGTGGAGGGCGCTCTCCACGAGCTCTCCGACCTGCTCAGGGGCCAGTACTCCTTCGAGGTCTGGAAACCCGAGGATAAGGAGACGTTCATCATCGAAGAGAACGGCGAGACCTTCATCTACCTCGTCTTCCACGACTGCATCGTCCGCCAGACGCTCCGGCGCAACGGCCTCGACCAGGGCGGCCCGCTCTGCCAGACCCTCTTTGGCTACGTCGTGGGCGCGGTCGAGGAGATCACCGGCCGGAAAGCCAGGCTGGAGATCGTCCACACCGGCCCGAACGCCTGCCTGAAGAAACTGGTCCTGAAATGAGGTGGAGACGATGAAGATCGCCATTGAAGAACTGGCAGGATGTTCGGGGTGCACGATCGCGGTACTCGACCTCCACGAGATGCTCCTTGACGTCGTCGCGAAGGCGGATATCGTCTACTCCCCGGTGATCATGGACGTGAAGGAACCCCCCGAGGGTATCGACATAGCGTTCGTGACGGGAGCCGTCAGAAACGAAGAGAACCGGGAACGCCTCGAAAAGATCCGGAAACGGGCAAAGACGCTCGTCGCTCTCGGGACCTGCGCCTGCTACGGGGGGATATCGGGCCTCTCGATGCTGAGCTCGAACCAGGACCTCTTCTCGTGCGTCTACCGCGGGGTGGAGACGGCAAAACCCGACGGGGTTATACCGACGGATGTGCCGCCGTTCCTCTACCGGGCGTTCGCGGTGGGCGACATCGTGAAGATCGACTACTACGTCACGGGCTGCCCCCCAAAAGAAGCGTTCTTGAAGAAGATCATCCCGGCGATGGTTGCGGGGGATACCCTTGAACTCTCGCGCAAGTCCGTCTGCTCGGAGTGCGACCGGACCATGGGGCCGGTCGGGGACTGGACGCTCCGGCGGCGGCACGAAGGCGTTCCCGACCGCGAACACTGTCTGCTCGGGCAGGGCTACCTCTGCCTCGGGAGCGTCACCTTCGGCAGGTGCGGTGCAACGTGCCCGAAGAACAACATACCCTGCCACGGGTGCAACGGCCCGTCGCTCGATATCCTCCGCGAACCCTGCCGCGACATCTACGGCATGATGGTCAGGAGGATATCGGATCTCACCGATAAACCGGCAAAAGAGGTGGAGAAGGAGCTCTACGACGTCGCCCATACGATGTACGCCTTCACCATCGGGAGCCTGATCATGGAAGACAAGGAGACGTCGAAGATCCGCGACCTCGTGAAGGAGAGGAGCCGATGAAGGAGATAACGATCAGCCCGGTGACCCGGATCGAAGGCCACGCCGGCGTCAGGATCTATCTCAACGACCGGGGAGAGGTCGACTCGGCCCACTTCCAGGTCGTCGAACTCCGGGGGTTCGAGAAGTTCCTCGTCGGGGCGGCTATCGAGGAGGCACCCCGGATCACTCCCCGGATATGCGGCATATGCCCCTCGGCGCACCACCTCGCGGCGGCGAAGGCGACCGATCGGATATTCGGCGTCACACCCCCCGCGACCGGAAAGAACCTCCGCGAGCTCCTGGGGCTCGGGCAGTTCGTCCATTCCCACGCCCTCCACTTCTTCATGCTCGCGGCCCCCGACTTCATCCTCTCCCCTGACGCGCCGCCGGAGGTGCGGAACGTCGTCGGGCTTGCACGCCACTCGCCGGACATCGCCAGGAAGGCCATAACGGTCAGGAAGTTTGGCCAGCGCCTGACGGAGGCGGTCGGCGGCAAACCCATCCACCCGGCAAACGCCCTCCCCGGCGGCATGTCGGCGCCGCTCACGGAGGGGAAGAGGGATGAGCTCGCCGCCATGGCGGACGAGGCGCTCGGCATCGCCCGGGAGGGCTGGGAGATCGCGAAGAACCTCCTCGACGGGGTCGACACGGAGATCGGCGCCGTCCGGACCGGGTTCATGGGTATGACCAACCACGGGCTCTACTCGACATACGACGGACCTGTGGCGATGCTTGGCCCCGACGGTGGGCGGATAGGCTCGTTCTCGGGCCAGGATTACACGAACTTCATCGAGGAGTACTCGGAAGACTGGTCCTACCTGAAGTTCGCCCGGCTCAAAGGCGGGGGCTACTACCGGGTCGGGCCGCTCGCCCGGCTCAACATCGTGGAGAGGATGGGGACGGAGCATGCCGACGCCGCCCTCGCGGAGTACCGCGAGCGGTTCGGCACCGTCACCCAGGCACCCCTTGCCTATCACCTCGCCCGCTACATCGAGTTCCTCGCCTCCTGCGAGCGGGCAAAAGACCTGCTCGCGGATCCCGGCATCACCGGTTCCGGCATAAGGACACCGGCAGGGAAGGTCGTGAACCGGCGGGGCGTCGGGATCATCGAGGCTCCCCGGGGGACCCTGATCCACGATTATACCGTGAACGATGCCGGCATCATCGAGAAGTGCAACCTGATCGTCGCGACCTGCCAGAACAACTACGCGATCGACCGGGGTGTCGAGGATATGGCGCGCCGGGTGGTGAAGAACGGGACGTTGACCGAAGGGGCGGCAAACCGCATCGAGATGATCATCAGGGCATACGACCCCTGCATATCGTGTGCGACCCACGCCATCGGGCGGATGCCCCTTAGAATCGAATGTATGAGAAGAACCTGAGGTGGTGTGAGATGTTACGACAGATTCTCGGAGAGTTCCTGAGACTTGACGGGGTTACCGCTGCGGTCGTGGCGGGACGGGACGGCTTTGTGATCGAGAGCGTTGTTGCCGGCGACATAGATGTCGAGGCCCTGGGCGCCATGGCATCGACGGGCATGGGTACGTCGGAGGCGATGAGCAACGAACTCGGGAAGGGCGAGATGCACCAGATGCTCGTCGAACTCGAGAACGGCCCCATCCTCCTCTCCCCGCTCTCCGAGGACGAGCTGATCGCCATCGTGGCGAACGCGAACGTCAACGTCGGGCGGATCCGGTACGAGCTGAAGAAGAACAGGGACAGGATAACCGCCGCCCTGTGAGACGATGCTCCCCGACGGCATCTCGCTCGGACGGCTGCAGGGGCCCCTCTCGGCCCTTGCCTCCATCAGCCCCCGCTTCACGGGAGCGGTGCGTATCAAGGGGCCCGGGGGGACGGGGTTCATCCTCGCCCAGGGCGGGAACCCCTACGCGGCAGCGTTCGAGGGTACCGGGGGAGGCCTGCCCCTCAGGGGAGACGAGGCCTACCGGTACCTGCTCGACCGGCCGTCGTTTGACTACGAACTCATCGCCTACACCGCCGACGAGACGGGGGCGGCCCGGGAGGTAGCCCGGGAAGCGGGGTGCCTGATCAGCGGGGACGGCAAAACACCCGCATCCCGGGCTAATTCGGGGGAGACGGCTCGCCTCGACCGGATCGCACGGCAGCCCGGGGTGATCGCCGTCTCGGTCTTCCACGAGGGGTTCGCCCTCCAGTCGCTCGGTTCCGCGGACTTCGACCAGGTGGCCGCGGTCGCCGAAGACCTGCTCCGCGCTGGCGTCCGCATCACCGCCGATATGGATATGGGGGACCTTGCCCAGGTGATCCTCGAGACCCCGGCAGGGAAACTCATCATCGCACCCTACGGTGACCTCTCCCTCTGCATACTTGCAAAACCCGACGCCAACCTCGGCCTGATCCGGCTCTCGATACGGGGCTGAGTGAGGAGAGAGGGGTCTGTACCCGCAGGTTGATATCCCGGCAGATCGGAGAGAAAGCTATGCAACTCCGGACTGTACCAGGGGTATGGCCGGCGGGAGCCCGGGAAAGGCTCCCGGCCCAATCGCCCCGCCGTGAGGTGACCGCACTATGAGATACTACCCGGTTCACTCCGGATACCCGCCGTACACCCGGGTAAACCAGGCGATCGAGGCGGCGTTTGCAGAGCACGGCAGAGGAGGAGTCCGGATGCCGTCGAAGGTCTACGTGGGGCTCGTCGAGAACGGGGATTTCCGGACGATGCCTGCATACATGCCGGCGCTCGGGATAGCCGGGGTGAAGATCGTCAACGTCCACCCGAACAACCGTGCACGAGGCCTGCCTACCGTCATGGCGCTCACGGAGATCATCGACGTAGCAACGGGCGTACCGCAGGCGATCGTCAACGCCACCGAGCTCACGGCGATGCGCACCGGGGCGGCGGGCGCCATAGCGGCGAAGTATCTCTCGCCCCGGCGCACCGTCACCCTCGGTGTCGTGGGTGCCGGCCGGCAGGCGGAGGCGCTCGTCGAGGCGATTGCGGCAACGCTCACGATCGATGAGATCCGGGTCTGGAGCAGGACGGAGAAGAGTAGCGAGGCATTTGCAGCACGTTACGCGGATTACAACGCGGTAAGCGTCTCGATCGAGCGCGCATGCGACTGCGACGTCCTGAACACGACGACGCCGTCAAGAAAACCCCTCATTATGGCGGACTGGATCGGGGAGGGGACGCATATCAACGCGATCGGCGCCGATGCTCCCGGCAAACAGGAACTGGATCCCCGGATACTGACCGGGGCGGAGGTTTTTGTCGACGATCCCGGCCAGGCTGCCCACTCGGGCGAGATCAACGTCCCGATAGAGACCGGCCTCTACGATACCGGTATGATCGCGGGAACCCTCGGAGAGGTCGTCATCGGGAAGAGGGGACGGTCGTCTCCCGGCGCCGTCACGGTCTTTGACTCCA
>Ga0208041_1000633_pt1 | contig 31272 bp, 28 predicted proteins | sample AD_SCU002_MetaG_FD_184453 | JGI IMG/M metagenome (GOLD analysis project Ga0208041, IMG submission 184453) | Active sludge microbial communities of municipal wastewater-treating anaerobic digesters from China - AD_SCU002_MetaG (SPAdes) (version 2) | ecosystem: Engineered > Bioreactor > Anaerobic...
CAACAACTTCTCTGACAACTCTGACAGTGTCATCGATATTCTCTGCGGTCAGAGTCGGGTGAACGAGCAGCATCAGGCTGGTTTCGCCGAGTTCTTTCGCTACCGGCAAACGGTTCTCCGGCCCCGGCACCCTATCGTCATTCCCGCAGCCCTTACCGTCATTCCCGCGCAGGCGGGAATCCAGCTCTTCCCTGCCCTGCCCTCTAAACACATCAAACGCCTTCTCAAGATAAATCTCACTGCAACTGCCGCTGTAGCACGGAATTCCGGCGGCATTCACCTCTTCCATGATGCGGTCACGCGACCAGTCTGGCTTGAGCATTTCGGGGCGCACGAACATGTAGTATTTATAATAGGAATGATAGATATCTGCCGGCGGGATGGTCAGACGCAGGGCTTTGAGGTCGGCGAAGGCTTCGTTGAAGCGCTGTGCATTGGCCCGACGGGTCTCTATCCACTTATCGAGCTTCTTCAGCTGCAGCCGACCGATGGCGGCCTGCATTTCGGTCATGCGCCAGTTGGTGCCGAACGATTCGTGCAGCCAGCGGAATCCAGGCGCATGCTCGCGGTTATAAACCGCATCGTAGCTTTTGCCGTGGTCTTTAAAGGCCCAGCATTTTTTGAAAATTTCTTCGTTATCGGTAACGAGCATACCGCCTTCGCCGCCGGTCGAAATAATTTTGTCCTGGCAGAACGAAAAGGCGGCGATATGACTGATGCCACCGACCGGCCGACCTTTATAGCGGGCACCATGTGCCTGGGCGCAGTCTTCGATGACGATCAGGCCGTGTTTTTTGGCGAGTTCCATGATTGGATCCATTTCGCAGGGCCAGCCCGCGAGATGAACGCAGATAATCGCCCGTGTCCGCTTCGTGATCTTTTTCTCGATGGTCGCAGCGGTTACGTTCTGGCTGTCAGGATCGACGTCGGCAAGCACCGGAACGGCACCACGCATGACAGCGCAGCTGGCAGAGGCAATAAAGGTGCGGCTGGTAACGATCACTTCATCGCCATGGCCAATATCATAAGCCAGCAAAGCCAATTCAAGCGCAACAGTACCATTGAAAACAGCCACGGCAAATTTCCGACCGGTATAGGCAGCGTATTCTTTTTCAAACTGCCGGCAAACATCACCAGTCCAGTAATTTACCTTACCACTGACAAGCAGTTCACTGACCGCCTGCTTTTCATCTTCTGCAAAAAAAGGCCAATGTGCAAATTCCTGTATCATTTGAGCAAGAACAACCTATCTATAATAGATTAATCAACGCAGCGCAGTATACCTCAGAAAAAGCTACTTTTCAAAAAAATACATTAGGCCTCTTAGTAATTGGTCCGAAAAATAGTCCTGAAAATCAATTTTATATCAGTTAAAAGCGACCATTTATCAAGATATTCCAGATTTATCCTAACCTTATCAGGAAAAATAACTTCGTCATTATAACGTATCGGGTCATTAACGCTGGCCAGCAATTCCTCTTCATTCGCGTATTTCAATGTAGCAGGCCCAGTAATACCGGGCTTTAACGATAAAATTCTACGCGCTTCTCCAACAAGCTTATCAGCATAGCCAGGAACATCCGGCCGAGGGCCAACAAAAGACATTTCACCTTTCAAAACGTTTATCAAGGAAGGTAATTCATCTAACTTGAATCTTCTAAGAAGTTCTCCAAGCGGCGTAATTCGCCTGTCGCCACGAACAGTAACACTTCCTTCTCTTTCTTTATCAGCTCCAACAAACATAGTTCGAAATTTGTATAAATTAAATAACTCACCATTTCGACCAACCCGAGGAGCAACATAAAAAACAGGGCCACACGAAGTTAACTTGACCAATATAGCAGTAAATAATAGAACTGGGGACAAAAGAACAGTCCCCCATAAGCTTATGAAAAAATCAAACACTCTTTTGCTGTGCAATTTGCCCACCTATTTCACACAGATTCTCATCAGTTATAATCTGTTACCGGCTTAACTCAACATTTCTCCTGGAGCCAATAAGAACAAAATCAAAATAGCCTCTAAGATAGCCGACACCATATGACAAATGAGAGACAAGAAAAGCGCAAAGCAAATAAGGTATCAGCCTCAAGTTCCTCTGCCGAATGCTTATGAGAGAAGAAACAATTGAATTTACAAATGCATGCAATAAAAAAGCAACACAAGAAAGTTTGCGCAGGCTTGGCCTAAAAAATCCCAATAAAAAGGGTAAGATTAACGACAAGACAAAGATACTTGGAATATAACGCCTTGGCCGGGTTCTTTTTCCTAATTTCAGATCAACTAATGGACCAAAATAACCGTACTGATAAAACATTTTCCATAGCTTCGTATAATTTTCTCTTGCAAAATATTTAATCTTTAAAGAAGGAATCAGAAAAATCTTACCACCATTTTTCAATATTCGTTCATTAAATTCATTATCCTGGTTTCTTATCAACTCTTCATCAAACAAACCAAATCGCTTGAAGACTTCTTTTGGAAAACAACCAAAAGGAACAGTATCTACTAAAACCGGCTCTGAGCTTTCATTTAAAAGACGAAAAGTAGAGTTTCCAACACCAAAAGGGTGTGAGCCAGCCAAGGCAATAGCGGTGGCAATTAAAGAGTCAGAAGCGGGCAAAGTCTCGCAACAAGCCCCGACATTATCCCCACCTGTTTTTGCAAGGGCATCAACGAGTACAGAAATATAATCGCTTGGGTAAAGTGCATGTACATCCATTCTGATGATAACGTCGCCGCTTGCAACCGCAATGGCTGCATTTAAAGCGTGAGGAACAACCTTTGCCGGGTTATCCAAGATTTTAATATTCGAATAACGCTTCGCATAATCTGCAACTATTTCTCTTGTTCCGTCATCGCTCATTCCATCAACAACTATCACCTCAAGTTTATTTGATGGGTAGTCCATTTTGTTAACACTTTCAAGTAGGGGTTTTATAAACTTCTTTTCGTTTCTACACGGAATAATTACCGTTACCCGCTTGTAGCTATCAGACCGTAAATTACCGATCATTCAACACTCCTGCTTTTGCTCGCATAATTAGCCTCAAACTTCCTGACAAGCCTTAAATTCATGAACCCTTATCTCCTCACGAAAAGCCTACGTGACCAAATCACTGCAATTTTACCATTGTTTGCAAATGCAATCGCAAGCAGCACGAATGCTAACAGGCTAACAATATAAAAATCAACAAGGAAACCACCCAATCCTCGCCCAGATAGTTCCTGATAATGAAGGGCCAGATAAACTATTAGTGCATAAGTTGTGGCATTGTTCGGTAATTTTCTGCTGAGCCAAGTAATTAAATACACCAGAATACCAACTCCAAATGGCGACAAAAACACTCCTAGAAACCCGAAGTTAGCATACATTTCCCCCCAGAATATTGTAGGCATTGAACCAACAATACCCAGCTTAAATAAGTTAGGAAATTTCCAGTTCATAATCTCTACTGGTAATCTATATGGAGTGAAGGGCATAACTCCCCCGGGGTTCGGAAAGCTACGACCAAACAAAAAATCTTGATGAGCAGGAAAATACTCCAGATAAAAATATGCAGGCGCAATTCCACCCGTAATAATCCGGCTAAATGCTGCTGTTAAGGCAGAAATGGCATCGCCTTTTCCCATAAAGAACTCATACAAAATAATCAATAATAAGAGAATAAAAATGCACAATTTAATCAAAGCCTTTACAGGGAAACGGCCATTATGACACATTTGAACATAAATAAAAAAAAGACCTAAAATTAGAACAAATATAGGGGATTTCCTAGTCGCCATAAGAGAAGAAAAGGCTGCTATAATAAAGGCAGTCGAAAATATAATCAACGCCCCCTTTCTCCTTACATGTAAGTAGTTTGCAAAAAATACAAATGTCAAAAATCTCATTAAATCCCTAGTAAAAAACTCATACCTATGCAATTTGCCTGCAAAATCATTTGTCATTGAGCTTCTTGCCATATGCACTTCGCTTAGACTCCCCCCCTCGACAAGTCTAATTATTGCCAAATCTGGCAGTTGATTGACATATATAAGCAAAACAAAAAAGCACAGACAGAGAAAAGATAGGTATATCAATACTTCTTTATTGTTTAAAGGTCTAAAAGGACTAAACTTTTTCGCCATTTTTATTCCAATTACCCTTCGTGCAAAAATCATACCAACGAGGATTGAAATAATAGTCCATGAAGTACAAAAAAAGACTTTTAAAACCATTATAGGATCATTGACACCTATAGATACTCGATATTGATCCCATTGAAAAAACAAAGGTATAAGTCCAATATAATTAGTAAAAACAATCCCAAATATGACAAATGAGGGAATGGAAAAGTATCGAAAGCTAAAACCAGACAACTTTAACAGCGCTAGAATTAGCATCCCAAAAAGCAAAAACAACGATACGAACAGAAATGAGATCATACTGATATTCGTGACTTGCGATAAATTGCTTCTAAACCCATTTTTCGCATTAACCGCCTGACTTTGCCGCGGCCCACCGAAAAACCACGTAAATTAAGCTCAACCAGTATCTTTCGGGCACCATAGAACGGCAATGCCAGATGAATCTTGTCAATCGCCAGCATTAGATCTAGTTCTTGCTGCCCAGTAACTCTGTTTTGACGATAAAAAGATGAGCAAGAAAGTCCCGTAAGCTGGCATTGGCATGATACTGTTAATTTTTCATTTGAATTTATCATTTGCTTCCGCTCGGCCGCCGCATGCGACCGAGCGCACCTGCCAAAAAATCGTTCTCCATAGTCAGTGCACCGGTCTTTGCATGTAATTCCGCAATATCTGGCCCATCATCTTTGTGTTTTCCCTTTCCAAACAGCTCATCTGCTCTTTCAAGAAGCTCTTTTTTCCAGTGACCGATCTGGTTGGCATGAACTTCAAACTGCTGAGCGAGTTCCGAAAGAGTTTTATCACCCTTAAGAGCTTCTAATTCTACTTTCGCCTTAAAAGCGGGGCCGTGATTGCGCCTTGGTCGTCTTGTCATGATAAAAATCCTTTTCGAATAAATTTTGGTGTTTTATCACTTATCGGCTTGACCAATTTTTTCAGACCGCCACTCTCTCTTAGTCTGTGCTAACGGTTCGATATTTTTGATAAGTCTTTTGATGCTGCTTGCATCTTTTATAGGTTTTGAGCCAACGGCGCCAACCGATAAAAGGGTTCCCCCCAAGTCTAATCACCAAGAAAAACAATCGAATCATCGCCGTAAGACCTAAGTGTCGAGCCTCATAAAGAAAAAATACTACCGAACTTGCCCGATTATTTTCGCCAATAAATTTCAAAAAACTGTTTCTTTTGATGCAAGTTAATATACGGCTTTCTAGCACAGGATAACTAACATTGTTAGTTAACGACCCAGTAGTCATGGTTATACAGTAAATCGGCGTTGTCGATACGCCAATTTTTTCTGCTGCATAACCAGACGTCACAGAAAAATATACATCATTAGCTGCCAGCACCTCATCAAACCGGCAATTATTTATATTCAAAAAAGTTCTTTGAAGCATCTTGCTACAAGGAGAAACAAAGCTATAACGCAGTTCCTTTTCAGCATCGGGTCGGCCACGAATATAGTTGTGAATTAATCTTTCAGCGACCTGATGACGAATCCCTGGCTCGCCTGAATCGCTATAAATACTTTTGGGCGGGAAAAAGACGATGTCGCAGTCAGAATCAAAGTGGCGATAGAACTCCTCTTTTAGAGAGTCAAGAAAAAAATCGTCGGCATCGGCGAACAAAACCCATTTGCCGCAAGCATTCGCAAGACCAATATTGCGGCAGGTGCCAGCACTCTTTTTGCCGGTGTTTTTTAGCAGAGTAAAACGGAAATTATTTTTTAATGCTTCAACTTTGCCAAAGCAATTTTCGCCACTGTAGTCATCTACAACTATAGTTTCAAATCGCTCATTGTCAGGTATCGAAGCCAACAATCGTCGCAAATCGGCGGCGTTCTGCCAATGTGGAATAATAATAGACAAATCAATTTCAGACATTTAAAACCCCGTTCCTAAACTATCAAATAACTGTAATGCCTATCACCGTCAAGACAATTTTTCAAAAAAATCGTTCTCCATAGTCCGCCGATCTTTGCGTGCAATTTAACGATATCTGGCCCATCGTTTTTGCGTTTTCCCGTTTCAAACAGCTCGTCTGCCCTTTCCAGAGGCTCTTTTTTCCATTGCATGATCTGATTCGCGTGAACCTCAAATTGCTGAGCAAGTTCCGAAAGAGTTTTGTCACCCTTAAGAGCTTCTAATGCTACTTTTGCTTTAAAAGCAGGGCCGTGATTTCGTCTTGGTCGTTTTGTCATGATGATGCTCCTATAAGTAGAATTTTACTGCTTCATCACTTATCGGCTTGACCAATTTTCTCAGACCACCGCTCCTTCTTCTCTGTCTCAAAAAAAACCAGCGTAAATGTCATAATAACTTTTTGCAATACCACTCCAAGAAAACTTTTGCTCAAATGAAATCTGCGAAATATTTTCTACCAAGATATCGTAGCTTCTCTTGACATACAATATTGCTTCGCAAATTTCATCAATGTCATTAGAAGAAGTCGCCTTTCCAACAAATCCGTCAGGAAAGGTTTCATCAATGCCTTGCCCTCTCGTATAGATTATTGGCAATCCCTGGCTCAGAGCCTCAACATATGCTAACCCAAAAGTTTCCATATGAGAAACCATAATAAATGCATCTGCAACTTGCAACTCCTTCAATAAATGTTCCTTAGTCATAGCTGAGACAAGGCAAAAATTATCTTCTTTTGCCAAGCTTTGTAAAAAACTGACATAGTGCTTTTGTTCGTTATTTCTGCCCAAACCAATAGCCTTTAGGCTTATATCTATACCCAAAGAACGCAAACGCTTAACAGAAAAGATAATACTTTCAATATTTTTATTGGAATTAAAATCTCCAAAATATATCAATTTAAAACCTTGCGATCCCAACATTTTCTTTTTATTCAAATTCTTAATCCAAAAATCATTTACTCCATTTGAAATAAAAGCGATTTTTGAACGATTATTTTTGAACCAATTTGGATAATAATTCTTTAGATAAGAAGGATAAACATTCGATATGAATACTACCTTTAGAGCATGTTCAAGTATTTCAAGTCCATATTTTCTCAAAAAAAATGCATATCTAAGAAAATAATTAACATCAACGTTTCTGACGGCAACAATGTACGGAACGCCATACTTTTTATTTAATTCATATGCTACGCCACCGTCACTAAATAGCGTATGAGCGTGACAAAAATTGAGAGAGGATAGATCAACATTGTTAGTTACATATTGAATCGTTTTTCTTAGCTTGCGTCGAAAAAAAACTCTATCCCAAATACTTCTAACTATAAATGGGTAAAGTACTCTAAAATTCCTTAGCTCAATGTTATTTTGTTTGAACTGTGTTTTGGACCTAATTGGTGCAATAATTGTTTGCTTAAGGCCTAGGTGGTGCAATTCAACAAAAAAATCTCTATAAAAGGAATTAGATGAAAAACCATTACAAATCTGTATAATATTCCACATAAAAGTTATTGGCGTGACCAATTTTCTCAGACCACCGCTCTTAGCTCAGTGTTCGCCTTTACTTCACTATTTAATTAAATGGCAAATTCTTTGTAATCCATGCAAACAGCCTTTTAGACCGATTGCCTTATATTTTTTTATCCAATGAGCGAAACAAAAACCGCTCAAAAGAGCTGAAAACAAATAAGCATTGTTGCTTTTCCTATTCCTAAATCGCTTGGTCAGGACAATAAATCTTAGTTTTTCAATTATTACTTCTTGGTACAAGATTAATTTCGTTAGCAAGTTACATGCAGGTATTTTTACTTTCAAAATCACTTCTAACTGATTTTGTCTTGAAGCGCGATTATAAAATTTGCCCAAGTTGCGAGTGGCGCTATGATTATCTTTTCTATAATAGGCTACAAAATCATCGCAGAGATTCAGTTTATAACCCGCTAAGGTAGCTTTAAACCATAGCGGAGCGTCTTCGCATAGTGGAAATCTTTCGTCAAAATAATTAAGACTGTCTAATAATGATTTGCGGATAAAGCAACCTGGTGCAGGCAAGAAGTTCCAATATTTTAGCAGGTCGTTTTGTTGGCGAGCAGAAAGAGAAAAAAATGTTTTTATCTTTCCGGTGGGTATCTCGTCTTCGAGTATTTCCATTACACCATTATCTTTAATAACGAAGGACTTTATTTTGCCGAAATAAAGATTATTTTCATCATTCACACAGCCTATCAACTTCTCGATGGCGTCATCAAACAGCAGGTCATCGCCAGCGATCAGCTTTATCCATTCGCCCTTGCTAGCTTTAACGCCACGATTGCAATTAGCGGGGATGCCGGTATTTTTTTCGGTTGTGACCAGCTTGGTATTTATAAAGCGCTCTTTATGGGCCTCTAACCAATTGGCGCAGACTTCAATTGTGTTATCCTGGGAGCAGTCATCTGAGATAATCAGCTCAACATCCGCGTATGTCTGTCTGAACGCACTATTTAGGGTAGCTAATACATACTGCGATGAATTGTAAGTCAAAACCACTATAGAAACCAAAGGTATCTTATGAGTGAGCATCAGTGGTTTGTTAAATGACCTGCTAGAGGTATTTCGCGATTTCACCGACGCAACACTGTCACCATTTGTTTGAGTCTTAATTATTCTTGATTCAGTCATTTCGTTGGCTCTTTGTGAAATTTTACAGCTGCCCATCATGACTTGATGCGCTGCAGAACTTTCGTCAATTTCAGGCCAGTGAGAGCTGAAAGTCTATTGTAAACTTTCAGGGTTGCCAGAGTTAAAAAAGAGATTGAGACGACGTAGGATATCATATTTTCAGGAAAAAATGTAGAGAAAATTGAGCATGCGATTAACAAAGTCAATGCTGACAGGATCAATTTTACGTTCTGGAGAGTGATTCTAGTTTTTGCTATGATGTGGCCGATTGGTAGTAAAAGGAAAAAGTAGCAGAGATACAGAAATGCAAAACCCAACCCAGTGCCTGGCAGGCCCCAATATTGGGGACAGAAATACATTAGAGCTAAATGCAAAAGGTTGGCAGCAAGTTCCACAACAAAAAAAAGCTTGCCTCGACCAAGTGCAAGAATGGTAAAGCCAAGAGGCCAAGATACTACGCGACCGAAAATGCCGAAAACTGACCAGCGCAGAATTGGTATTGCAGCGTCGAATTGTCCTGTATACAACAGCTTGATTCCCAAGGGAGCGAATAATATGGTAAGAAGAAGCGCTGGCAATGACAATAGAATGCCGATTTCGAGTTGGGTATTAACCTCGTCATTAAAGGCCTTTGTGTCTACGGATGCAGCGACAAGTCGAGGGTAATAATCGGTGCCCATAGCCTGCAAGACAAAATTAACCAAAACACCTGAAATGGTAAAGGCGGCAGCCCAGATTCCGACACCTTCTACGCCAAACTGATTGGCAATTATAAGTCTTATAAAATAGGCGGTCAAAGTGGTTTGCATTGAAGCTGCCATAACTGGCAAACCGAAAGCCAGGAGTTTTCTGGTCTCGGCCCAAATAATATTGCTGGTTACAACAACATTGACAATTTCTATTTTTCTGACAAACCACCAACTGGTCAATAGAGTGGCCAACCCGGTTAAAATGAGACTTGGTACAATTCCACCTCTGCCCCAAAACCAGAAACACGGCAAACTGACAATAGTGGCATAAAAGGCACTCCAGATATTTATTCTGGCGACATCTGCTATTCTTCTAGTTCCTTGTAGAAGACAGGTTTGCCCCATGGAAAGATTGGCGAAAAAAACAACCAGACCAAGCAAAGCTATGCTGACGGCATGATCAGGATTTTGAAAGGAAAGCTGTGAAAGCTGGTGTGAAAAGAGCGCTATAAATAGAGCGCCTAATAGGCCCGTTACCCAGACAATTCGTCGGAGGCTTTTTACGACTCTTGCAAGTTTTTCTGCATCTTCTGCGCTGTCGGCAATTGATCTGACACCACTAGTGTGAAAACCCATGTTGGCAACTGTGGTAATCGGACTGAGGAGGGAAGAATACATGTTCATCATACCCATTCCCACGGGTCCCAGCAAAACAGCAACCACCTTGGTTCTTATCAAACCAATAAACATATTGATAAAAGCAGCACCACCAATCATCGTGGTAGATTTTATGGCGCTACGATATCTTTGCTGGCTCATTTGGCAAAACCAGATGTTGTATATTGCGGTTGAGTTTTCAGAGCGTTTTGCTCGTTATATTATATCGAAGAGTGCGACTAAAATTCATTTACTGCCTCGACTACTTTTAGGACTTCTTCATCGGTCATAACCGGGCTGATAGGAAGACTGAGAACCTGCTGGTGGATTTTTTCGGTAATTGGCAGGTGGAGGTGATTCATGTCTTTATATGCCTGCTGTTTATGAGGTGGAATCGGGTAATGGATCATGGTTTGAATCCCTTTTGCGGCAAGATGCTTTTGCAGGGCATCGCGATCATTGGTTCGCACGACAAAAAGGTGCCAGACGTGGTTTTCTTGGGTTGAAGGCAGCGCGGGAAGAACGATTTTTGGGTTTTCGATATGTTGTAGGTATCGAGCAGCGATTTGCCTTCGGCGGCTATTGTCTTCGTCGAGATGTCTCAGCTTAACTCGTAGTAGAGCTGCCTGCAATTCGTCGAGCCTGCTGTTAACTCCGGGGTAAAGATTTTCGTATTTTTTGTGGCTGCCGTAGTTGCGGATTGCACTTATACAATCAGCCAGCTTATCATCAGCGGTTGTAACGGCTCCCGCATCGCCAAGTGCTCCAAGATTCTTGCCGGGATAAAAGCTAAAACCACTTGCATTTCCGAAGCTTCCGGCCCTTTTTCCATTTAGTGAAGCTCCATGTGCCTGAGCCGAGTCTTCAATTACCAAAAATCCACGTTTCTGAGCAATTTCCATTATGCTTTGCATATCTGCCAATTGGCCATAGAGGTGAACAGGCATAATAGCCTTGGTTTTTGCGGTTATTTTTTCTTCAATTTTTTGGGGATCGATATTGTATGTATTCATATCAGGCTCGACAAGAACTGGCACCAACCTGTTTTCAGTAATAGCAAGAATAGTGGCAATATACGTATTTGCAGGGACAATAACTTCATCGCCTTCAGATAGTCTGCCAAGCTCCTTATAGGCTCTTAAAATCAAAATAAGAGCATCAAGTCCATTTGCAACCCCGATGCAATGTTTTGTTCCACAGTAAGCAGCAAATTCTTTTTCAAACGATTCAACTTCATTGCCGAGAATATACCAACCCGTGTCAAAAACTCTACTTACAGCCTCTTTAATTTCTCTTTCATACTGTGCATTAATTTTTTTTAAATCTAAAAACGGTATCATATTAAGTATGCCTCTATAAGATGAGAATATTTGCCAGTCAGCTTTAGTAAGCACTGCTCAAGCTTCTCTACGAAAAAATCTATATCTTCATCTTCAATTGCAAAACAAGGCAAAACTCTGAATGTTTTGCCCTGACGAATTGCCTGAATCAAGATTCCTTCTTCCTGCAGATAAAGTATTAAGTCGCTGGTTAATTGCCTATTAGTCTTATCTACCATATCAAATGGCAAATCGAACCCCAGCATAAGCCCTATTCCTCTTGGGTTCTTAAGGAGATGGCTATTGCTAGATATTTTCTTCAAACGCTCCAGCAGACTTTTTCCTTTTCTCGCATTACCTTCAAGAATGTTAAACTTCGTAATCTCATCTATGACAAATGAAACCAGACCTGCTGCAAAGGGATCGTTTTGATGTGAACTGAAATGGGTTAATCGACCTCCTATGGAATCTGCTACTTTTTTGCTAAAAGTAACAGCAGAAACTGGAAATCCCGCACCCATAGCCTTTGCTGTTACAAGGATGTCTGGCACAATTCCATAAGTTTGATATGCGAACCAGCGCCCTGTTCGACCAAAGCCAGTTTGACATTCATCTAATATAAGCAAAATGCCTTCATTTTTGCATATTTCAGACACCTGCTGAACAAAGCTTTGTGGCACTATTATCATACCCCCGACGCCAAGGATGAGTTCCAAAATTACAGCAGCGATTCTGCCTCTTTTTTCATTAACTACTCTTTTAAAACTGTTAAGACAAGCCTGCAAATACTCCTCTGATGAGATATTTGAATCGGGATACAGTGTATCAGGGGTTTGAAAACTAAGATAATCAGGAATTCCTGGTTTAGCCCACGCCCCTCCCATTGTCAGACATTGTAAAGCGTGAGTCAAACCATGATAACCCTTGTCAAAGCTCAAAACAATGTCGCAACCAGAAACAAATTTTGCGTATCTTATTGCACACTCATTTGCCTCTGCGCCAGTCGACAGAAAAATACTCTGAGCTTCGTTCATAGAAGTTATATGTGCCATTTTTTCGGCAGCGACAAATGTTTCCGGAGTTAAAACTCCGGTGTTGGTATGGTGAATTTTTGTCATCTGAGAACCTACAAACTCATTCAAAGCGGGGTAATTATGCCCAAAAGTCGCACAAAATTGCCCTGCATTCAAATCCAAATATCTATTACCATCTATGTCCCAGACATAACTTCCACTGCCACTATTGATAATCGGCCTTGCAAAACCTGTTGCCTGGAACACGAATTTCTTCAAATCATTAGTTAAACGATCAGATTTATTGTAGTTATTCACTCATAGCCTCTCTTATTTTTTCAAGTCCCTTTAATAAGGGAACGTCTGGAGAAAAAGCCAGCTCGCATTCCGCTTTTGCAATAGAAGGCACATTACTTGAAGCGACCAGAGAGTCTTTTTGAATGACATTCAATCTCTTCTCAAAGACTTGCTCAGCCAAATTTATGAGCTCATTTATACTGTTCACACTTGCACCAGCAATATTGAAAATACCTTCTTTATCGGCATTTATTGCGCATAGAACCGCTTTAGCGGCGTCTTCGACAAACAAAAACCGCCTTTTTTCATTGCCAGTAGTAAATTTTGTGAAACCTTCACCTTTGGTGAGACTTTTCAACAAAATAGGTATAATCCTCACAAGAGGCTCGTTTGGCCCATATACTTGCGAAAACCGGAGCTGAATAAGCGGAATTTTCAAATTTCGGCAAAAACACTCAGCAAAGCTTTCCCCACACAATTTAGCCAAAGCATAAGGAGTTACGGGTCTCGGAAAAACTTCTTCGTCATAGTCTTCTGTTAAGGGAATGCCTACCACATCTATACTACTTGCATAAATCATTTTCTTAACATTTGAGACCAAACCCTGGCAAAATGAAACAAAAGGATCAAAAGTCGAACACTTTGCTTCGAAAAAAGTTTCTTTTTTCTGCCCTAAAGCAGGAATGTTAGCAGCAAGATATATGGCAACGTCAAAATTGCCTTCTGCCTCAATTATTTTGGAATAATCAGCTGGGTTGCAATTATTCAAATCAAGCCTATAGAACCTCACATTGCTGCAATCCTTGTGTGGGTTTCTTGAAATAACAATGCACTCTTTAAATTCGTTTTGTAGTCGCTTAACAACTTCTTTCCCAATAAAACCGGTGCCACCAGCTATAATTACTTTATTTTTAGCATTCATAAGACTCATATCTCCTGGCAAATTTTTTCCCGATACAAACGCTATCCGGAGACAAAGGTTTGTTGTCTTTTATTCTTAGCCAGTCTGCAATCAGATCTAATCCGGCAAGGCAAGTAAACTCTGTGCCTGCAGGAAACCGTGGATTTATTTCAATAAGCTTGAAACCAGATTCCGTTTGAAAGAACTCAAAATTCAAAACTCCATCTGCATCAAGTTTTTCAGCAATACTACAGCATATTTTCATTAAACTTTCATCTTCTACAAATTGAACTGCTATAGCTGCGCCATTAGCATTTCTCAAAATTTCCTTTCTAATTGCACATTTTGCGTCGTTGCGCACAGCATCTCTTATTAAATCAACAGAAATATAACTGCCTGAACATAATGGTTGAATAACCAAATCAGATAAAACTTCAGTTTTTTGCCTAAAGTAATTCAAATCATTTTGCCCCAAAACCTTTGAGCAATCAATGCTTGCCCGACCAGAGGAAGGTTTTACAAAGACAGGAAAATCAAATTCCCCGGAATAATCTTTTAAATAACGCGTTGGTATATGTATCTCCGGAAAATATAATTTTGTGAATTCGGATGTTGCATATTTATTTCTGCATATCCTTACAGCTTTTAAGCCTGGTGATAAAACATCGATATTAACAGTTTTTAGCGCACATGCATTTTCAGTGAGCAATTCAACCTCTTCATCAATTATTGGAATAATTAAATCTACAGCTCTTTGGATGCAAAAACTTTTGACATAATTGAAATAATCAGGGTTTCCCACAACGGACGGAAACTGAATAAACTCGTCCGCAAACCTTGACGCATATAAATATTCCCCTGCATTAATATCAGTGCCAATAACATAGTGGCCCAAAGACTTAAGCCGCTGTATGATTGCACTCGCAGATAAAGTGCCTAGAGCCGTTAACAAAATTTTCATGAAATCTTGCTCAACTTCGTTGTTCAGAGTATTTGATCAATTCACAAAATTTTTCGTAGCTTCTAATATAGTCTGCTTCGTCGTAATACTGCGAAGCGAATACCATTAAAACACAATTGGGTGAAAAATCGTACATTTCATGCCACATCATTTTGCCAATATATAAGCCCTTTGTAGGAGAATCCAATTGGGCCTCGGTAGTATCCTTGCCATCATCAAGATGAAATTTACAACTCCCTGCGACGCATACGGCGACCTGTTCAAGTTCTTTATGTGCATGGAAGCCTCTTTTCACATCCATTTTGGTGTCAAAAACATAATAAACCCTCTTCATTTCAAAAGGTATGTCTCTGAGACCTTCCACAACAACAAGACTTCCGCGATCATCGCCTCGGATCTGCAAATCGTAAAATTTTATTTCCATAATACTTATCCAACAAGGTTACGGAGATACTCACCGTAGCTGGAATTCTTATAAAATTCGGCAATCTTTGACAACTGCTCTTCGCATATCCATTTGTTCAAATATGCTATCTCTTCAAGACATGAAATTTTAAATCCCTGACGTTGCTCTATGGTTTGCACAAATTGCCCGGCATCAATAAGACTATCGTAAGTCCCTGTATCAAGCCAGGCAAAACCACGACCCAGCAATTGCACTTTCAACTTACCAGCTTTCAAATATTCTTTGTTAACATCAGTAATTTCGAGTTCACCACGAGCGCTTGGTTTAATATTTTTTGCAACGCTAACAACCTTGTTATCGTAAAAATACAAACCCGGAATGGCATAGTTGCTCTTTGGCTTCTTTGGCTTTTCTTCAAGGCTGATAGCCTTCCCTTCAGAATCAAACTCAACAACGCCATAACGCTCAGGGTCCTTCACAGGGTAGCCAAATACAATAGCACCGTCATTTATCGAGGCTGCGGACTTAAGCACAGGAGTAAAGCCCTGACCGTAAAAAATATTGTCACCAAGAATCAAACAACATGGGTCTTTGCCGATAAAACTTTCGCCAATAATAAAAGCCTGAGCCAAACCACCCGGATTTGGCTGGACCGCGTAGCTAAGATGTATTCCCCACTGAGACCCATCGCCCAACAATTCTTTGAAACGCGGGGTATCAGCTGAAGTTGAAATAATAAGAATTTCTCGAATGCCAGCAAGCATTAAAACCGATAACGGGTAATAAATCATTGGCTTATCATAAACAGGCAACAGCTGCTTACTCGTTACCAAAGTGATTGGATAAAGTCGTGTACCGGCTCCGCCGGCAAGAATGATACCTTTCATTCAAAAGTTCCTTGATTTTCTACCTCGTTTTTGAGGGTTTGGATTTCAGACTTCAGCTTTTCAAATTCAACCATTTTTGCTCTGAGAAAACGCGTGGTAACTGCTGCTTTTTCGCTTAAACCAGCGGGAGTAAGCTTATATAGATAACCTCGTTTATTATTGCTCTCGATAAAGTTTTCGGCTTTTACCAGACCTTTGTCGAGCAAGGCTTTAAGGCAATAATTAAGTTTGCCGAGGCTTATTTCGAGGCTGGCGGCAAGATAGCGCTGGTTGGCATCCGGGCGGTCTTCGAGGGCTTTGAACAGTTTATAGGTTATTTCGTCGGTCATCATTTTTAAATGTTCATGGATTGAACAGAGGGTGATGTTAGCACTGAGATACTTTATTGGCAAGAAATTTATTGGGCGTTGAAAAACTTGCCTGAAGAAATTCGATGCAGTAAGATAGCTGCCTGAAAAACTTTCCGGAGGGGTCTATGAAACATCTTTTCGACAGATTGAAAAACCGCAAAACAAAGCTCGCAGTAGTCGGCCTCGGATATGTCGGCCTGCCGCTGGCGCATGCTTTTTCCCATAAATATGATGTCGTCGGTCTTGATAATAATCAGGCTAAAGTTGATCTGATGAAGAGCGGGATCGACCCGACGGGGGAGGTGCCGGAAGGTGGGCTGAAGGGGTGTAATATTGAGTTTACGACTGATCCGGCGAAGCTGGGGGAATGTAAATTCATCGTGGTGGCGGTGCCGACGCCGGTTGACCGCAATAAAAGGCCTGATCTGACGCCGCTGGTGATGAGTTCGACCACGGTGGGCAAGTATATGCCGAAGGGGGCGGTCGTCGTTTATGAATCGACCGTTTACCCGGGAGTGACCGAAGACGAATGTGTGCCCCTGCTCGAAAAACATTCGGGCATGCAGTATCTGCGCGATTTCAAGGTTGGCTACAGCCCAGAGCGCATCAACCCCGGCGACCACGTTCACCGGCTGCAGACGATCACCAAGATCGTTTCGGGCTGCGATGCCGAGACCCTCGACCTGGTGGCGAGCGTTTACGACAGCATTCTCGAAGCCGGAGTGCACAAGGCCTCGTCGATCAAGGTCGCCGAAGCGGCCAAGGTTATCGAAAATACCCAGCGCGACGTCAATATCGCGCTGATGAACGAACTGTCGATCATTTTCCATCGACTTGGCATCGATACGCTCGAAGTGCTGCGCGCCGCCGGCACCAAATGGAATTTCCTCAAGTTTTTCCCCGGCCTGGTCGGCGGGCACTGCATCGGCGTCGACCCCTACTATCTCACCTACAAGGCTCAGGAAGCCGGTTACCACCCGGAAGTCATTCTTTCCGGGCGCCGCATCAACGATAATATGGGCAAGTTCGTCGCCGAAAATACCGTTAAAAAGCTGATCAGGGTCGGCAAGGCGGTCAAGGGCGCGAAAGTGCTCGTGCTCGGCCTGACTTTTAAAGAAAACGTCGGCGATATCCGGAATACCAAAGTCGTCGATATCATCAGCGAACTCAACGAATACATGGTCGAAACCATGATCTACGACCCGTTCGCCAGCGCCGCTGAAGTGCGCCATGAATACGGCCTCGAAATACTGCCGTCACTCGAAGCAGTGCCGGCGGTCGATGCGGTGATTCTTGCTGTGCCGCACGAAAAATTCATCAAGGAACTGACCCTCGACAAACTTGCCGCTTTTTGCGGGAAGGATTCACCGCCGGTGATCATCGATATCAAGGGCGTCTTCGAGCCACAGACGGCGACGAAGCAGGGGATAAGATACTGGCGCCTGTGATTAAAGAAAGCGGGTTAGATTCCCGCTTGCGGGTCTGTCGATTTATCAACGCCTTGCCTGTCTAAAATAATTTAGGCTATAATAAGCACCAGCAGATATTCTACGAAGACTAAGAGGTTTTATATGCGCTGGGCATCAGCTCCTTCACCTCGCCATCAACTAGTTCTTTTCCCGACTTCGCTTGATGAGTCTATACCAGCAGATCATCCACTCAGGCAACTGGATATGCTTTTAGACAGCATTGATTGGACCAGCTGGGAAAATAATTATAGCAACGAACATTGCGGGCAGCCTGCTATTCACCCGAAATTCATGAGCGGATGCATCCTCTATGGCCTTCTTAAAGGGATTCGCTCCAGCAGAAAGCTTGAAGATGCCTGTTGTAACCGCATAGATTTTATGTGGTTTGTTGAAAACAGAAAGATTGATCACGCAACTTTTGCAAAGTTTCGACAACAACATGGGGACGCAATAAAAGACCTGTTCCGACAAGTTAATCAGGTCGCTTTAAAGCTTCGTCAGAGCGAATTCATTGAGCTTGCCATCGACGGCACAAAGATCAGAGCCAATGCTTCGCGTCAAAAGATATATACAGAGGAATTTTTCTCAAGTCGTCTTGCCGAGCTCGATAAAAAATTCTCAGAAGCAATTAAAGAGCTTGAAAAGACTGATGTTATAGAAAATCCTGAGCTTGCAACAAAGGAAGAACTTTATCGAAAGCTCAATTCAATTAACCGCGAGAAGCAGTTATGCCAGAATGCCTTAAAAAAGGCTGAAGAGCTCAGCCAGAAACACAAGAGAAAAGCAGGTGCCTTTGCAAAGCCGGGCAAAGCTTCTTTAACCGATTCTGACTCTCAGTTGATGCCTAACAAAGAAGGCGGCTTCGCTCTAAACTATACTCCAGCAGTGACAGTAGACAAAGAATCTGGCTTAATCCTGCATGCAGACGTTGTGGAAGGTCATGCAGAAGCTGATTGTGTAGTGCCAGCAATGAAAGAAATTACAGAAAACTACTGTAAGAAACCTGTTAACGTAAGCATGGACAGCCATGTTGCATCTGGTGAAAACCTATTGCAGCTCGAAAAGGACAGAATTAACACTTTTACCAAGCTGAGAAATCAGAGGAGTGAGATCGTTAAAAGACCCGATCTCAGTGAACCGGTAAAAAAAGAGGATTGGGATAAGCTTCCAAAAACTGGCGGAAAAAGACCGCAATTACACAGATCTGCCTTTATTTATGATGAAAAAAATGATTGCTACTGGTGCCCTGCTGGCAAACAATTAAAACCAGAAAAGAAAAATGCAAAAGCATGGATGGGAAGCAGCAAATCAAAATCTATAGCACTTTATATCTGTAAGTCCTGTAGTGAATGCGAATTCAAGGATGCATGTATGCCCCGTAAAAAGACAAAAAGAGGTCGCACGATTACGAGGGATGAATATGAAAATTGCAGGGAAAAAGTTTTACAAAGAATGGACACACAAGAGGGTAAGGAAATTTATAAGAGGCGGATGCATATTGCAGAAACAATATTCGGCTATTTGAAAGGAGTGCTGGGAATCAGACAATTTCTATACCGAGGGATGGAAAAAGTAAAAAACGAGTGGTCCTGGATGTGCCTTGCATACAATGTCAGAAAGATCATATATTCAGGCCAACCGGTATAACAAAATACGAAGAAAGCAGAAGCATTAAAGCAAAAAAACAAAACAGACAGCATCGATCCGCAATCTGTGTTAACCTGCTTTGCAAAAATGAATTAGATTTCCTTTTAAAAGGAATAAATCGACAGCCCCTTGCGCGGGAATGACGATGTTTGCGCGGGAATGACGATGTTTGCGCGGGAATGACAATGTTTTTGCAGGCCACTGATAAACGCAGATAGACACGGATTAATGCCGTGTCTGTTTTTTAGCAGGTTGAACAGACTGTGTTATTGAGATGGAGAAAATAGTCGTTGCTCTTTTTCCTGAATTCGGCTATTTTCTTGTTTAAGAAAACACAGGATTTCAGGAAAATGCCAACAGAAAAACAAATAATTGAACGGATAGCAGAGGGTAACCTTGCGCTACCACCTTTGACGATCCGATTGCTGAAAAATAAACCAGCCCCCGAAGACAATCTATTCACCGATATCGTTATCGAAGTCGAATGGCAAATGAAGAAAACAAAATTTGCTGTTGCATTGAAGTCTATTTCGACCCCCAAAGCATTTCAGGCCTCTCTCAATCAGCTCAAACTGATGTCGCCACCCAAAAACTATGGGTTGATGCTGATCATGCCATTTCTTAACGACGATCAATTGTATGAACTGGAAAGTAATGGAATCAGTGGTATTGATTTATGTGGCAATGGGGTCGTCATAGCGCCAGGCACGCTTGCTGTATTTCGAAGCGGCGCTAAGAACCGCTTTCCTTCCTCTGCTTTGATAAAAAATATCTATCGGAAAAACAGCTCTATGGTAAGCAGGGCTTTTCTCGCTCTACCCCGCTACAACACGGTTCAGGAAATTTGCGAGGAAGTAAATAATCTCAATATGCTGATTTCCAGTTGGAACAAGACTCCAATGAGCATATCGACTGTCTCCAAGGTCCTTAAAACCTTGGAGGAAGATTTGATAATCAGTCGCAAAGATGCTATTTGCCTTTTGCAGCCGGATAAACTTCTTGATAAACTTAGTGAATACTACTCTCCTGTTGTTATCAAGAAAGTTATACGCCTAAAACTCATGGTTGAAAATGAATCAATGATACAGACTCTCTGGGAAGCAGCACAGCAAGGCGGTCTCCCACTGGTGGCCACGGGAACCTCTTCAGTTTCGCAATATGCTGTGATGCAGCGTGGCGATGTGCTATCTCTATATTGCCCGCGCATTGAAAGAATAGCAGAAATGTTGCCCGGCAGCCAGTCAGATCGCTTCCCCAACCTTGAACTTATCGAAACTGAAGACGAAACGGTTTTCTTCGATGCCAGAGAGCAGCAAAATTTCAGATGGGCCTCACCGATTCAGGTTTACCTGGAATTAATGGCAGGAGATAAAAGAGACAGAGAAACGGCAGGGCAGTTAAAATCCTTTATTTTGAAAAATCTTTTTCAACTCAAGACCAATTCGGAATTCTTCGCCTGAAGGAAAGCCAGTATTATCGTCCTGAACTGCAAATTAGTGATTTCATGTCAATCTTGCAGGAATTGTTTCCAGCCTGATATTAGCGAGTTGTGGACGCAGTCGCCGCGAAGCAACTAACTGGCTCATTGGCACAAATCTGCGAAAGGCTGGCGGTTGGGCATGCTTTTTCCCTGAAATATGATGTGGTTGGATTCGATGTTAATCAGGAAAAAGTCGATCTGATGAAAAGCTGGATCGACCCGACGGGGGAGGTGCCGGAGTGCATAAGGCCTCGTCGATCAAGGTCGCCGAAGCGGCCAAGGTTATCGAAAATACCCAGCGCGACGTCAATATCGCACTGATGAACGAACTGTCGATCATTTTCCATCGCCTCGGCATCGATCACCCGGGCGCTTCGCCCCGCTGAGCAGTGCGGGATACGCTGCTCTAAAGGCTAAAGCCTTAAGAGCAGCCTAATCCTGATGCGCCCGAGTATAAGTCACATCCTGTGACGAATTCTTGCCGTGCCGCACGAAAAGTTCATCAAAGAACTGTCCCGGGGAAACCTTGGGGATAAGCGGCTCTAACGGCTGAAGCCGTAAGAGCCGCTAAACACTCGATAAGCTCGCCGGCTTCTGCAAGAAGGACGCGGCGCCGGTGTGCCCACATGGATGTGGGCTAATACTCGCCCGCCGCAGGATAGAGGCGGGCGGGTGATCATCGATATCAAGGGCGTGTTCGAGCCACAGATGGCGACGAAGCAGGGGATAAGGTATTGGCGGCTTTGATGAACACGGAAAGAAAAGACGGCCACGGATGAACTCGGATAGACACGGATTAATGCCGTGTTTATTTTTTTTAGCGGGTTATGGTGTTCAAATAGCCGAATTTCAGCTTTTGACCTGCCAGCGGCCGGCTCTTGCCGGGCCGGTATGATGGATTTTTCCGGCAGCTTTAAGCTTTTGCAGATGATACCTGATCCCATCAAGGGTAATACCTAAGATTGCAGCCATTTCTTTTCTGGTGATTTCCGGGCTTTCTTCGATTAATTCTACGATTCTTTGTGCAGTATAAGTCTTTGGGGTAGTCTTTGGGGTAGTCTTTGGGGTAGTCTTTGGGGTAGTCTTTGGGGTAGTCTTTTGATCACTGGAAAAAATGAAAGTAACCCAAAAGCCACTTGACTCAATGCTGAACCGAGGCTCCGGCATTTCTTCAGCTCGACAGCTTTCGATCATTTTGTCTATTCCTCTACCCCATAGTTCAACCATACCGGCTCTGAAAAAGGCATTGGCAATATCAGGATTAAAAGGCTGAGAAGAGTGCTTTTTGAGAAGAGCCGACAGATTCTGATCCGGCAACAACTGGCTCGAATTCCATATCATCATACGGTCTGGGTAAACGCTGATCTGTATTGGAGAGCCACTGCTGTAATCCTTATGTGCCACAGCATTCAGCAAAGCTTCGCGCAGAGCGGCCTCCGGTGGGCAGAGAGTCTCGATGCGCTGTAAACCCTGGTAACTGATCCAGGCTTTCAGATACTTGGTCTGGAGTATTTCCACGGTCTTTTCGAGTTGTTGGAAAAGATTACCGTGAACCTCATCCTGGTAGCGCAAATCCACATTATTTTCGAAATAACCGATTTTGATAAAGGCACCGGTAACGAACCGCTCGGGGTCGTCGAAAAACAGCAGGGCAGCTGCACGCTTCAGCAGTTTCCCATCAAAAAGATGGAGTTTATCAAGCAGATTTTCAATTGAATCAGCACTCATCTCAGATTGGATGCGACGACTTTGCAAGGCTTGTCTGCGAAACTTTTCGATGACAGCCTGATTTAGCATGGAAACAGGCAAACCGGGCAAAGGCAATGCATCCCAGTGCAAACCTTGCCGCTTGAGAAGAAAACGGTTCAGCGCAGCACCCTTCAGCGTCTGACTGGTGCTGCCGACACGCAGGTAGTATTCTCCCCGGTAACTCACTGGAAAAAGATAAGGCTCTACCACAATTTCGAGATATTCTTTGTCGGCTTGCTTATGAGCATTGACTTCGACGAGAATGCCGAGGATTTCTTTAACCTTGTTCGGAATATCCTCAAGCAGGCGCTTTGAGCTTTTCAAACCAACCAGGTTGCCATTGTCGTCTTTTCCGATAACCAGTTTCCCGCCGGTTGAGTTTGCAAAAGCACAAATTGTGCGGAGATACTCATCGCGCCAGCTTTCTTTGAACTCCAGAATCTGGGTTTCGGAATTATCAGGCAATCAGACTGTTCCTCCGGACATGCTTAAACCTTATAAGGATTATATCACAAAAGCAAAAGCAGATGATCAGAAATCGCTCACAGTCAATGCAAAGCACCTGCCAGGTCATTGGCGATGAAATCCAACAAAGCGAATAATATCGACATCATAATCTCCCGCAACGGCGAACACAGCCAGCCGCAGGATAGAGGCGGGCGGGTGCTCATCGATATCAAGGGCATGTTCGAGCCACAGATGGCGACGAAGCAGGGAGTAAGGTATTGGCGGCTGTGATGAACGCGGAAAGAAAATACGGCCACGGATGAACTCGGATAGACACAGATGAACAGCGAAGTCTGGTTTTAGCAGGCAGAAGAAAAGACGGCCACGGATGAACTCGGATAGACACGGATTAATGCCGTGTTTATTTTTTTAGCGGACCGAAGACGCAGGAAGAATGCTGAGGCCTTTCGACCCCTTCGACAAGCTCAGGGACCGAATATAAGGGACCGAATATCAGGAACCGAGGCTCAGGATTGCTTTCTGGCGCGGGGTTTTCGGGCTGAGGTGTAACTGGCGGCGGGTTCTTTTACGCTGTTGCTGTCTTTGCGCAATCTTCCGATCTGATCAGGGGTAAGGCCGGTGTATTTGATGATGCTTTCTACGTTTAGACCGTCCGCAAGCATGTTCAGAGCAACTTCAATCTTGCCCTCTTCTCTGGCGGTGTCGATTGAATTCTTGAGGTCGCGGTAAACTTTCAGGCTATCTTCGTAGGCACTGGCTTCTTCTGGGGTGAATTTAGCAATCTCGGCAGCGGCAAAAAGTTTTCTGAAGATGCGATCCTTGAACTTTTCGGGAATATCATGCAGGCGTTCGAGGTTTTTAAGCGCGTAAAGCCATTTATCGAAACGGCTTTCGAGCTGTTCAAGAGTCTTTTCGAACTTCGGCATTTCAAGGTAAATAAAGGTTAGTTTATCGTAGAAGACCTTGCTGGTTTCAATATCGGTGAGTTTGACATCGTAACGATACTTTTCTGAGTCGTTTTTGTCGTCGTCAAAAACAAAGTCGAGAATTGCAACGGTATAAACCGCTTTCAGCTCGAAATCCCAGTCGCCCACTTTACCCTGCTCAGCAATCGGAAAAGTCGAATAATAAAGTGCCCGGTCTTTGAAGAACTTCTGCTTTGACTTCTGTATTTCTACGATAAATCTATCACCCTGCTCATTTTCGCAGTAAAGATCGAAAACCGCACGGCGGTCGGCTTCGGAGCGGCCGAGATGCTCGTTTTTGAGGTAAGTCAGCGTCTTAATGCGGCCCTGCTCGTTTTTAAGAAGCTGATTGAGAAAGTCGATCAGCAGATCTTTGTTATACTCTTCTCCAAACAGCTTTTTGAAGCCGAAGTCGGTAAACGGGTTAAGATAGGTCGCCGGATGCATTAAAATACCTCACTATGCGCATCGCACTACAGAATTCAATACGCTTCAGTATACTGCAGGGCATGTGTTCTGACAATAGAAGAACACAGCCACAGACATGAGCCAAATGATTTATTTTGGATGGAACAACTTGCTTCTGGAGCTGATGTAAAGTAAGTGGCGGCTGTGATAAGGATGAACGCGAAAGCTAGTGATTCAGCGAAAGAAAAAGGTGCTCGGCCTCTGCGACTGCATGGGCAGACAGACCAAGCTTTCTGGCGCGGGTTTTCCAGCCAGCGATGACTTTGCCTGTGTCGCTGATGATTTTTTCTGCCCGATTCAAATCAAGCCGATAGTATCCAGCCGTTGCCAGAACAACGCTTATATCCGGCTGCCGGTTATAGAGATCGAGCGCCAGAGCATGTTCTCCTTTTTTAAAAGACGGGTTCATATCGAAAGCCGGTGCAAGCCGCCAGCCGGCTGGAGTTCTCATAAAGCCGTGATTGCGAAGATGGTCATCACGATTGGCGGTGGCAACGTTAAAAACTACTCTGGTAAAAAGCTCTGCCAGATCGTGGTTGATATGATCGGGCTCGCCCCAGGTGGCAATAAATTCGGCCAGCTCAAGATAACTGGCATCCTCGGAATCCTGATTGCCGGTCATGGTCATGGCTGAGGCAAAAAAACGCCTGGCAGCGCCAACCCGATCAAACCGCTTCACCATGAAGGTGTGATATCCGCCGCCGATCTGCATGACACGAGCCTCAGGAACGGTAATGCCGCAATCGATGGCAAGCTCGTGCAACAGCATTTCCCATAGTGCCACATCGTAATCATCGTCGGCTGACGGGAACTTGGCGATCCAGAGGTTGCCGTCTTCGTCGACCAGATTGGCCTTTGGACGGGCGCCACCAAGAGATGAGCCAGGGGCAACCAGAACCTTCAGCCATTCCTTGATCTTGCCCAGGTCATCCTGATTCTTTCTGGTCAACTCGTAGGCCACTGCCTGCAGTTCGGCGATTCTGGCAACCGGCGGGGCCGAGCGGGCTTCATCAGCCTGAAAAAACTCTTCTTCAGGGCGAGTGAAACGGAGCGCCCCCATTCTGGTGCAATCCTGGACTCCCAGGAGAAATTCCCACGCCCCGAGGTTTTTTGGGGGGCGTTTCTGCTCTCTGGCTTCAACAGCTTCCCGGCGCTTCATCAAAACCTGCCCCCATCGGTCAGGGCATGAATCCATGAAAACCCCAAAATTCGCATTGCCCGGGTAAAACTCGCCGGCAGTCAAATCCAGTTCCGGGTCGAGAGGAAAAGCATGCGCCGTCTTCAGCCAGGCAGGATCATAGGCAAAGCGCACACTCCCCCGGTCGCCACGCGACAAAGTGCCTATTCTCTGCAATGGCCCGAAAGAAGGATCATCGATCCAGACCCGGATTTGTTCACCTTGAATTTTAGCCATCGGTTTCGCCAACCGGGCGAGGCTTTCCGGGGGCACGTTTTCGGTGCGGCAGTGCTTCATCCTGCAGGCGGCGTCCCAGCTCGTCTTCTTTGGCAAGAAGACCAAGATCCGCTACCAGCCCGAGAACGCGCAAGACCTGCACGTAGATTCCCATGGCAACGGAAGGGTCACCATTTTCAACTTTGTACAGGGTCGGGCGGGAAATATCGGCTCTGGCGCAAACCGTTTGCATGGAAAAGCGGCGGCGCAGTCGTGCGTCCTTGAGGCGTTGTCCCAACGCCTCAAGTTCTTTTGCCGAAGAAGGATAGATTACAGCGTTTTTTTTACTCATAACGATAACTATTATTTACATAAACACTTATAGATGTCAATTATAATTATCATTACACAGATGGCGACGAAGCAGGGGATAAGGTATTGGCGATTATGATGAGGATGAACGCGGAAAGAAAAGACGGCCACGGATGAACTCGGATAGACACGGATTCGTGCCGAGATCGGAAGTTCGTGCCTATAAGCTGGTGGTTGAAAGGCTGTTTATTCTGTTTTCAAGATTGCCCAGACTTGAAATGATCTCATTAAAATCTGGAACTATTCCAAAAAGCATTGCCTGCATTGCGCGATAATCTCTCTGCAATTCACCTAAATGATGGTCAGGGGGCAACAACCGGATACTACCTGGTCGCGCCAGATCATATCTTGCCCACGAGCACCGGTAAAAACGAGTTTTGAACTGCACGACTTCTTCGAGAAGGCTGAGCGAAGTCAAAGCAGAATCTGCGATAGGAAGTAAACTTAAACGATAAAGATCATAGTAATGCCGAGAAAATCTTGCCGGTAGAGTTTTATCCGGGCCGCGATGAGCTTCCTGATGAAGAATTGTCACTTTTTCCCAGAATGTTCTTTCTGCAGAAGTCGTTCGCACAGAAGTGTGCGATTTTTCGAAAAACACAGGAAAATGCTCTGCCGCAAAACAACAGATCTTCCTCTCCTCGTTTGGCTGCCATGCTGCCAGAGGGCCAATTTCGAGTTTTATCTGCGGTATGATAGCTGCCAGAGCAAAAGCCCTCGGATACATGAAAATCACTTCCTGGCCAGCAATGCTGACAGACGCGCTTCTTCCGATAAATCTGCCTATATCTTCGGCCAGTGCGGGGAGAAATTTATCGGCAAGAAATTCGCCAGTTTTAGAATTAGCTTCACGACTAAGGGCATCCTGTTTCGTTGCGCTGAGGACTCGCCAGGGTTCGTAAGCTGAATAACCAAGTGAACGCCAATCCAATATAAGATCAACATCTTCCGAAAACCTTGAAATAGCACCATAAGCCTTGGAAAGGCTGGTTCCACCTTTGAAGACCAGCAGTTCAGCAAAGGGGCTGAGATGAAAAAGATAATCGAGCATCCAGCAGACCCAGAAATCCTTTTCGACAATTGCAGCGTGTACACCCATCGTTCGAGCAGTTTCGCGAAAAAGATCCATTCTGTCCTTATCCGGTCGGCGGGCAAACTTACGCAAGTTAACACCTCACATCGCCAGCTTCTTAATCAACTCATAGACCCAGGAAGTGACGTAGCGGCTTTCGCGCTCGGCCCGCCCGCGCTCGGCGGCAGTCAGTCTCGTTCGTAGAATACTGATGACGGTTTCGTCAATACGGGATCGACCCAGGCTTTTCAATGCCTGCACAACCAGTGCTGTAACTGGAGACAAAACCGTTGTCTCACGGTTTGCGCGATGAATAAGCTCAAGACTACCACCATCCCAGCTGTATTTTCTGGCAGGTCCATCGCTGAAATACTGATAGCGCGCAGGAACCTGTGTTGACAATCCCAGTAAATTCAACGCCGTCTCACCAGATGGCAAAATTGTCCAGCCATGAGTTCTCGCAACAGCTTGAGCTATGGCATCCGGATCGGGACTGGCTGGCGCCTGGAAAAGACTGCTGAATACCGGATAATCATACACTCCGCGCAGCAATCGACGAATTTTACCTGTTTCTGCCAGACGTGACAGAGTCTGGCGAACGGTTTCAGCTGTTGCCAGATCGTGAAAATCCTTTGGGGTAAAAACAGCACCCCTGCCGCGGCCATAAATCCTTGAAAGTATTGTTTGAGAAGATTTCTTATTCATATACAGTCACACACTTTTGTCACTAAAAATAGCTTTTTTTAGTGACAAAGTAAAGAGCAGTATTAAAACATTTGTGATTACACTTAATCAACAGAAACCTCGGTGTTTATCGTTGCAAAAATCAGCTTAACATCACCACCATGTCCTTTAACGGCCTTTTCCCGGGTAGCTTCCAGAGTGTTGCTCAGTAGCACAAATTTGGGACAGCATGGCAGCCACGTATGCAGTTTCCCTTAAACATTTTGAAATAGAAACTAGATGCATCAAGCCGGAGTAGCTGTTAAAGCCATGAGCCCGGTAAATTTCTGCATATTAAAGGATCTGAAATGAAAAAAAATCATGGATGATAACCGCAAACTCGTTGAAAAAGCAGTTGGCATTCCGCTTCCTTGCCATGCACCAGGCTGGCAAACTGGATAGTGTGGCATAGCCAAGACGGCTGAATGCAGACTGAACGAACTTATAGTTTCTATTTGTCGAGCGAGCCCATGTCTGAGCCAGCCTCCTTCGATAACGGCCGCCATGGTCAGTTCTGGTCAGTTTTTCTGTGATAAGTAAATCAGGATATTTCGAGATGAACTGAGCCTTAGCGTCGTCATCCTGGGCAATAATGTCAATATGCCAGGATTCTGTTTTCACATCTCCCCCTGGTGGTTCGATGTAACGGCTTGATAAATCAAGATCGTTGTATGATGACGAAGAAGATTACTCAGAGCAAGCAGGTCAGGCGGCCTTTGTTGCAGGTTGATTCTGAATAATTATTCTCGGGCAGGAAGTTTCAGGCGGCACGGGCAGACCGGCTTCGCGCAGCAACCTGACGTGCTCGATCATTCCCCAGCGGGCCTTGTAAAGACAATCTTCAATTGAATGGCCAACTCCTGAAAAGCCTTCAAGATCTGGCGAAAAAAAGCCAAAGAAATCAGGCTCTTCTGTGGCCTCGATGACCAAAGAATACTTAAAGTCTATCATAATTGTTTCCTCATTCTTTTTCGATGCCTGCGGATTTCAGAATGGCCATACAGGTACCGGTCGGCACTTCTTTTGAGCCATGAAAATCCACGCGCACGAGGTTTTTACAGCCGGGTTTCATATAATACCGAATCGAGCCTTTTTCTTTAAAAAGTCTAAAGCCGTTCTTTTCAAGTAACTTTACCAGCTCACTGAATTTCATATTCCTGTCAGTTTACACAGGCAGATAATAAAAAGCAACCCAGTGCGGGGAGGTGCAGTAATTCTCCATTTAGGGCGCAGTGCCGGTTTGCTGAGTGGTGGTATGAGAAAACTGGTCGAGGCGATAAGTGACGAAGCCCTGCATCGATAATGCTGGTGCCGGTGGTTATCGATATCAGGCAAGAAGATTGTTGTGGGGTGCGGGCTGTGTTATCATCGGAGTGACGGTGTGCCACCACTTCGAGGAGGATTCGGGCTGATGAGCAGATTTTTCAATACCACGGGGCCATGTAACCCCGAAAGACATTATATGCTGCCTGCCCATGAACGACTTGTGGGGGCGCACCTCGACCGCTACATCAAAAACCAGCTCTACTGGGTGCTGCACGCGCCGCGCCAGACGGGTAAAACCACTTTTCTACAGAGCTGGATGCACGAAATTAACAGCGGCGGCGAGGGCGTCGCCTGCTATGTCAGTGTCGAGCGCTGCCAGGGGTTTCCTGATGCCAACGATTCAATACCGGCGATCTGCCGGGCAATTGAAGATTTTGCCGGCAAAGAGCTGCCACCAGACCAGGTGCCGACTTATCAGGCAATGGAATCAAGCAGTCAGCTGAGTTCGATGCTCAGCGCCTGGGCGGAACAGGTGGCGCCGAAGCCTTTGATCATCCTGTTCGACGAAGTAGATACGCTGCAGGACCAGGCGATGATCAGTTTTCTGCGCCAACTGCGTTCGGGTTTTGCCGCGCGTGGCATCGGCAAGTTTCCGGTGTCGGTGGCGCTCGTCGGCATGCGCGACCTGCGCGACTACCTGATTCAATCGAAAGATGGCGTGGCGCTCAACCCGGGCAGCCCGTTCAATATAAAACAGTCTTCGGCAACCCTGAGCAATTTCAGCCGTGAAGACGTCTTCAATCTGGCGGCTCAGCACAGCGGCGAAACCGGGCAGCAGTTCGAACCCGCAGGCCTTGAACTGGTTTATGAACTGACCCGCGGTCAACCCTGGCTTGTCAATGCCTTGCTACAGAAGTGCGCCTGGGAAATCGTGCCGGAAGAAACCCGGGCAACGGTCACCGTCGAACATATCAGGCAGGCAAAAGAACTGCTGATCAAAGAAAGGGCCGTGCATCTCGACAGCCTGGCCGAGCGCCTCAGAGACCCGAAAGTCAGGCGCATCGTCGAAACGATACTGGTCGGCAAAAACGACCCGATGATGGCTGAGGGCAACGACTTCGTTCTCTGCATGGATCTCGGCCTGGTGGCAATTATCGACGGCGTGCCGCAGATCGCCAACCCGATCTATCGCGAAATTATCGTCAGAGTTCTCAGCCAGGGCATGCAATATGCCATACCGGTGCCAGAATGGCGCTGGCAGAAAGACGACGGGGCACTCGACTACGCAGCACTCTTTGCCGAATTTCAGGCTTTCTGGCGCCGCAACAGCGATGCCTGGGAAAGCAAAATGGAATACGTCGAGGCGTTTCCGCATCTGCTGGTCATGGCCTTTTTGCAGCGGGTCATCAACGGTGGCGGCCGCATCGAACGCGAATACGCCGCCGGACGCGGCCGGGTCGACCTCGCCGTCGAATGGCGCGGCGTCTGGGCCGTCATCGAGATCAAGCTGGTTCACCCGCAGGACAGCCTCGAAACCACGATCGAAGAAGGCCTGAAGCAGACCGCCCGCTACCGCGACACGGTCGGTGCCAAAGAAGCCTGGCTGATTGTCTTCGACCGCCGCGACAAAAGCCGCACCCTGCCCTGGGAACAACGCCTGAGCACGAGAGTGGCAGACAGTATCAACGTCGTAACCTGCTAGCCCTTCGAGCCACGGGTGAACAGTAAAGTCTGGTTTTAGCAGGCCGAAGAAAAGAACTGCCAGAGCCGTTTCAGGAACCGGTGAAGAAGGCGAGGGTGTGGCGCAGGCCCTGTTCGAGAGAGGTTTGCGGTGACCAGCCGAGGGCGCGCAGACGGCTGATATCGAGGAGCTTGCGCGGGGTGCCGTCAGGCTTCGTCGTATCGAAGGTCAGGCGGCCTTTGAAGCCGGTGACTTCTGCGACCAGCGCCGCGAGATCGGCGATGCTGATGTCTTCGCCGCAGCCGAGGTTGACGAAACAGGGGCGC
>Ga0208041_1000634_pt1 | contig 31197 bp, 21 predicted proteins | sample AD_SCU002_MetaG_FD_184453 | JGI IMG/M metagenome (GOLD analysis project Ga0208041, IMG submission 184453) | Active sludge microbial communities of municipal wastewater-treating anaerobic digesters from China - AD_SCU002_MetaG (SPAdes) (version 2) | ecosystem: Engineered > Bioreactor > Anaerobic...
TTGTTTTGAGAAAGAACGGTTCGATCAATCGTAGTATGATTAACCGAGTTATAATTTACGGCGATTTATCCAAATTCCGTATTAACCCTGTTCTAAAAAACAGGGGTTTCCGGATGGAAACTAATTAGATATCCACATTATTCACAGCGTCATACTTTCAGGGACCCTACGCATAGAAGGTTCATGACTTTGGAATCTTTAGATTACTTCATATTCAAATCAGAATTATTTGGCGAATATTCGAAATTTGGTTTCAGACTAATAAGGAAAATAATGAATACAGATAATGATATTGGATGGATACTGTCCAAGCTTTCATTTGAATCCTATGAGAAATATTGGTGCAAACTGTTCCCTGCCCGGCAGGTAATTCTTGAACTAGAGAAGTGATGGTTAATGGAATAATTGCGCAATAACAGGACTCTATGAAACTCCTTCACACTTCCGACTGGCATATTGGCCGGGCGCTTTATAATCGCAAAAGATACGATGAGTTTGAGGCGTTTTTGAACTGGCTTGGTGAACTCATCGAAAGCGAAAATATCGATGTGCTGCTAGTGGCGGGTGATATTTTTGACAACACGACGCCCAGCAACCGCGCCCAGGAGCTCTATTATCGTTTTCTGTGCCGCGTGGCCGCTTCTGCCCATCGGCATGTTGTTATCATTGCCGGCAATCATGATTCTCCTTCCTTTCTGGATGCACCCCGGCAGCTTTTGAAATTTCTGAACGTTCATGTGGTGGGTTGCATTTCCTCAAATCCGTCTGATGAACTTATTGTGATTCCCGATTCCAGAGGTGAGGCCCAGCTGATTGTCTGCGCGATTCCATATCTGCGGGATCGCGATATCCGCACGGCTGAGGATGGCGAAAGTGTTGAAGACAAGGAGCGCAAAATCATCGAAGGGATCAGAGCTCATTACCGTCTGGTATGCGACGCCGCCGACTGCAAACGCGCCGAGTTGAAAAAACCGGTGCCGATTGTCGCCATGGGGCACTTGTTTGCCGCCGGCGGACGGACTGTCGATGGCGACGGCGTGCGGGAGCTTTACATCGGAACTCTTGCCCAGGTTAAGGCGGATGTTTTTCCGGAATGCATCGACTATCTCGCGCTGGGCCATCTTCATGTCCCGCAGACGGTTGGAGGATCGAATGTCATCCGCTACTGCGGTTCGCCCCTGTCCATTGGTTTTAACGAAGCGGAAAAGCAAAAGAGTGTCGTTGTCGTGGAGTTCGAGGAAAATGATCCTCACGTACAGAATATTCCCGTTCCCTGTTTTCAGGAATTGAAGATCCTGTGCGGCGATTGGTCCGCCATTTCCACGGGAATTAATGAGCTGAAGGCCGAGGGGAGCGGCGCCTGGCTCGAAATTATTTATGAAGGCGATGAAATTACGTCAAACCTGCAGGAACGGCTTGATGAGATCGTCGCCGGAAGTTCTCTGGAAATTCTCCGCACGAAGAACAATCGCGTCATTGAACGTGCGCTCGCGGGCATGAATCCCGAGGAAACTCTTGACGATCTGGATGTTGCCGACGTGTTCCAGCGCTGTCTGCAAGCCCATGATGTCCCCGAAGAACAGCAGGCGTCGCTTTTGAGCGCCTACAGGGAAATTATTCTTTCCATCAATGAAGAAGACCTGAGGGCTGAGTAGAAGTCTGCAATCCGTACAATAAGAACAAGGGGGTGCAACCCCTTGTTCAATACAGAAATTGTTTGCCTGGCGACGAGAAGAGATATTGGTAAGCATTTCATTAAGTTAAGAATCGCTCCCCCTTTGCTTAAAGGGGGATTAAGGGGGATTTTTCAATTGCTTTGATTGAATAAAATCTCCCCTGACCCCTCTTTAGAAAAGAGGGGAATAATAATGAAAGCAAAACATGAAAATACTTAACGTACGATTCCAGAACCTCAATTCGCTGGCGGGTGAATGGCAGATCGATTTCACTTCTCCGGCTTACGTGTCCGACGGTATTTTCGCCATTACCGGCCCCACAGGCTCCGGAAAGACGACAATCCTGGATGCGATTTGCCTGGGGCTTTACGGCCGTACGCCCCGCCTGGATAAGGTGACGAAAAGCAGCAATGAAATCATGTCGCGGCAAACCGGGCAGTGCTTTGCCGAGGTTACCTTTGAGACGCAAAAGGGGCGTTATCGCTGCCACTGGAGTCAGCACCGTTCCCGCAAAAAATCAACTGGCGATTTGCAGCCGGCCAGACACGAAGTAGTCGATGCCGCTACCGGGGTTGTCCTGGAGTCCCGCATTACCCAGGTTGCGGAGTTTATAGAAAAAACAACCGGAATGGATTTTGACCGCTTTACCCGATCCATGCTGCTCGCCCAGGGCGGCTTCGCGGCTTTTCTGCAGGCGACGCCTGATAATCGCGCACCCATTCTGGAGCAGATCACCGGTACGGAAATATACAGTCTCATCTCCATGAAGGTTCATGAACGCCGCCGGGAGGAACAGGAAAAGCTCGATCTTCTGCAGGCGGAATTTAAAGGAATCCCGATTCTGAGCGGTGCGGAAGAAGAAATACTTCAAACAGAGCTTAAAGAAAAGCAGGCGCTGGAGGCGGAGCTTTCCGGGAAGTTGACCGGCTTGAATCAGTCCCTGCTTTGGCTGAACAATCTGACCAGTCTGGAAAAGGATATCGCCGAACTTGACCGGCAGGCGCAGGAATTCAGGGAGCGCAGCAATGTTTTTGCGCCGGAAGCCGAAAAGCTGGAACGCGCCCGCAAGGCGCTCAGCCTGGAAGGCGATTACCGGAATATTGTGCATCTGCGGACACAGCAGACAGCGGAAAGTCGCGAGCTCTCGGACGCTTTAGCCGCGATGCCGGAAAAAGAAAAACTTAAAGCGGCTGCGCTGCTGGAAAAGCAGGCGGCGGAAGCCCGTTTGATCGAAGTCCGGAATGCACAGAATGCATCATTAGATATTATAAAAAAAGTGCGGGAGTATGACGCGCGGATAAGCGAGCAAAAAAAACAGTTGGAGGAGAAGAAGAGGGCGCTGGCGGCGCTGGAAGGCCGGAGCAGCGAATATAAATCCGGACTGGAGAAAATCTCTCAGACTCTGAAGAAGGCGAAGATCGATCTGGAAACAATCCATGAATATCAGCGCGCAAATGCCGCCGATGCCGGTTTGGGAACTCAATTGCCCGTAATAATCCGTGGTTGGAAATCATTTAGTGAACTGGAAACACGCTGTTTGCTTGTCCGGGAAGCCTTAGCCGAAGCGGCCGGGAAAAAAAATACCGCTGAAGTTACCTGTAAAAAAGCTGAAGCAAGGCATGAAGAGTGCCGCCGAAAATTAGATGCGGGCCAAATAGAGCTACAGAGGCTTGCTGAGGAAATGGCCGCAATTCTCCAGGGTCGGGAAATGATTTTCTGGCGCAGTGTCGGCGACAATCTGAAGGACCGCGAACGTCTTTTAAGCCAGGCCGGTGCAACCGGAGAGCGAATCGCGCAAACCCGCCATGATCTGGAAAACCTGAAAACCGTAATGGAAAGCCTGAAGTCCGCCCAGGAAAAACTTTTCGAAGAAATAAAAGATGGCGTCTACAAAAAGGAGATTTTAGAAAAAGGAATTTCGTCTTTGGAAATACAAGTATCGCTTTTGGCCCGCATCCGCAGTCTGGAAGCAGAACGCAGGCTTTTGGAAGACGGCAAAGCCTGTCCCCTGTGCGGTGCCCTGGATCATCCTTACGCGAGGGGTAATATTCCGCAGGTCAGCGATGCCGAATCGGCGCTGAAAAAGACCAAAGATGATTTCAAAAAAGCAGCGGAAAGGCAAAACAAGCTGGAAGCAAAGCTGGCGGAGTTGAAAGCTGAAATCCGGCATAAGGAAAATGAGCTTGCTCAAAAGACGATGAACATTTCCACCGACGAAAAGGCCTTTGCCGATGCACTGGCTAAGTTGAATATTGAAGTTGCACCGGCAATAAGCGTCGATTTCCTGCGTAAAGAATTGGCCGCTGTCGGGGTAAAGCTTGCACAGACGAATCAGGTGATCGCCGGGGCGGACGCTCTGGCAAAAAAAGAAGCGGAGACGCACAAATCACTGGAAAAATTGAGGGCGCAGTTCGACGCCGCAGTTTCGGCTTCCCAGGAAAGCCGAATCAAACTGGAGACGGCAAATCTGGAATATGCGCAGTTGAGCAAAAGTCTCGCTGAAATGGCCGGCGAAAAGGATAAAATGTACGCAGCTTTGCTGCAGGATCTGGAGCCTTTCGGCATAAAACAAGTTTTGTCGCCGAATACTGATGCCCTTCTGAAGAAACTTGCCGCCCGCCATGACGTCTGGCAAAAAAAACAAAATGAAAAGGCGATTGCGGAAAAGAAGATTGCGGAGCTGGAGGCGGAAACTGTCCGGGTGCAGTCGCTGCTTGCCAGTCTGGATAACGATCTGAGCGCCGGAGGGGAAGAGCATGCTGCTTTGCAAAATGTTTGTCATGTCCAGGAATCATTGCGGCGCGCTGAGTTTGGAGAAAAGAATCCCGATGAGGAAGAGAAGCGTCTGGCGGTGACAGTGGAGACGGCGCTAAAGTATTGGCAAAAATGCGGCGATAACTATTCGAAATATGAACAGGAATTCATAGTACTCCAGGAAAGAACAAATACTTTAAACGACAGGATAACAAAACGCACACAGGAATTGGAGGAGGGGATACGTTTTCTGAACGAACGTTTCAGGCAGGCCGGGTTTACAAGCGAAGCGGATTACCTTGACGCCTGTTTGAGCGAAGAAGAAAGAGAATCGATAGCCAACCGCGAAAAAGAGCTTGTCCGGGAGAAGACGCAGCTGGAAACCCGCCGCCGGGACAAATCGGCCATTCTTGCTGTTGAAAAAGAAAAAAATATTACAGATCAGTCACATGATACAATAAATGAAAGCATTACATTAAGTGAAGCAAAACTGAAACAGATTAGACTGGATATAGGCGGCGTCACCCGGAGCCTGGATGAAAACGAAAAGCAGAAGGCAGACAGGCAGGAGCGCCTCCGGGCGATAGAAATCCGTAAAAAGGAATGCGCCCGCTGGAATGAACTGCATGAACTGATCGGATCAGCCGACGGCAAAAAATTCCGCAATTTTGCCCAGGGATTAACTTTTGAAATGATGACCGCCCAGGCCAACCGGCAGCTGAGAAAAATGACGGATCGCTATCTGCTGATTCACGACGCCGTGCAACCCCTCGAATTGAACGTCATTGACAATTACCAGGCGGGCGAAATCCGCTCCACCAGGAATCTGTCGGGCGGCGAAAGCTTTATTGTCAGCCTTGCTCTGGCTCTCGGCTTATCGCAGATGGCCAGCCGCAATGTGCGCGTGGATTCCCTCTTTCTCGATGAGGGCTTTGGAACTCTCGACGACGACGCCCTCGAAACCGCCCTGGAAACACTGGCGGGTCTGCGCCGTGAAGGTAAACTTATCGGCGTAATTTCTCATGTCCCGGCGTTGAAGGAACGTATCAGTACGCAGATAACAGTAAAGCCCGAAACAGGCGGCTGCAGCACTATCACCGGCCCCGGTTGCAGGAGGCTATAAGAAAGTAGTGTTGTTTACCGGGCCTATAAAAAGATCGAACCGCATTAAAAGAAAGAAACATTCAATTTCACACATTATAGATTCATGCACCAGGAAAGGGAAAACGGCATGACAATGAAGGAAAAAGAAGGCATATTACTGAAAAGCGGTACGAATGAGCTGGAAATAATAGAAATTTATATAGACGAAGAAGATGGCTACCGCGGATACTACGGTGTTAATGTAGCAAAGGTGCTGGAAATCATCAACATGCCGCCTAATGTCAACAAGCCGCCAAACTCAGCCGATTTTGTAAAAGGTGTTTTTAATCACCGCGGCAAGGTGATCATGCTTTTGGACCTGGCTGCCTGGCTGGGCAGGAAGCGGGTGGAGAAAGAAAAACAAATCGTTGTCATCACGGAGTTTAACAATATTACTTCCGCCTTTCTTGTATCCGGGGTCACGAGAATCCACCGCACCAGCTGGGGAAATATAAAGTCTGTGGACAATTACATGCAGAATTTTTGTGATGCGATTACGGGGATGGTTCTGCTGGAAGGCAGAACTGTTCTTATGCTCGATCTGGAAAGGGTGCTGGGGGAGCTAAATCCCCGCCTGGCAGTTCCCGAGGGAAAACCGGAAGAAAAAATACAAGATATTTCCGATACAAAAATTGCCGGGATAAAAATGCCCATTAAGGTTCTGCATGCCGATGATTCAAAAATTATCCGCCATTCCGTAAAAGAACTCCTGGAAAAAGATAAAGAATTTATTGTTACCTCAACTGCAGACGGCAAAGCTGCCTGGAACTGTCTGATCGAATTGAAAAATAAAGCGGCCGATCTAAGAAAAGACGTAAACGGTTTTATCGACATCGTCCTTTCGGATATCGAAATGCCGGAAATGGATGGCTACAGCCTTTGCCAGAAAATAAAAAATGATCAGGAACTGAAAAAGTTGCCGGTCGTTCTTTTTTCATCTCTCATTACCGACAAATTACGCCATAAAGGCATATCCGTCGGGGCCGACGCGCAGTTCGCCAAGCCCAACCCGGTCGAATTGGTACACGATCTCAAAGAAATTTTAGCTCATAGGTTGAGTGTTTAACGGGACGCAGAAATGACTTGAAGATAGTAAAATTTGCTGCTAGCATATGCAAATTTTAAGCGAGACCATCGATGCGGGCAGTAATTCAGAGAGTCGACAGAGCGAACGTTAAAATCAACAGCCAGGAAATCTCCTCTATAAACAGAGGGATTCTGGTATTGCTGGGTGTTGAAAAAGGAGATACCAGATCCGACGCCGATTATATCCTTGACAAGTCACTTAATTTACGCATTTTTAAAGATGAACAGGACAAAATGAATTTGTCTGTATTAGATGTTGATGGTGAAATGATGGTAGTTTCCCAGTTTACATTGCTGGGAGATTGCACGAAAGGCCGGAGACCTTCATTTTTTCAGGCGGAAGAACCTGCCCTGGCAAACAGTCTGTATGAATATTTTCTGCACCAGGCGACGGAAAAAGTTAAAAAACTTGCGTGTGGAAAATTTCAGGAAATGATGAAAATTGAACTGGTCAATGACGGTCCCATAACCATGCTACTGGACAGTAAAAAGAGATTTTAAAATGAAAATGGAAAATTCAGATATAAAAATAGACAAAGAAGGAAACTGGTATTTTCGCGGAGCGCTTATGTTCCGCAAAGAGATATTGAGCGTCTTTTTTGAACATCTTCGGATAGACGAGTCGGGGAAATACTATATCGAGCTGGGAGCGGAATCTTGTTATCTTGATGTAGAAGATACCGCTTATGTCGTCAAGTCCGCCTACAAACAAAAACTCGACGGCGACGCGAGCGAACAAATTTATGTTCAACTTACCGACGATTCCTGGGAAAAACTGGATTTACGCTCGTTATCCATGGGCAAGGAAAATATTCCTTACTGTATGGTGAAAAACGGTAAATTCGCCGCGCGATTTTCCCGCAAAGGCTATTATCAATTAGCGGGTTATATCGAAAATGACGAAAAAGACGGCAGTTTTTACATACGGCAGGATGATGAAAAATTTTATCTTAACAATTACGTATTATAATTACGGAGGATATAATGCTTGACGATGTAGTAAAGGATGCTTTAACTTTTGATGATCTCCTGCTCCTGCCCGCCGAATCGGATGTTTTGCCGCGGGATGTGAATACATCCACATTCCTGACGAGGAATATCCTGTTGAACATTCCGATCGTTTCCGCGGCGATGGATACCGTGACAGAATCGCGAACGGCCATTTGCCTGGCCCAGGAAGGCGGCATCGGAATAATTCATCGGAACATGAGCATTCGACGTCAGGCGATTGAGGTTGACCGTGTTAAAAAATCCGAAAGCGGCATGATCGTTGACCCGATTACCATCGAACCGGAACGCAAGGTCAGCGATGCCCTGGCTTTGATGAGCAAATATTCTATTTCCGGTGTGCCGGTTGTGAAAAACGGCAAGCTGGTCGGCATTCTTACGAACCGCGACCTGAGATTTGAAGAAAACATGGATCAGCCGGTTTCCGATGTCATGACCAAGGAAAACCTGGTTACTGTTTCCGCCAGCATTACCCTGGAGGAATCCAAGAAGCTGCTGCACAAGCACCGCATCGAAAAATTGCTGGTTGTCGATGACGAATACAGACTGAAAGGTCTTATTACCATCAAAGATATTGAAAAGATTCGCAAGTTCCCCAATGCCTGCAAAGATTCTTTAGGAAGGCTGCGCGTCGGCGCCGCAGTGGGCATTCTGGACAGAGAGCCGAGAATTGAAGCATTGCTGACGGCAGGAGCCGACGTCATCTGTATCGATACGTCACACGGTCATTCCGCCGGTGTTATCAACGCCATCAAGGCGACAAAGGCAACTTTTCCCAAATGTGAATTGATCGCCGGCAACGTAGCAACGGGGGAGGGCGCCAAAGCGTTGATCGATGCCGGCGTAGACGCCGTGAAAGTAGGAGTCGGCCCCGGCTCCATTTGCACGACCCGAATCGTCGCCGGAGTGGGAGTGCCGCAAATGACTGCTATCCGCGACGTTTGCAAGGTTGCGGCCAAATATGGAATTCCGGTAATTGCGGACGGAGGCGTCAAGTATTCCGGTGATATCGTCAAGGCGATCGGCTGCGGGGCAAGCAGTGTTATGATCGGCGGTTTGTTTGCCGGGACGGAGGAAAGCCCCGGTGAGACAATACTCTTTCAAGGCAGAAGCTATAAAGTTTACCGCGGGATGGGGTCGCTCGAAGCCATGAAAATGGGCAGCCGTGATCGTTATTATCAGGATGACATCGAAGCCCCCCACAAACTCGTTCCCGAAGGAATTGAGGGGAGGGTGCCTTTCCGTGGTTCTCTTTCCGCCAGTATCCTGCAATTGATGGGCGGTCTGAAGGCTGGCATGGGTTACTCCGGCTGCCGGACTATTCCGGAGCTGATAGAAAAAGCTCGTTTTGTGCGTATTACTACAGCCGGCCTGAGAGAAAGTCATGTGCATGACGTCATTATTACCAAGGAAGCGCCCAATTACTGGATTGATTGATTTTAAATCAGCTGTATTTGTTTGATTAACCATGAAACAGTCAAATTTTGTTCATCTTCATGTCCATACCCAGTACAGTCTGCTCGACGGCATGATTCGCCTGAACGAACTTTTTAAAAAGGCGAAGGAATTCGGCATGACGGCGATCGCCATCACGGATCATGGCAACATGTTCGGAGCAATAGATTTTTATAAGCAGGCCGAAGCAAGCGGTATAAAGCCCATTATCGGCTGTGAACTCTATGTCGCCCCGCGCAGCCGTTTTGACAAAAATGCCTCTTCGATCGGCGAGGCCACGCGTCATTTGGTCGTGCTGGTGAAAAACATGCAGGGGTATAAGAACTTAATGAAGCTGACCTCCGCCGCGCATATCGAAGGATTTTATTATCGTCCGCGGGTGGATAAAGAGTTGCTTAAACAGTACTCTGAAGGCCTGATCGCTTCCAGCGCCTGTCTGCATGGTGAAATTGCCGCGCATATCGTCCGGGGCAATATGGACGAGGCCAGAAAATCCGCCCTTGAATATCTGGAGATTTTCGGTGAAGATAATTTCTTTCTGGAACTCATGGAAAACGGCATTCCCGAACAGAAGATCGCCAATGAAGGCCTGATTGAACTGAGCAAGGAACTGTCCATTGGGCTCATTGCCACCAACGACTGCCATTATCTGAACATGGAACATGCCGAAGCGCACAATGTTCTTTTGTGCATCCAGACAGGAAAAACCGTTGAAGATACCGACCGGATGTCACTGTCGTCCAATCAGTTTTACGTACGTTCCCCGGAAGAAATGTGTGAACTCTTTGCCGCAACGCCGGAAGCAATTTCCAACACCCTGGATATTGCTGATAGATGTGATCTTACCTTCGAATTCGGCAAGTTTTATCTGCCGAAATTTGAAATGAAAAAGCCCGAGGAAACACTGGAAAGTTACCTGGAGCGCAAGGCGGTTAGCGGTCTCGAAAAGCGATTTGCGGCCATCATGAAATATCAGAAGGAAGAGGAGGCCGCAGTCCGGGAAAAATACTATAAGCGCCTGCGTATCGAGCTCGAAATTATTAAAAAAATGGGGTTTGCGGGTTACTTTCTCATCGTTTCCGATTTTATCAAGCACGCCAAGCACAATGATGTCCCCGTCGGACCGGGACGCGGTTCGGCCGCGGGTTCTCTTGTCGCCTTTGCCATCCGGATCACAGATGTCGATCCCCTGCGTTACGGTCTGTTTTTCGAGCGATTTCTGAATCCGGACCGCATCAGCATGCCGGATATCGATATTGATTTCTGTCAGGAGCGGCGCGGTGAAATCATCAAATACGTGACGGATAAATACGGTAAGGATAAAGTCACACAAATTTGCACATTTGGGAAAATGATGGCCAAAGGCGTGATTCGGGATGTCGGACGCGCCTTGAATATTCCTTACAGCGAGGCTGACCGCATCGCCAAGCTGGTGCCGAATGTTTTAAATATCACGCTGGCCCAGGCTTTTGAAATGGAGCCCCGGTTTGCCGAGGAGCGCAAGAAAAATCCCCAAATTGATAAATTGCTTTCCCTTTCGGTAGTTCTGGAAGGCCTAAACCGGCACTCTTCGGTTCATGCCGCCGGAGTCGTTATTTCGGACGTGCCGCTGGTCGAAAGAGTTCCTCTGTTCGCGCCCAAAGACGATATAGTTTCTCAATATTCCATGAAGGATATCGAGACGGTCGGTTTAACCAAGTTTGATTTTCTGGGGCTCAAGACGCTGACGGTGATTCGCAACGCCGTCAATTTCATCCGGGAATCACACAATATAGATATCAACATTAACGATCTGCCGCTGGATGACCGGGATACTTATGAATTATTAATGAAAGGCGAAACCGATGGCGTCTTCCAGCTGGAAAGCTCCGGCATGAAGGACCTTCTGGTCAATTTTAAACCGGATCACATTGAAGATGTGATTGCTTTAATTGCCGCTTATCGCCCCGGACCGATGAAGATGATTCCCGACTTCATTGCCCGCAAACATGGAAAGCAACAGATTACCTATGAACTTCCGCAGCTGGAGCCAATTCTGAGGGAAACTTATGGCATCATCCTCTATCAGGAGCAGGTAATGCAGATTGCCAATGTTATCGGCGGCTACACAATGGCTCAGGCCGATACACTGCGCAAAATGATGGGGAAAAAGCAGGTTGCGGCGATGGAAAAGGAGAAGCCCAAATTCCTCGAAGGGGCACGAAATCAAAATATTAATGAAAACAAGGCAAAGACCATCTGGGAGCAGATGGAAACATTTGCCGAGTATGGCTTCAATAAGTCTCACAGCGCAGCCTACGCTATTATCACTTATCAGACAGCCTATTTAAAAGCACATTACCCCGTCGCCTTCATGGCCGCACTGCTCACTTCGGAAAAAGACAACCGCGACAAGATCATCAAATACATGAGCAATTGCAAGGAAATGGGGATTAATATCCTGCCGCCCGACATTAATGAATCACAAAAAGATTTCAGCATTTCCGGGGAAAATATCCGGTTCGGTCTGGCGGCCGTAAAGAATGTCGGCGAGGCGGCGATTGAATCCATTATCGCTATGCGCCAGCAGGAAAAATTCTCGTCATTTCCTGATTTTTTAAGCCGCGTTGATCTGCGCAAGGTTAATAAACGCGTCATTGAAAGTCTGATTAAATGCGGATCTTTTGACTCGATGGGGTATAAGCGCCGTCAGCTTATGGAATGCTGTGAAGCGGCAATGGAAGAAGCTCAACGCAAACAAAAGCAGAAAGTCAGCAATCAGGCCAGTTTTTTTGATGACTTAGATGATTCCGGGGGAGCTGCGGAAAACGGCGTCGATTCTTACTTGATTCCCGATCTGCCGGAATGGGATCGTAAAGAACTTTTGTCCATCGAAAAGGAGACACTTGGTTTTTACATTTCAGGACATCCCTTGTATGGTTTTGCCGATAAATTAAAGTTCGTTACCAACACGGATTCCGCTTCTTTAAGTACAAAACGGGATAAAGATACAATTACCATAGCCGGTGTAGTGAGCAGCCTGTCCGAAAGGACAACTAAGCGCAAAGATATCATGTGCAATGTAGTATTGGAGGATTTACAGGGTTCGGCAAGCATCATTTTCTGGGCGGATACGTATAAAAAATATTACGATCTGCTTCACGCGGACGAACCGGTGGTCATTCAGGGAACTATTGATGTTGGCGATGAATCGCTCAAAGTTATCGCTCAGGAGGTTATTTCTCTGGCCGTAGCGATGGAAAATCCTTATAAGCAAATTCGTTTTATGATTGATGCGAATAAAGTTTCACCGGACAACATTATTTCATTCGGCAACGCCATTAAAAAATATCCCGGTAAATACGATAGTTACATACACATTATTAATGAAAAAAGTGAAACAATTGTATACCTGGGTGATGAGTTGCGCCTGGATATTAACGACCGGTTAAAGCGGGAAGCAGACAACATACTGGGGGAGGGGGCGACAACTTATTGCTGACGACCTCGTAAAAAGTACGGATGCTGCGTTGCGCTGCATCCCTCGTCGTTGCGACGTACGCGAAAAGTACGTCTCACTCCTTGGGATTTGCGCGCCTTGCCTGCGGCCTTTTTACAAGGTCGTCTTACAGTAGTCATAATTAGTAAAATGTTATATGAAGAAAGAACATACAGATCGCTAATAAATAAGAATAATCTTACTTCGTATAATGTAAAAATTGCTGAAAGCGATCTCTTCATCAGTTCGGATACCAATCTGGCTGATCAGGCTTACAAATCATTATTAAAGCACAGGAATTTTATAGAATCATACATTAAAACCCATCCCGAATTCCGCACATCTCTTTTGCCACTGGCAGAAAATGTTTTTGCTCCGCCGATTGTTCGTGATATGATTAGCAAAACAAAAATCTGCGGCGTTGGGCCTATGGCCTCAGTTGCGGGAGCCGTTGCTGAATTTGTGGGATACGACCTTCTCTGGCTGACAAAAAACTTGATTATTGAAAACGGCGGAGACATTTTTCTTCAATCGGAAAAGAAAGTAACCGTGGGTGTTTTTGCGGGAGAATCTGCTTTAAGTAATAAACTTAATATTATTATAAAACCTGAAGAAACTCCATTAGGAATATGCACGTCATCGGCTACTGTCGGACCGTCGTTAAGCTTCGGCAAAGCTGACGCTGTTTGCGTAATCTCCAAATCTGCAACTCTTGCCGATGCGGCGGCATCTGCCATTGGCAATCGTGTAAAAAGCAAAAAAGACATAAAAAAAGCTCTCGCTTATGGAAAAAAAATTCCGGGGGTGAAAGGAATAGTAATAATCTGCGACAATGATATGGGGGCGACAGGGGAGGTGGAATTTTTTTAAAAATTAAATATTTCTTCCCTTTTAGAAAAACTTTTTGTATAAATATCAGCAAATATTTGCGCCATTAATGATCGAGATTCAATACTGAAGTGCCTTCTTAATAAAAATGCTGTTAAAATTTTAATGTGCATAATTTACTTGCAGGAGGTTACCAATGGAAAAGATAAAGATCGATCTGAAAAAGGAGCAGCTGGCCTCATTAGCAAGACCTCATTACAATTATTCTGCCATAGCGCGGTTCTTTTTTTTCGCCATGGACATGCTGGTCGGAAAAAAAACAACGCTTCCTAAAACAAAGCTCCTCGAAATTCTTGCCTGCATACCCTATCGCACCTGGGAGGGTTATCAATACAAACGCATGACTTTTAATTACAGCGACCCTCAAATTGTACAGCTGGCCGGCAGAATTGTCTCCTGGGGGAGGGAGGCGCAGGATAGTGAATATTGGCATTTGCTGGCTGTTCATGAAAAAATGAAAGAGGACGGCGTCAGCGACCCCTGGTTTTTATCTGCCCCGATAATTTTCTTAATGGTCATGAGCTACGTTTTCTTAACATGGATTGTGGCGAGAATTAATATAAACAGGGCTTTTCTTTTCAACGCGGAATTTGAGGATCACGCTGAACATATTTATGCGGAATTTGTCGCAGATCATCCCGAATGGGAGCATCAGCCCGTCAAGAGCAGTCTGGTTAAAAATTACAAGGACTTTCAGAACTGGGCGGAAGTATTTCAGAGCATCGCACTTGATGAACGCGACCACATGAATAACAGTTTTATTTTTTGCGGCAGACCGGAATATGTTGTTAAATATGAGGGCATGCCGCAAACCCCATGAAATAGTGTTTGAAATTTGAATGTAAAAAATTTAAAGGATGGATTCACCTCATTTTGTAGAATCCATCCTTTTAAATAATTATTATATGTTTACATAACATATCTTATAAGACGTTATTAATTAAACCAAAGCATGCCTCGATATCGGTTCACAGTGTTTCTTCAAAAAGTAAATAAGAATCCTATCCATTAATACTCATTTAAATCTGTATTGTAAGTTCATGTTAATTAGATTATTTTTTTGCATCTTTGGCACATGGATCCGATACCTTTATTGTAACCTTTTTCATCAATGGAGGAAACTACATGAATGATAATGGAAACAAACGCAAAAAGATTCACCTGGTAGTTGCAGGAGCCAGTCAATTCGGCCAATCGGCATGCGCCCGTGTTCTGCACCGCGCTTATGCGCATGTTACAAAAGTTACCTTGATCGTTGCCCGCAGGGATGAACAACTTTTCCGCAACCGGAGGCCAGCCATAGCCGAATGGGCTCATTTTTCCAGTCTCCATGAATGTCTCGAAAATCTGAAAAAAAATGGACAACCAATCGATTATGTCTTCGATGATCATGTACAGTACCTGGTTGCTGAACTCCTTAAGGAAACGGATGATTATGATCGACTTGGCTATGTTGCAACACGGGGAGAAGAACACCTTCCTTATGCAACGATTCTAGCCACCTGCTGTGACCGGGTTCTGATTGAAAAACCCGTCTCAAAATGCATTGATGACATTCGTCCTGGTGGACTTTTTGCAGCAATGCAAAACAAAATAAAAAAATGGTTTCCCGAGGGAGGAAATGGCAAAATTTTTACCTGCGAACACTATGCCTTTCGAAAAGGATTTAGCGATGCACAAGAAGATCTTATCAGATTTATTACAAATTATTTTAATGTAAAATCTAAGCCTGGTCGTAAACTAAGATATGAATTTCGATTTTTTGAGCCGGCAGAGGCTAAAGCTCTCGTTGATAGACTTTCTGCCATGCAGGATGGAAGCATTCTGGATGTAGGTGTCACGCATGGTTTGGGGCCTCTTTCTTTCATTCTTCGTGAGGCACTCAAAATCGATTCCGATATGCACAAATGTATTACTTGGAACAAAGTCCTGGTGAAACAAGCACGGAATAAACCGACTCTTGAAGCGCCCATTACCGTACCGGTTTTGGCAGAGACCGCTGTTAATATAGAAGGCATATTTAAATTTAAAGACGAAAATTCGGACATAACTATCCATTTAGAACTTAAATCAGGAAAGGGTGGTGCTTCATATGAACGCTGGTTTAAATTCGTATGTGAAGAAGACTCCCAAGAAAGTTATTTTGGGGTCTCTTTAGGTGCTGCAGGCTATACCACGTGTGAAAGAAAACTTGGAAAAAAAGAGCTGAAAGTGAAAAATGTTGACGGTGGCTGGCAGTCTGACAAATTAGGAGACAATCAAGCGGTAGCAGAAAATGCCCAAGCTGCCATGATGGAAAATTTTATAAATGGGAATGACAAACGGTTTATTCCGCTCAAGCAGGCTTGTCAGATTGTTCGTCTCGGGATAGAAGCACAGGCACTAGGTTTCTGCAATAAATCTCCTGAACCCTACACTTTGGATCAGAAATTCGATGATTGGCCTGAAAGAGAAGAAAAAGAAACTTATAATAATCATAACGAATTAAAAAAGGTGTGGAATGAGAAATGGAATGAGAAATGGAACGAAAGATGGAACGAGAAACGAAACGAAAGATGGAACGAGGAAAAGCCTGAAGAGATAAAGCCTTTAGAACGTTTAAAAAAGGCTCTTGGAATTAAATATCAGAAGGAAGAAACTACTCCCCCAAAGGAACTTTCTAAAGATCATTGTTATCGGGTGGTTACAATCTTTGGGCCAGTAGGGGTAAGAAATACCGACATTTCGGAAAGGCTTGAGAGAGATTTAAGAAATGAAATCGGTAGCGATTTTGTGCATCGAATTTCGATTCCCAGGGATAAAAAATGGTGTATAGAAAAAGGTTCCAGTGCTTTCAGCGTGGAACTGGTCATGCAACAACTTGAAGATATCCTTAAGATTGCCACAGATGTCAGCATGGATACCGCCACGGACCTTTCTCGCAGGGTTCAAAAATGTGTAAAAATATTAGATGAAAAACCATGTATATTGATAATTAATGGAATTGATCGACTCGAAAATGACGCGTACATACAGCTTATCCGTGTGCTTAACGAACTGCCGCCAAACATCCGAATTATCATGGTGTCAAATAAAGGGGATCAAGCCTGTGGATGGGTAATGCGAACCGAGGAATTAATAAAAGATCTTTTTGGCGAAGAAGATATAAAAAATATCGCCATTCCACACAACGATATTCTGACTAATAGTCTCAAACTTACTATCTCAGAATCCGATATTGAGAAGATTGAACGGTGCATAAATGAAATAGCCAATAACAACGTGACATTATATCAGCAATTGTGCTCGTATATTTGCGGCATTGTTCTCCCCAAAATATTCAAAAGAAATGTGCAAATCAATTCCCACAATTTTAAATTAATCATCGAGCGAGAAATAGCTGCAATCAATCTTCCTCGGACTATTACGCCCTATCCGGAAGCTATGCTGGAACGAATTAGCAAGATTTGTATTAGCGCTATAGCCAATTCCGATTATTTACATTTGATTCGATCTCTGGCCGAATTGCCCGGGGCAATCTCGGAAGCATTCCTCGAATCTTTGCAACCTGGTTTGTCACAATTCTTCGAGATTAACGAGATTAATAAGAATAAATATTTTGATAGCCCATTAAATTCAATTTTCGAACACACCGCTAAGTGGTATAGGAAAGATTCCGATTCCGATCAAGGAAACTTCACCATCTATCCCGAAGTCCGCCGTGTCCTTTGTGATTATTATAATAGAGAATCGATACAAAAGGCATGTGCAGATGTCAATCGCCGAAATATGCTTCTTAGTGTTAATCTGAAAGATAAGGACGCTTCTCCGGATCTTTTCCTGGAATCCTTGTTCAATATTGGAGAAGACAGTTCAGATGGATTGGGCAGGCTGGATTTTGATAGAGGATCGCTATTAGAGAAAAGCTGCAAAGAACTTATCAAAGTATTGCAAAGTTCACCGACCGGCAATCCGGACAGCCGACTTCACAAGTTCCTGAATTCTCTTCTCCAACAGAAGACCAATTTGGGTATAGAAACTCGTGAAATAATGGTTGCATTAGAGGCATGGCGGCGTCTGCGAAGTGCCACCACATGGGAGTCTATTATTCCCTTAATGGAGAAGATAGCCGATGCCTTCGATATTGTCGGGAAAGGAAATATCAAGCAGTTCAATCAGGCCTTCAAAGACCCATTTTGCCGTGATCAGCAATGCGAGGAAACGGAGAACAATGAAGATATTCCTCCTGACATATATATGGCTCGCTATCTTATAAGTGCAAAGATAGTATTGGATGGTGTCTGGTACTGGCTGTTTGATATCAAAGATATACCACGCGAAATCCATTATTCGGAAAAGCTGGAAAAAAAAGTTGATAAAGCAATAGAAAAACTTAATCAATATGTTAAAAATGATAACAAACTTAAAGATCCTCAGATGGAAGAGTTTCGAGCCGTCATTTTACGTGACCTAAGTTTATTAGAAGCCAGTAAAAAAGAGAAGCCATATTCTTTTGTCAATGAAATAGGCAATCTAGAAAAAGCATATAATTTGCTTAACCCACTTATAAATTCAAATAAATCAAAAACTGGAGTTTTAATTAAAACAGGAATTAATCAGTCTATAATCGCACTTCTGAGACTTAAAGAGGCATCATCACAAGGAAAGGCGGTGCAGTCAGCTAGAGAAGTATTTAATGAAGTAATAAAACTATATGATGATAATAAAAGAGACTGGCAAGAGTACCCTTTTTTATTACTTACAGAGGCACGTCTTTCTAGTCGAACAAATATATATTCGAATTTAAAAAAACTTGCCAAGGATGCTAAGGATCTATATTACCAAATTGGATGGGATTACTTTTCAAAACTTATAGATGAAATGAATAAAGAATTTTAACCTGATGTAAGGATTTGATACATAATTTTTTAAGGACAAATCATCATGAACAATATTCAAAAAGACAGACTCACCAGGTTGCGTGAACAGATGCGGGTAGGCAAACTAGACTGTACAATAATTACAGATCCCGTCTACATCGCAGCTTTATTCAAGGGAGCATTGATATTCAACGGTACCCGTCCCGAGCCGCCTGGTCGGGTCGCTCTGGTTGTAACAGCTGATGAGGTTCATGTTCTCGCCAATCGAACGGAATGCGCCCGCATCGCGAATGAAGCTTTGCCGAAAGAAATGAATATTATATCGCACCCCACGGATTGGCATCGGTTTGCGGTGGATTCAGCGGTTGCTGAGTGGCTCCAAAACCACAGCAATCCGAGCTACTGGGCGGATTCTTTCGGCGACCAGAAAGGCGCTTGCAGGACTTATCTGGAAAATCTGCTATATCCGCTTGAAAAGTTCGAAATATTGGCACTCCGCGATCTTGGCTCACTCGTTGCGAGAATATTGGAGAAGACGGCAAATGAACTGGAACCTGGGCTCTCGGAACAGGAAGTTGCTGCGGATATCCATCGCCTGCTCCTGCGCCAGGGAGCGCTGCCCGACCTGGTTTTCGTCGCCTTCGATGAGCGGATACGGAAGTATCGGCATTGCCGTCCAGGCAAAGAGCGATTGCATCAATCGTGTCTTTTATCGATCACCGCTTCCCGTGATGGATTGTTCGTCAGCGCCAGCCGGTTGGTCACTTTGGGTAAATGTCCCGAAGAGTTGGCCAGGCAAGTCCATGCGGCCAATAGAATTGAGGCTGCGGCTGTTTCAGCGTCTAAACTCGGAATTAAAGGCAGCGAAGTGTTTGAAGCGATCAAAAGTGAATACGCTGCCGTTGGCGATCCTGAAGGTTGGAGAGAGCATCACCTCGGTGGCCCATCAGGATTCCGGGGACGGGATGCGAAGGCTGGTCCTAATTCCGAATTCATTATAAAGCTTGGGCAGCCTTTCGTCTATAACCCGGTTGTTGGCGCCGGTAAATCAGAGGATACTTGGATTCTTGAACCCGAAACTGGCGACCTGATTTGCCTGACACGAGATTCGTACTGGCCTTTGAATGATATTAACATCGACAGGTTCGGTGTTCTGCAGCGGCCCGGCGTATTGGAACTACCATACGGCAAAATGAAAATACCGGCGAGGCGTATTGGAATTGTAGGGCTCGGACGTATGGGGGCACGTATCGCGACAAGGTTAGCGTCCTTGGGGATGGACGTTCATGCCTTCGACATAGCGCCCCCCGATTTGATAATGGACAGCGATGTTCGTCTGAGAGGATCAATTCCGGAATTGTGTGAGGCGCTTGGCGAGCAACGAATAGTGTTACTCATGGTTCCCGCCAAGTCAGTTGACGATGTTTTGTACGGGGCCAATGGCTTGGCCGGCGTCTGCCAACCCGGAGATATAATCGTCGACATGGGAAATTCCCATTACACGAAAAGTATTGAAAGAGAGAAATTGCTCGCTGAACGGCAGATCAGCTTTGTAGATTGCGGCATCAGCGGTGGTTTACTGGGAGCATCCACCGGATTGTGCGTTGCCGCCGGCGGACAAGTTTCGACTATCTCAAAAATTCGTTACATTTTGGAGGCACTTTCGTCGCCGGAATGCTTCCATCATGTTGGCCCACCAGGCACCGGACACTTTCTGAAAATGATTCATAACGGAATTGAATATGGTTTTCTTCAGGCAGCCGCCGAAGGCATCGCACTGGCAGCGACAAAATATCAGTTTACCGGCTTTGAAGTTGCGACTGTCTGGTCTAAAAAAAGTATTATAGAGTCGCGGATCATGGAAATATTTGCATCGCGTTCATTTCAGGAACTTGAAGGAGTCAAACCGTCAATTGGAGGCGGTGAAACCGGAGCTTGGGCGCTTGAGGAAGCCATCCAACAGAAGATCCCCATGCCGGTACTGGCTGCCGCAGTGATGGCGCGCAATGCATCTACCGGCAATTCGGATTACAGTGCAAAGCTGATTGCTCTGGCAAGATGGGTCTTTGGTGGTCACTCTTTGGAAACTTGATTCATAAATCAAGTTTCCAGATTTGTTGTCTATAGCCAAGCGGTTGCGAGCCCAAGTCTCCAAAGCCCGGACTTTGAAAGTTTGATAGTTTTTTTAACTTTTTTAAATTCCGTCCTCGGCCAACTGTTTGATTAGCTTAAGCTGACGTTCGGACAGCTTTTTCGGAACTTCAACGTTGATTTTTACGTATTGATCGCCTTTAGTTCCCCCTTTTAAGTTAGGAACACCATATCCCTTCATACGGATTTTGGTATTATTTTGAGTACCGGGCGATACTTTCAATCTTTTGATGGTGCCGTCAAGAGTAGGAACATCAATAGTTGTGCCTAAGGCCGCCTGCGTGAATTTTATGGTTTTCTGCACATATAAATCATTTCCGTCGCGGGAAAAAATAGGGTGCGGCAACACGTTAATATTTAGATATAAATCTCCATTGGGGCCGCCATTGTGCCCCGCCATTCCTTTTCCGGGTAATCGCAGTTTTTTGCCGGTGCTGATACCTGCCGGAATCTTAACATTAATCTCTTCGTTGCGGTTTTCGATCCGGAGAGAAAGTTTTTTTTCAGCCCCCAAAACCGATTCTTCCAATGTTGTCGAAAGATTATATTCAACATCCTGACCTTTTTGCGGCGTCTGGGTGTATTGCTGCCGACCGCCGCCCATTCCGCCAAAGATGCCGGCAAAAGGATCCTCATAATCCTGATTGTACGCACCCTTTCTGCCTGTTCCGGTTCGAAATGTCGTCCTTGCCCCTCCGGTCCTGAAACTGCCGAAACCGAAACTGCGCAGAATCTCATCAAGATCGACACCCCTGAAGATGTCTTCCTGGGAGTACTGCTGACGAAACTGATCAGCGGAGCCAAACGTATCGTAATTCCGGCGTTTTTCCTCATCGCTTAGGACGGCATAAGCTTCGCTTATTTTTTTAAATTTTTCTTCAGCGGCGACTTTGTTATTTGGATTCTTGTCCGGATGCCATTTGACGGCTAATTTCCGGTACGCTTTTTTAATTTCGTCGGCCGATGCCTTTTTGTTGACCCCTAAAATTTCATAATAATCTTCAGCCATAACATCACCTAATCCAATACTTAAAATATTTTTTATAATACCTTGTATTTAAAATATTAATTTTAAATATTGCTTAAGTTAAGCATCTCTTCCCATTTGGAAAGCGGTTAAATTTACTTTTACTAATTTTTCCGGAAAAGAATTTGTGATAACTTTTTCCCATATAGGCAACGGGATATCCATTAAATTGGAAATTGCGCCTAAAAGGACAACATTGGCCGCTTTTATATTTCCTGCCTTGCGGGCCAGTGCAGTTGCATCTATTTCTTTTACCAGCTTAAATTTGTCTTTTAAAAAGGAAACGGCGTCATCGGGATATAGAGCGTCGCCGAAATTAACTGCCGGTGGATATATTTCTTCAGTATTTACAATAATTGTGGCGTCTTCAGTTAAATAATTCAGATAGCGGAGAGATTCCATTTTCTCGAAAGCAACCAGAACATCAATACCTCCCGGTTTAGCCAGAGGCGAATAAACTTTTTTCCCATAACGAACATGGCTTGTTACACAGCCGCCGCGCTGTGCCATACCATGAACTTCACTTTTTTTTACGTCAAGACCAGCCTCCATTATCGCCATGCACATAATATCACTGGCTCTTAAGACTCCCTGTCCGCCAACTCCAGCTAACAAAATACTTTTCACATCATTGACTGTCATTAAATCCGCCTCATCACTTTATCGCATTAAATTTACATACTTGCAGGCACAAACCGCAACCGTTGCATAAATATTTGTCGATTACCGCCACCCCTTCCCTTTTGGAGCCTTCCTTTTTCTCCACTTTTTTCCAGGAAATCGGCGGGCATCCCAGCGCAAGGCAGGCTTTGCATCCCGTGCATTTATCGGGATCAACCTGTACGGGTTCCTGAGCTTTCAAATTCGCCCGTTTGAATAAAACACACGGTCTTTTGGAGATAACAACTGAAGTACCTTCTTTGGCCAGTTCTTCCTTAATAACGGCTTTGGTGTTTTTCAGATCATAGGGATCAACAACTCTTATATTTTTAATCCCCAGTGCCGAGACCAGAGCTTCCAGATCAAGCTGCGTTGTACCTTCTCCATGTAAAGTGTAACCGGTTCCCGGATGCTCCTGCATGCCGGTCATCGCGGTTGTGCTGTTGTCGCAAATTATAATTACAGCGTTGCTTTTATTGTAAGCCATGTCTAAAAGCGGGGTGATTCCGGAATGAATGAAGGTCGAATCACCGATAACTCCCACTATCTTCCCCTTCCCTTTTTCCTTCAGCGCCTTGCTCATGCCATGAGCCATGCCGATGCTGGCGCCCATGCAAATGGTAGAATGAACACCGCTCAACGGTTTCATGTACGCCAGCGTATAGCAGCCGATGTCTCCGGTGACAAATACCTTCAGTTTGTTTAATGTATAAAACAAACCGCGGTGGGGACAACCCGGACAAAGATTGGGTGGACGCGAGGCGACGGTCATCTCCGGAGCACTTGCCTTTTTTTCTTTTCCTTGAATGGCATCCTCAACGATTCCGGGATCAAATTCGTTTGTGTAGGGGAAAATTTCCTTTCCCGTAACTTTAATGCCCATGGCCTTGATCTGTTCTTCCAGATAGGGATCCAATTCTTCGACAACATAGATATTTTTTACCCGGGCGGCGAAGTCGCGAATTAATTTTTCCGGCAGCGGATTAACCATTCCCAGTTTGAGATAGGAAAATTCGGGAAAGACATCTTTGGCGTAATTATAGGGCATTCCAGCCGTAATAATTCCATTTTCCGGATCATTAATTTCCATCTTATTTTCGCTGAATGTTTCAGCAAAAACTTTCAAATTCTGCATGCGTTTTTCGACTTCGATGCGGCGTTTCCGGGCTTCGGCCGGAACCATCACGTATTTTTCAGCATTAAAGGAAATTTTTGTTTTGTCCTCATAAGGCACCGGATCTTCCAGCGGGACTACAGATTTTGAATGTGAAACTCTGGTTGTCGTACGCAGAAAGACCGGCGTATCAAATTTTTCGCTGATCTCAAACGCCAGCTTGACGAATCGCTTTGCCTCCTCCGCGTCCGCAGGTTCCAGCATGGGAATCTTGGCAAACTTCGCGTAATTGCGGTTATCCTGTTCGTTCTGCGAACTGTGCAGCGACGGATCATCTGCCGTTACGATAACCAAAGCTCCTTCGATGCCGGTATAGCTGACCGTAAAAATCGGATCGGCGGCGACGTTAACCCCGACATGCTTCATAATTGCCAACGCTTTTTCCCCGGCCAAGGCCGCGCCTATGGCCACTTCCACAGCCACTTTTTCATTGGGGGACCATTCAGCATAAACTCCTTCATACTTCGAAAATTCTTCAATAATTTCCGTACTGGGAGTGCCCGGATATGCTGCGGCGAATCTCACGCCGGCTTCGTATAGACCACGGGCTATGGCTTCATTCCCTGACATTAACTCTTTCAAATCTTCAGCCTCCAGATCAAGTATTCTAAATCAGCCGAGAGAAGCAATCTTGTGTTTTATAAAAATAATCATGGAAGGATCCGTAGTTTTTTGTAAAGCATTTTGATAATTCTCTATAGCCTTTTTTCTGTCATTCATTTGCTCGTATATTCGCGCAATATTGCGGTAAGCAATTGATTCAAATCCGCTGCTTCTGCTTTTTTGAGCTTCTGCGAAATAATTCAGCGCCGCTTTAAAATCCTTCTTATCTTCATAGCAGTATCCCAGTGAAGTCAAAGCCATGAATCTTATTCCGGAATTATCATCACTGGTCGCGGAGATATAGTTTTTATAAGAGGCGATTGCCAGATCAATATTACCTTGATTATAGTAGATATTTCCCAGATTGTAGTTGGCTGTTTTGGCGCTCCAGCTGTGCGGGTATTCTTCAATCAGACGTTTATAAAGGGTGATGCTTTCTTTCACCGCCTCGGGTTTGCCCGGATTTTGAGCAAGATTGTCCTGAGCCTGGGCATACAACCGCACCGCTGATGTTGAATAATTATTCCAGTAGAAATAGCCGCCAAGCGCAGCCGCAATTACCACAACGAATACGGCCACGATAGCATAAAAGCGGGTTTTGTTTTCGGCGATATAATCGGTTATTCTTTCCATGGAGGATTGAAAAACATCAGGACCTTCAAGTTCTTGTTTCGATAATTTTGCTGCCATATTATTCCCCTTTAATATTATGTTTGGCTCTCAGATCAAGAATAATTTGTGGAATTCTGCGTACTTTCCCTTCCTTGTTGGTACAGGCGTGGATGCTGTAACCTTCGGCGTGCAAACGCTTTTTGTGTTCATCCCAGATATGATAATTAAACTTGACGACAATCCGTGTTATGTAATCAAAGGATGTTTCGACAACCAGCAACTGATCATATTTGGCAGGAAAGAAATAATGGCAGTTCACTTCAGTTAGAGGCAGATTAAATCCATGCCCTTCTATTTCCGAATAAGGTAAATCCAACTGCCGCAATATTTCATTACGGCCCACTTCAAACCATTTAATATAATTTGTATGGTAAACTATGCCCATTGCGTCCGTATCGGCATAGATCACCCTTATTTTGGTGAAATTATGAGGCAATGAATGCCCTCCAATCGTGAATAAATTTTTCCATCAGCAAATGACCGGGAGAAACCAGAATGCCGCTGTCTTTCGCCGTAAATTCAGTAAAGGGGACGCCGGTCGCCTTATTTTCCTCTTTGCGGGAAGATAGAACAGCAAACGGACTGGGGTCGACGACATGAGTCTTCAAATCCAGAGGCGTCGGATGATCGCTTAAGACAAGAATACGGTAGTCGCCAAATACAGCTATATAATTTAATATCGTTCCCGCTATTTTTTCATCGAATGCTTCAATGGCCTGGATTTTACCTTCCGCGTTGCCTTCGTGCCCCATTTCGTCCGGCGCTTCCAGGTGGATAAAAACAAAGTCCATAAATTTCAAGGCATCCAAGGCCGCCTTGGCCTTGCCTTCGTAATTAGTATCAGTGTAGCCCGTGGCCCCCGGAACATTAATTATCTTTAATCCGGCATAGACCCCAATGCCCTTCAGCAGGTCCACAGCGGAGATCATTGCGCCTGTCAGTCCGAATTTTCGGGTAAGGGGGATGATTTGAGGTTTTGTACCCTGCCCCCAGAGCCAGATCGAATTTGCCTCTTTTTTCCCGTTCTGAAGTCTTGACGCGTTAACCGGGTGCCCTTTCAGTATTCCAGCGGCATTTTGCATGATCGACCTGATATCATTACCCCTTGTGCCTTTGGGCAGGTAAGGATCGATCAGTTGGCCGGTAATATCATGCGGTGGCGTGGTTTCGGGCGATTCCGAGACATTGCGCCAGACAAACAAATGCCGGTAACCGACTCCGGGATAAAATTGAAACTGGGCGGAACCGAGTTTTTTGTTTATATCATTGATTAATTCTTTAGCTTCCGCGGTCGAAATATGCCCGGCCGTAAAATCATCCATAGATGCTTCGTCGGTATCTTTTTGGCCGATAGTCACCAGGTTGCAGCGGTAGGCAACATCATTGGGGCCAAGTTCAATACCCATACTGGCTGCTTCCAGCGGTCCGCGGCCGGTGTAATACTGGAGAGGATCATAGCCCAGAACGCTCAAATTGGCGACGTCGCTGCCCGGAGTAAAACCTTCGGGAATGGTGTCGACAAGTCCGATTGTGCCGCTGGCTGCGATCTCATCGAGATAAGGCGTAAAGGCACATTGCAGCGGAGTCTTTCCCCCCAGCTTTTCCGTGGGATAATCCGCCATCCCGTCACCAAGCAAAATTACGTATTTCATAGAATAATACTTTCCCAAAAAGATTTCACTGAGTTCACAACAGCTTACCAGTCGGTCTTCAGTCTTCGGCCTTCAGCCTGTTTTCCTGCCTGTTAAAGCAGTTCATCTTCAATGCGCACAACGATGGTCTTGTCCAGCACCATGTCCAGCTTATCTATTATTTTCAACGCTTTGCGGACGTTTTTTTCCTTCGCTTTATATGTGGTCATCACCACCGGCACGGCGCCTTCCTCCTGTCTGGACTTCTGGATAACGGTGGCGATGCTGATGTCGTTTTTGCCCAATATGCCGGATATTTTCGATAGAACGCCTGGTCTGTCGACCGCCGAAAAACGAAAATAATATTTTGTTTCAATGTAATCCATCGGCATCAGTTTGATATCCCGCATGGTTTTCTCTTTTTGTGTGCGTAGCGGCGAACAGCCCGCAACTCCTTTCAGAATGTTGCGGGATATGTCAATGACATCGCTAAGAACAGCGCTGGCTGTCGGCATCATTCCCGCTCCCTGTCCATAAAGAAAAACCGGCCCGGAGGCATCGCCGATCAGATGAAAGGCGTTATAATTCCTGTTCACATTCGCCAAAAGATGCTGGCAAAGAATCATGGTCGGATGAATTCTCGCTTCCACGACATCATCATGGGCAACGGCAATCGCCAGAAGTTTAATACGGTAACCCAGTTCTTTGGCAAAAACCACATCCTGCTGGCTGATTGCGGAAATTCCTTCGCGGAAGATTTCGTTTAAGTTTACTCTGGAACCATAAGCCAGGGAAAGGGTTATGGCAAGTTTATGCGCCGTATCTATGCCTTCGATGTCGTAGGTGGGATCGGCTTCGGCGTAGCCAAGTCTTTGCGCCTCTTTCAGGACAACATCGAAGTCTTTTCCTTCATCCGTCATTTTACTCAATATGAAATTGGCCGTGCCGTTCATAATGCCGTATATTGACTGAATATTATTGGCAATAAGCGATTCCTTGAGAGTCCGGATAATGGGAATTGTACCGCCGACAGACGCTTCAAAACCAATGTCGGTCTTATTTTGTTCAGCAAAACTGAAGATTTCATTGCCATGCATCGCCAGCAGGGCCTTATTGGCCGTGACAACCTGCTTGCCCTGAGCAATCGCCTCCAGAATAAATGTTCTGGCCGGTTCGTAACCGCCCATCAGCTCGATAACAATGTCAATATCTTTGTTTAAAAGAATTTCGCGGGCATCAGAGGTAAGAATATTATTATTTACCTTCACCGGTCTTGGTGTTGTTATATCCAGGTCGGCAATTTTTTTCAGCACCAGACGGGCGTCAAGTTTCTTTTCAATCAGTTTTTCATTGTCCTGCAGCAGTTTGACGACACCACACCCGATAGTTCCGAAACCGATTAATCCGAGATTAATATTTTTCATTCTTTACACCTGAATCAGTATAGATTTCGTTCTTTCGATATCCGCGATCCTTCATTTTAACCCCACTCTCCTATAACAATTCCCCCAGTTTTGTCAAACATATATAGGATCAATAAGCTTGCTATATAAAGGTATAAAAGTTCGGTGGAATTTGTGACTGCTGGAAATGGTGTAAAATGGAGATGCCGGTATTTACGAATCATCACTTCCATTTTAGTTCAAAATCTCAAACGCCCCGGCCCTGCCTTTTCGTCGCGACGGCCAAGGTATTCGGAACAGATATTGAAGCCAGCTTTGCATCCAATTCGTTTTTTATCCGGTCGAATTCTGCGATCGATATTCCGGCAATCGCTCCGCCAGGGGCAATTTTAACTGAAAGAGGGTTTACGGGTATGTTGTTGATTCTCATCTCGAAATGAAGATGCAGGCCGGTCGCTATCCCCGTCGACCGACTTGTCCTATTATCTCTCCCTGCATTACTTTTTTTCCAATTTGAGCCGTGCTGCAGATTTTTGACAAATGACCGTAACATGTTGTGCATCCATTGAGATGCTGAAGAATGACAATATTGCCGTAACCTCCCCTTCTTCCGGAAAAAATCACCGTACCGTCACCCGCAGCGGAAACCGGCGTTCCTCGGGGAGCCGCGTAGTCGATCCCGTGGTGTGGCCGGCAAATTTTGAGAACCGGATGCTTGCGTTTATTAGATAAAGTTGAACTGATCCGTCTGAAATTCAGCGGCGCTTTGAGAAAGGCTTTTTTCAGAGACTTGCCTGCTGCATCATAATAATCTGCACGTCCGCTGTTTAAAAAACGGTAAGCGCAATACGTTTCACCGTTGTTTTCAATTTCGGGCGATAGAATATTACCGTACTTTTAATGTTGTGTTTTCTTTTTTTGGCACAAGTGTTAATTTATATTTCAAGATAAACTTGTTCAGTAGAGGAAAATATCTTTTGTTCTTAAACATTTGGTTGAAATCTTGAAGAACTAGGAGGGATAATGAAAATTTTCGATTTTATTCCAAAAGAGGAAGTGCAGCGTATTTGTCAGGAATTGGGTATTCGAGACTGGACAAAACTAACAGACACCAAAGTTAATATCGATGAGGCAAAAATTATACAGAATAATGTTGGTTCCGAAGCCCTGCAAATTCCAGTTGAATGGTTTCAGCAAGGTCTGGAGGTTGAACTGGAGCATGGTTTGCAATTTCCTGATGCTAACGTAACAAACAACCACCCCCTGGTAACCGGTAAAATAGTTTTGGCGCATCTCAAAGAAATGCTGGACTACTACATTCGTCTCAAGATTGCTGAATTGGAAGGAGATATGTTTAAAGCCTTGAAGAAAGGTGATACAGAAAAGCTTGCCCGATTATATAAGGAACTCATTAATGAGAAAGCAACCCTCAGCGAGTGGGAAAAATCCGGGGGGAAAGGAATAAATCTGACAGAGTTTTCTATTGAACGTTGAGGACTTTAGCTCAGATTTATAAAAATGAATTAAAAAATGGTCGGGGCGAGTGGATTTGAACCACCGGCCCTCTGAACCCCATTCAGATACGCTACCAGACTGCGCCACGCCCCGACATTTTAAGAAGTTTTAAGTTGTGTCGTCATTACCATCATCACAAAAGCGTGTCAAGAACAAACGAATATCAAATATTTATTTTGAAATATTTAAGTTATCTTTAATAAATTCGATATAGTATTAATAAAAAAATCAAATTTCTCTTGATCGAAAAAAAACAATGAAGTAGTGTCCGGCCATGAAAAAATATTTCTGTCCAATAATCAGGGAAAATAAACATATTTTTTCTCGAATAAATTTTTTCATATTTGCTGTTTTTTTTATTCTTTCAGCAGCCGATTTTGCCCAGGCGGACATCTATAAATATGTAGATGAAGACGGTGTGTTGCATTTGACGAACGTCCCCACCAATCCCAAAGCCAAATACACGCTTATCATGAAAGAACGAAGAATTCTTTTTCGTTATGACATAGATGTAACAAAGTTTGACGAATATATCAGCAACGCCTCCAACAAGCATAATATTGATCCCGCATTAATTCGAGCTGTTATCAAAGCCGAATCCAACTTTAATCATCGCGCGGTTTCACCGGTCGGAGCACAGGGACTGATGCAGCTGATGCCGGCGACGGCATCTCAACTTAATGTTGAAGATGCCTTTCATCCGGAGCAGAATATTGACGGCGGAGTTCGTTACCTCAGTTATCTTCTCAAACTTTACCGCGGCAATCTAACACTCGCCCTTGCCGCCTATAATGCCGGCGAGGGAGCTGTCGCCAAATACCATTACCAAGTACCGCCCTATCGGGAAACCAAAAATTATGTAAAGCGGGTTTTAAATTTTTATAATTCTTTCCGCAGATAGATTCTTCTCTATTTTTTTACGGCAAGATATTGCTTAAATTTGGTCAGTTTTTTCCTCTTTATTCCTTTTACTTCCATCAATTCTTCGATATTTTTAAAGCGCCCTTTTTTGGTTCTCAATGCCAGTATTTTTTCCGCCGTTTTTTCACCTATCCCGGGAATTATTATCAAATCTTTTTTTGTAGCCAGATTAAGATCAACCGGAGCTCCCAGGGCGAAGCGGGAAGAATTATCAATTGTTGACAAGTCAATTTTATTTTTTGCATTGGAATCTATGATCAGTTTCATGCCGTTTTCCAGCAGGAAATCTTTTTCAAATCGGAAATCGTTGCCCGTTAAAGGCAGCAATTGATTAGCGGTCATTCCGGGAGGTGTAAAAAATACACCGTCGCCATTTTTTTTATCAAGGATGTTGAGCATTATTGAATTTTTATACTGATTGGCCAGAACTGGTATTTTAAATTGGGAGAAGGAATCGGCGAAAAAAATAATAAGGGGAATAATCGTTAAAATTAAAAACATTACGATTAATCCCCTGAATTGTTTTTCCAGCATCTTTCGACTTATGAAGATTTTTTCTCCAGGCCGAAAGCATCATGAAGAACCATCACCGCCAGTTCCGTGTATTTTCTCTGGATTACACAGGAAATTTTAATTTCCGAAGTGCTGATCATCATGATATTGATGCCTTCTGCAGCCAGTGCGGAAAACATTTTCGCCGCAACACCGGCGTGGCTCGCCATACCGACACCGATTATCGACACCTTGGAGACCTGATCATCCACCTCAACTTTTTTCGCACCGATAGCGTGTGCCGTTTCTTCGATGATTTTTTGCGCCTCTACCAGATCTTTTTTGGATACTGTAAAAGTCAGATCGGTAAAACCTTCCAGACTTGCATTCTGAATAATCATATCGACCATAATATTGTGTTCAGACAATGGTGTAAACAGTTTTGATGCCACGCCTGGTTTATCGGGTACATGCACAACTGTAATTTTAGCCTGATCGCGATCATATGTTATACCCGACAATACTTCTCTTTCCATATCCTTATCCTCCTTAGTTACGAGTGTTCCACCTTCATCGGAAAATGTTGATTTTACATATACGG
>Ga0208041_1000641_pt1 | contig 30908 bp, 25 predicted proteins | sample AD_SCU002_MetaG_FD_184453 | JGI IMG/M metagenome (GOLD analysis project Ga0208041, IMG submission 184453) | Active sludge microbial communities of municipal wastewater-treating anaerobic digesters from China - AD_SCU002_MetaG (SPAdes) (version 2) | ecosystem: Engineered > Bioreactor > Anaerobic...
AGGGTGGTCTTGCCGTGATCGACATGACCCACGAGCCCAATATTGACACCGGGAATGAATGCATCTCGCAAAAGTTTTCGAACCTCCTTATCCAATATAGAGTGACACTACTTATACATAATCGGTGAGGATCATCTCTCCGGCCCCGGTTGCATTCTTATCGCACATCCGGGCGGCCCCCTATTTTGCTGCCTTTTTCGGGGCATACGAAGTATGAATAATGCGCCGGAATGTGAGCAAAAATTTATACCTTACCAGGAGAGATATGAAAACTGGTTACAGTATGTCAGGTGATACCGAGCTTTCACGTATCGGGATCTCTCTACCCAAGAACCTTCTTGATAAATTCGACGAGATCCTGAGCCTCCGGGGGTATTCCTCCCGTTCGGAAGGGATACGGGACTCAATACGGAGTTACATCACTCATTACCAGTGGATCTCCGATGTGAAAGGGGAGCGTCAGGGCGTCATCACCATGGTCTACGACCATGACCAGCGCGGGCTGCTTCAGACGCTCACCGAGATCCAGCACCAGTATGCCCATATCATCCAGGCATCCCTTCACTCGCACGTGACCCACAACAGGTGCCTTGAGGTCATCCTGATCCGCGGTGATGGAGCGGTGCTGAAAGATATTACGGAACGACTGATGGCGCAAAAGGGCGTCGAGGCGGTGAAACTCACCACCATACCGATCGAGGGGTAACCCCCCCGCGGACCAACTGCCCCCCGGTTGATGCCGGAGATTTCACGCCCTGATCAAAAAGCGGTGATGAAGGGCGGTTTACCCGCCGCCTTCACAGCTCTGGTCGATCCCTTTCTCCCACACCTGTTCCAGTTGCTCTTTGAACTCCATGTGCTCCGCGAGGTAATCCTCCAGGGAGTGCCCCTCCCTCTCCACGGGTCCGGTCGTGCGGTCGGCGCCGACGAGCTCGTCAACCCGGTAGTAGAGTCCGGTGCTGTCGAGTTCGGCATACCGCCGGCCGTCGATATCCTCGACCCGGAGAACCTTTCCCGTCGTGCCGGTGCGGGGGTACCGAACGATTGCGCCCACCACCACATCATCCGTGCTCATACGTGGGTAGGGTATACCTGCCATACTATTAAGGTATCACCTCCAAGGTACTTTAAATGGCAATCATGATTCACCCGGTAGAGAAACTCTACTTTGACGGAACGCACCGCTCCAGGTCTCCCGAGGAGACCTATGCCGCTGTAGAACCGTTGATGGCGGAGATCGGCGTGACGGAGATCGTCGACGTGACCCCTCTCGACCGCCTCGGGATCCCGGTCTTTACGGCGGTCCGGCCGGGAGCAGCCCGCGGGGCAGCCCGCGTCCACGCGGGGAAGGGGAAGGAGCCCATCCACGCCAGGGTCTCGGCGATGATGGAGGCACTCGAGCGGTACTGTGCCGAGTACCGGGGTGACCGGATGGAGTATGCAACCTACGAGGAGATCGGCCCGGGGCGGGCCGTACATCCCGAGGATCTATTCGTCCCGCGCAAACTCGAACAGGGGGAGAAGCTCCACTGGACGCCGGTATGGGATATACTGAACGACGAGGAGGCCTATGTCCCGAGCAACGCCGTCTTCCATCCCTACGACTCGCTCGGTATGGCCGTGCCGCTCTTCCGGAGCGATTCAAACGGGCTTGCATCGGGAAACGTCATGGAAGAGGCGATCCTGCACGCCCTCTTTGAGGTGATCGAACGGGATGCGCTCAGCCTCGCCGAGCAGAGGCATGACCTCGGCCACCGTCTCACCATCGGGAACGATTGCGCCGCACGGGAAGTTCTCGACCGGTTCGAGGAGAACGGTATCGAGATCCACCTCTGGTTGCTCGACGGGAAGACCGGCATCCCCACCGTCGCAGCCGCTGCGGACGATACCGTCACGAGGGATCCGGCGATGATCGTCATCGGGTCGGGGACGCATGCCTGCCCGGAGATCGCGGCGCTCCGCGCCCTGACCGAGGTCGCCCAGAGCCGCGGGAGTTATCTCCAGGGCGGCCGCACCGACCCTCAGCGGGAGATGGTCATCAGGAAGGCGGGTTACGAACGGCTGAAGCGGATCAACCGGATGTGGTTTGCCGATGCAGAGGCCGTCGATATCAGGGATATCCCCGACGTGAGCACCAACCGGTTCGACCTCGATATCGAGCGGGCGCTTCAAGAGATCAGCCCCTATGCGGACCGGGTCTGCGTCTGCGATCTCTCAAGAACCCCGGTGCCGGTGGTGCGGGTCGTCGTCCCCGGGTTTGAGGTCTCCTACATGGACCCCGACCGGAAACGCCCCGCGCAGGGGTGAGAGGTTCCCCCGGGGGGGAATGAACCGGGAGAGGGGCGCGGGCTCTCCCACAGGGAGGCCGCTCATGCATACCCATCCCCCTCCCGGACCGGCCTGTGAAAGGACATCGATATACCTCTCCGGCAACCCCGCTCCCTCCGGGGAATGGGGCGGTCATGGCGATAGCCGGCGAAAAACCATGCCCCGAAGGCTGCAAACTCCCCGGCACCGGGGAGAAGAACGATACTCCCTCCATCGATAGTGCCGGCAATGGGGCATCGTTGCAATCGTGACGAGCAGGAGCGCGATTGCGATAACCTGCAAGCCACAGGCCCTCGTCCCGGCGAGAGAGCCGGGTGGGAGTCCCCACCTTCGCTGCAACGTATAAGACGGTATCACCGCTGTTGCGCGTGTCGGCCGCGCGGGTTACCCTCAGCAGAACCGGACCTTTTTTAAGATATCGACGACCCTCTCCGTGGTCCGGTGCAGGGGTCTCTCTGCAGGAATGTGCCGTTTTCCCGAGAGTGCGTGGAATATCGCGGCGATCGCCTTCCCGTGCGACGGACCGTATCCGCCCTCGAGGGTCAGGGCAAGAGGGAGATCCGTGCCGTCGATCAGCATCCCGGTGAGCGCGGTGTAATCCTCAGGTTCGAGGTTCATCCGCCCGTGTTCGTCGTCGGAGAGGGCGTCCTGCCCGGCCGATACGATCAGGACGTCGGGCCGGAACCGGACGAGCGCCGGGACGAAGATCTCGCGAAAGACATGCTGGTAGTCGGCGATGGTGGACCCTGCCGCGAGCGGGGCGTTCAGGGTGTAGCCCCGGCCGGCGCCGGTGCCGATCTCGTCCACCCACCCGGTCTTCGGGAAACTATCGGCCTCGTGCACCGAACAGAAGAGTACCCGGTCGCTCCCGTAAAAAGCCGTCTGCGTGCCGTTGCCGTGGTGCAGATCCCAGTCCACGATGGCGACCCGGTCGACCGACAGGAGCGCTTTTGCCGCAGCGACGGCGGCATTGTTGAAGATGCAGAACCCCATCGCCTGGTCCGGCTCGGCGTGGTGGCCCGGCGGGCGAACCAGGGCAAACTGGTGCTCGCCGTCAAGTGCCCGCTCCACGGCTGCAAACGTCGACCCGGCGGCGTACAACGCTGTCTCGAAGGAGTGGCAGGTGACGTAGGTGTTCGGGTCTAAAAAACAGGGTCCTCGCGCGATCTCCTGCACCCACCGGATATACTGGGGGCGGTGAACCCGCTCCAGATCCTGCTCGGTAGCGCGGACCGGGGCGTGCCACCGCACATTCTCGGGTACCCCGGCGAGGGCCCCCAGCAACCGGGAGCCCGACTCGGGGTGCGCCTCCATGTCGTGCCGGGTAAAGATGTCACCGTATATGACCGAAGCTCGCATCCCTGTTTAGTTGATGGTGCGTCCCTGTCGGATATCCTCTTCGGTGACGTCAAACGTCTGCCCGGTGCCCGCGATCCGGTACGGTCCGGTCGTCTTCACCTCGCCCGACCACCCGGACGTCGCGTACGGGACGATGAACGTGCCGTTCACGCTCTCCTGCCGGTAGGTGAACGCGCGGCCGGCATTCGTCACGACCGGCACCTCGATGATCCCGTCGCCCTTGATCCGGGCGCCCGGGACGTACTCGAATATCTTGACGGACTTGAGGTCAGGCCCGCCTGCGCCGACGTTACCAAAGACGTTCTGGGGCGACTCATGGACGAGCCGGTAGTGCTGGAGCGCCGGCACCTGCTCGACCGGCTGAAGGATCGCGTCTCCCCTGTACTGGTAGTACATGTTCAGGAGCGTCGCGTGAGAACCCGCCGGTGCGTTCTTGTTGTAAGCCTCGACCGCCGCCGCCGCAGCGGTGGCGTTCATCTGCTCGGTGCGCGTGATGACCGGGAGGGAGGCGTTTGCCGCATCCGCATCGCGGTACTCGGCGTAGATCACCTGCGACGTCGGGTCGGTCATGGACCCGTCGAAGTTATGGAGGCGCGAGACCATCGTCAGGTAGTACTGCTGGTTGTAGAACGTCATCGCCTGGTAGCTCGTCGAACCCGCGCTCACGGGGATGAAGAACGTCGGCTCAAACCGGTCTCTCCCCACATCGGGGTTGGCCCACGTCGCCGGTGCGTGGAACTTTCCGGTATCGAGATCGATATCGGTGATGACGTACCGGGTGCTGACGTTGTCGAGAACCCGGTTCGCCTCCTCTTCGGATGTGGAGACGAAGTAGGTCGCCGATCCGTTCGGTCCGGCGACCCCGTGCTGGAAGGGGTTGTTGTTCGGGATCCGTTTGGCTACGAAGGTGATCCAGTGCCCGTAGTCCCACCAGGACATGACGCCGTAGGATTCTTCAGGGTAGGTGAACGTGTCCTGGTCGTAGATGGCATGGTAGTCGACACCGGGATCGGGTGTGTGTGTGCCCATCCACTCCAGGGCCTCCATCCACTGCGAGTTGATGCCGCTGTACTGCGCGCTTGCGGCATAGGCGAAGTTGGTCTGGAGGGAGGTTCCGGCGAAGACGAGCGTGACGACGACGACCGCGGCAAAGGCTCCGACCTTGATGTAGTCCGGCTGATCTTTCGATGAGACTTTCGTTTTTCGGGCATCCGGGGCCCTCGCTCCCTTCTTCCCCTTTCGTGCAGGTTTCTCCTCTTTCCTGGCAACTTCGGCATCGGGCGGGGCGGTGCTGCTCTTCGTCCCAAAGAGGCGCGTGACGTCTTTGTAGGTTACGTCGAGGATCGCCCCGGCAAAGATCGCGGCGAGAAGAGCGATGTTTGCCGCGAGGTAGTACTCGTAACGGACGTGCGCAGCCGTCGATGCGAGGATGATCGCCGTCCAGACGAGGATGAAGACGTGGGCCGGGTTGACCTTTTTGCGGCTCCACCAGATCAGGGTGGCGGCGCCGCCGGCCGCGAGCACGAGACCCCAGTGGAACGTCGCCCAGGCCGCGTCAAACGACCAGGCCCGCGCTTCCTGGACGGTCGTGGTGACGGGCGCTTCCCCGAAGAAGGCGAAGAGGCTCGATATGAGGAGGTTGTAGATATCCGGCAGGGCGATGGAGAGCACTGCGACGGCGACGACCCCGAGGCCCGCAAGGGCTGCCGGGAAGTAGTACTTCGGGCGTCCCCGGAGGTAGACCGAGAGCCCGTAGAGCACGAGCGTCCCGCCGATGAGGCCGGCACAGGCGACGACGTGCCCGGCGGTGTAGCGGGAGAGATCGAGATCCGGGTGCGGGAAGCCAAACGCCGCCGTCCCGATGATCACCACGCCGAACGTCACGGCGTTCACGAGGATCAGGTAATCGCTCGGCCGGTCCTGAACAAAGTCCAGGACGAACTGGACCAGGGTGAAGACCGCGACGATAAGCGCGAGGAGGATCATCGTCGGCATGTTGAAGAAACCGATGAGATAGGCGACACCGGCGAACGCCGCCGTTATCGCCGGCATCTTCAGGACCTCAGAGCTCCTCCGGGAGAGCGATATGTCGCGGGAGGCAAGCAGAGCCACGACGTAGGCGAGGACGAAGATCGTCGAGAAGAGGGTCTCTGCGATGTGGTGGTCGACGAAGGCGAAGAGGGAGCGGTGGGCAAAGCTCCCGGAGACGACCGCGATGAGGCCGGCCGCGATGAGACCGGTCTTCCAGTTGGTGAGTCTCTTCGCAAGCAGGTAGGTGACCGGCACCATCGCCGCGCCCATCAGCGGCGGGACCCAGGATGCCACCACCATGATCTCGGGGCGCGTCGTTGCCCCGACGAGCACGCAGAGCGCCGATATGATCTGGATGAAGAGCGGCCCCCAGTAGACGACGTCGCCGCTCGGGTAGAGCGTCATGGCGTCGAACCAGGCGTAACCGGGGAAGTTCGCGACGGTCTGTTCGACCTGACGGACGTTGTACCAGGGGTCGTTGCCGAGGAGGTTGACCCCGTCGGGGGTCACCATGTCGGCTGCCGGAATGAAACCCCGTACCCAGAGAGGGAGCAGGGTGAGCAGAACGATAACACCAATGATGATATACGGTCGATACTTATCGAGATCCACGTGAGCCATCGGACCCTCCTTGCTACGTTTCTGTTTCCCTTTGAACCATTAATAATCTTGGCGTATCCGGGAGAGCAGAAAAAAGAAGCGTTTACCAGACTTTTCCTATCAACCGTGCAAAGACCTTCTCGAATGCCTCTGCTTTCTTCTTCCAGCTGTGTCCCTCGACCTCCGCCGGGCAGCGCCCGGGATTTCCGGCAAGCTCGTCGACCTTCTCGATGAACTCCTCCTTATCGCGGTAGACAGCGATGCTGCCGCCGCCCATCCGGAGCATGTCGGGGATGGGGGTGGAGAGGATCGGTCTCCCGCAGGCCGAGTACTCGAAGTACTTGTTGGGGAGAGCGATATCAACCCACTGCGGAGGGGAGAGCGGTATGAGGCAGAGGTCCATCGGCGCGATGTAGCCGGGGAGGTCGTGGTAGTCGACGGCCCCGGTGAAGTGCACCCGCCGGGCAACGCCGAGATCCGCCGCGAGGGCGCGCAGTTCATCCAGGTAGCCGGTGAAGAGCGAACCGCCGACGATCAGGAGCTCTGCATTCTGATGCCGCGCGAGGATATCGGGAAGGGCCCGGATCACCTCGTCGAGGGCATACCACCGCTCGACGGCGCCCGCAAACCCGAGCACGAAGGCATCCGGGGCGATCCCGAGGGTGGAGCGCATCTCTCCGCCATCTATCGGGCGGAAGAGATCGGTGTTGACGCCGTTCGTGATCAGTTCCGCCTCGTAGCCGTAGATCCGGAGTTTCTCGACAAGCCCGGGCGAAACCGTCGTGATGACGTCGCTGTGGTCGAGGTTGTAGCGGGTGATGGCGAGGACGCCTTCCCGGAGCAGCCACTGCATGACCGGGTTCTTGTAGTAGGCGGCGGCGGAGTCGGGGAACCAGTCTTTGAGGTCGAAGATCACCGGCACGCCGGACTTCTCTGCCGCACGGACCATCGCCGTCCCGGCAAGGACGTGGGCGCCGACGACGACGTCGATCTCGTGGTCGCGGATGATGTCGCGGATGACCCGGTAGTGGCAGGGCGCGTTCAAGGTGTAGTGGAGGAAGGGGCTCTCGACGGCAAACCGCGTCGCCTCGTGAACGTGAAGAAGGGTTTTTCGCTCCTTTCCCCGGCTGACGTGGAAGTGGGGGACGTGGACCTCGTGTCGTGTCGCAAGCTCCTCGAATATGTTGTGGTGCCGGGAGGGGATCGGGTGGTGGATGTAGTCCTGGGTGGAGACGAGGAGGATCTTCATCGATCTTGCGCTCTTGCGATCGATTTGAAGTAGTTAAAGGTGATCCCCATCTGTTGTGCAAGTTACGGAATCGTATTTGCAACTGCATTCATCAAGCTCAAAACTGGAATCGAGTTCACCTCTAAAACCGCAAGTTAGAGCCGTAAGGCGATAAACAGGGCACATCAAACCTTGATTCCTGCTCACATCTGGGATTTTAGTAGAGCTAAATGGTAATCTTTAGGTGTGGGTAAAACAAATTTGAACGAATCGTTCAAAAGCGTACCTCCCAATATGAGGTGAACCCGTTGCGGATCTCCCGGGATGCTGATGAGTCTGGCTCCAGAGCTCCGGTTGGTTATCGCGAAACTCGGTGAAGACCATGAAAGAAACTATTGATGGCATCAAGATCAAGAAACTCAACGTCATTCCCGACGAGCGAGGCTGGTTGATGGAGATCCTCCGCTGCGACGATGAGATCTTTGAACGGTTCGGCCAGGTCTACTGCACGACGGCCTATCCGGGCGTCGTCAAGGCATGGCACTACCACAAGAAACAGACCGATAACTTCACCTGCGTCCACGGAATGATGAAGGTCGCGCTCTACGATGCCCGCAAAGACTCTCCCACCTACAAAGGTCTCATGGAGTTCTTTGTCGGCGAGAAGAATCCGATCCTCATCAGCGTTCCCCCGGGGATTTACCACGGGTTCAAAGCCATCGGCACCGAGACCGCATTCTTCGTGAGCATCCCGACTCTGCCCTACAACTACAAGGAGCCCGACGAGTTCCGGCTGCCCCCGGATACGGTCGAGATCCCCTACGACTGGGGGCTCACACCCGGGCTGAAACACGGATGAAGGGTAGCAGAAATGACCATGCTCGTCACCGGCGGTGCGGGATTCATCGGGAGCAACTTCATCCGCCACATGCTCACGGAGCACCCTGATATCCCGATCATCAACCTCGACGCACTGACCTATGCGGGAAACCCCGAGAGCCTCCGGGGTGTTGCTGAGAACCCGAACTACACCCTCATCAAGGGTGACATCTGCGACACCACTACAGTCGCGGCTATTTTCCAGAACCACCCAATCGATACCGTCATCCATTTCGCTGCAGAGAGCCACGTGGACCGCTCGATCTCAGACGGTTCCGCCTTTGTCCGAACGAATGTTCTTGGAACCTTCACCCTGCTCGACTGTGCGCTAAAGCACCGGATCCGGCGATTCATCCATATCTCAACCGATGAGGTCTACGGGAGCATTTTCGAGGGCTCATTTGTGGAGACCGATAACCTGAACCCTTCAAGCCCCTACTCGTCGAGCAAAGCCGGTTCTGATCTGCTTGCCCGCTCGTTCTTCATCACCCACGGCCTCCCGGTGATCGTCACCCGATGCACTAACAACTACGGCCCCTACCAATTCCCCGAGAAGTTAATCCCGCTCTTTGTCACGAACCTCCTCGAGGGAAAGAAAGTCCCGATCTACGGCACCGGCAGGAACATCCGCGACTGGCTCTACGTCATCGATCACTGCCGGGCCATCGACTTCGTCCTCCAGCACGGGAAGTCGGGGGAGGTCTACAACATCGGTGGCGGCGCAGAGAAGACGAACTTCGAGATCACCACTAAGATCCTCGAACTTCTCGGGAAGGATGAATCGATGATCGATTACGTGCCGGACCGGAAGGGGCACGACTTCCGCTATTCGCTGGACTTCGGGAAACTCCGCACACTCGGGTGGAAACCGGCGTATACCTTCGATGATGCCCTCGCGGCAACGGTCACATGGTACGTGGAGAATGAGTGGTGGTGGCGACCGCTGAAAATCAGATAAGATGGTTACGGGGGTGGTTTTATAGTAGAATTGATGAAATATTACCAGTGGTTGCTCGGTCGCATTCTGAACAAGTCATTCGGGCTGTGGGAACGATTAGGAATTCATATTGTGCCAAATCACTTTTATCAGCCCATACCTGATGTCGGGCATCTGGATGATCGGTTATGGGAAACGCCATCGGCATTGATCGGTATCGATAAAGGTGAACAGTCCCAAGTTGCATTGCTCTCTCGACTCCAGGAGGGCTACAAACCAGAATACGACCAATTCCCAGCCAGCAAAACCGACATACCGTACGAATATTTCGTGAATAATGGAGGTTTTGAGAGTGTCGACGGTGAGATCTTATACTGCATCATACGGTATTTTAAGCCAAGAAGAATCATTGAGATTGGGTCCGGAAACTCTACGTATCTATCGGCATTGGCAATCCAGAAGAACAAAGAAGAGGATCGGGAGTACACCTGTGAGTTAACTGCCATCGAACCCTATCCGAATAAAGTGTTGCGAGCTGGTTTTCCAAATTTGTCTCGCCTGATCAAAGAACCCGTACAGAATATCCCATTATCAGTCTTTGAGAGACTAGGTGAGAACGATATTCTCTTTATCGATTCAAGTCATGTCTTAAAGGCAGGCAGCGACGTCCAGTATGAATATAATGAGATTTTGCCGAGATTGAATAAAGGTGTGCTCATCCACATTCATGACATTTTCTTGCCTTTTGAATACCCTAAAAAATGGATCTGCCAACACCATCTTTTCTGGACGGAGCAGTACCTCCTTCAGGCGTTTTTGACATATAACCCCACGATCAAAGTAATCTGGGCCGGTTATTACATGCACAGAAACCACCCGGAACTCCTGGAAAAAGCGTTCAAAACATACAATCGGGAGAGGATTGAACCTGGAAGCTTCTGGATGAGGAAGGTACTATGAGTGATGAGTGCACGAGGAATTGAGATGGCAGAAGAGATTATTCTGATCTTCGGGGCCAATGGGATGCTCGGGCGTGACCTCGCAACGGTCTTCCCCGGCGCCCGGCTCTGCGGGCATAAAGATCTCGATGTTACTGACGAGGTTGCAGTACGAACGTATATCCTTTCTATTAAACCCGACCTCGTCATCAACGCCGCCGCATACACGAATGTTGACAGATGCGAAAGTGACCCGGGGACGGCGTTTGCCGTCAACGGTGACGCGCCGGGGTACATCGCCGCCGCCTGCCGCGAGGCAGGTGCCCGACTGATTCACTACAGTACCGACTATGTCTTCGACGGCAAAAAAACGGAGTACATCGAGTCTGATGAACCGAACCCCATCAACGTCTACGGCGCCTCGAAACTCCGTGGCGAGCAGAATATCGTAAAGATCATGGATGACTACCGGATCATCCGGACTTCCTGGCTCTTTGGCCGATACGGGAGGAACTTCGTCGAAACGATCCGGCAGCTTTCGCAGACGAACGATACTGTCCGGGTGGTGACCGACCAGGTGGGCAAGCCCACCTACACGGTGGATCTCGCCCGAAAGACGGTTGAGATCATCGAGTGCCCGCCCGGGGTCTATCATGTGACGAACGACGGAGCCTGTTCGTGGTACGAGTTCGCCCGGGCCTTCGCCTCGAACGTGGTCCCCTGCACAAGCGACGAATTCCCACGAAACGCGAAGCGCCCGGCCTACTCGGTGCTCGTGAGCACGAAAACGAGCCCCATGCGCCCCTGGAAGGAGGCGCTGAAAGACTACCTGCGCTCCACGGTGAGAAGTCCCATGAAAGGTATCATACTTGCAGGTGGGACCGGGTCCCGCCTCTACCCCCTGACGAAAGTGACGAATAAGCACCTGCTCCCGGTCTACGATAAGCCGATGATCTACTACCCCCTCCAGACACTCGTCGCCGCAGGGATCGAGGATATCATGATCGTCTCCGGGCGAGGGCACGTGGGCCACTTCCTCGAACTGCTGGGCTCGGGAAAGGAGTTCGGGGTCCGACTCACCTACGAGATCCAGGAAGACGCCGGCGGGATCGCCCAGGCCCTGGGGCTTGCGGAATCCTGGACCGGGACGGATAACATCGCAGTGATCCTCGGTGACAACATCTTCCAGGACGATATCCGGAAGGACGTTGAATCGTTCGAGTCCGGGGCGAAGATCTTCCTAAAAGAGGTTCCCGACGCCCAGCGATTCGGGGTCGCCGAGATCAGAGGGAGTAAAGTACTCGGGATCGAGGAGAAACCCCGGGCCCCAAAGTCGAATCTCGCAGTTACCGGGCTCTACCTCTACGATTCCGGGGTCTTTGATATCATCAAAACACTCAAGCCATCCGGACGGGGCGAGCTTGAGATCACGGATGTGAACAACGCCTATATCCAGCGAGGCGCGATGGAATTTACAGTACTGAACGGATTCTGGAGCGATGCTGGAACATTTGAAAGTCTGTTGCGGGCGAGTGTGATGGTTCAGAACCATGGTGTCCGGTGGAGTGTTGCCGGGAAGTCCAGTCTCAGATCGATAGTCGATCCCCCAAAGATTGTTGATGGGGAGAAGATGGACTGAACCGAGCCTCCCGGCAGGATAGACTCTAAAGATAGCGTTATCCGGCGAGATCATGTCGAAAAATGAACTGTATCAAGATAAAGGTGATAGCTATTTCTCCGACACACGATGGGACATCATCTCCTTAATCCCTGATGGGAATCATAGAATACTGGAAGTCGGTTGCGGAACCGGAAATACGCTGATCAAGCTGCGAGAACTTAAGAAAGCCAGAGAAATTATCGGGATAGAGTTAAACTACGACGTCGTGCAGGACAATTGCAACCAGCTTGATGCCATTCTGGTTGGCGATGTGGAGGAGATCGAACCGACCTTTGAAGAAAGTTACTTTGATTATATCATCTTTGCTGATGTTCTTGAGCATCTTGTAAACCCTGCAGCCATTCTAGAGCGGTACTCCCTGTATCTTAAGGATACGGGATATATAATCGCCAGTATTCCAAACATTAAGAACTACAGAATACTGCTTGATCTGGTGCTGTACGATAAGTTTGAGTATGTAGATGCAGGAATCCTGGATCGCTCGCACCTCCGCTTTTTCACGCGGAAGGAGGTGTACCGCCTGTTCGATCAGGTCGGTCTGGGCGTTGTCTCAGTGCAATCAAAGTTCGGGGGTGGGCACCTCGGCAACATCGATAGACGCCTGAATTACTCTTTGGGCAGATACCTGCCGGGAAAATCTTTCTTATCTGTCCAGTATCTCATCACGGCAAGAAAGAGAAATGTGAAAGAGAATTCCTATTAACCCTCACTCGCATCCGGCCCTTGAGTCCCCTGCTGCCCTTCAGTAGTGCTCCATCATATAGTTGCTGGCTGGCTTTAGAGGGCAACACCCTGTGCTTATGATAGAAAACCCATACAGTGGGAATTCTCCCCCCATTATCAGCTGCTTCTTATAGCATTACCCGGCAATTGAGTCTGCGGTCGAGTGCAGCTTTACGGATATTTTATGTAACAAGTCCTTAATTGTGCCGGAATAGGTATTTTCCAGTATAATATCAAAACCTATAACGGCAGGTGCAATCTATATAAATAGCGATAATGCCTCGCGTTGCGATTATAATTTTAAATTGGAACGGATGGGCAGATACTATTCAGTGTATCGACTCCATTCATCTGCTCTCTAACTCAGACTACGATGTCATATTGGTTGATAATCACTCAAGTGACAGCTCGATAGAGAATATCCGGCGTTATTGTGAGGGAACAGGGGATAAAAAACTTATTGGGAACGCTCCTATTCACCTCTTCGAGTTGCTTGAGGATGACGTAGACAGTTATGCACTCGACCTTTCGTCATACAACCACCTGGAGCCTTGCCGGCGGTTGATACTGATAAAAAATAACGAGAACCATGGTTACGCCAGAGGCAATAACATCGGCATCAGATTCGCACTTAACGCCCTTAAATCGAAATATATCCTTATTCTCAATAACGATGTAATCATTAAGGATAAAGAAATGCTCGGTAAGCTCACCGGAGCGATTAACCGGGACAGCCGTATAGGAGCCGTGAGCCCGATACTCCGGTCAACGGCCGGTGAGATACAGAGAACCTGTACGGGAAATCTTCCCGACTTCCTTGATTTCATATTTGTCTACACGTTCATCGGTCAGAGACTATTTAAAGAGAGCAAAGTTCTGAAGAAGCATTTTAATTACGATTACCCTTTCGATCGACCGAGAGAGTTCGGAGTTTTAGGAGGTTCCTGCATCCTCTTCAGAAGCCAGGCCCTCGAAGGTGTCGGTCTCTTCGATGAGAACACGTTCCTTTACTGGGAAGAGTACATAATCGGGTGTAAATTCGCCAGACACGGCTGGAAGTTGCTCTTGAATCCGGATACTGAGGTCATCCACAAGGGTGAATCATGCATAAAGAATATGAACCTGAAAAGCTGGGCAAGGTACTGGTCGATCAAGAGTGAACTCTACTACATCGAGAACTACGCATCGATGAATGCCATCAAAAGATCCATTATCAGGTTTGCGCTGCTCTTAGAGACGATTCTAGCTCTATTTGATACGATCTTAAAAGGAGGGGAGAGTAAATTTGACAGAGAATATGAACTGAAGAGCATCTCGATCTTATTGGGATACCCCGCTAAAACGGGTGCATCCTGGCAACAGGATACTCCGGAACAGCACGGAAGAAGCTTTTGAGCAATGGGGCGGGCGGTTAGATATATCACAATAACTCCCTTTTAACTCGCGGGAGTGAGGGGGCGGAGCGGGGAATCCCGCCCAAAAAGCGCGGGGTAGTTCGCTACCAGAAGGCCTGGGATATTGCTATCTCAGATCTTCTGTATTCTCCCGCAACATCGCGCAGGGCACATGGAGAATACATGCTTCTTCCCGTATGCTCCACACCTCGCCTGCATATATCCTGCTTACGATGTGCTACCTCGCTCTCCTCTCCAGTGGCACACAGTACAGGTCGTCGGGCGATAATTGCTCAATGCTATAATCATATGCGGAGAGGATGGCCCGGCACTTGTCCAGTAGCCCATCATGCACCGACAATATGATCTCCGGTCTGATCTCTGAGAGGCAGGCATCAGCGCCGCGCAGTGCTCTTACCTCTGCCCCTTCAACGTCCATCTTCAAGATATCAGGTGAGATTCCACTGTCCTGGATGAACGCATCGAGAGTGGTGCACTCAACCTCGATATTACCATCGTCAGAGAACTTGCACATTGTATGTGCAGTTCCATCGAATCGAACGATTCCGGGCATGTCTGATAACGCTTTTCGTACAGGGGTAACATTGGTGCACTTATTGATCGTAGTATGCACGACAAGCATCCGCATGTTTTCTGGCTCCGGTTCGAATGAGATCACTCTCCCGGAGTCACCAACAAGGGTGGAGGCGAACAAGGTGTAATATCCAACGTTTGCACCGATATCAAAAAATGTTGTTCCATCCCTCAATCTGGATTGCAGTACGGTTGCAATGTGCTGCTCATAGGTTCCGAGAGCACAGGACGGAATGGAGGAGACGAATTGCCATCTCTTTCCTCGGAGTACGCCAAAGGGGATCCGGACCATGCCGACCCCGAGCATCTGCCCTGCCTGCATCACAAAAACCCCAGCACGCTCACGGAACCTTATATTCATGTGGACCCGTCCCCCGAGGCGCAACATCTACCCGAATCAAGAATCTCCACGATCCTCCTCCCCGTCGCCCCATCCCCATAAGGGTTCGCCCAGGTACGCTCCCTCTCCATCATGACCCGCACGCCTTCCACGATCATCTCCGGGTTGGTTCCCACCAGGATGTTTGCCCCTGCAGCCACCGTCTCCGGCCGCTCCGTGTTCTCGCGTAATGTCACACAGGGAACGCGGAGGATGCACGCCTCCTCCTGTACCCCTCCGGAATCCGTCAGGATCAGTCCTGCGTGCTTCTCGAGCTGCAGGAAGGAGAGGTAGTCGAGAGGCTCAACGCAACAGACAGCCTCCGTCTTCAACCCAAATCGCTCCATCATCTTCCTTGCCCGGGGGTGCATGGGGTAGATCGCCGGCATCGCATACTCATCCGCGATGCGCTCAAGACCCTCAAGGATATCGCCAAGTTTCCTTGCATCGTCGACGTTCTCCTGGCGGTGGGCGGTGACGAGGAAGTAGCCATCTGGCCGGACCCCAAGTTCTGAAAGAGGATCTATCGCCTCTTCGCTGATCGAGAGGTTCTGGAAGAGTGCATCTACGACCGTGTTGCCGCAGACAAAGACCTTCTCGTCGGGTATGCCCTCATACACCAGGTTTTTCCGTGACTCCACGGTCGGCGCAAACAGGTAATCTGAGATATGATCCGTCAGGATGCGGTTGATCTCCTCCGGCATCCTCCGGTCGTTGCTCCGCAGGCCGGCCTCGACATGCCCCACCGGAATATGAAGTTTCGATGCGGCAAGCGCTCCCGCGAGCACCGTGTTGGTATCCCCCTGCACGAGAACCGCATGAGGCTTCTCATCGATCAAGACCTGCTCTATCTCTCCGAGCATCTTTCCGGTCTGTTCCCCCTGCAGACCCGAACCCACGTTGAGGTTATATCGCGCATCCGGGAGGCGCAGTTGCTCAAAGAAGATCCTGTCCATCGAATAGGAGTAATGCTGGCCGGTATGAAGGATGAAGTAGTCATCTCCTCTCCTTTCGCATTCCCTGATGATCGGAGACATCTTGATGATCTCAGGCCGCGTGCCGAGAATGATTGCAACGCTCATGGTTCACCTGCATGGTTGGTGCGATAGTTCATTGATCCGGTGCATATATAGCGCTGTTGTCACGACGTTTCTCGCCAGGGTCAACTGCTTTTCGATTGCGATCTGAGAAAACATATAACGAGGCCGGCATAAATGTAGTTAGGGGAGCGTATGGGGCTCAAGATCTGCATACTTTCGGTCGATTTCCTCCCGAATGTCGGGGGAATTGCAGCACACGTCTACGAGCTTGCCAGAGCGCTCCAGAACCTTGGGAACGAAGTCACAATAGTTACGTTCCGGGATGCACTCTTCGCTCCGAAGGAAGAGACGATCGACGGCCTCCACGTTGTCAGGATCTACCTGCCCCGGAATACCGTGCTGCTGTATCCGGCATTTGCCCTGTTTGAGTATTTCAGCGTACGGCGCATCATCAAAGCGAAGAAGATAGATCTCCTGCATTCGCACTACGTATTTCCCGATGGGTTCGTATCGAGGTTACAACCAGGGGTGCCCGGCATCGCAACCGAGCATACCTCCGGGTTCCTGGATCGCCTGGAGCAGGGAAAGATGCTGGGACTCTATCGGTGGGTCTACGCACGCATGGACCACATCATCACCCCGAGCGACGAACTTGCCGAAGCCGTCGGGTCGCTCGGAATCCCCCGGCAGAAGATCACGTTCGTATCGAACGGGGTGGATACAGAGAAATTTGCGCCGGAAGCCTTACCCAAAAACCTCCGGCAGCAGTACGGCCTCGCGCCGGAGACCCGGATCGTGCTCTGCCCCCGCCGCCTCGAACCAAAGAACGGCATCAAATATCTGGTCGAGGCCGTCCCGGTTGTCCTCCGGAAGTGCCCGGATACCCGGTTCTTTATCGTCGGGGGATCGTATCCCGACCAGCTGGCTCTGCTCCAGAAGAGGGCCTTTGAACTCGATGTGCAGGACCACATCACCTTTGTCGGATCGGTCCCGAACGCCGAGATGGTATCGTGGTATACGGCGGCGGATGTCGTGGTCCTGCCCTCCCTCAAGGAGGCGACCAGCATTGCAGGGCTCGAAGCAATGGCATGCGGCAGGCCTCTGGTCGGGACAAGTGTCGGAGGCATACCATATCTCATCGACGACGGCAAAACCGGACTCCTTGTGGAACCGAGAGACCCCCGCGGGCTCGCCGATGCACTGGTGCATATCCTGACCGACGATGCCGCGCGGAGAGAGATGGGGGCTACGGCCCGCAAGAAAGCAGTGGACCGGTTCTCGTGGACCCGGATTGCCGGCATTGTGCATAGCATCTATAAGAAAAATCTCCGGGATGTTGAGAATGGGGATAGGAGACGGTGACGGCATGGGGATCTCAGCCTGCCTCATAACAAAGAACGAAGAAGAGGCTCTGGCCCGATCGCTAAAGATGATCTCGGCGTACGTTGATGAGATCGTAATCGTTGATGGCCAGAGCGAGGATAAAACGGTTGAGGTTGCTAGAGAGTTCGATGCCGTGGTAATCCAGAGAGAGTTCTCCGGTAGTTTTGCTATTGAGCGGAACTCCGGTATCGAACGGGCGCGGAATGAATGGGTCTTCATCCTCGATCCCGACGAGACTCTCGAACCGGGATTCCTGCAGACCCTCCGCGATCTTGCAACCTCACGGAAGTACGACGCCTACTCGTTCCTCAGGCACGATGTCCTCCCTGACGGCACAATTCTTGAAACACCGTGCGGGCACCCGGAAATCCACGTCAGACTTGCGAAGAAGGATAGGCTGCGGTACTATGGCGCAATCCACGAGAAAGCGGTCGTCAGCGGCAAGATCAAGTTCATTCCGGAGGCGATCTACCACCATCGGGGCTACTTTGAGGATTATCCTGCGGAAAAGAAGGAACGTTTCGAGGCGATCGGACGGAATGCGTCAGAAGATCTCCAGGGCTTGAAAATATCCTCACATACACTGCTCGCAAGAAACGTGAAACTGGTCTTTCACTATTTCAGAAATATGCTCATCGGGATGGGACTCTACAGGAAGGGTCCATCCGGCATAATTCAGGCGGTACGATATACCTACAGTTTTACGAGTTACGGATTGAAGCAGTACGTCCGCCTGGGCCAGATCTGAGGGGAAAAGAGACCTCTTCTTCCTTGCCCGGGATTACGATGCCACCGGATCGATGAATCGGCGCAACCATAGTTCGCAGCAGACCATACGCCAGATCTCAGATGAATAGGTTGCTTTCCCCACAAGAAAGTCCCGGTAACTTTTCTCTATCGCATCGGCACTCCAGTACGGCCGATTCCGGAATGTCTCCGACGAGAGGATCTCAAGGACTTTCTCACTCATATCGCCCTGCATCCATACCTCCTCCGGCGTGGCAAACCCTTTCTTGTCCATCCTGCACCGGATCGCGTCGGGCACCAATCCCCGGATCGCCTTCCTGAGAATGAACTTGGTCACACCGTTCCGGATCTTCTGATCTGCAGGCAGCGAAGCCAGGAACTCCACGATCCTGTAATCCAGATAAGGTACCCGTGCTTCGAGAGAGAAAGCCATCGAAGTCCGGTCTTCCCAGTGGAGCAGATACGGCAGGTTCGCCCGCATCAGGTCAGTCTCCAGGGCTTCGCCCAGGGTGCCGTGGTAACGAGGAAAAAGTGGTTTCTCCAAACAAAGGTGGCTCCTGCGACTCTTCCTGGCAAACGACTGCGTCAAGCCATACCTGAGAAAGTCCCGGTGATGCCTGAGCAATCCGAAGGACTCGCGTGCAGCCTGAAGAATGCGGAACTTCCGGCTCAGCCCCCTGATGTGGCAGAACTGGTAGGCGATGTAGCCTGCGAGGAGCTCATCCGCCCCCTGTCCGTCCAGCACCACCTTCACCTCCCGCTGCGCCTCCCGCATAACACAGTACTGGGAATACAGCGTCAGGGCGGCAAACGGTTCGTCGTTGATGTAGAGCAGGTGCTCGATATCCGCCCAGATTGTATCGGTGGCCGGGTAGACCCGGTGCGACCTGACACCCGAACTCTCCACAACGATATCGACATAGGTGCTCTCGTCGAACCGCTCATCCTCAAAACAGGCCGAAAACGTATCCTGGCGCGGGGGCTCCGTCTCCGGAGAACCCCGGTGGAGTGCCCGGTTGATGAGCACCGTCAGAGTGGATGAATCCAGCCCACCGGAGAGGCAGGTTCCAACCGGCACGTCGCTTCGCAGGTGGAGGTCAACCGCATCCTCAAGGAGGCTCAGGAACTGCGAGGCGAGGCACTCGTCTGAATCGGGCCTAGACTCCAGTGCAGGGTTAAACGTAACCTCCCAGAAGGCTGCATGCTCTGCGATCCCACCCTTCCTGATGACCATGTAGTGCGCCGGGAGCAGCTGGAGCACCCCTTCAAACATCGTCCGGTCGGTATGATCTGCAAGACCCCACGCGAGAAACGCGGCCACCATTTCATCATCTGGCCGTCTGCCTATCTCAGGATGTACTCGTAGCGCCTTGATCTCGGAGGCAAAGAGGAACGAGTTGCCGGCCAGGGCGTAATAAAACGGTTTTATCCCCAGGCGATCGCGGGCACAGAACAGTTCTTTCCTCTGTGAATCCCAGAGGGCAAACGCCCACATCCCGTTGAACCGGGCGAGGCAATCTCTCCCCCACTCCTCGTACGCATGAAGGATCACCTCGGTGTCGGTCCTGGACCGAAAGCGGTGCCCGCACGAGATCAGTTCCTCCATGAGTTCCCGATGGTTGTAGATCTCTCCGTTAAAGACCAGCCAGAGCGTTCCGTCTTCGGTGGTCATTGGCTGGCATCCCTCCTCGGAGAGATCGATGATTGCCAGGCGGCGATGGGCAAGGCCTATCATCCCGTCGATGTGGATGCCATCCCCATCGGGCCCACGGTGCACGAGAAACTCCGACATCCGCCGGATCAAATCCCGATCTACCGCCTCTCCCGAGAGATTAAACTGCCCGGCAATACCGCACATGCTTATTCAATCCGTCTCGTAGGGAGATATATTGCCCGCGCAGTGACTCAGCAGAGATACCGTTGCCCGCCGCCCTACGTCTTCAGTCGGGGATAGGAAAACAGGCCCTGCCATCCAGAACCGCCGATCCCGGCCCCGGAGCCGTAAAGGCAGGGTTTTCATCCGGTTCCTGCTTTTTTTGAGGTGCTCTCCCATACCCGCATATCTTTTCCGAGATTGAGCAACCCTTTAGCGAGATAGACCTGGTTGGTGACGAACGAGACGGCTGTACTATTCCTCCACAGGATGATTATCAGGAAGAAGACGCTGAAGAGCGCGGTGGCGAGGAGGGGGTTTGCCAGGGCGAGGCCGACCGCGAAGAGGGCACTGCCGATGAAGAAGAGGCCGGGCGTCACGAGATACATATAAATGCGGAGCGGGTAGAAATAGCGTGAGAATGGACGGGAATTTCCGAGCAGATCGAAATTTGCTGTTGTCGCCTCGATCAGTCGGGTTGCGCGCCGGATCTTCTGCCGATACTGCCCGGAGAAGTTCGGAGGGATATCTTCGTACACTACGGCTGCAGGTTCGTAGGCTGTCCGATACCCCCGCCTGATAGCCTCAAACGCCGTATTCGCATCGTCTGCCCCCCGTTTATCGTCGATCCGGGTTACGAGGTCGCGCTTGAACGCAACAAGCGCACCGTTGAACGTATAAGTCGAGTCTACCGCGCTCTCCCAGGTGCACATCCGCCCATAATAATTTCTGTATGCGCTCTCCATCTGTGCCGGGCGCGACGGATCGCCGGGAAGAGGATGGAGGTCTCCGCAGACCGCAGCGATCCGATCGTCGCTGATCAGGCGGGCAATAAGATGTGCGAGAGCGTCGCGCTCGAAGAAGATATCGGCATCCGTGGTGACGATGATCGGGTGGCGGGCCAGACTCATTACTTTGTTGTACGAGCGATTCGTTCCCAGGCGTTCGGCGTTAGCGATAATGCGGTGGGTGATCCCCGCCTCCGCGAAGGTCTCTTCTGCGATCCGCCTTGTGTTATCGGATGAGCAGTCGTCGATAAAGATCACCTCGTATCGGTCTACGGGGTAGGAAGAGGCAAGGATATTCCAAACCCGTTCCCTGATCACTGCCTCTTCGTTGTATGCGGAGATGATGATGCTGATAGCAGGATATTCGTTGAGGATTTGCAGCTTATCCGGTTTCCGCCCTATGGTAATCCCGATAAAGTATACCACATATGGGGCGACTGCAGCAATAATGAGCCCTATGCCGATCCACAAGAGCATATTATCAATTTAATGGTTTACTATTTATTATTTAGCAGGTATGATGAGGATACCTCCTTTTCCTTTCCACCCTATCAAAAATCCGCCCGGGGAAGCCGATTTGTATCAGGTGGGCGGATGCTCAAAACAGGTAAGCCTATGGAGCCCTGTGATTCCAGACCCACAAGTCACCACAGGGCATGGGTTTGATATCTCTTTGTGCGGCTATCCCATCAAACCTCACTCCGGGAAAAGATCGCGCAGGCACGGAGCCTGCATTCGCCTCACAAATGCAGACGATACCGGTTGACCGTTACCTATCTCGCTCGCCTTTGCCAATACAGAGGTATACGATTCCATCCCTCCATTGAAAGAGGTTCTTACAATCTACAAGAACAGGGGAATTCATGCAGCTCCCGACGTATCCCGCATCCAGCCCCTTAAATACATCATGATCCACGAGGAAGACCGCACAATCTGCCCCTTGAAGCGTTTCTTCGAGACTCCCCGCCGACGTAAATACACCGGCCTTCGTTGCAAGAGAGGGGACGAACGGATCGTAGACCCTCACATCAGCCCCAAGGTTTACAAGCTCCTCGATGATCTTGACGGAGGGCGACTCCCGAGGGTCGTTGATGTTCTTTTTGTAGGCGAGACCCATCACGGCAACCTTCGCACCGTAAACTCGCTTACCGACCCGCCTGAGCCCCTTCTCGACGAGGTTGACGGTATGCATCCTCATGAACTCGTTGATCTCGCCGGAAGTCTCGATGAAACGGGGAATAAAACCGTATTTCTTCGCCCGGTAAGACATGTAGTAAGGGTCGAGGGGAATACAGTGACCACCGATACCGGGACCGGGGTAGAAGGGCATGAAACCGTAGGGTTTGGTGGCCGCGGCATCGATCACCTCCCAGGTGTTGATGCCCATCCGCTCGAAGATGAGAGCCATCTCATTGACCAGGGCGATGTTGACGTTTCTGAAGATGTTCTCGATCATCTTCACGGCCTCCGCCGTGCGGGCATCCTGAACCGGGATGACACGATCCACGACACTCCCATAGAGGGCGGCGGCGATCTCGGTACACTCCGCATTGATGCCACCGACGACCGTCGGTACTTTGTCGATAGGATACCGCTTGTTCCCAGGATCTACCCGCTCCGGAGAGTAGGCGATGCCGAAGTCGCTGCCGGCGGCGAGCCGGGTCTCTTCGAGGATCGGGACCACCACCTCATCGGTCGTCCCCGGAAAGGTCGTGCTCTCCAGGATGACAAACTGCCCCCGGCGCAGAACGGTCTTGAGGGTCGAGCAGGCATCCTTGATACAACTCAGATCCGGGATTTTGTCTTCCGACAGCGGTGTCGGGACGCAGATGATGAGGAAGTCGCATTGATGAAGGTCTTCGGGGTCAGAGGTCGGGGAATAGGTCAGTCCAAGATGCCGGGAGAGCTGCGTATCTGAAACATCCTGGATGTGAGACTTACCTGCCCGGAGCTGCTCGATGGTGTTCGAACAGACGTCATAACCGAAGACGGCAAACTCCTTTGCAAAGGCCATCGCAAGCGGGAGGCCAACGTAGCCCTGACCGATAATTCCAATTTTTGCGCTCCTGTCAGTGATCTTTACGAGAAGGTTTTGCATTTGCTCCTCCTGCTGTGCTGAAGCCGGATCCAGGCATGCACCGGGCATCAAACCCATTTTACACGGCACCAAAGCGCAGTACTCGCCCCGTAGGTCAGAACCGGTCCGGTGCATCGGTTCGGACAAATTACTCTGTGGCATACGAGGAATAACCGCTGCAACTCGATTCCGGGACCTGACAACCGGTAGCGGATCTCACCGGGCATGTCCGATATTTTGAGTTTCCTCGAGGCACTGTGCCGAACCTCCCTTGCCGCGGTGTGGCCTCTGATCTCCAGATATCGTCCTGCGGTGCTGATAATCATATCGCTTCGGTAAAACCTTAAAGTTATTCCCTTTCAAAAAATCAGGTCAATCTCACAATAGGACACGGGAAAATGATTTTATGGACCCTATAGTCTGTGAAGGAGACCTGCCGGGCCGTTAGCAAACGTAACACCAGGATGCCTCTCAATATTTGCCCCTGCCCCTATGCCGCCTCCGTCAGGGAATCCCCCGGATTGCATCACGGATGTACGCCAGGGTCTTTGCTCGCCCCGGTCGGAGGGTTCCGGACCGATACCGCGAGGTCGCCGGATACCGGATAGAATGCGCGCCTGCTCTCACAAGCAGGCTGCCGGCCGGCAGGAATATCCCGCATCACCGCTTTGCCCCCGAGGGCAGCGGCCGGAACCGTGCCGGCGCCCCCACCGCAAGCATCGTGGGCGGGACATCCTTCGTCACCACCGCGCCCGCGGCGACGAACGCCCCCTCACCGACGACAACACCGGGCAGGACCGTCGCGTTCGCACCGATGACGGCGTCGTCCCCGATCACCGGCCCGCGGAGACCCTCGCGGGGACCGGGCGGGTAGCGGTCGTTCGTCAGCACGGCGTTCGGGCCGATGAAGACCCGGTTACCGATCCGGGCGCCGGTCGGGATGTAGACCAGGCTCTGGAGGCGGACATCGTCGCCGATCGTGCAGTCCCCCTCGACCACCGCCGCGGTCCCTATCGCGACGCGGTCGCCGACGGTGGTCTTCTCGCGGATCAGCACGTTATGGCCGGTCTGGAAGGCGTCGCCGATCACGACGTCGCAGTAGATGATGGTGCCCGACCGGAGGATCGCGTTCCTCCCGATGGTGGCGCCCGGGTAGTCTTCCTCTCCCATCCGGTCGCGGGAGGGAAATCCGATGGTCACCGGCTCAAATATCGTCGCCCCCTCGCCGAGGGCGTTGCGTCCATACTCAATCATTCGACGGTCACGCTCTTTGCCAGGTTCCGGGGTTTGTCGACGTCCCGCTGCAGGGCGCACGCAGTGTGGTAGGCGAGCAGCTGGAGGGTGACCGATATGGTCAGGATCTGCACCAGAAGGTGTGTGTTCGGTATAGGGATGAATATGTCCACGATCTCGGCAAGTTCTTTGTCGCCGTCCACCCCGAGCGCGATGACCGGCGCTCTCCGCGCCTTCATCTCCTTGATGTTCGAGGCCATCACGCTGTAGGTCGGTCCCGGGGTGCATATGGCGACCACCGGTGTCTCGGGGGTGAGCAGGGCAAACGGCCCGTGCTTGAGTTCTCCCGCTGCATACCCTTCGGCATGGACGTAGCTGATCTCCTTCATCTTCAGGGCGCCCTCCATCGAGACCGGGTAGAACGGCCCTCTCCCGACGAAGAAGACGTGCTCCGCCTTCGCACAGAGGGCGACCGCCTCCCTGATCTCGCGGATGAGGACCTCGCTGATGGCGAGATGTGCGTGCGACAGGACGTCGTCGAACGCATCATCGCAGCGTGCGTTGACGATCTGCATCAGCGCGGCAAGCTGCGCCGTGTAGGATTTGGTTGCGGCGACGCCGATCTCGGGGCCGGCCCGCATCAGGAGGGTCTCATCCGCGATCCGGGTGACCGTGCTCCCCTGCACGTTGGTGATCGCAAGCGTGGGGCAGTTGCGGGCTTTCGCCATCTTGAGGGCGGCGATCGTATCCGCGGTCTCCCCCGACTGCGAGACCGCGATCACGAGGCCGTGAAGGGGCGGGGTGAAGTACTTGAACTCGGAGCCCATCTCGACCCGGATCGGCAGGTTGCAGAGCGGTTCGGCCAGGTACTTGAAGACAAGGGCGGTGTGGTAGGATGTCCCGCACGCGACCAGCGTGATCTCGTCGGCCTCCATAACCATCTGCCGCACGTGGTCGTCGATGCCAGCCCGGATGGTCTCGTAGAAGGACTGGGGCTGTTCGAAGATCTCTTTCAACATATAGTGGGCAAACCCGCCCTTCCGGGTATCCTCGACACACCAGCTGATCAGCTCGATCGGGCGCTCCACCTCCCGGCCGTCGTAGTAGATGGTATAGCGGTCGGGTGTGATGTCGGCGACGTCGCCGTCCTCGAGATAAACCACGCGCTCGGTGTACTCGAGGAGCGGCGTCATATCCGAGGCGGCGAAGACCTCCGCGTCGCCGACACCGAGGACGAGAGGGCTTGCGTTCCTTGCGGCGACGATCTTCTGCGTATCGGCTGCGATCACGAGGACGGCATACGAACCCTCGAGCCGGGGAAGGATCGCGCTGACTGCCGCGAGGAGGTCCCCGTCGTACTGCTCCTCGATGAGGTGGGCGATCACCTCGGTGTCGGTCTCGGATCGGAATACGTGGCCCCGTCCCTCGAGCTGCCGCTTCAGTTCGCTGTAGTTCTCGATGACCCCGTTATGCACCAGGGCGATCCTTCCCGTGCAGTCGGTATGGGGGTGGGCGTTGATATCGTTTGGCTCCCCGTGAGTGGCCCACCGGGTATGCCCGATACCGGCGTATCCGGCAAGACCGGTCGCTCCCGCTTCCCCGTCGGATATCCGGCCCACCTTCTTGTAAACCTCGATCGCGCTTCCGACCGTCGCAAGCCCGAACGAGTCGTAGCCACGGTACTCAAGCCGCTTCAACCCCTGGATCAGGACCCCTATTGCGTCCCGTCTTCCGATGTAGCCGACAATCCCACACATCTACATCACCCGGGTGCCGTCCTCGATGAGGCCGACCACTGTCTTTCCCCGCTCGATGGTAACATTGTTACCGGCAATACAGTTTTTAAATGTTGTGAAGGGTGCCGCGCGGACCCCGTCACCGAGGACTGCGCCGAATTCCTCCTTCTGGACCCGTTCTCCGACCTCGATGAAGCTTGCGGATGGGTAGGTGGTGGTATGATCGGCAAGGATGCATCCCTGGCCGAAGACCGCCGAGACGATCCTCGAGTGGGATCCGATCCGCGCGTCGCTCATGATGAGCGAGTCGGCAACGTAGGTGAACGGCTCGATCTCCACCCGGTCGCCGATGCTTGCGTTCGGCATGATGACACAGTTTGAGCCGATGTTGCAGTTGTCTCCGATGGCGACCGGGCCGTAGATCACGGTGTTCGGCCCGACGGTCGTCCCGGTGCCGATACGCACCGTGCCCCGGCGGATGACGGACGCATCGACCGTCCCGCCTACCTCAGGTGAGATTTCCCTGAGCATCCGGTTGTTCAACTTCAGGAGGTCCCAGGGATAGATGGCGTCCTGCCAGTCGTCAGCAGGTATCGCGCGTATCCGGTGGCCTGCCGCGATCATCGCGGCAAGGGCATCGGGGATCTCGTTTGTCCGGAGGCAGGAGAAGACGTCGGGCGAGAACGAGTAGATCCCGGTCGATACCGTGAACGTCGGGGCATCCTCGGGTTTCTCGATGATCTCACGGACGAGGCCGTTTCTTATCACCACGACCCCGAAGTTCGAGGGGCTCGGGTGCTCGGCCACGAGCATGGCGTTTCGTTCCTTCCTGATCCGGGCGATCGACTCCGCGTTGACGTAGTTGTCGCCCGGGAGGACGAGGAAATCGCCCGTGATCTCCGACTCGGCCGCCCGGAGGGCATCTGCGGTCCCGAGCTGCCGTTCCTGCACGACGACCTGGATCGGGGCGTCGAGCCTGTTGAGGTGTCGGATGACGTCCTCTTTACGATACCCGACCACCACGATGATGTCGCGGATGCCGTTCTCCAGTAGTGCGTCGATGACGTACTCGATGATCGGCCGGTTTGCAACCGGGAGCATGGATTTGGGTTTGCTCCGGGTGAGCGGCCGGAGGCGACTCCCCTCTCCCGCTGCCAGAATGACTGCCTGCATCATATCACCTGATGACTGATCCTTCCTCGATGCACCCCTCCACGAGGGAGTGGGGGGCTACCCGTGTGTTGCTGCCGATGAGGCTCCCGACGTTGACCGAGCAGTTGATCCCGAAGAGGACGTTATCGCCGATGATGGCGCCAAACTTCCTCCGACCGGTCGATTTTCCGCAGACCTTCACCGCCGCGTTGTCGTGCCGGAGGTTTGCAACCTTGGTGCCGGCGCCGAAGTTGCACCCGCTCCCGACGATGCTGTCGCCCACGTAGTTGAAGTGCGGAATGTTCGTCCTTGCCATGACGATAGAGTTTTTGATCTCGGTTGCGTGCCCGACGTGGCAGCCATCGCCTATGGCGGTCGAGCCACGGATGTAGGCATGAGGGCCGATGACGCAGTTCTCGCCGATGACACAGTGGCCCTCGATGTAAGTCCCGGCCCGGATGATGGTGCCTTCACCGATGCTGACCGTATCGGGGACGGTGCATCCGTCCTCGATAGTGCCGCGCCATTCGCAGCATAGCGAAGAGAGGAGCGCCTCGTTTGCATCGAGGAGATCCCACGGCTGCCCGACGTCGAGCCAGTAGTCCAGCGGATGCGCGGCAAGCGTCCCCTCCCGGATGTAGGATTCGAGCGCGTCGGTCAGCTCGAACTCGCCCCGGCCCGATATTTTGACTCCGGCAAGGAGGTCGAATATGTCGGGGTCAAAAAGGTAGGCGCCCGCGTTGATCAGGTTGCTCTTCGGGCGCTCCGACTTCTCTTCAAGACCGGTGATGCGGCCCCCTTCCACGGTCACCACGCCGTAGTCCTCTGGGTGATCCGTCTCGTGGATCCCCATGCAGGGAACGCTCATCCGGCAGAACCTCTCGATATCGCTCCTCTTGAGGACCATATCGCCGTTGAGGAGGAGGAACCGGCCGTTGACCATCCCCGCCGTCGCCCGGAGGGCATCTGCGGTCCCGAGCTGGTGGCGCTGGGTGACGTAGGTGATCTTCACGCCGAGGCTGCTCCCATCCCCGAAGTGGTTCCGGATCTCACGCTCGAAGTAGCCGACGACGAAGACGAAGTCGGTGATCCCGGCATCCCTGGCCGCGACGACCAGGTGTTCCATTATCGGGCGGTTGGCGATGGGAAGCATCACCTTCGGGCGCCGGGCGGTCAGGGGGCGCATCCGTTTCCCCTCGCCTGCAGCCAGAACGACACATTGCATACTACTCACTCCTCTCTTCCTCCGAGAATACGTTTTGCTCTCGCAAGGGCGGCATGCCCTGCACCGAGCATCTCTTTTGCTTTCTCCGGCGTCTTTCCTTCGGCCGTTATCCGGACCTTCGGTTCGGTGCCGCTTGCCCGGATCAGGTACCAACCGTCGTCATCACTGAACCGGACGCCGTGCGTCGGTTCGTCGGCGCCGATCGCCGCCATGATCTCCCCGGGTGAGGCGACGCGGCAGGACTCCCGGAGGAGGGTGTACCGGGGCATCCGGTCCAGCTCCTCCGCGATCGACCATTCCGATGCGATCTCGCAGAGGAGCGCCGCGGCGTAGACTCCGTCCGGGCAGTAGGAGTGCCCGGGAAAGATCCAGCTCCCCGACGCCTCTCCACCAAAATCACCCCAGGTGAGGAGCTCTTCGGAGACGAAGGTGTCGCCGACCGGTGTGCGGCGGACCTCGGCTACCTCCTCGATCGCCATCGAGGCGTCGACGGTGGTGACCACCCGCTTGTGGTCGAGGTATGCTGCAAAGAGCATCAAGAGATGATCCCCGTCGATATAGCGGCCCCGCTCGTCGAACGCCATCATACGGTCGGCGTCGCCGTCGTGGATCACCGCGCACCCGGCCCCCCGCTTCCGGACGATCTCGCCGACGTAGGGAAGGTTTGCCTCGAGCGGCTCCGAAGGGCGGGCAAACCGGCCCGAGACGTTGCAGTTCAGACCGACGACGGTCGCCCCTGCATCGCTGAGGAGATCGGGGGTGATGACGCTCCCCGCACCGTTGCCGCAGTCCAGAACGACCGTGACCGGCCGGGAGAGGCTGATCTCGCCGAGGATCGCATCCCGGTGCATGGCAAGCGCATCGATGGGAGAGGTGTGCCCCTGTTCTTCCCACCCCACCCGGTGCGTCCCTTCGAGCGCCTCTTCAATCGCCGCCTGCTGCCGGCGGGTGAACGACGACCCGTCAGGGTTGAGCAGTTTGACCCCGTTGTAGGGCTCGGGGTTATGCGAGGCGGTGATCATGCATCCTGCGTCCGCGCGCCTGGTCGCATAGGCGACCGTCGGTGTGGGCGCAATGCCGCAGGTGTAGACGGCTGCACCGGCCGAGAGCATGCCGGCGACGACGCAATGTTCCAGCAGTTCGCTTGTCGTGCGGGTATCCCTGCCGACGACGAGGGGCGATGCGCCGTCGGCGGCAGCGGCTCCGATGCGGAGCGCGAGGTCGACGAGGCCGGGACCGAACTCCTGACGGATTCCGGAAGAGCCGAATAGCATACCCCTGTATAATCCCTTCTTTCCTAAAAAAAGGTATTCATCGACCGTAGGGACACCAGTGCTCGAGATTGAGGAGGCCACTGACCCCTGCGGTCGACGGCCCGAGAAAGATTATCCGTTTATTCCCCCGGCAGCCGTCGATGCAGGCGATTCCGGCGTCCGTCGTCATACCTTCGCCGGCAACCAGGAGGATATCGGCCTCTTCCGGAGAATCGACGATCCGGTCCTTGAAGGCCCGCTCGATCACCGGCATCGGGCCGACAGGGTAGATGCGCATTCTGCCGATCTCGCGGGAGAGGTCGGCAAGGCAGGGAGCGTAGCAGTCGGGGGTGCAGGGGCGGAGTTTTCGCGCGAGACAGAGGAACGCCGAGACGGCGTTGATGATCGCGCTTGCAGCCCCGCGCTGCTTCTGGTCCGTGAGCGGCGCGCCGAACATGAAGGAGATCCGGGTTCTGGCCCGGATCGGTTCGCTCGTGACGAACTGGCCGGTTCGTCCGCCAAAGTGCCCCTCCATGCAGACGCCCTTCGGATACTGGCAGACATCCGCGTTGTAGTTCACAGAGAGGTCGACGATACCGTTCTCGCACCCGCTGTCTGCGAGGGTATGCTCAAGTCTCCTGATTGCATCGTTGAGAAAACTCATGCTACTCCTTCCCGTTACAGAGGATCGCCCGCACCGGCGAACCGTCGGCGCCGGCAAGACGCATCGGAAGCGCCACCATGTGATACTCTCCTTCCGGCACGGCGGCAAGGTCGAGCAGTTCGAGGACGACCGTCCCGGCTCCGAGCAACCGGCGGTGGACCGAACCGTCGCCACAAAACGCCTCGATCGATGGCGCGTCGGTCCCGATACAGGCGATCCCGGCCTCGACGACGAGGTCCGCCGCTTCAGGGGAGAGCGCCGGGTACCCGGGGTCGAACTCCTCCCGCCCGGAGAACCATGTCTTCAGGAGGAGCGTCCGGGCGCCCGCGAGGCGGTCGGCGAGGTTCTCCGGGCCGATGAGCGTCTCCGCATCGCTGCAGTCGATTACCCGTGCCGAACCTGCAAGGACACCGAGCGCGATCCGGTCGACCGTCAGGCCCCCCTCGATGTAGTGCGACGGCGCGTCGATATGTGTCCCCGAATGCGTCCCGATGGTCATCTCCGTCACGCGGTATTGCCCGTTATCGATCTCGCGAAATCGGGGCCGGATATCACCCGGGTAGAGGATGGCATCCGCCGAGAGGTCGCGGGTGATGTCGTAGATGATCACCGGAACCCTTCTCCTCGCCATCCGAACTGCCCGATCAGCGGCACGAAGCAGACGCC
>Ga0208041_1000644_pt1 | contig 30668 bp, 52 predicted proteins | sample AD_SCU002_MetaG_FD_184453 | JGI IMG/M metagenome (GOLD analysis project Ga0208041, IMG submission 184453) | Active sludge microbial communities of municipal wastewater-treating anaerobic digesters from China - AD_SCU002_MetaG (SPAdes) (version 2) | ecosystem: Engineered > Bioreactor > Anaerobic...
AGGCTTCGATCTGGAAGTCCGATGGCACGATGACTACATGAAAAGATTTTCGGATATAACCGCGTGGCATTGCGGACATGCAACTCTCTGGATAATGCATAGCAGCGGAAAACAAGAATGGATACCATTGGCGTCAGTCAGACGGATTTCCTCAGTGGAGAAATCTCCATGACCTTCGATTTGGAGAAGGCGCGGGAGGTCTGTAAGACTCTCCCCAAATATATGAATGGCGCGTGTCCGTGCAAAGAAGAAGCGGAAGCAGCGAAGATGCTCATAAAAGCCCTGCCCGAAATCGAGCAACTTCGAGAGGCAAACACGAATTTCGCTTGCCGGGCATGTGATCAGGCGCAAGAGATAGAGCGGCTGCAAGAGTTCCGGGATCGGGTCGCCCGCATTCTGAAACAGCCACTCACCGATTGCGATGATCTCCTGATATTGGGTCTTGGTGCTAGGATCTGCCAGCTAAGGAGACAGGCCGCCGAAATCGAGCGGCTGCGGGCTTCTCTGATAGATCTACATGCAGAGTACATCAATACTCTGGAGAAGAATCCAGAATGTTCTGCATGGGATCTGGATGAGCAAAGCGACGCGGATCAAAAGCGACTGAGGAGGAACGCGGCACATGCCATCTCAATCGTAGAGCCGCCAATCTATCTACAAGCAGAACAACGGGCTACCAAGATCAAGGAGCTGGAGGATGCCCTGGCGGAAGAGCGGGCAAAAGTAATCATGCTCATTGAAAAATTACAATTGGTCGCCAATGATCCTGATTGGCAATCGAAAGGGCTGAAGCATGATTTTGATTGGTATCTGGCCGAATCTAAAAAGGAAATCGAGAGCGGAGAACCAGAAGACCAACGTTGCCGAAGATTAGAGGAACCTAATTGGGGGACAGATCCAGAAGGCAAGATCGGGCCGGATGCCAGGCCAAAATGCGATCATGCATGGCAAGCAGCCATCGAAGAACGGGGATACCAAACATGTCTCAAGTGTGGAGAGTGCCGAAACATCGAGGATATCCCACGGACTCCTGCCTGGCAGATCACGGAGGACAGAGTTACAGCAATAGACCAAGGACTACGGTTCTTGGAATGGAGCAACGCAAAAACTGGCCATGTAGAAACAAAGAAACGTATTGCAATACTTAAAACGATGTTGGAAGAGGCTAGTGATGAGCATGGTTTCGAAAGATGAAATAAAATGCACCACGAGAAGGTTTGCCAAGAGAAGTTGCGAAAAACATATCAGAAACAAGCAAGATTGGATTACTGGATTTAATATGGGATACGAAGCAGCAATGCGGTTGAAATATGTAAAAACGAGACAAGATATGCACAATTTGCTAAGAATAATGTATAAACGAAACGATGTACTGGAGGACACCACATGAAACCGCCTAAAACCCGAAAAAGAGGAAGACGTGTAGGTTCTCATCCAATACCAGAGAAATATTATACCGAAATCACCAGACGAGCAAAAAACGAACTCCTGTCATCAATTGCCAAGGATTTCGATGTATCGCCAACAACCATTGGGCGAATAGTAAGAAAAGTAGAAAACCGGTTTAAATCTATGTGCAGGTGATATAATTGGCAATATATAATGTCTTAGTGGATATAGTCGGCACCGCCAGCGTAATGGTAGAAGCAGACAACGAAGCAGATGCCGAAGAAGTAGCAATAGAAGCAGTTAACGATGGTAAAGGCGAAATCGATTATGAACCCCTTGGCATATGCGAGATAACACCACAATGACTCCGCGTCTGAGACAAGGAATGAGCAAGAGACAGATCACAGAAGACGCTCGTGCTCTAGATGGGATCATAAAATACATGTTACAGCAATCTCCCATCACTATCAGAGACCTGGTAATGACGCAAAATCTCGAACCGAAACCGGTATTGCGTCTACTAAAGATCTTGGCCAAAGCCAATATCATTGAAAAGGTCGGAAAGAGACAGTGGATACTCACCATTCAATTCGCTTTCGATCCTCAATACGATGCAAATAAAATTGCACTGGAGGCTGCAACATGTTAACCAACCGAGAAAAAAACACACTCCAGAGAGTAATATTCGTACTCAGACAACTGGCAGGTCAACGACCCACGACTAAAGTCGTGGGCATGATCTAATGGCTGGATCATAGTAATCGTTAGACTAGACCACAAATCGCATTATGGGCTACAAGAACGGCAGAACGCTTCCCTAATTCTGCCCTCTTCCGGCTGCGCCAAATCCGAAGAGTTCTGTTGATCGGAACTCTAAGCCTGTCTTGCAAGGTCGAAGGGAAATTCAACCCAGGTTTAACCTGGAGGAGTAGAATATGCGCGTACCTGTACTCGATTCAAGGAAGAAACCGTTGATGCCAACCACTTCAGCCAAGGCTAGAATCCTTATCAAAACTGGTAAGGCGAAGCCTTATTGGAATAAGTTAGGCATCTTCTGTATCATCCTAACGAGAGAAGTTGAACCCGATAACCAGCAAATAGCAGTTGGAATTGACCCCGGATCATCATTCGAAGGTTGGTCTGTGGTCGGTACCAAAACAACCATCTTGAACGGCATGTCTGAGGCACCAACTTATATCAAGAAGGCTGTGGAAGTTCGCAGAACAATGCGTCGCGCACGGAGACACAGAAATCTTCGTAGGCGCGAAGCACGATTTGATAACAGATTGAGGAATAAGGCATCGCTGCCACCATCAACCTTAGCCAGGTGGAACGCGAAACTCAGGATATTGAATCAGTTGCTCAAGGTTCTGCCCATCTCAGACGTTATTGTGGAAGATGTTCAAGCCAAGTCCAAGAATAATTGTAAGAAGTGGAACCTGTGCTTCAGTCCGATTGAAGCCGGTAAGAACTGGTTCTACAACCAAATCAGGAACCTTGGTCTGAAGTTGCATCTCAAACAAGGATACGAAACCAAGACTCTTCGCGAGAAGTTTAACTTGAAAAAGTCTTCGCAGAAGAGTAAGCAAACGTTTGCGTCTCATGCAGTTGATGCGTGGGTATTAGCAGCAGATGTGGTTGGCGCGATTAAGCCAACCTGTTTGGAATTGATCTATTGGACGCCAATCAGGTTGCATAGAAGACAGTTACATAGGTTCGAACCAACAACAGGAGGATTGAGGTCGTCTTATGGCGGAACAAGGTCAATGGGATTGACCAGAGGAACGTTGGTCAAGCACATCAAGTATGGCTTGACCTACATAGGCGGAACTCTGAAGAACAGAGTTTCACTGCATAGCGTTAAGACAGGTAAAAGGGTGACACAGGGCGCAAAGATTCTGGATTGTCGGATCTTGACCAGGATATCCTGGCGGGGGTACGCTCCTCCCACGACTAAAGTCATGGGTTTCCGCTACCCCCTGCGCCCCCGCGAGGTTTCATGAAACCGCCTAAAACCCGAAAAAGAGGAAGACGTGTAGGTTCTCATCCAATACCAGAGAAATATTATACCGAAATCACCAGACGAGCAAAAAACGAACTCCTGTCATCAATTGCCAAGGATTTCGATGTATCGCCAACAACCATTGGGCGAATAGTAAGAAAAGTAGAAAACCGGTTTAAATCTATGTGCAGGTGATATAATTGGCAATATATAATGTCTTAGTGGATATAGTCGGCACCGCCAGCGTAATGGTAGAAGCAGACAACGAAGCAGATGCCGAAGAAGTAGCAATAGAAGCAGTTAACGATGGTAAAGGCGAAATCGATTATGAACCCCTTGGCATATGCGAGATAACACCACAATGACTCCGCGTCTGAGACAAGGAATGAGCAAGAGACAGATCACAGAAGACGCTCGTGCTCTAGATGGGATCATAAAATACATGTTACAGCAATCTCCCATCACTATCAGAGACCTGGTAATGACGCAAAATCTCGAACCGAAACCGGTATTGCGTCTACTAAAGATCTTGGCCAAAGCCAATATCATTGAAAAGGTCGGAAAGAGACAGTGGATACTCACCATTCAATTCGCTTTCGATCCTCAATACGATGCAAATAAAATTGCACTGGAGGCTGCAACATGTTAACCAACCGAGAAAAAAACACACTCCAGAGAGTAATATTCGTACTCAGACAACTGGCAGATGATGCAGATAGCAGCAAAACAGCTGATATAATCATGGACGACATAGCGACATTACAAGAGATAATCAAAAAATCGGACAACGGGGTAGAATAAATGCCAAAAAAAGTATATTTTGTTCGTCTGCCAATTGCAGGAATAGTTTCGAACTATTTTCTGGCAGAAGATGAAAAAGACGCGATCAGACAAGCTCTCGAATCAGAAGTATTTGGGAGAATCGATACAGAAAACAACTGGGAACTGGATGAACTCCACACCTACAAACATCTATTCCAGGGAAATATTGACTACACAAACCTTGCCGAAGCATCCGCCGAAGAATCGGATGAACTCAACCCAGAGGATTTCGAATGACGCGAATTATAACCGATGCCAAGATGTCGGTTTCGGGGGGCTATACGAACGGAACTCCAAATAATTGATGCAACATATGGTTATGATGCGGATGGGCTCCCCGTCATAACTCTTTTCGGCCTGACAAAAGAAGGAGATCCTGTCACAAAGTATGTCACGGGGTTTCTTCCCTACTTCTACATAGATTCGGACAACGTTGAGGGAATAGACCAGCTATTAACGGGCATCGCCGATTCTATCGGGATCATGATAAAAACCGATGTTGTAGATCGTTTCGGCCCCCTGGGATATCAATCCAGACCACGAAAAATGATAAAGGTAACGACCCGCAATCCGAAAGATGTGAAAATCCTCCGGGAATTTTGCGAGCAAAGCCACTACACTACCCATGAAAGTGACATTTTTTTCAAGGATCGCTTCATGGTGGATCATGAGTTGTCGGGTATGAGTTGGTGTATAGTTCCGAAAAAACAATACATCCATCATACGGATATTATTCCCCAGGGAGATCGAACCAATGCACCATTGAGGATAATGGCCATTGATATCGAGGCTATACCAAAAGAGAACGGTGGACTGCCAACCTCAGATGAAGATCCGATAGTTTTGATCAGTCTGGCCTTTGATCCACCGTGGAGAGGGCAAGAAAACGTTGTCATGGTGGCCAAAAACATCAAATGCACCCGAAAAGACGTGATTCCATCCGAGGGGGAAGATGACATGCTTCGCAAGCTGGGATTCATCCTGGATGAGTATGATCCAACCGTGATAGGAGGATACAACTCAAACGGGTTCGATATCCCGTATATAACCGATAGGGCCAAAAGGCTGGGAGTTTCCCTCTCAATGTCCAGGGATGGGAGATCTGCGTGGTGCAAGAGTTATATGGGCAAGAGCACCGTCTCACTGAACGGACGAATTTCACTTGACATGCTTCCAGCAGTTAAAGCATTGGATAAATACCGATTGAAGAGTTATCGTCTGGCAAACGTGGCCAAAGAAATTTTAGATATCGATAAGCTGGATGTTAAACCGGGTGAAATGCGAGAATTGTGGTCCGGACCAGGAATCAACAAATTCATCTCATATTCAAGACGTGACGCATTGCTGGTCTTGGAGCTGATCAAAAAAACAGGAGTCCTTGAAAAGTACATCGCTCTGGCCAAGGCAAGCGGGGCATTCCTGCAAGTCGTAGTTAATGGCGGCCAAAGCAGTATGATCGAGGCCAAGCTCCTTCGGGAATACAATGCAGAGGGCTATGTAATGGGCACTAAAATGGCTCTGGAAGATGATGATATAGCCCAGGTTGAAGGTGCAATTGTTCTCGATCCAGAAATCGGCCTAACCGAGAATGTGGTTATACTCGATTTCAAATCACTATACCCAACAACCATGATCGCCAGAAACCTATGCTACACGACCGAAATCAGAGACGAATGTCCAGACTGCAACATCACGATATCTCCTAGCGGCGGACGATTTGTACCTCCGGAAATCAGGCGGGGTATAGTACCAAGGGTATTAGAAAAGTTGCTGGACGAACGCATAAAGGCCAAGAAAGCAATGAAGTTGCCTGGGATATCCGAGGAAGAAAAGCGGCAACTGGATGCCAAGCAATATGCTATGAAGATATTGCTGAACAGCTTCTATGGCTACTCGGGATACGCTCGAGCAAGACTGTATAGCCCAGTAATTGCCAACTCAGTGACCAGTTATGGAAGAGAAAATCTACTCAGAACTCGAAAAATAGTTGAAAAACACGGGCTTTTTACACTGGATAATGAACCATTTGAACTAAAAACGATAGCAGGCGACACCGACAGTATTTTTATATCTATAACCGGAAATATTGACTTTTGTAAAGCTAAACAAATAGGAAAAAAGATCGCATCCATCGTTACAGCAGACCTACCAAAGCCAATGGAACTAGTTTTCGAAGCATTTGCCAAAAGAATACTCATTTTGGCAAAGAAACACTATGCCATGTACAGGTTTGAAACAGAGGATAAAGGTGAAATAAAAGCAAAAGGAATAGAAACAGTCCGACGAGACTGGTGCAACTTCACATCAATGGGGCTTACAAAATGTCTGGAGATCATACTGGTCGAAGGCGATGTGGACGCAGCTCTTGCCCAAGCCAGAAAAACCATAGCCTCCATAAAGAACCCAACCCCGGACATCTTTAACGATCTGATTATGTCAAGAACATTGACCAGAAAACCGGAAAACTATATGCAACCGCAACCGCATGCAGAACTTGTCAAGAAACTTGAGCATCGAGGGGTTTTCAAGTATGCAATCGGAGATAGAGTTCCTTTTATCATCATCGCGAGCCAACGAAAAGCAGGCCGCCGAGCAGAAATGATGACATTGCGGGCCGAAGATCCTGAGTACGTAGTCGAAAACAACCTAAAAATAGACACGGACTACTATCTATCCAAGCAACTGCTTCCTCCCTTATTAAGGATGTTCGAAAGCTTTGGGATAAATGAGCTGGACCTATTGCAGCCATCCCGCCAACAATCCTTAACAAACTTTGAAATAGGAGAAACGCCACAGATTCAGAAGAGGTGTACAATATGAGGATACTTCCTATAATCGTACTGTTGGTGTTCGTGGGTGTAGTTGCCGCGATCCAGCCTGTTCAGCTGTCAGGAACAAACCCGGACTTCGCAAAGGCCCTTGCTAAGAACAACAGCCTGGACTGGTCCATCGAAACCAACATGAGCATAGGACCAATGACCAGTGAAGCTCTGGAAACAAGGGCAATCGGCCCATGGGCTGAGGACAAAGATGTATTTCTCTGGGGAACAGGGCCTGAAGGCATGGGCATCCCCGGCGAACCTTTTTAAATCTTTTTTTTTTCAGTGGCCCACAATAAAAACGGAGGATAACATGTTGAGACGATTTATGGTAACTATTGACGAAGATGTATATAATGTATGGATAAAATATCAACTAGAACACAACACCACCCGAGATGGTGCCTTGCGGGGCATAATGCTTGAATATGCTGGAAAAAATCCACAACCTTCTCCAGACCCGACTCCCGTACCCACGCCAACGCCAGATCCGATTCCAGTCCCAATTCCCGAGCCAGTTCCAACCCCAACACCTGCCACAAAATATGATGTGGAAATATCACATGAAGCTGGATTAGTGATGGCCAGATCTGGGGCAAAAATACTGGCCACCTGCCCAGAAAGCTCCGATTCATATCTGGTATTCAAGAAGGCAATCGATTCGATTCCAAAGAACGGGACGTTTTGGATAGGACCAGGGCTCTACAATGTCTCCGCCCAATACCAGTTCATGCTTGACCCCGGTAATAAAAACCCATTTTGGGTAGCTCTCCCTGTTGTGGACCGAGGAAACATGAAGATCATCGGGGCCGGTCGGGACGATACCATTATCAGGCTTTTGCCTAATCAGAGAAGCCCATCGCACCATGTTATCATGATGTTGGTTCGGGCAACAGCGCCGACATCTCTTGGGCACACCGGTTTTGAGATATCGGGGATAACGTTTGATGGAAACCGAGCACAGCAGAACGACAAAGATCCCCATGATGGAGAAGGACTTCTCACGTTTGGCTCAGTGAGAAGTGGAACAAAAGTCCATGATCTAAAATTCATCAACTCCTGGGGATCTGGTGCCTACCTCGGGAATAATGGGTCAGGCCCAGGAGACAATGAGCAGGTCTGGAATATATTCTGCCAGAACTGCGGTGCCGAGGGAGTCATACTGGATACATGCTCCAACAGCCGGTTAGCTGACAGCGAATCCTGGAACTGCAGAGAAGGATTCTGCCTGCACGGGAACACCGACTGGAAATCCAGAAAACCGGATAGAGTCTCCGCATTCAATCTGCGCACGGACAGCCAGGTTACAGTTAGGCAGGTTAACGATTTCACCATCGACAATCTTGACATGGACTGCACCAAGGCCGCCAAGAGCTACGGATTGGCCATAATCAGTGCGCGTGGAAAAGTTACCAACTCCGACTTGAAAAGCGACGCGGCTAAGGGCAACTCTTACGGCGGGGCTACGTATTTCACTGAGGAGGCCGACGCCTGCATTGAAGATAGTAAGATCAAAGGCTTCTTTGGAATTCATGCTGTAAGCCAAGCCCGTGCTACCGCTATAAGATGCAATATAACGGCAATTGGTGGTTGTCTATGCACCACCGACCCAGAGCCCGTAAAAAGCACTATCGTCGCGAAGGGATGTGTCTATTCTGGACTAGTTAGGAACCTGCAGGCTGGGTCCACGATTACTATCGAAGAATAGGCACGCTTTCTTTTTTTTTCCACCAACCAAAAACCATATATATTATATGATACATCGATGTATTCGGTGAGATACGTGTTTGTGTCATTGATGGGTAACAAGAACGTGATTCGCATACTGGATTTCATGATATCCAATGCACCAGGTCATTACAGCAAAAGTGAAATGATTGCTGCCATGAAGATGGGTAGACCAAGTTTTTATAAGGCGTGGAATATGATGGAAGGGTTGGAAATAGTTAGGGCAATAGATTCTAAAAAGAATTTTAGATATTATGTTCTTAATAAAGAGAACGGTATAACCAAGACCCTATTAAGACTGCATACGCAGCTCGGCAGGAATTGATAGCCGTGGAGGGAACTAAGCTAGAAATGGTCACGGCTACCAATAGTAACAGCGTCTGCCAGGATTTAAAGCTTGTGGACTTGAATAAATATAACGTATATCCTTCATACAGAGTAGGACAGAAAGAAGCAATTGAATCAATATTAAGTACATATGAAAAAATAAGATCTGGAGAAATAAATTCAAAAATAGTTGAATTGCCAAGCCCAACCGGATCGGGCAAGACCATAATTAATCGTGCGGCTGGAAAAGCATTGTTAGAATTATATCCAGACGAAATTAAAAAAGTAGTATATACGACCCCGCTCAAAGCCCTGGTCTATCAGATTGAAGAAGACGAGAAGTTAGGGATACCCGTGGTTCTTGGAAAAAGCAACTATGACTGCTTATTACTGGAAGGTTTGGATGCCTCAGATTGCCCATTCCGATCCGCAAGTCTTGCAAGCAGAAAACCAAAAATCTGCAATAGGTGCCCATACACCCGAGCTAAGTATGCTTTTAGGGATGCAGATCTAGCAGCGTGCACCTTGGATTTCTTCATATATAACCGGGCCGCAACAGACGTTCTCATAATCGATGAATCGGCAAGCCTTGAGGATAAACTCCTAAATCACTTCGGTATAGCTCTGCCAGAGAATATTGATCTTGAGAACCTGACGGACTCGATCCATGAATGGATGATATCGCTAGAGGAGGAATCCGAGAACTACACCGAGATGCTTGAGAGTATGAACCTGAGTTCAACCAGCAATACAAACCTCTTGAATGATATCCGGTATCTGACCACCAAGTTGACCAAGATCGAACGGCAGGTTGCTAAATGCGGCAGGATATTGCAGGTCATTTCCAGCAATGATAAAGCATATTTCATTGACAAGGATAGAAACTTGAAACTGGTTCGCGGGGAATACCCTTTCAATTCCATGGCCAGCCGAGTAAAATTGGTTATAATGAGTTCTGGAACCCCAACAACATCGCTCATATGCCGAAACTATTCGCGAGTCGAAGCAGTTCATCCTATTCCTAAGAAAAATAGGTTAATATATTACGAACCTATTGGAAAGATGAGTCGAAGCAATATAGATAACACCGTGCCAAATATGGCGCGGCGTATATTGGAGATACACAAGGAATACCCGAGACAAACCATCGTGCATTGCCATTCCTACGGGATTGCCCAAAAATTAAAGGATCATATGAGGCACCCGAAGGTTCTACAGCAAACCCCCGGACATCGCGAGGATGCTCTCCGGCAATTCATGAGATCCAAGGAATGTATTTTCCTATCAGTGAACTACGCTGAGGGAATCAACCTGAAAGGAGAAAACTTCCAACGAAACATCATCGCGAAGGTTCCATATCCTTCACTAGGTGATGAGTGGGTCATCAAAAGGAACGAAACTGATAAAACGGAGTTAAATATCGACAAGTGGTATAGATTGACAACAGCCGTGGCGATCCAGCAAGCGGCTGGGAGAACAACCAGAGACCCCGATGATTTCAGTAAGACGTATATACTGGACTCAAATTTTGGGTTTTTTTATTCGCAGAACAAAAACCTATTAGAACCGTGGTTCCGAGACGCAATAGTGTGGAGGAAATAATATGATAAAAGAGGGAGCTACATCACTCGAACGAACTAAACGTATGTTGGAAACGTTGCGGACCATATATGGCAGATCAAAAATAGCGTCTGAAACAAAGGGACAAAAAAGACTCAGAGATTTTGAGAAGAAGGAGGGATAAGATCCCTACCTCTTCAGAGCACCAGACATGCAGGCAGACTTAGCCTTAGCCCTTTCCATACCGGTCATTCCGCGAGTTGCAGCAGAGCACTCCTTGGAAGCGGTAGAAAAAGCAGCCTGGTATGCCTTCAGATGTTCAGGATTATATCCTTTCGCATAACTTGCTCTCTTCAGGTACGGCTTGCCGTACCCTGACATTACAAGACCGGCGTTGCTGGTCTCACCGAGGGGTATAAATGCCATATTTGTATCCTCCAAGATAGAAGATGTTCATCAGGATACTTATATGTTTTTGTAAAAAAAAAAGTTGACGTAAAAAATAAAGTGTACCTTTACATAAACTTCAGCAATTCATCCTTGTCCTTGAAACCAGCCAGTTTCCATACAGGCATTGGGTTATCTATTTCTATTAGTTTTGGTGATTTTTCAGTGCCCTGGTCAACGGTGATCTTGCTGTCATCAATTGCTGCAAGTTTTGCCAGATCTGCCTTGGCCCGTTTCTCATACTCTGGCATGGTCAACAGATTCTCGTAATCCCGCTTGGTGAGCGGGCCGTTAGGGTATCCTCTCATCGTGTCACCTCATGAAATGTAGATTCAAATAACGACTACTGTGGCTCCGCGACCGCGCGGCAACCGATATCCGAATCCGGAAACGACCGCCGAACAGACGCAGTACGCGCCCACGAACCGCAATCCGTCGCAGCATTCCAAGCGCCGCCCGCAACAACCGCTGCTTGTGCCGGGTATGTTCCTTGACCGTAATGGGACCCTCTGGTTCCGCTGATATTCTCGTGGCCGAACACAATTGCTGCGGCATAATCCGCTCCGGCTATGTAGCTCTGCCGATCCTGGAGCCAAGTCCACCAGACTCCGGACATGTCCTCCAGACCGATGTTTGATATGATTCGCCTGGAATTTGTGTCTACATGACCGCCCACAGTCGTCGGATTGGCCGAGCCAAATATGTTCGTCTCTTCCGGAGTACCCGAATGGAGCTGTGCGAATTCCCAGTCTGTCATCATCCTGGCACCGATGTTTTTCAGGTCATCTGCGAAATCGTAGAAATTCCGAGAGACAGTCGCGGCAGCTCCGAATACTGATGCGATAGATGCTCCTGTGCCGGAGAGGTGGTATATCGAGGCCCATAGAGGCGCATAATTCAGGCTGTCGAAATCGGTCGGCCCTCCCCAGGCAAAACCAGGAAGGAAGCGTCCATATGGCCGGTGCTTGAGATCTTGGATAGACCGAGGGATGATATCTCCTGCCAGGTAGCCGGTTAAGGGATGGCCAGATATCGTGCCCACATCTACACATTCACAGTGGAAACCCCCTATCTTACGGCTATTATCTGCGGTGTAGCCAGCCGGGTAGGTGGTGGCGGCACTCAGAACCAGTACGACATTGAACCCGCTACCTGGAACGGCATATATGTAGAAGTCCTTGCCTGCACGGTTGGCCGCTACTGTATAGTCTGTGGGCGTCTGAGTATCCCAGACCCAGGATTCGTTCAGGTCCAGCTCTATGGCCGCTGCACGCTCGTAGGCATGAGCACCGGCTCCACCTATGTTCACGAGCATATGGCTGGGGCTGACCAGGGTTCTGCGGTTGGCTGCGGTGTCGCTACCCTTATTCTTCCACATTCGGTTACGGCTGTAGTAGCCGTCCTGCCGTGCAGGAAGACGATTCAAGAATCCCATAATCAGCTCTCCAATATAGCTAATATAGCAGCGAGATCGGTTTTCATAGTAGCAACGTCTGATTTTACTGCAGCGAGATCGGTTTTCATAGTAGCAACGTCTGATTTTATTGTAGCAAGATCTGTTCTAATATCATCAAGCGTGTCTTCGGTTGCCAAATTCACAGGATAAATTACAACTCGGACCATGAAGAGTAACTGTGCGACATTAATAAATAAAGATTGCTGAAAAAAGATTGGATCAAAAGGTTACGCCGCCACGACCAAGTTTTAGGTATTTTACCTCCTTCGCCGTTGCTGGTCTCGTGACTTGGACCCCACCACCCATGCTCTTCCACCAGGTTCTCATTGCGAAAAGTAGTGGAAGTGGATCTGTGCCATACTTAGTTTCCCATTCGGCAAGAGTCATCAACTCAGTGGGATTTGCAGGACTGGAAAACATGATTCCCTGGTCGCCAAAGGTGTTTTCCAGTTCGGTAAGAGCCATCAGGTCTTTTCTGAAACCAACGATCTTGCCCTCGACCGGCAATCCATACTTCACTTCTGTTATCGCGCCATCCACGCCTTTCACGAATACAGACTGGATCAGATCATCTATGGTCATTGATGGGTTGGCTATTACGATCCTACTGGGCCGCTTGTTTACTGATGCAGGGAACTCGCAGATTCCTTCAAGGAAATCTTCGTTATCTGCAACTTCTTCAATCTCTGGCATTATTTTATCACCTACGGAAACCTATCCAAGAAGATGCAACCCCATCAAACACGGTAACCAGTCAACCGATATCGATTGACACGTTGAGTTACCCCAAAGCTGGATGAATTTGTTTATGGAGAACACCCCTGTCAGGTCATCGACCGACCTTCCGTACTCGGCATGGCGGCCTTTAAGGGAATCGCTTCCAACCGGGTCCTTTGACATCCAACCAACATGCGCAACACCTATCACATTACTGTTGACATTGGCCTCAAGAACTCCAGTACAGCAATTTACAGCGCAGTCGCCATAGCCTCTGGTCTTAACCTCTGTGCTTCGAACCAGATGCTCGGAATGGGCATACATCTCGGTTAGTACGCCACCGATCTTGTAGTTCTGCACGCACAGCTTATCCACCCATTTCTGGTCATAGGTGCCTGTCTGGTAAGAGACTGGCATGTACTCGAACTCAGCTTCCTTGGTGAAGTTGATGTAGTCCATTGCACAGTTATTTGGGAAGGTGCAATTGAAGGCATTGCCGGAGCTGTCCATCTGTCTCTCGACCTCAAGTTCGGCATCCAAACCAATTACCTGACCGGACCCAGCAACCCTCTCAACGAGCTTCTGTCCAGCAAATCCGGACTGGGTTGACACGATCTTTGTCTGTTCCAGCATGCCAACACCCTTTATGGATGATTTCTCATACATATAATTAGCAGCGCCTGCCATGCCAATGATAAGAGATGCCACCATTAACGCTAAAATGTATTTTCTCATGTTCAACCTCTGTTACTTCATAAAGATGTCCTTGGATTTAAACTTTGTCTTTGCTGGTTTATTCAGAGTAGGTGCCGTTAGTGCCTTTTTATACACTTTATCCGGCAATTCGTTCTTTTTCTCAAACGCATCGATCATTTCCTTGGTTGCCCTTGGAGGCTTCTCGTATTCAGCAAATTGCATTATTCCACCAATCCACTTCAGACTCTTCGACGCCATGGTTTATAGCATCTGTGGCATTCCTGAAAACTCGCTGAAAATCGCTTCTAAATGGTACAATCTGCATCGTTGTAGCTTCAATCGTGATGATTTCGGTTGCAGTAACGACTATAACCCAGGAATGGCCCGGACTACCGATCCGTTGAGCTACTTGGGCATTGTATCCGCGATCTTCAAGCTCATGTTGCAGATAGAAGGACATCTCGCTGCAATCCCATACATTTTCTATATATGGGAAAGTAGATATGCCCGCTAGATCTGTTTCGAGTGAACCCTGGGACAAATTCAAGAGTAGAAATAAAATAAAAACTAATCTAGTCATTTCTATTCCTGAAAAACTCATCCCAAATCTGATTATATTCAGCCTCTGATATCTCTATGCTTTCTCTATCCGGAGATCCTGGGAAGTCTCCATCCACGATCAGCTTCAGGATATATTTATTCTGCAATTAAACGCACCCCATTGGTTTTGCAGGCTCTCTTTTCGGCCACCACCAATCTGAAATTGTCACTTCATATACCTGGTCAACGATCTCTGGTTTTCCCTTTACAATTCTGATAACGTCCCTCGTATGAAGTTTAGCCTGGGATTTCGGAACCCAGTAAGGAACTTGTTCTCCATCAGTCATCAAAACCAGCAATACTGCCTGTTTGGTTTGCTTGACCAGGTAATTGCAGTTTGGTTTTTTAACCGGAGAAAGGACGAATTTCATACTCGGACAGCTTCTTGTAGTTATCCATCATATCTCCCCATTCCTTCAGCTTTATTTGCCAAAAGTGGTCTATTATATCTGGTAATGGAACAGCCAAAGAATATTCGTTAGTGTATTGTCCCTTCTTACCAGGAACAACAATCTGTTCTGCATTGACGAATCCAAGTTTCCTCAACGCGGTTATAGCAATGCTGACCTCTGGTTGCCGAATCATAGCGGTGATTTCAATGTCGCGAGAAGTCCCTGCCTCTTCAACCCTGAAAAAGGCCAAAACAGCGGCTTGCCGTCTTTCAACACCGATGTCCTGGAGACACGCCATAAAATCCAGGTCCTCCTGGTCAAACACTTTTACATTCTTGGTCTTCATATGTTCACCTCGTTGTGATATCATATTACAAATATGGCATAGTATATAAGGTTGTGCAATGCACTACTCGGGACGAGCTTTTTTTGCGCACTCCACGAAATTTGCTATATATTTTTCGGGCAGGGGCTTTGCAGGTCTTATTACAGCCCTCGGCAATCCCATTCTGGCCGCCCGCTTGGTGTTTGTTAGCATCAAGATACGCCCTAACGACCGCGAATACCCGACCATGCCGCAATTCATCATCGTTGCTGGGGTTGGAACTGGGCACCTCGGTCCGCCATAGATTTCTTCCTCCAATCGCTCCATATCCAATATCCCTATACGGCGCTTGATGCGTCTTAGATATATCCTATAGATCAAAACAAGGTGGTTCTTCATAGTCATCATATATCACATTACAAATCTAGTTCACGATATATAAAGGTGTTGCAAGTAAAAACGTAATACACGCGCAAACTTGATATACCACAAACTACAATCCATCGGTTATGCGCAACAAGTTGGAGGAAACCATATGTGTCAGATGTGATCGCGTTACGCATCAGACAATACAGGATATAGCGCAGGCAGAAGACAAGACAGCCGGTGAAGTAATCCGCCGAATGCTCGTAGACGGCATCCGGGCTCATAATAAGAGAGTATCCAGGAGAGTTGGCCGGAGTCAAGCGATAAACCCCGGCCACAAGTGATCAAGCATGAAGAAGTCATTGATTACTTATAAGCGTTTCGGAGGGATCTGAATAGACCCAGCGTTTGAAAGAGCGTTGAATAAAATACCTCCGCAGCTACGGAAAGAAGGCTTTAGGTTTGTCCCGATTCTAAACGGTACCAAGAAGCCCATAGGTTACAAATGGACAACCGACGCAAATTACGATTATAAGCATCCTGTAATGGCCGGATATCTTGCTGAAGGACATAATTACGGCGTTGTCACTGGAATAGGTCATTTAATCGTCTTCGATGTGGACGACCTGCCAAGATTGGAAGAATTAAATATCATAAATCAGATACCAGAAACTTTTACGGTGGAAACAGGACGCGGAGGAAAGCATTTTTATCTGCTATGCAGGGGTTTCAAAGATAAAATGGTACTCGAAGACCCTGAGTTGAAGGACCTCGATGGAGATCCCCTGCATTTGGGGGAGATACAGGCGCTTGGTGAGCAGGTCGTTGGCCCAGGGTCGTTACATCCTAATGGTAATTATTATAAAGTGATTGCAGATGTTCCTATTGCTACCGTAGATAAAGACTTTCTACTAGAACTGATCAAGCCATTCGTGAAAAAAGAAGATCCACGGACATCCAAGAAATGCAAAACACCGCACGGTGGATCTTCAATCGGCAATCTCATTCCGATAGATCAAGTTGCATGGCCTCTTAAAATCAAAGAAAGAAAGGGCTCTGAAGTGTTCGGGAGTCATCCTAAGCACGATTCCAAACATGGAAAAAACTTTTCAGTCAACACATCAAAAAATTGTTGGCATTGTTTTAGGCATAAAAGCGGTGGCGGCCCACTCGAATGGTTGGCAGTTGAAGAAGGGATCATTACCTGCAAAGCGGCTGGAAAAGGATGCCTGACAGGACAGCAACTTGCCCAAGTGATCAACATAGCGAGAGAACGCGGATTCAATATCCCGGATCTACAAGAACCAGTGGTTGTGAAAAAGATGGACGACGACATTGCACCAATTATACCAGAAAACGTCCGAAGATGGTCTGATGATCTACACTTCGGCATGCCGGGCGTTGATTCTGATCTAAGAACCTACCAAAAAGTCCTAAAAAAAGGTAAGGAAGATAAGCCTGTAAAAGCGATAGTTTGCGACGGCTATTGTGTCATTACGGAAGAAACCAGGGACGAAAGTGGGGAGGCAACATTCACCCTTGAGGGAGTCGGCAGCAATGATGGGCATAAGTTCAAATGCACAGTTTCTGGCAGGGATTTTGCTGATAAAAGAAGACTACGTGGTATTTTAATGTCACATTTCGGTGCACGGAATAAAATTCGAGACCTCTGCGCCGAGATGATACAGGACCTGACGCTAGACGTTAAGAAACTGGTATCCATAGACTCGCCCATGTGGGTAGACAATAGGCTGGCGATACCGGGGTTAGATGATACTGGTTTTAAGTTCAATTTGTCGCACAGGGTCCCGGCAGACCTGTCGACTGGAGATGAACAGCTTGGTATGGTTGCCCTTGATCTGATCTTCAAAACATGGCCAGCAGACAAGGCAGCAATCCTTGTTACAACCAGTTTGGCATCTCCTGTGTGCGCTAGATGGTTTTTAGAAGATCGTTTCGGAATAGCTTTAATAGGCACTTCTGGTCGTGGTCTAAAAACCGAGGCCCTAAAACACGCATTGGCCGTCTATGGCAATGGGTTTATGCGCGAAAAATCACTACTTCGATGGGGCGAAGGTGCGACTGGAACAGCAATACAACTGATAGCTGCTGCATGTGGTTGCCTGCCAACAGGTATCGACAACTACAAAGGGACACAAAAGGACGGTCCGTCCAAATTCGTGTCAATAATTCACGTTCTTCTCGAAGGCCGGGAAAGAGAACGAGCAAATCGAAACGCCAGGCTTCAGGATAGTAAGGAACATACCACTACACTGATCGTTACCGGAGAAGACTTGCCGGAAGAAGCTTCAACCATGGCCAGACTCATTCCAATAGAATGGTCTACCGAACCAAATAAGGCTAACTTGACAAAATTACAAGAAATAAATAAAAATCTCCCGGCCATTGGTAGGGTCTGGTGTAATTATATTTCTGGCATTGATATAGACATGGATAGATGGATTGAAGACAGGTCAATTCTCGTGTCGTTGGCTAATGAATCGGGTTGCATCAATCCTGGACGTGTCGGGACAACAATATCCATTCTCAAAACGGTCTGGGAGTTATTGCTGCAATCTCCCCTCAAATCAGTAATCAAAAAATATAACAAAGATTTCGAAAAAGGTCTTGCTTCATTGCTAATCGAAACCTCAATGACTACAGAAAAAGCTACCGAGGCTGCTCAGTTCGTTGAAACTCTACGAGAACTGATATCATCCGGCAAGTGCACGGTTCTTGATCGGCCAGTTCAGAATGAGAATGACCTAAATGTTATTGGATGGCGTCTTGGTGAGGGTGATGCTGACATGGGAAAGGTGGCTATATTACCCATATTGGCCAGGGATGCAGTCAGACGTGTCTTAGGACCCCAAGCCCAGGTAATCTCTGCTACGTCGTTATATAGGCAGCTCCATGAAGGTGGATACATCACCGTTGGAAATGATGGCCAGCGAGTCAAGACGAAACGCCGTAGAAACAAAACCATCCGGGTGCTAGTGTTCAATGAAGGAATATTGCTGGATGATGCCGTTTATGGTATGATAGACCTAAACAAGCCCCTCCCAGAAAAGACCGAAAATGCTCTTGAGAAAAAGATATATCAGGCGGTCAAGGTCTCTTAGATAACTACCCTGCTATTATCTCTTTTCACTTTTTTGTACACACCCCGTCTTCTGTGTCTGATTTAATTTTCGTTATGCTCATGCCATTTCAAAGTCTCTTGCTAATTTTATTTTTCCTGGATAATACGTAACGGTGTAACAAAGATGTAACAAGAAAAACGATAGCTATAGAGATATGTTACTTGTGTTACTTGTGTTACTTCTTATTTACATATATATATATATGTAAGTAACTAGTGTGTACTCTATCTCTCATGTACTCTCTAGAATAGCATAATATCAAGAAGACTATATAATATAGTTATTATATACTTACTATAATCTATCATGATTCTACACAACTTTTATCTCGTGTACTCTCTACATTTGCCAGCAGAAACACACGTAACACGAGTAACATACTCGACGCCAATCGGTTTTATGTTACGTCACGTTACTTCGTTTGCCCTTTTTTCCCTTTGTATCAAAAAGATACCTCGAAACAGTTTATCACGATTCATCACAAACACATCACCTACCAAAAACTTGAAATACCTTCAAATCACAGTTATCCTTGTCCTTGCGGACGGTTATCACCAAGGATGGCTGGTGTGTCCAACGGCCAAATGCAGGATCGGGTCTCTTCTCAGCCCGGTCCTTTCTCACCTCCTTCTAACCTCAAAACTTAAATACGTTGATCTCTTCTTAAGTCCTCATGAAAGCCACAATAGTTTCAAGCCCAGATGACATCCCCAGCATCAAAACAGAAGCCGTGATAGTGTCATTTCGTCCCAGTTTCGATGACATACTGGCCATTGCCGGTAAGAAAGTCAAACTCATCCAAATCAACCAAGCAACCAACAACAGCTTGAGCAAAAACTCGCGTGCTCTCATAGCCAGCCACGGCATCAAATTGCAGATAGGTAACATCCAGGGCCTGAAGAAAGAAACCCTCAACATCTAACCAAAAACTTTATCACCTTCTAAATCCAATCTCCTAACCATGGTAGAAATCGTCAAGGATAACACAGATGTTAACAAAGTCCGTCGCCGATTAGTTGACATCAAACTTGCATTTAAGGAAAGCATGGACCGTGAAGTATCCAGGGTTTTCGAAGAGATTGAAGATCTCGACACCGAAATCCAGGAAGGCATGTCCAATCGTGTTGGCAGTGGATTCCAGGCCAACGAAGCCAAAAAATATGCCTATCGTCTGGTAAAACCCATACTCCGTGACACAATTCAAGACCTCGATGGCATAAAGCAGGACCTAACCGCCGACATAGCCACCCTCGTAGGAGAAGACTTTGTTGAAGATCAGACCTGCGCAATGTCCGGCATAATCGGCAACGCCACCGCCAAGAACTTCGAGCAATCCGAACTCGACATCAAAGTCCTTAATCCACCGGAGTGATAGGGCATGGCCCGACGCACTCCTTTTCATGCTTTTCTTACCAAAATAGCTTCCGAGGGCAAATCCTGTCCATCAGGCTCAACCATGGTTGCTGGTAAATGCGTCTCGAACGAAGCCAGCACATCCAGAACTCTATCCACCACCTCAAAAACCCCAGCATCTTCTCGTTTATCTATTCCAACTTCTTACCTCAAAATATCCCCAACAGGAGGCATTGTTGCACCCGAGAAAAAACTCATTACGTCCGAAGTCTCATCCGGAAAACATGACATATCCCCGACTGGCGGCATATCTGCATCATCAATATCTTCTACCCCTACAACATTTCAAAAAGCCGTCTCAACCCCAACCATTGCTATCCAAAAACCCGAAACAGTCGTCCTCGGTGGAATATCCATCTCTCCAGCGTCTGGCGTTACCACCTCCATAAAGAGGACAGTTGCCGTCCACGAAGAACAACCTGTAACCCGTACCCCAGTTGCCATAACCGAAAAGAAACCGATAACCTTAGCAACCGCCAAATCCGTCTCATCCATCCCAGCCTCCGAAATACCCTCCGTATCCCCAACAGGCGAATCGCCGGGCTACATCTTCAGAGGCATCCCAATAAAAATGTAATTAGAGGACAAACACCTCTTCATCATCATCTATTTTTCTACCCCTACTCCTATACCTTGTTTCTGCATCACAAATCCTCAAATACAGCTGCTCCGTAGCCAACACATCCCCGATATTGTGCTTGCGGATCTCATCCATCTTTCCTTCAGCAAACCATTTGGGAACCTCCCTACCACTCCCATACAGCAGATCTTTGAACCCCAGCATTGCCGCAAACATCTCTAAAGTAGCAGATTGCTGCTTGTTCCATTTTCCCTCTACCAACACATCATACACATCGAACAACCTTTTATCATATTTTCCAACGGGCAATATATTGATAAAAGGAATATCATTAACCATTCCCCTCATCTTCAAATGAATCAAATCGAAATCCTTAATATTGAACCCGATCCACTTAGAGGGCCTAATCTCATTAAGATACTCATACGCATCCTCCAACACCTTAACCTCATCCCGGTCACAAAAACACACAACATCCATATCAACCGGCTTTACCGTTATGCAAATAGTCTGTGAGGTATGCCACCTAAGAGCTGCTTGCTCATCACATTCTGCACAATAATCCTTCTTCTGCTTCGGATGATCTACAGGATTATGATCACATCTACTACATTTAACATCCTTATAGGTCTGGATCTGTTCTAACGTTCCAGGCACAGTCTCAATATCGATAACAACAGGGTCTTGCATAAAGTCTTCTCTATGTTCCTCTCGTATAACTCTTTTGCATCCTATGAAAACCTTTAAATAGGTTAGCTCTCATCTCACCAGCATGTCATTAAGCGCAAAAGTTGAGAAACGCTTCGAAATAGCTTTCTTCGAGGGTGAGATAATACCGCCAAGCGTAACCTCATACCTACTCGCATCCGGTCGTCTCCCCTTCGATAACATAACACTGGGGGAAGAGGATTGCAGGTGAACTATGCCGGTCGTCATGAACTGTCCACTATCGACTGGCCGGGGCACGCTTCCTACGTAGTCTTTCTCAGAGGTTGTCCCATGTCCTGTCCTCACTGTCATAACAAAAAAATACGCACCGGCGAGCGTCTTGTAGATTTCAACGACATAGCCCAAGAAATCCTAGCCTCCCGACGTTACGTATCGGCCCTGGTCATCTCTGGCGGCGAACCTGTCATGCAACCCGAGGTATGCCTTGAATTGCTGATCTGGGGTCATGCACTTGGTCTCAAAGTCGGGCTTGAAACATCCGGTTGCCGACCTATCCCGGAAGGTTTCGACAGAGTCTTCCTTGACATCAAAACATCCCTGGAAAGCTGGCTATATAACTCCTACACAGGAGATAACAAGGCATTCGACAATGTAGTCCAGAACCTCGAAAGACTCGATCCTAACGTTACTGAGATACGCTATGTAGTCCATGAATTAGACCCTCCCATAATCGACCCATTTTCACCCATAATCGACATGGGCTTTTCCATTAGACTGCTCAAAGGAGACCAGACAAGCCAGGACTACTTCACCAACTTTCAGAACTCCGTAATCTCCGACCTAAACCTAAAACTTGAAAAAGGAGTATTGAAGAAATGACCGAAAAATATTATGCCTTCTCTTGCATGCGATTGGTATACATAATCGACGATATAATATCCGAAACCGACCACTTCATAATCAGTAAACACCATGGCCGCATGAAAAAGATCACCAATGACTCAGCAATCCTCGACACCTTTGAGGACGCAAAACAGTGGCTAATAGACCACGAAACAGGAGAATTGAAGAAAACCCTTGACGAAGCTGCAAGACTGCAAAAATCAATATCACATCTAAAAGAAATTGAATGTGCCATGGGAAGGTATTGAAGATGAACAGCTACTTAGTTAAATACGAAGCTTCTGCAATCATCATTGACCAAGTCGTAATCAACGCCGAAACAAAGGACGATGCTATCAACAGTGCCATGGGCGATATAAAGAACATAATCCGGGTTGTCGATATTGTCAACCTATCGAAAATAGACCCAGTTACCGAGCTGGCCAGATTATACACCAGACTCGATAGCACCAAGGACCCAGTAGAACGCAAGAATATAATTGATCGAATTGAGAACGTGAAAAACGGAATATACGACTAAAGGAGGTTTAAAATCATGAGCACACAAGAAGCAAACATCGATTACAGGCTCTACAAGAAGATAAACGAAAAACCTGGATCAAGTATCCGTGAACTGGCAAACGAGATGAAGTGGCCAATAGTTGAGGTATTCAAATCGGTTTGTCGCTTGGAAAGTGACAACTGGATCAAATCTGAAAGAGACGGCAATCTTGTCAGAATAACACCTGTCAAATGGCATGAGTTCCTAACTCCAGAAGAGATTGAAGAATTCAAGAACTACTTTGGTGACATGAGATGACCGACGAATTTGAGTTATCCTTCAAAGAGGTTCCACTGTGCACGGCACACGCAATAGACATGATTGCATCTGATCTTAGTAATGCATGTGAATTATTAAAGAAACAACAATACCTTGATGCACATGTTTCGATCGACGGAGCTAGACGGAAGATGATCGAGCTTGAGAAGATAGAGAGTTTGTTTAGGGGTCAGCAGTAAAACAGGAGATGAACGAAATGGCAGTAATAGAATTAGCATCCAAGGTCAACAGTATTGGCAACAAAGTGCCAATCGTATCGCGTATATCTGGATTTCCAACATTCCACGAAATATTCGACAAGTGTGAGTATTTCAACGGTCCTCATCTATATATGTCGGAACACCTGGGACTTCATGTGCTTCATATACGCACTAGTTTTATACATGCTGACCTGATTGAAGGCGACGTCTTTGGAGGAGCATTTGGTGGTTGTTATGACGATGCCGAGCGTGATATGATATTCGAACTAATATCTGCTTTGCTATTCAGATTCAGAAGCATTGCACAGCAAAACGTAGTCCATGATGGGGTTCTAGTAGATTTTTTTGATACATACGACAACAACTACCGTATAACTACTAGCGACAGTGAGAAACCGAAATCAATGCAGAACGACAAGGACCAGAGATGACAAAGAAGAAAATAATGAACTACGAAGAGCAAACCACCAGGATCGCAGGGTTGGAAACTCAGATAGACCTACTGCAAAACGAGATATTTGAGTTGCGCAAAGGCAAAGACTCACAGAAAGTTATCTCTGAACTGATGGCCCAGGTTATGACCCTCAAAAAGATCGCAAAATGTGAACGAGCACAACGACTTCGGGATCTGGCGGATTATGAGACCGATGATACAATGATGCCAGATTTCTACGAAGATGCCCGCCGCATGCTTGCTATGGAGCATCCTGAGGTCGATTGGAGATGAACCAAGGTGAGATGTGGGGACTACTTAAAGAATATCGTGACCAACGGATGGTGGATAAATGACTTGCCAGCCAGATATCGTAATACTGATAAGTGTGATATTGATCGAGCTATGTGCTATGGGGTTTGCGACGCTGTATTCATTCGAAGACAGATTAGGCCCGAGAGTGAGCCAAATGGCATTTCGTCTGCTATGGCTGGTCTTCGGAGTCACCCTGATTGCTGATTGGTATTTACTTTTGAGGTGACTGAGATGATTAAGTTTGTAACGACCTTATTTGCCATATTATTTTTGGCATTCATTGGGATATCGATATTGGGTATTGTCACCACGGGCGATATCTTCTATGCAGTTCCAATTATCATAAGCGTGGTGGGACTGTACCTGGTGGCAATAATTTGGGACTTTATGAGGTGACTGAGATGAGATACCGAGTCAACTACAACATAACCTATTATCGCTGTCATGAAGTAATTGCCAACGACCTCGAAGAAGCAAAGAGAATTTTTGAGCAGGAGTTGCAGATGTCTGAGGCTCTTGACTTCAAAATCACAAGCATCGATTATCTTGGTGATGGCCGTGCACCGATACCACACAATGATCTCATTAACCAGTCTAACGTAGCCAGAGCTGCGATATTTGACGGTACCCTGAAAGCACTTGATGAAAATAATTTTCATTGCCGCGCAGCTAAACGTGCAAAATTATGGGCAATGCTTTCACATACAAATGATCTACACGAACGCGCTGATATACTCGCAGAAATCGAAAAATTAGAATCTACGAAGAGATAAAAACCACTTGGAGTGATAGTTTATGACAACTGAATCTGATAAAAAAACACCTTGCTATATATGCGAACTTGCAGACTTGCGAATAAAGCTTTTGAATACCCGCGATCCACGGGAACGCAATGAGATACTGGATGAAATTAACAAGGTGATGGCTAGAGAAAGAATAAAGTAGAGGTTAACACATGTCAATATATAAAATAAACTACAAAATAACACACGATAGACAGATCTGTGTCAAAGCAGACAGCGAACGAGAAGCATATGAAAAGGCCAGAGAGGACCTAGAACTACAAGATCCATTCGCAATAGAAATGGGTGACATAACCCAGGTTAAAGTTAAAAATCCAACCGGGCTCTTTGGTTTTGCAACTGAGATGAGAAAATGTGCCTGTGGAAAAAATCAGTCAAACATTGCTGAGATGAACGAATGCAAGATGAACAGAGGTTCTGAATGATAAACCTTGGACTCGATAGGATTCTGCTCAACGATCCTATCATTGATTTTGATCCAATGAAGCACACAGACGACGAGATAGTAAGCTTCCTTACCGAGCTTGAAGCCCATCTATTCATGCTGTACGATGATGGTTATATCGATTGCTTCTTCTGGGACAATTGCCGAGAAAGAAACATTCTTTGCAGAGCCATATTTGCGATGGTTGTTCCGATGTTCTCGGACAAAGATAACAGAAAAATAGTCAAATGCCATATCAAATTTATAAACAAGTATCTCAAGGGTGCTGTTGAATGTGAGATGGCCTTGGATATTAGCGGCATTGAGTTCCAGAAACATTGTGATTCCTGCTCATGTACCTGCTATTGCAAGGAAATCTACCAGGCAGTTTTCTGGTTGCAAGAACATGAATCGGACATCTGCGGTAAATTCTATGAGGAAGTATTGCCGATATACACCAAGCTCCATCCTGGGCATTCCAGGCCTTTTATGATGGCTTGGTGCGATTTGCACGGAGGGATTTGAATGAATAACTACTGGTCTATGGGCCTTCCTTCTGGTAAGGTCCCTCAATTTGATTTTCCGATGTTGAAGTTGAGTATGACAAACTTGCAAAGTAGTACTGACCAAAAGACTGTGGATGGGGGGCAAATTCCCGGCAACTCCTCACTAGCACAGGACTACAGTGAGAATAGGGAATTGCCGAGTTATATGGAGCACCTTGTGGGCAAGATTGAGGTATGCACGCGGCCTAAAACTCATTTCGTCGGCGGTCAAGAACGCAGAGTACGTGGTAGTGGAACCTGGATCATAAACATGGTCGTTTGCGGTCGAGACAGGGTTCGCAAGGGATTTTCTGAGCCCATGGTGAGTCCGTTTATGCAGGACTTCTTTGCCATTAAGGAACCTAAATACGACGATGAGGAGATGACTTTTAAACTATGAAAGTGCCAGGCATGGTCATGTGCATATGCTGCGAAACTATGAAATCTGCGATTCATGCGTTGGTTGTTAGAAGCCGCAACGGTAGGCTGTGGATTGGTCGAGACATGGCTTATTATGAGTTGACGTATTGCCCGTTTTGTGGAAAGGAGGTTGGAACTTGAGTTGGAAAGAGCGAGCGATTAGGCAGATCTTGTTTAATTGCAAGAGATGTGGGACTTGTTGCCAGGAACCGAAAATTGTTGACATATATCCCAGGGATGCGTTTAGAATTGCAAGAAGGTTTAGGATTTCGATGAGACTTGCGGCTAAACGTCATTTCATGAGACATCCAAAGGATGATGAGAGGTTGACGTTGCGGAATGTGGCTCCATGTGAGTTTTATCAAAATGGATGTCGGATATATCGGAGTAGACCTTTGATTTGTAGGATGTATCCTTATTTGGCCGGGCCGACAATTTATTGTGAGACATCAACGGGTGAATTGCCTGAAATGGATGACCAGGACGTGATTATTAAGTTGGCAAAGGTGACTAACCTGCGCATACTTGAGATTGAGGATTATCTGAGGTATATTGGGGCATGGAAGGATGGGAGGTTTACATCGTGATTTCGGAGGTAATTAATGGGGTTCTTGTGTTTGGACCTGATGATATGACAGAGGAAGAGTATCTGGCTTGGAGAAAGGAGAAGGTTGCCGAGACTGATTTGTTTTGGGAGGAGTTGAGGATGAAGTATAGAAATGGTGGCAACGAACGTCGAATAATGGACAAAGTGCGTGACTGGTTGCGATTTGTGAGAAATCGATTACGGTAGATATGGCGTCAACGGATATTTATTTTTTAAAATCGATATCTGCGAAAATTTTTGAAATTTTTCGAAAATAATCCAATTTTCTATTATAGGGTCGAGGCTATGTAGATATTATTTGTAGTGGTGTTGATGGGTTTAGATTGTATTATGTGGGTTGTGGGTTATGGCTGTTGGGTTATATGGCGCGATGCTATTTGGTTTAGGGTTGGGTTGTGGTTATGTTAGGTTGTAGCCTGGGATTGTGATATAATCTTCAGTCCCAACCGGAAAGAGACGTAGGAGCTTTCTGGTTCCTCCCCTCAATCCCCTCCACGGGAGGGGAAGGGTGCGCTAATGCGCACCAGTTCGGTCGCTGCTGTGTGTTATTGTATTAATGTGAGCATTATTGTCTTGGGGTTTACACTAGTGGAAATATGGGGGGTTTAATGTCTGGAAAGGTACATTGTCGCGCTCGCGGGTTGGGGGATGCTGGTATATGCGGCCTGATGTACAGATTTGGGCATTGGTGCTTGAATCGGGCCGTTCCTGATAATCCCAGCCCGGCAATGTACATATTCGATCGCTAGTGATGATATAGGAGTCATATGAACTTGATATTAGGAGATTGCTGGATGTGGGTGCCAGGCCAGGCATACCGGGATTGCCTTCTTCAACCATGCTCAGATTTGGGCTACAAGGCGCTCATATAACCCTAGATGGATAGATATGTACATTGGTGAGTCAATAGTTCCGTAGGCGGGTTGAGGCATTTCTAGGGTTATATTACTGCCAACGCCAAAATGTACATATTCGTACATCAATGCACATCTCCGGGTCCCAATGCATATCTTCAAGCACCATTGCCGACTTCCCGCCGCCAATGCCCATTTCTGTGCACTGGGGTTCGGCCCCTCCCCTTATCGCTTTATATCAGGATCGGTCCTATAATAGTAAATTGAATTAATTTAATTTTAAAAATTTTCGTTTCATCTTTTTCATTTTTATTAATTTTCGAATATATCACACATACCTCACATATATCCCATATATCGCTATCAGTAGCCATCATCGACCGCATATATCCCATATAATCGATAACAGGCGGCAATATCTCCCCTATATATAGATATACGCGTGCGTACATGATATATACAGCCGCCAGTTGCCGATTTTCCCGCCTTTCGTCGCCATCCCGCCACATCAAATCGATATCAAGCGACATTATCGCGGAAATCGACCACCCCAACCATCCTTTCCAATGTACAAATATGTACATCAACGTACAAGATATCACCATATCGATCACAGTAGAGCATAGTTGTTCAGCAAGCTTTATATGCTCATGGCCTAAGAAAGGTATTGTGCGAAGGCGAATAACCAACCACCGGAGCACAAAACCAAAATCCCAAATAGAGCAGGCAGGCCAAAACCGGCGATCTCTCCAAACTCTGGGGAAATGAGATCTTCATTGCTGGGCGGTTTGGGGTTAGTCAAAATCAATATCACAATGTATAGGCTCAATGAACTCAAATAGGCATCAATCGAGGTGATTCAGAGCAACTTCGGAGCAGGGAATACGGATATGGGCAATAGATGGCATCCCAGTCCCGATTTTTCCATAAGTCTCCAAAAGCCAAAAGCATCAATCCCATATATCCAATGGTTAGCCGTCCTAATCGCAAATCGGTCTCAATTCCGTAGATTAGGCTTAATATCAGGTTGAAGACTTGATAAACGGCATTGGCTCCACCTAAAAGCCAGAAGTTCAAAGATCAGGTCAGCTCTTCAGAGTCAATTGGGGCAATGGATCAGTCCTGAGTGACGAGCCGAGAGAGGGAAAAATGATCACAGTTCGCTATCCCCTAGCGGATGATGTCGAAAAAGATAACCTCTCACTTAACCAATTGGCCAAACTCTGATGAGGCCTAACTGATCGATTCGGGGAATTTTGACTGAACCCGATGCGGCGGCTAGTGTAAACCAGATTAAGAGACGCCATCTCACCAAAAATCTGGTTGAACCATAGGGTAGTCGCCAAAGACCAAAAATGCCCTTACTAACGAACTGGCTCGTATGCCTGATTAGCCGACAGCGAAAAGGCTTGATACGAGCGTTGGATAGACTCCGACGATGAGCCCTAGCCGAGGGGAGGTTTAGGGCTCCGGCAAAGAAGCAGTGCAGGCACAATTCCGGTTCGATTCCGGACACTGCTATTGGCGGGATTGCTGAACTCCCTTCACAACCCGTCAACAGTGGGCGACACTTTTTCCATTGGCCTCCTAACCTTTGGGTGCATCGTCCACTGACCCCTAATTACCCTGATGAGGCAATCGACTCAGATTCCTCCAGGAAAGTAATAAAGGAGTGATACCAAATGAGCAAAATAAGCATACTTAGAAAAAAGGTAGTTGAGACTGTCGAAAAAATCAATGATGAGGCCATCTTAACCTCAATGCTCGTATTTGCGAACACCGCGACACAGGCCCCCATCCAGACACAGCCCAAGACCAAAAAAGCGAGAACCCCCAAACCCACCGCCGAAAAGACAAGCAGCAAATTGCTGATCGTCCGCTACGAACACAAGGGCAAAGCAATGATTGCGGTTCAGACCGTAGGCGGCAAGCCTGATGAGGCCATTCTCACCAAACTCAGGGCCTTCAAAGAGGCCAAGAAGCTCAGATTCTACGTAAACGCACCTCAAAACCCGTTACCAGGAAACAATCCTTTCTGGGCCGGACCCTATGATGAGGCCATAGTTGAAGCATTCCCCAGCGCGAAGGTTGTGGCCTAAATGACCACAACCACATATGATGGGGTCACCTACTATGAGGAATCCGGAGAACTGATAGGAATTTCCGTGGAGGCCGAGGTATGAAACAGATTGCCGGCCCTCTTTACAAATTTAACCAATTTGAGAAGTATCTGACAAAGCAGGGCATAAAAAAGGTCAGGCTCCCTCAGGAATTTGCTCTGATGAATGACGGGCATTTCATCCCTATCAAAGATTATGAAGCCAATGTCCTTCAAATTATGGCCGGAACCAAGGTATTCGATGAGCTTGTAAATCATCTACGAGGACTTGATAGCCGATGATTTCTCGTGAAAAGGCTATGAAACTCATGAAATGCGAATTTTTATACAGCTCAATGGAGCACGCATTTCCTTTGATATACGCATTCGGAAAGAAAGCAGATATTGGGCCAGTCAACAAAATCTTGTCGTGGGGGCAAGTAATTGATTGGATGAACGGGGGAATCAAACAACGTGGAGAAGAGTTTTGTTTCGATATTGGTCCGTCCAGACAAGTAGTGGACCGAAATTTCAGTATTGGCATGAGAATGTATCTAAGCACCGCAGATGAATTATCCAATGATCGAATATGCCTGAAATTTGAGATATTTGATCATAAAACCGAATGGAAACAAGTCAAGAATTTTTATTGGCAAAATGACAAAGACATTGCTACCGTCTATTATGCGCTACAGTTCGCAGTTCACGAATTGTCAGAAATGGCCCTGGAAAAAGGCAAACGTGAAATCAAGATGACACCCAAACTCCACAAAGAGATATTCGAAATATTGAAAT
>Ga0208041_1000649_pt1 | contig 30394 bp, 31 predicted proteins | sample AD_SCU002_MetaG_FD_184453 | JGI IMG/M metagenome (GOLD analysis project Ga0208041, IMG submission 184453) | Active sludge microbial communities of municipal wastewater-treating anaerobic digesters from China - AD_SCU002_MetaG (SPAdes) (version 2) | ecosystem: Engineered > Bioreactor > Anaerobic...
TGCATCAGCGAGCCGGCAGGAATCCAGGGAAGAGGAGTGAGATGCTCCCGCTGCCCCGCAGCCGTGAAGGGAACGAAAGCCCGATATCAAGCCACTGTTCATGACGGAATGCCGTCGGGATGGGAAGGCGGGCGAGTAGATGCGAGCCCGAAGCCGGAAAACCTATCCATGCCGCGAATCTGCAAAGAAAGATGCCGCTCGTGACGTTATGAGGAAATCGGTCACTTGCTTTGCATTATAGCCAATTATTCCCGAGGGAGGAAAAAGAAAAATGAAGAGGAGAAGGAAAAGTTGTTTAATATCAATTAAATATTCGGCCTTTTTTTTAATGTTCGTATGTTTCTGTCTGGCGATCAGCGCGTATGCCGAAGAGTCTGCCGTTGCCCCGAAAGAAGAGAAAAAGATCGCCAAGATAGATGATATTGTGGTGACGGCCACAAAAACCGAGGAAAGCAAAAGAGATGTTTCCGCCGCGGTGCAGATTATGAGCGCCGAGGATATCAAGCATTCCAATGCCAAAAACGCAGCCGATCTAATAGTCGAGTCCGGAGTCGGCCATGTCCAGAAATATAACGGCGGTCTGGCCAGTATGGTGGAAGTAAGAGGATTGCAGACAGACATGTTCAACCCGGAGAAAAGCCGGGTGCTCGTTCTTGTTAACGGCAGCAACGCCGGAACAGTAAACCTCGCGGCGATTCCCACCGACAACGTTGAAAGAATAGAAATTGTCAAAGGCCCGGCTTCGGTCCTCTACGGTTCTTCCGCCATGGGGGGTGTAATCAACATTATAACCAAGAAGGGTCGCGGCGGTTTTCACGCCTCTGTGGGAGGCGAGTTAGGTTCCTGGAATTACTGGAAAGCCCAGGCCGACATAAACGGGGAAGCGAATCGCTTTGATTATTACGTCGCCGCCAGCAGGTCTGCACGCGACGACTACAAAACCAAGGATTATGGTACGATCAATAATACGGGCTACGATGACGAAACCGTATCCGCCCGTTTGGGATATAAATTATTTGACGACCATCATGTGTCCGTCGGATATCAGCACTGGAAAGGATGGGACATGGGAACGGCGGGCGGCATATACGATCCTGATCCTGACAACTATACCGACAAAGAGAGAAACAGCTTCGACGTCAATTACAAAGTCGGGACGTTCAGCGCAAAGTATTATTATGTTAAGAATAGCGACGTATCGCACGGCGGCATGGTATCAGGACCGGGAAATACCTCGATTTACGACGCCAATATCTACACTCAGGGGGTGAACCTGCAAAAGAACTTCGCGATCGGCGACCACAGGATCATCATCGGCGGTCAGTGGGACAGGGTAAAGTCCGTCGGCCGCAGCAACGAGGGAGCGCCCTACTATCCTGATTCCAAATATGACAGTTATGGTTTGTTTACCGAAGGCAGACTCAGCCTCCTTAATAAAAGACTTCTTGTCAGCGCCGGTCTGCGCTATGACTACTTCGAAAATGAAATGCTGGCGACGGAGGGACTTTCCACCGACTCCAGAAAAGAGCATCTGGACCAGGTGACGGCGCGGGGCGGTCTCGTCTATAAGATTACCAATGATCTGAGTTTGAAAGGCAATGTCGGCACGGCTTACCGGGCTCCCGCGCCTCTGGAGCTCGCCGCGGATTACATGTCCTGGGGAACGCATTACGTCGGCAATCCGAATCTGGATCCGGAAAAGAGCATCACCTATGATGCCGGATTAGACTACTCGAAAGGGCCGTTCCGAGCGGACTGCGCCTATTTTTACACGGACTTCGACGACAAGATAGTCGGCTACTACGACACCGCACGGGCGGTGTACACCTACAAAAATATTCCCGGGGCAACTATTCAGGGTGTTGAGTTGAACGCCTCCTTTGATATAGGGGCCGCCCTCGGCTGGCCGGTAATTATAGAGCCGTTTACCAATATAACTTATAAGTTTACGTATAAACAGGAGAATCAGGGTGCGGCGGATACAACCCTTACCTATACGCCGAAATGGACCGGCGCTTTCGGTTTGAGAGCGGGTCAGGAGAAATGGGATGCAAGGCTTATCGCCAACTATGTCGGCCATGAAGATGTCACCGACTATAACACCACTTCTGCGACTTACGGTCGGGTTATAAATAAAGGCGGATTCGCCGTTTTCGGTCTGAAGGGTACTTACAGACCGGTCAAAAATATTGAATTGATGCTTTCCGTCGAGAATCTTTTCGACAGGGGATACGAGTATGTTCTGGGCTATCCCATGCCGGGCAGATCAGTCATTGGCGGGGCCAAGTGGATTTTTTAATACGGCGGAACCGGATCGCGGCGGTGTCGGCAAAACACCGCCGCGATCGATTGGCGGTCACTGATCATAGAAAACAGGAGCACAAATAAGAGGATACTTCATGAATAGGAAACTAATAATTTTATTTCTGGCAATTTTTCTCATTCCTTCTTTTGCAGCAGCCGAAGAAATTGCTCTGCATCAGGATCTCAAGGCGCGTGCGGCTGTTGTCAAATCCAACCCGGACGGCCTCTGGGAGAAAACACTTGTGATTCAATTTCCCCAGGAGAGGCGTACCCTTTCCACCAATGACGGCGTTCTGTATACAAAGGCCGTCGCCAATCATTCCGCCCATCCCCGGTTGTGGAATTGTATTGATGAGAAGCCAAAACCGGGTCACAAAGTAGGTGCAAAAGTTTATATGCAGGATATCCGCAAAAGAACGGCGCACAACAGCGGGCTTGGCATGGAAAATCTGGCCATGATGGGCACGTCGGCTGATATGGACAATCTGGCCGTGGTGACAAAAACACATCATCCCTTTGTTGTCACCGCCCTGGTCACTGCCGGGGCGAAAGGCAATGCCGTCAGAACCGGCGTAGATGAAGGGCGTTACGTGGAAGCAGACCCCTCTTCGGGTACGCCGGCGGCGTCTCAGGAATCCAAACCGGGAACGATCAACATTGTCCTGCTCACCAATGCCCGTGTTACCGACGGCGGTATGGTAAGGGCCGTCATAACTGCAACTGAAGCAAAGACGGCCGCACTGGAAGATCTTCATGTCCCCAGCACCTACACGAAAAATGCGCAGGCTACAGGAACAGGAACCGACGGTATTATTATTGTTTCGGGGTCATCGGGGCCGCTGGTTACCTATCCCGGCGGCCACAGCCGGATCGGCGGACTAATGGGCAAGGCGGTCTATGAGGCGGTTGTGGAAGCGCTGGGCAAGCAAAACGGGTTTAAGAAAAGTGCGCAAACAGGCATGGGATTTAAAAAGTGAAAATTTCTTGTCCCAGGCTCATCATTGGAGGAACGCACAGCGGCCTTGGCAAAACCGCTCTCACCCTTGCTCTCGTAGTCGCCCTTCGCCGTCGGGGATTTCGTGTTCAGACCTTTAAGGTCGGCCCCGATTTTCTTGATCCTGTATACCTTGCCGTCGCTTCGGGGAGACCCTGCTACAATCTTGACGGCTGGATGATGGGACATAAATACGTGGAAAACCTGTTCGCCCGCGTCACCGCCGATGCCGATATCGCGGTGATCGAGGGTGTCATGGGGCTTTTCGATGGAGCCAGGATAAACAGCCTGAAGGGAAGCACGGCGGAAATTGCCGCCTGGCTGAAGGCTCCCGTGGTTCTTGCAGCCGATGCCCATGGAGTGGCCAGAAGTCTGGCTGCGACAGTGAAGGGTTATGCTACATTCGACAGGAGAGTTAAAATAGGCGGCGTTATAGCCAACCGCTGCTCCTCCGAAAACCATGCGCTGCTCCTGAAGCAGGCATTGCAGACCGCTTCGCTTCCACCCCTCGTAGCAGCAATTCCCTGGGGCGCGTTGCCCAAACTTCCCCGACGGAATTCAGGAGCGATTACGGTCGACGGGAAGAATCTCTCACCGCAGTTATTAGAAAAACTGGCCAATGTCTTCGAACAATATGCGTCGGGGGAAGAGCTTCTTCAACTGGCCGGCACGGCCCCGCATCTGACCGCCAATGTTCCAGTAAAACAGGCGATTCCCCAAAGGGCACGTTTGGGGGTTGCCTATGATGGCGCCTTTCATTTTTACTATCAGGATTTCTTTGATGAACTGGAGTTTCGCGGCTGCGAGCTTGTCCGCTTTTCTCCCATAAGCGACAGCTGTTTACCTGATGATCTTGACGCTCTCTATTTCGGCGGCGGCTATCCCGAGGAAATGGCGGCCGACTTGTCGGTAAATACGGCGATGCGCGCTGCCGTCAAACAATTTGCCCAAAGCGGCCGGCCGGTATACGCCGAATGCGGCGGCCTCATGTACCTCTGCCGGAATCTGGAAAAAGCAGATGGAACTGTTTACCCGATGACCGGGGTGCTGCCGGCGAAGACCCGGATGCATCATCGCATCCAGTCGCTGGCTTACACGGAAGTCTTCCTGAAGGAGGATTCCCTCTGGGGAAAGAGGGGCAGCATGGCCAGGGGGCATGAGTTTCACTACTCTCAAATCCTGGCAGGCTCCGAGGGAATCGACGGTTGGCGTTCGGTCTACAGCGCTAAAAAACGCCGGACCGTTGTTCCGGAAGAGGAAGGTTTTCAGAAAGGCCGGGTGCTGGCAAGCTATGTCCATCTGCATTTGGCGAGCCGTCCCGCATTGCTGGAATATTTTGTTAAAACATGCGCCGGAGACGGCGCAGGTCCGGAAGGCAGGCAAAAGCAGAGCAGTCCGTAAATCGATACAATAGTTGAATTTTGCCCCCCTTCGTGCTAGCGTCCAGATTGATTTTAATCTGGCGCAGGCAGGAAGGTAAATCTTGAAATATTATCCCATTTTCCTAGATATCGCGGGTAAAAAATGCGTGGTGGTCGGCGGCGGTGATGTCGCCGCCAGAAAAGTAAAAAGACTCTGCGAGAGCGGCGCTGAAGTTTTGGTCGTAAGCCCCGAGCTTGCACCGGAGCTGATTGCCTTGAAGTCCGCCCGGAAAATAGAACATGCCGCCGCCCGGTATGATGTCCAACATCTTGAAGGTGCGGTATTGATTATCGGGGCGACGGATAATGATAAAATTAATGAGGCGATATCCAGCGACGCCCGGCGTTTGGGGATTCCGGTAAACATCGTTGATGATCCGCAGAAATGTGATTTTATTCTGCCCTCTATCGTCGAAAGAGGCGATCTGGTTATTGCCTGCAGCACCGGCGGCGGTTCGCCCGCCCTCGCGCGGTGTCTGCGCGAAGAGCTCGAGGCCGCCTACGGCGAAGAATATGGGATTCTGCTGAAACTGCTTGGCGGGCTGCGGGAAAAGATGGAAAAGAACGCCGGCGTCGGCAAAGTGTGGTTTGAGCAGTTGATGACTAAAGGTTTAATGGAGGCCATCCGGCGGAAAGATAATAATAAGGTAAAGGAAATCATCCGTGAAGTCACCGGCGAGGAGGTGCACCTTGATTAGTCCGGAAAAGATCATGTTCACGCTGGCTTTGGGATGTTGTGGATTGGCGACGGCCGGGTATCTGCTGTCGCTGCTGGTAAAAAAAGTTGCCCTGGCGAAAGCATCGACCTGGATTCTGGCGGCCGGTTTTCTTTTTCTCACCGTGAACCTGATTGTGGCCGCCGTTAATTCCGGCGGGTGGGCTAATTTCGGTTCGCGCCACTTTCTGTCGGTTTATGCCTGGGCGATCAGCGGCATTTACCTGGGTTTGCAATTCAAAACCAAAACCAGGATACTGGGTGCTTTCATTGCACCGTTTATTTTGTTGTTTTTGATCACGGCGGCAGGTCAGGGATCGGAAAAAAGTCTGGTGCCGACCCCATGGCAGGGCTGGTTTATGACTTTTCATCTTGTACTGGCGATCACCGGCGAGGCGATCTTTGTCCTTGTTTCCTGCGCCGGGGCAATGTTTATTATTCAGAACAGCCTTCTGAAGCACAAAAAATTAGGTTCGATGGGCCGGCTGTTGCCGTCGCTGGGTGACCTCGACCGGATAAATCATCTGGGGCTGCTTTGGGGATTTCCCCTGCTGACGCTCGGTATGATTTGCGGGGCTGTTTACGCCGCCTCTTTCTGGAATCATCTTTGGACTGCTGATCCGAAGGTGATTTGGGCTTTTGCCGTCTGGGTTATTTACGGTTTTTTACTGCACCAGCGTTTGGCCATCAATTGGAAAGGTCTCAGGATGGCAGTACTGTCCTGTGCTGTTTTTGTCCTGTTTTTATTGTCGGCTCTGTTGATCAGATTTTGTTTTTCAACCGTGCATAGATTTATTTAAATATGATTGTATTAGTGGGCTTAAATCATAAAACGGCGTCGCTTAGCGTACGGGAAAAGCTTTTTGCCGGATGCGAGGGAAAAACAAATCTGCTGGGTGAACTGTCGGCGATTGACGGCGTTCTGGAAATTCTTCACCTTTCCACCTGCAACCGGGTGGAGCTGGTCGCCGCCGCGGAGGATGCCCCGCAGGTATTGGCTGCACTCAGATCTTTTCTCGTGCGGAGCGGCAACCTGACGGAGAGAGAAGCGGCAGCCTGTCTGTATGGATATCGGGATGAAGAGGCGATCCGTCATTTGTTCCGGGTTGCCTCCAGCCTCGATTCTCTGGTTATGGGCGAAGCACAGATTCTGGGGCAGGTCAAGGAGGCCTTCCGCCAGGCTCTGGCGGGAAACTTTACCGGCATTGCGCTCAACAGGCTGATGCACCGGGCTTTTCGTACCGCCAAACGTGTGCGGACGGAGACAGGCATTGCCGCCAATCCGGTTTCGGTAAGCTTCGCCGCCGTGGAACTGGCCAAGAAAATTTTCGGCACGCTGGCCGGGAAAAAAGTTCTGGTTATCGGCGCGGGGGAGATGGCGGAACTGACCCTCACCCACCTGATCGGCAACGGCGCGGAGGAGATCACCGTCGCCAACCGGACAGTTTTACAAGCTTCCGCGCTGGCGGAAAAATATCACGGTAACGCCGTAGGGCTTGCCAATCTAACCGAAGCACTCAGCGACGCCGATATCGTCATCAGTTCCACCGGTGCGCCGGAGTATATCGTAACGGCGGAAATGGTCCGCCAGTGTCTGCGCAAACGTAAAAACCGCCTGCTGTTTTTAATCGATATCGCCGTGCCGCGCGACATTGATCCGGCGGCGGATGATATCAGCAATGTTTATCTTTATAATATCGATAACTTGCAAGATATTGTCGATGAAAACATAAAAAATCGCCACCGGGAGGCGCTCAAGGCGGAGCAAATCGTTGAGGAAGAAGTGGCCCAGTACAGCAAGTGGCTCAAAGAATTGAAGGTTGTGCCGACGATTGTTTCGCTGCGCAATAAGGCCGAAAGTATTGTCAGGATGGAAATGATAAAAGCCCAGGGCTGGATGGCGAAGTTTGAAAACGGCGACCGGGAAAAAGTGGAGGCGCTGGTAAACGGCATCGTTAATAAAATTTTACATGCGCCGGTGGTGGTAATGAAGGAGGAAAGCTCCGAATTTAATTCGCAGGATATTGTTGCCGCGGTGCGTCAGCTTTTCCGCCTCGACGATTGAGGTAATTGAAAGGTATGGTATGAATATTAAAGTTGGAACACGCGGCAGCAAACTGGCTTTGGTGCAGGCGAACACTGTTATAGAAAGTTTAAGGAAAATAGCGCCGGAGATAAACGCCGAGATTTGCGTGATTAAAACCAGCGGGGATATTATGCAGGACGTATCCCTGCTCAAAATCGGCGGGCAGGGTGCTTTTGTCAAGGAAATAGAAGACGTGCTGCTTTCGGGCGGCATCGATCTGGCCGTGCACAGCATGAAGGATGTGCCTGGAGAAACACCGCCGGGGCTCAAGTTTGCAGCCATCCTGCAGCGGGAAGATGTCCGCGATATTCTGGTATCCCGCGGCAATGTTAAAATCGAACTTATGCCCATGGGGGCAAAAATCGGGACGGGATCACTGCGGCGGGGCGCTCAGCTTCAGGCGATGATGCCTGATGTCACCATTGTGCCGTTGCGCGGTAATGTGGATACCCGCCTGAAAAAGATCGAAACGGAAGACCTGAACGGCGTTATCCTGGCGGCGGCGGGAATGAAAAGGCTGGGATACGGCCCGAAGATAGCCCAGTATCTTCCCGTCGAATTAATGCTGCCGGCGGTAGGGCAGGGGGCGATTGGTTTGCAGATACGGGAAACGGATTCCGCTCTGGCCGGGATTCTGGCTAAGATAAACCATGCGCCGACCGCCGTAGAAATTACCGCCGAGCGTGCCTACCTGAGAGCGTTGGGCGGGGGGTGCCGTCTGCCGATTGCGGCTTATTGCAAATATGAAGGTGCGCAGCTTTCGCTGGATGGTCTGGTGGCGGCTCCGGACGGCGCCGTTGTGATTCGGGACAGAGTTCGAGGCGCTCTGGAGGAAGCGGAGGAATTGGGAGCAAGGCTGGCCGCCATGATTATGGAAAGAGGCGGTAAAAAACTGTTGAATTTAGTAAGCGAAAGTTGAACACCGTAGCATAACTGTCATTCCCGCGAAGGCGGGAATCCAGAATTTATTTTAATGAATTTTCGTCTATGAAACAATATTATGTCTATATTTTAGCCAGTGAAAAGAATGGAACATTATATATCGGCGTTACGGGTGATTTGATTAGAAGGATTTATGAACACAAGCAAAACTTAATAGATGGATTTACCAAGGAATATAATGTTCATAAGCTTGTCTATTACGAAGTTCATAAAGAGATAGAGGAAGCAATAACCAGAGAGAAGCAAATCAAGAAATGGAACAGAAAATGGAAGCTAAGGTTAATAGAGGAAAATAACTTAGGCTGGAAGGACTTGTATGATGAAATTGTTCAATAATACATGGAGATATCTATTTATTAGTTTCTGGATTCCCGCCTCCGCGGGAATGACTAAGGCTGTTTAGTTTATGAATAAAAACAGGAAACGAGGGAAAGTCTATATAATCGGTGCGGGGCCGGGGGATGCGGGATTAATCACCCTCAAAGCCGTGGAATGTCTGCGCGAGGCGGACGTAGTTGTCTATGATCATCTCGTCAATGAAGAGCTGCTGAAATGCACCAGGGCCGGCGTCCGCTTTATTTATGCCGGGAAGAAAGGCGGCGATCATACTTTGCCCCAGAAAGAGATCAACAGAATATTGGCCGAAGAAGCGCTGAAAGGCAACATTGTTGCCCGCCTGAAGGGTGGCGATCCCTTTATCTTTGGACGTGGGGGAGAAGAGGCGGAGACGCTGGTTTCCAGTGACGTGCCTTTCGAGATAATTCCCGGCGTTACTTCCGCCATAGCCGTTCCAGCCTACGCGGGCATCCCCCTGACGCATCGCGGCCTGACTTCCACGGTAGCCTTTATTACCGGCCATGAAGATCCGACCAAAGAGAAAAGCGATATCGACTGGCGGGCGCTCGCCGGCATCGGGACACTGGTTTTTCTCATGGGGGTAAAGAACATCTATCACATTACGGAATCGTTGATCACCCAGGGCAAATCGCCTTCGACACCGGCTGCGTTAATCCGCTGGGGAACGACGCCCCGGCAGGAGATCCTCACCGGCACGCTGGACACAATCGTCGATCTGGCGCAGACCAGTGGTTTTGCCCCGCCGGCGATTCTCGTTGTGGGAAAAGTTGTTGATTTGCGGAATACTTTGCAATGGTTCGATATAAAACCGCTTTTTGGCAAAGGAGTTGTCATCACCCGCCCTGAGCGCCAGGCCGACGATCTGGCGCGCCTGCTGGAAAAGGAAGGCGCACAGGTTATTTCTTTCCCCACAATTAAAATAATTCCCCCGCGGGACTGGAGCAGCCTGGATGCCGCCTTAAATAAGCTGGATGCCTACAACTGGATAATATTCACCAGCGCCAATGGTGTGCACTATTTCTTTGAGCGTCTGGGGGAACTGAAGAAAGATGTCCGGGACTTGAAAGGCATTAAAGTCTGCTGCATAGGCCCGGCAACGGCGGCGCAGGTGGCAAAAAAAGGAATTCAGGTCGATCTTGTTCCCGAAGATTATATTTCCGAAGGCATTCTGCAGTCATTTGCCGCGCAGAATTTGCAGGGGCAAAAAATATTGATTCCCCGGGCGGCCCGGGCCCGCGATGTCCTGCCCGAAGGATTGGGGAAGATGGGCGCCGCCGTGGATGTTGTCGTGGCCTATGAAACCGTCAATTCGGGAAAGAAAAAAGAGGAGTTGCTGGAGCTTTTCCAGGACAACCGGATAGATGTACTCACATTTACCAGCTCTTCGACCGTCACCAACTTCCTGGAAATCATGGGTAGGGATTTTACTTTACCGCCACGCGTCCGGGTCGCCTGCATCGGACCGGTTACAGAAGCAACGGCGCGCAAAGCCGGTTTTTGTGTGGACATTCAACAGGAAAAATATACAATAGATGAGCTCGTGCAATCTTTGGTTCTTTATTTTAAAAGTGATCAAAGATTAAACAGCGGAAAGAAGGAATAATTAATGATAGGCATTTCCAAATTATATTGCGGAGCGGTAGAGCCGTCCGACGTCTTGCGCTACGGCAGACAGTCCGGTAAGCTTCCTTCGCATCTGCTGCAATTTTCAGCGGATAAAAAACCGGTGGTTGTCTGGAACATGACGCGCCGCTGCAATTTGAAATGCATTCACTGCTATTCCAATTCCGCCGACATCGACTATGCTGACGAACTGACCACTGACGAGGGCAAAGAGCTTATCACCGATCTGGCGGCTTTCGGTTCTCCGGTCATTCTGTTTTCCGGCGGCGAACCGCTGATGCGGCGGGATCTCTTTGAGCTCGCGCGGTACGCGACGGAAAAGGGCATGCGCGCGGTCATATCCACCAATGGTACGCTCATAACAAACGAAGTCGCGGCCAAACTTAAAGAAATCGGTCTTTCGTATGTCGGCGTCAGTCTTGACGGTCTGGAAAAAACGCATGACCGCTTCCGGGGAAAGAAGGGGGCCTTTGACGCGGCCCTCGAAGGCATTCGCAATTGCCGCCGGGCAGGCGTCAAAGTGGGCATCCGCTTCACCGTGAATAAACACAACCTGCACGATGTACCGGCCATGTTTGATCTTCTCAGAAAAGAAGGAATTGAAAGGATGTGCTTCTATCATCTGGTCTATACCGGCCGCGGGGCCAAATTGCGCGCCGAGGATCTGACCCATGAAGAAACCCGCAGACTGCTCGATTTGATCGCCGCCGAGACGAGGAAAATGTTCGACGACGGCCTGTTGCCGGAGATCCTTACCGTGGATAATCATGCCGACGGTCCGTACCTTTATCTGAAATTAAAGCAGGAAGATCCCGCACGGGCTAAAGAGGTTTTGGAGCTTTTGGAAATGAACGAGGGCAACAGCTCCGGGCACGGTATCGGCTGCGTCAGTTGGGATGGGGAAGTCTACCCCGACCAGTTCTGGCGCAATCAGCCGCTGGGCAATATCCGGCAAAAGCCTTTCAGCGCAATATGGGTGGATGAAAAAAATGAACTGCTGGTTAAATTGAAGGACAAGAAAAAGTACGTTCATGGGCGCTGCGCCGCCTGCTGCTGGCTCAATGTCTGCGGCGGCAACTTCCGCGCCCGCGCCGAATCGGCGGATGATCTTTGGGGCCCCGATCCCGCCTGTTATCTGACCGATGAAGAAATATCAGATCAAAACCTGAAGAACGACTCCCTGAGCTCAAAAGCATCTATAAAATAGATAGGAGATTAGAAAATGCAGTTTCCTGAATACCGCCCGCGCCGGTTAAGAAAAAATGAAAACTTTCGTCGTCTGATTCGTGAAACACAAATCAGTGTTAATGACTTGATCTATCCTCTTTTCGCAGTTCCCGGCAAAGATGTCAAAAAGCCGATTGCGTCAATGCCGGGCATCTTTCAGATGTCCATAGAAAACATCATTGGGGAAGCTAAAAAAGCGCGCGACCTCGGCATTCCCGGTATTTTGCTGTTCGGCATTCCCGCCAGTAAAAATGAGCAGGCCACCGGCGCCTTCGCCAAAGACGGCATCATTCAGCAGGCCGTACGACGGATTAAAAAAGAAGTACCGGATATTCTGGTCATAACAGATGTATGTTTATGTGAATACACCAGCCATGGTCATTGCGGGATGATCGAAAAAGGGGTGGTGGACAACGATACAACTCTGGAAGTGCTGGCGGAAACCGCTGTTTCTCATGCGCGCGCCGGAGCCGATATGGTCGCCCCTTCGGCCATGATGGATGGACAGATCGCGGCGATACGCGAGGGCCTCGATGAACAAAATTTTGAGAACGTTCCCATTATGGCATATTCGGCGAAATACGCTTCCTGCTTTTACGGGCCGTTCCGGGACGCGGCGCAAAGCGCGCCCCAGTTTGGAGACCGTCGGGACTACCAGATGGATCCGGCCAACGGAGATGAAGCTATCCGGGAAATTACACTCGATGTCTCCGAAGGAGCGGATATTATCATGGTGAAACCGGCGCTGGCCTACCTGGATATCATCTGCCGGGCGAAGCAGGAGTTTGATCTGCCCCTGGCGGCATACAATGTCAGCGGCGAATATTCAATGATCAAAGCCGCGGCGCAGCTGGGCTGGCTGGATGAAGAAAAAGCCATGCTGGAGTCGCTGACCGCGATTAAGCGCGCCGGTGCGGATATCATTATAACTTACTGGGCCATTGCGGCGGCAAAGGTGTTGAACAGGTAATGGAAAATTTATCATCCTCTCCCCGCTTACCTTCTTCCGGTGCACGAAAGAAAGAGAATATCGTACGCATGATTGCGTGGGAAGTGACGCGCAGCTGCAATCTGAACTGCGTTCACTGCCGCGCCGCCGCCCACCGCGAACCTTATCCGGGGGAGCTGTCCACGGAAAAATGTCTGGCACTGATCGATGAAATTGCGGCGGTATCAGCCCCGGTCATTATTCTCACCGGCGGCGAGCCGCTGCTGCGCTCCGATATTTTCGATCTCGCGGCCCACGGCACTAAAAAAGGGTTGCGCATGGTCATGGCGACGAACGGCACGCTTGTGGATCAGGCTGTTGCGCAAAGGATGATCGCCAGCGGTATTCAGCGCGTCAGCATCAGCATTGACGGGAAGGATGCGTCCAGCCATGATGCTTTCCGTCAGCAGCCCGGCGCTTTTGACGGGGCGATGCGGGGGATAGACGCAATGAAGGCCGTGGGCATGGAGTTCCAGATAAACACGACCATCACCAGCGCCAATCTGCACGAGATCAAAGACATCCACAATTTGACTTTGAAACTCGGCGCAGCGGCGCATCATATCTTTCTGCTGGTGCCGACCGGGCGGGGCAAGGATCTGGCCGATCAGGTTATTACCGCCGCCGATTATGAAGAAACACTGCTGTGGTTTTACCGGGAAAGTCTGACTTGTCCAATTCAACTGAAAGCAACCTGCGCGCCGCATTATTTCCGCATCATGCATCAAAATAAACCGAAGGGTTCGGCGCCGGTAAAAAAAGCGGGAGGACACTTTCACGAGTCCACCCGAGGATGCCTGGGCGGCATTTCCTTTTGCTTCATTTCGCACACGGGCCAGGTACAGCCCTGCGGCTATCTGGAGTTGAATTGCGGCAATGTGCAGCAGCAGAGTTTTGCCGACATATGGGAAAATTCGGAAGTCTTCCGCAACCTGCGCGATTACAGCAAATACAGCGGAAAGTGCGGCCGTTGTGAATTTATCAAGGTTTGCGGCGGCTGCCGGGCCCGGGCTTATGAAGCGACCGGAGATTATCTGGCGGAGGAGCCGTTGTGTCTGTATCAACCAGGCTGTTAGCACAGAACAAGGGGTTGCAACCCCTTGTTCTACAAACGCCGAAATGATGAAATTGTGATATCGTATGGATGACATCGACAAAAAATTACTCAATATTCTGCAAAAAGAATTTCCGCTTACGGAGCGTCCTTTTGAGGCTGTTGCGGAAAAATGCGGGGTAAGCGAGGAAGAAGTAATCGGGCGCATTCAAAAATTTAAAGATGAGGGTGTTGTTCGCCGGATTGGAGCGGTTTTCAGCGGCTCTAATCTGGATCGTGTCAGCACTCTTTGCGCCGCCCGGGTGCCAGAGGCCAAACTGGATGATTTCGTCCGCATTGTTAATGCCTGCCCCGGCGTTACGCACAATTATCTGCGAAAAAATGACTACAATGTCTGGTTTACGGTGAATATGAAAAACGAACAGGACATTGATAATTTCCTTGCACGACTGAAGTCGGAAACAGGAGTAATCGATATCCTGAATATGAAAGCGGTTGCGACATATAAAATCAATGCGACCTTTGAAATATGACGGTTTCGTAAAAAGGCCGGATGCTGCGTGAAGCCGGCAATGATGGGAATACAAATTAACTATGAACGAAGAAAATAAGGTCCCCGTTGTCGCTCTGGTCGACGGCAACAATTATATTTACCGCGCCTTTTACGCCATTCCGCAGCTCACCAATTCCCGGGGATTTCCCACCAACGCCATCTACGGCTTTACCAACATGCTGCTCAAACTCCTGCGCGACCTTCAACCGGATTACGTTATTGTGGCGTTTGACGTTAAAGGCGCAACAATGCGCCATGAGGAATTTGCCGACTATAAAGCAAACCGCAAGCCCATGCCTGACGACCTTATTCCGCAGATTCCTTTCATCAAAGACGTGGTGCGCGGCTTATCCATTACAATACTGGAAAAGCAGGGTGTCGAAGCCGACGACATTATCGGCACTCTGGCCGCCAAAGCGGGCGAGCTGGGCTGGAGAACCGTCCTTGTCTCCGGCGACAAGGATTTAATGCAACTGATCGACGAAAACGTTACCATGATCGACACGATGAAGGATAAAACTTATGACGTGGCGGCCGTCAGGGAACGCTTCGGTGTGAATCCCGATAAAGTTACGGAAATCCTTGGCCTGATGGGAGATACCTCGGATAATATTCCCGGCGTGCCGGGCATCGGCCCCAAAACCGCGCAAAGACTGATCGAAGAGTATGGTTCTGTGGAAGAAGTTATCCGGAATACGGAAAATTTAAGAAACGTCAAATTGCGGGAAAGCTTCCGCAAAAATGCCGAACAGGCCCGGATGAGCCGCCAACTGGCGCTGATCAGAAAAGATATTGAGCTGAATTTGAACTGGGAGGATGCCCGGCGCCGGGAGCCGGACAAAGAAATGCTGCTGCGCCTCTTCAGTGAATTTGAATTTTCCTCGCTTCTTCAGGAGCTGAAGCGCAGCGACAAGAGCGCGGCAAAAAATTGTGATCTTATTCCGGATAAAGCAAAACTGTTGGAGCTGGTCGATAGGTTACAGAAAATCTCCGCAATAGCAGTCGAGTTTGTCCGCGAGAAAAACACGCCTGCAGAATTAATCGGCATCGCCGTCAGCACGGGCGCGAATTCCTTCTATGTGCCGCTGGGGCTCACAATCCCGCAGGCACAGTTATCGGCAAAAGAAGCGCTGCTGGCGCTTGCTCCGGTTCTTCAAAGCGCCGGCATCAAGAAATATGTGCATGATCTCAAAAGCGCCCTAGTTGATTTTTCCGATTTAGAGGTCGAAATGCCGGCGGGAAATGACACCATGCTTGCCGCTTACCTGCTCAACCCCGCCAGAAAATCCTATGAACTTTCTGAAATTGTCCGGGAGTATCTGCAGGAAGAAATCCCTTCCCTGGATGACGCGGCCGGCGGTAAGGGCAAAACCTGTCCGCTGAACCTGATGCCTCTGGAAAAGATGGCGGCGTGCGCCGGTGCACGGGCATTGGCCGTCTTCGAGCTTGCTCCGGTTCTGGCCGGAAAATTAAAAGAAGTAGACGCCGCCGAGCTCTTTGAAAAAGTGGAAATGCCGCTCTTATACGTGCTGGCTCAAATGGAGAAAAATGGCGTGCTGGTCGACGCCAATCTCTTGGGGCAAATGTCCACGGAGCTTGCTCAATTGCTGTCCATTTCCGAAGATAAGATTTTTCGCCTGGCCGGTGAAAAATTCAACATCAATTCGCCCAAGCAATTGCAGAGCATTTTATTTGAAAAACTTAAACTGCCCCCGGGCAAAAAAACCAAAGACGGTTTCTCCACGGATGTGGATGTTCTTTCCAATCTGGCCAAAAGCCATGAGCTGCCGGTGGAAATCCTCGCTTACCGCAGTCTGGCCAAACTGAAATCCACTTATATCGATGCCCTGCCGCTGCTCATTAATCCGCAAACGGGCCGTATTCATACATCCTACAATCAGACGGTGACGGCGACAGGCAGACTTTCAAGCAGCAATCCTAATTTGCAGAATATTCCCATCAGGACGCTGGAAGGCAAAAGAATTCGACAGGCTTTTATTGCCGCACCGGATTGTATTTTGATCTCCGCTGATTATTCGCAAATTGAACTACGCATCCTTGCTCATTTGTCAGAAGATGAAACATTGATAGAAGCATTCCTTTCGGGAGAAGATATCCATAACCGCACGGCATCGGATATCTTCGGAGTATTTCCGCAAATGGTTAACGCCGACATGCGCCGGCAGGCCAAAGTAATCAACTTCGGCATTCTCTATGGCATGAGCGCTTTTGGTTTAGCCAAAGAACTGGGTATCTCCCAGAAAATGGCGCAGACCTATATTGACGGTTATTTTCAGCGTTTTAAAAAAGTCCGATCCTATCTGGACGGAATCCTGGAAGAAGCGCGCAGTAATGGTTTTGTCTGCACACTGCTGAATCGCCGCCGTTATCTGCCGGAATTGAACAGTTCGGTCGCCGCTGTAAGGCAGTTTGCTGAACGGATGGCGATAAATACACCCATTCAGGGAACCGCCGCCGACTTAATTAAAGTCGCCATGGTCAATATCGCCCGTTTACTGCAGGAGCAAAAGCTCGCCGCGCGCCTGATCATGCAGGTGCATGACGAACTGGTACTCGAATCGCCGGCCGGAGAAAAAGAGGAAGTCATGGCGCTGGTCAAAAGAGAAATGGAAGAAGTCATTAAACTTCGAGTACCGCTGCGGGTGGAGATTGCGGCGGGAAGAAACTGGGACGAAGCACACTGAAGAGGGCTGCGGCAAAAAATAAAAGGGGGAAACTATGAAAATTGAAATTTTAGGAACAGGTTGTGCAAAATGCCACAAGCTGGAAGAGGATGTCTGGGATGCGGTTCATGAACTGGGCATCGAGGCGCTGATCACCAATGTTCAGGATATTAAGAAAATTATGGAATATGGCGTGATGATCACCCCGGCTCTCGTTGTGGACGGCGAAGTTAAAATGGCGGGAAAAAGTCCGACGAAGGATGAGATAAAAAAATGGCTGGCGGGAGATAAGGACATTAAAACTGCGCCGTCATCCGGGGGATGCTCCGGGTGCGGCAAATGCTGACCGGATAATTTGCAGATAATGAAGACACTCAGGGAAATGAGCCGCCTTAGAGGCGAGTGTCAAAGCAGCCCGCGAGGCAGCCGGCGCAGGCTTTAATTATCTCTGGAAAATCGTTTTCGTGGAAACCACGGCGGCGGGAAGAAACTGAGACGAAGCACACTGCAGGGGGTGTTGCAATGTAGCGTTTTTTTTGTTGTCCTGTAAAAACGGTACAAGTTTTTGAACAGCCCCGATGATATCAGAAAAATATGCCTTGCCTTGCCAATTTGTCAATTTTTTTATTACAGCTCGGAAAGTACGTTTCATAAGCAGTATTGCATAGCATTTCAGTTCCAGATCAAATATTTTCCGACGGCTTCAAATTTATCAACCCTGTAGGACCCTCGACTACTACCGCTTAATTCTTAATCTGTTCCCGGTTTAATGTTCTCTATCGTAAAAGAACCTTGACAATGTCTGGCTTTTTGGCTAATTTACCAAATAGCCTAAGAAAGGAAGTGGAAAATGGCGGGGAAAGTAAATACAAAACATGAAGCATGGGCAAAAATAATCAAGGCAATGGCGCATCCCACACGGCTTTTCATTATTGAAGAGCTGAACCAGGGTGAGCGCTGTGTGGGAGAGCTGACGGAAATGATCGGCGTGGACACCTCTACCGTATCCAAGCACTTGAGTGTTTTGAAAAATGCAGGGCTGGTGTTCGATGAAAAAAGGGCCAATTCCATTTATTACAAACTGCGCTGTCCCTGTGTTATTGATTTTATGGATTGCGTGGAAGAGGTGCTTTCGGCCAATGCCAGGGAACATAATGATATTTTGAAATGTTGCAAAAAATAAAGAGGGGTAGGTTATGAAAATCGAAATTTTAGGAACAGGTTGTGCCAAATGCCATAAACTGCAGGAAATGGTTCAGGAAATTGTCAAGGCGGAAGGGATTAACGCAAGTATTTCCAAAGTGGAGGATATAAAAAAAATCATGACCTACGGTGTGATGATGACACCGGCGCTGGTGATCGATGACGAAGTGAAGGTAGTAGGGAAAATACCTTCGGAAAGCGAGATCAAAGGCTGGCTTGGCGTCAAATAGAATTCAATAATGGAAGATCAATAGGGATGTAAAACAAATTGTCCGACAGATGATAGTTTTCCATAAAACCGTATTCGATAATAACTTCCAAACCATGAAGAGCTTCTACGATCAGACGGAAAGAATGGTAGATAAGTTTTTAAGAATAAAAAGATTTTTCTCTGGAGGTACAAGAATGGGTATGAGCAGGAATAAACAGGATTATTCCATTGGTTTTGTCGGCGGTGGTCGAATAACGAGCATTCTACTTGAGGCCTGGGAAAAAGAAGGCGATCTGCCAGGTACAATATTTGTGAATGATTCAAATACGGACGTATTAAAGGCGCTTAAAGCCAAGCATCCGGCAATAGAAAGCAGCACGGAAACAAGCAAAATAACAGGGTGTGATGTCGTATTTCTGGCCCTGCATCCACCGGCCATCGCCGTCGTCCTCTCTGAAATCAAGGGTAAACTAAAGCCCTCCGCCGTTTTAATTTCTTTGGCGCCGAAATGGTCTATTGAAAAATTAATGACAGGATTAAGCGGTTTTAACAGAATTGTTCGGATCATTCCGAATGCGTCGTCCATCGTAAATGAAGGCTATAATCCGGTAACGTTTTCTTCAGCCATAAAAGATAACGAGAAAAAGGACATACTGCGTCTTTTTAAGGCCTTTGGAGGTTGCCCAGAGGTGGAAGAGGACAAGCTGGAGGCTTACGCTATCCTCTGTGCGATGGGGCCGACCTATCTCTGGTTCCAGATGCAAAAGCTGAGAGAGCTGGGCGTATCTTTCGGATTGACCGCCAAAGAAGCAGACAAAGCGCTGTATGAAATGGTTAAAGGAGCGGCCAAAACGCTTTTTAAAAGCGGTCTTGCCTATGACGACGTTGTCAATCTGATCCCGGTTAAACCGCTGGCGGATGACGAACCGGTAATTCTTCAGGCCTATGAAGCAAAACTCAAGGGCCTTTATGAAAAGCTGAAGGAATAACCGCATGATGAGGCGGTATTCATTCGCGGCAACATTATGAAGTTTTAATTTAACCCCTTGGATGTCATTAATTAAGGAGGCGTCTGCATGTTTTACATTCTTTATTTAATTACAGGACTTTTAGCAGGTATCATGGGAGGCTTGCTGGGTACGGGCGGTTGTGCGCTTATCATGCCGGTCATCCGTTTCGGGTTTAATTTTGACCCGGCGATTGCCGTGGGGACAACACTTACTGCTGTGGTTTTTACTGCGGGCTCAGGTGCAATTCAGCATCTGCTCATGAAAAACGTGGACAAAAAAACGGCTCTTCAGGTGGGAATCAGCGGTGTAGTCGGTGTCATCATCGGCTCCATCATCTTCGGATACATTAAACAATATGGCGATGTCATTGATCTCATCATCGGTATTGCTTTCATCATTGTTTCCGTGCGCATGCTTTACGAAGGTTTGTTGGGTAAAACCCCGCCTCCGCCTTCCGGAACTGCCATGCCCGGCAATGTCGGATCGAAATCGGTTCTGGGTTTATCCATAGGAACCTTAACCGGAATAATCGGTTTGGGCGGTGGCTATGCGCTGGTACCTTCATTTCTGTATTTCCTGCGCGCGCCGATGAAACTGGCAATAGGAACGTCGATGGCTGCTTTTGTCTGGATGGCGCTTCTGGGTGCAGCCTTCAAGATTTATCAAGGTGTAGTTGATATACCTGTGGCGATTACATTGGGCATCGGAGCTGCGGTTGGCGCAATTTTCGGCGCAAAGCTGGTCGCCAAAATCAAGCCAAATGTGCTGAAAGCCCTTTTTGGATTTTTGTTTCTCTATGTCTCCCTGAAATATATCCTGCTTTATTTTGGAATACATATTTAAAAATTATTTTAGGAGTAGACTGTTTGTTCAGGAAAAATAATGATTTATTGCTTCAATATTAAGGAGATTATTGCACATGAAACTGCGTACAAAGGTGTTGAGCATAGCCATTTTGTTTTTGACGGCTTATGCTGTTCGTACGTTTGTGGTAGATTATCGCTACAAGGCGAAAAATTTTTCCGGCGTGGCCGAGGCAAAACAATTAACAGACGGGAAATCGGGAAAAGCGGTTGTTCCTTTAGTCACCTTTGTAGAAATCGGCGCGGCTAGATGTATTCCCTGCAAGGCCATGCAGCCGATCATGAAAGAAGTGGAAGAAGAATATAAGGGCCAAGTCAATGTTGTCTTTCATGATGTATGGACGACAAAGGGCAGAGCCGATGCCGAGAAATACAATATCAGGATAATTCCTACGCAGGTTTTTCTGGATAAAAACGGCAGGGAATATTTACGGCATGAAGGGTATTTCCCCAAAGCGGATGTGGTCAGGGTTATCAAAATGCAAGGAGTCAGGTAAATGATCGTTGAGTTGTTTACCACGCTTTCGGGAGCGTTGACTCAATCTCCTGAAATAGCCATTGCAGCAGCCTTTACTTGGGGGATGCTGTCGGTGATCCTTTCACCCTGCCATATTGCCTGCATTCCCCTGATCGTCGGTTTTATCGACGGCCAGGGAAACATCACCACTAAGCGAGCCTTCGGCCTTTCGTTACTCTTTGGCTTCGGCATCCTGATTACGATTGGCGTTATTGGGCTTATTACCGGCTTAATGGGTAGAATGGTTGGCGACATCGGCGGCTACGGCAGCTACTTTGTGGCAATTATTTTCTTTGCCATTGGACTTAACCTGATGAGGGTCTTACCGCTCCCTTTTATGGAAGGCGGCGCGAATCCAAATTACAAAAGGAAAGGATTCCTGGCGGCTTTCATTCTGGGGCTTCTATTCGGCATTGCCCTCGGTCCTTGCACCTTCGCTTATATGGCCACCATGCTGGGTATTGTCTTCAGCATTGCTTCCACTCAAATCGTTTTTGCGCTTGCGCTTCTGCTGGCATACGGCATCGGACACTGTATGGTTCTTGTTATTGCCGGCACTTTTACGGAAGTGGTTGAGCATTATCTCCACTGGAGTGAAATATCTCAAGGGGCGGTGATTCTCAAAAAGGTGTGCGGCATACTGGTTATTTTGGGCGGTGTTTATCTGATCGGGCAAAATTTTATATAGAAGGAAAAATAATAATTTAGGAGAGGGTTATGTCTGAACATGTTGCCAGTAAGTTATCATTTTTGGATCGCTTTCTGACACTGTGGATTTTTGCAGCTATGATTCTGGGCGTAGGACTTGGTTATTTTCTTCCCGGTGTTGAGGCCTTCATTAATTCGTTTCAGGTGGGCACAACCAATATTCCCATTGCCGTGGGACTTATTTTGATGATGTACCCGCCGTTTGCCAAAGTGAAATACGAGGACTTGCCTCAGGTTTTTCGCAACGGAAAAATTCTTGGGCTATCGCTTGTGCAAAACTGGTTGATCGGGCCGGTCTTAATGTTCATCCTCGCGATAGTGTTTTTACCGGATAAGCCCGAATACATGGTGGGGCTGATTATGATCGGCCTGGCACGCTGCATTGCGATGGTGATTGTCTGGAACGAACTGGCAAAAGGTAATACGGAATATGCCGCCGGGCTCGTTGCCTTCAACAGCATTTTTCAGGTTCTTTTCTACAGCGTTTTTGCCTGGTTTTTTATTACCGTTTTGCCGCCCTATTTTGGTTTTTCGGGCAGCATTGTGGATGTCAGCATCCGCCAGATTGCCGAAAGCGTATTCATCTATCTGGGGATTCCCTGTATTGCCGGAGCGTTGACCCGGCTCATCGGCGTGAAGCTCATGGGTAAAAAGGAGTATCATTCTCGTTTTGTCCCGCTGATCAGTCCACTCACGCTGATTGCGCTGCTTTTTACTATTGTAGTCATGTTCAGCCTGAAGGGCAATCTGATCATTACGCTGCCGCTCGATGTCGTCCGGATTGCCGTCCCGCTCTTGATTTATTTTGTCGTCATGTTTTTGGTCTCTTTTTATCTGGGCAAAAAAATGGGGGCTGATTATTCGAAAACTTCAACTCTTGCTTTTACGGCGGCCAGCAACAATTTTGAACTGGCCATTGCTGTGGCTATCGCCGTTTTTGGGATAAATTCCGGTGCCGCCTTTGCCGCCGTTATCGGCCCTCTCGTGGAGGTGCCGGTAATGATTGGCCTGGTTAATGTGGCGCTTAAGTTTCAGAAAAAGTATTTTCGAAAATAACCTACTGATACAGGATTCGTCTAAGGTGACAGACATTATCAAAAAATATCGCAACATTATCACCATTGTGCTGGCGTTTACGGGTATCGGGATTATGGCGTATTACGACTATTGTGATACGGCCTGCAATTATCTCCAAGGTGATATATGCGGTATTAATCTTAAATGGATCGGTATTGCTTATATGGCGATGATTATTGTCCTGGCCGCTTCTAAGCAAATGGCGATGATGCGGGCTTTGTTGGCCGCAGGCTTGGGCGTGGAAGCTCACCTGTATGCCTTTCAGGTGCAAAATGATGTCTATTGCCCTTTTTGCCTAGCCTTTTCGGTGATGTTGATTTTGTCGTTTCTTATTAATTATGAAGTTCCGTCCGCATGGCGCGAAAACCGTAGCCGGATGTGGCTCTATTTTTGGGGGGAGGTAAGTTTCCCGATGTTTAAATTGAGTAAATTACCATTGTTATTATTTGGTTTGATTGGTTATTTGACAATTTTATTCACCTTTTCCGGTTCCGTAACGCCTGCTTATGGACAGGATTCCACCATACGCGGTATTCCGTCGCTGGGCAAAGGCCCTTATGAAATTACTATGTTTACCGACTATTTCTGTCCCCCCTGCCACAGAATAGATACAAAAGCCGAACCATTATTGAAAGAACTGTTAGCGACAGGCCGGGTGAAATTGACATTTGTTGACGTGCCCTTTTCTCGTCCCACGCCGCTTTATGCCAAGTACTATCTCTATGCGGTAAATGTCGATTCCGGTATAAACAATGTTTTTCGTGTCCGCAAAATCCTTTTTGATGCGGCGCAAGGCAGAGATATCGAGAAGGAAAAAGATCTGATTGTCTATTTGAAAGAACGAAAAGTTTTATGGAAAGCCTTGGATGAAAAATCAATTTTCCCGCTGCTCAACGGTATAATCAGAAAAAATGGCATTAATTCCACACCTACCTGCACAATCAAGTATTCCTCAACAGATGTAAAAAAGTACATCGGTGATGATAAGATATGGGAGGGATTAACAATATTCCAGAAGCACCTGTCAAAGACGAATAAATAATGTATGGCAGGATTATAGAAAAATGAATATTTTTGTCCGTACCCGATTAGTTTATATTTTGCTCGGCGCCCTCTGTGGCCTGGCCGCTCTTGCGGCCACAAACCATCCGGCTCATAGTGACACAAATGCGCCTGTTTTCACTTCCGACTCCGGTCCCTATGAACTCATCATCTTTTCAGATTATTTTTGCACGCCCTGTCAGAAGGTGGAAAAAGAATGGGAAAAAACTATTGCCGGGCTGATCGAAAGAGGGAATGTCAAAGTTACTTTTGTGGATTTGCCCATCTATAAGCTGACGCCGCTTTATGGTAAATATTTTCTGTATGCCTTTAACGCGGCATCGGACTACAAGGAAGCACTGCGGGCCAGGCAACTGCTGTTTGAAAAAGCCTCGCGTTTCGGCGCCATTACGGAACAGCATCTGGCAAATGCCATGCGGGAGGCAAACATTCCAATTAAGGAATACGATACCAATAAATCATTGGAAAGATACAAGGAAATGATCACAAAGTATAGGGCCCATTCAACGCCAACCTTTGTGTTTATCTATTCACCAGCGGACATTCGCAAATATTCGGGAAGCGAGCTGATCAGAAAAGGTATGGCGGAATTTCTGAATACTTTGGAACAGTAGTGAAAAATATTAAAAGGAGAAAAAAATATGTTTGAAGTAACAGAAAAAGCAAGTGAGATGATCAAGGAATTTCTGAAAAATCAAAAAAATCAGCATGCTATTCGGATTATGCTGCAGGCGGGGTGAGGCGGTTCCTCCCTGGGCATGGCTCTGGATGAGCCTCTTGAAGAAGATATGACCTTCACTGATAGGGATATCAAGTTTGTAATCGACAAGAAATTGTTTGAGGAAGTCAAGCCCATACGTGTTGATTTTATCGAAGCCGCGACCGGTTCCGGCTTTAAACTGACATCGAACCTGGCAGCAGGTGCGGGCTGCTGTGGCACCTGCAGTTGCTGAAGAAGCACAATACTGCAAACGCATTGGGAAGATGAAAGGAATTTAGACGACTATGTCGGAAAACGAGGTAACGCAAATCCGCATCAAAGGAAACCTGGTCGGCATCATCGGACTGCAAAATATTATGGCGGCAATGGCGACAGATTACCAACAAAAGTCCGATGAGTTGATCGGGCCGGAAATGGTCAGGCGACTTGCGGTGAAAAATTACATTCCTGATAGTGCCAGAGCTGACTATGCCAAGGCTTTAGTTCGTGAGTTCAGAAAATTCATGGGACAGCCGGTAGAGGAGGAAGCAATTACCGAGCTTAGCGTAATTATCCTGGGAGAGGGATGTGCGCAGTGCAACCGTCTCGAAACAGATGTCCGGGAGGTAATGGCGCAAATGAATGCACCGGGAGAGATGATCCATATCACCGATGTGCGTGAAATAGGCAAGTTTGGCGTTATGGGCACGCCGGCGCTGGTGATCAACGAAAAAGTTGTCTCTGTTGGTATAATACCGGATAAGAAAAAAATCCGGCGGTGGCTGGAGGAGGCCATAAGGCAGATGCAGACTGGTAAAGCCTGATTTTACATTTCTTGCCCGCAAAGATTTTGGAGGAAATATCTTATGAAAGAATGGCATAAATTGTTATTAATCGCTGCAATATTTCTGGGTGCTTATTACATTCCGTGGGATTCCGTCATTATCCGTCGATCCGGCCTGGAAGCCTTTTTGATGCTGCAGGATTATGCCCGACAGCACGTGCTGACCTGCCTGGTGCCGGCGTTTTTCATTGCTGGGGCGATCAGCACCTTTGTTTCGCAGGCTGCCGTACTGAAATATTTCGGTGCACAGGCCAATAAGATCTTGTCCTATTCGGTGGCTTCCGTTTCCGGTTCCGTGCTGGCAGTGTGTTCATGCACTGTGCTGCCGCTGTTTGCGGGCATCTATACCCGCGGTGCGGGAATCGGCCCGGCGACCGCTTTTCTTTATTCCGGTCCAGCGATCAATGTGCTGGCTATTATTCTCACCGCCAAAGTATTGGGCTGGCAATTGGGCCTAGCCCGCGCCATCGGCGCTGTCATTTTTGCGGTTGTCACCGGCCTTTTGATGGCGTTTATTTTTCGCAAAGACGACGCCGGGCGAAAGACGGGAGACCTGGTTTTGCCGGAGGATTACCATTCGAGACCACTCTGGCAGGATGCCCTTTACATGTTGACTATGGTGCTGATTCTGGTTTCTGCTTCGTTTGCCCGGCCGACCGCGGATGACGGCGCTGTCTGGAAATTTATCTTCAGCGTCAAATGGTGCTTGGCAGTGCTGTTTCTGATTATTTTAGCCGTCATGCTCAAGAAATGGTTCGTCAAAGAAGAACTGAAGGGCTGGGTGGAAGCCACCTGGGGATTCTCCAAGCAGATTATGCCGTTGCTTCTGGGGGGCGTGCTTGTAGCGGGATTTCTGCTGGGGCGTCCCGGATATCCGGCGCTGATTCCGGAAACGGCCGTTCAAATCCTAGTGGGGGGAAATTCCCTGGGAGCGAATTTCTTTGCCTCCATCGTCGGAGCTTTCATGTACTTTGCCACGCTCACCGAAGTGCCGATTCTTCAGGGGTTGATCGGCTCCGGTATGGGACGGGGTCCGGCGCTAGCGCTGCTTCTGGCCGGTCCCGCACTTTCGCTCCCCAGTATGATTGCCATCGCCGGCATTATGGGTATTAAAAAAACTGCTGTTTACTGTTTCGTTGTGGTTATTCTTTCCACCACTGCCGGCATGGTGTACGGATTGATAATGGCATGATGTAAAGTAGATATGCATAATTGTGTTACTCTATGAACATTTAATTCCATTTCTTAATCAAGCGCTATCTTTGTTGGCGTCGTCGTTGGCTTCCTCAACGTATGTATAATACGCTTCGTGGCCTCCTCCTTGTCGCCGCGATATCATCATTGATTTAGAAATGGAATAATAAGGAGTTTTGCTGAAGTACCCTGATTTTGAAAAAGACAGAAAGCGACAAGTTGATTATGTATGCCAACACTGAAAGATAAGGAACCAGGCAACCAATTAATCAAAAGATAATGATGATGAGGATGCCATGTGTAATATGAGTTCAAATCCTTGTTAATACAATAACACATTCACAAGATAACCGGCCGCGAGAGCAATTGCAAAAACATTTAACGCGAAAGCAATGATCAGCTTCTTTTTGAACATGGAACCAAGGATGATCAACTCTGGTATGCTCGCTCCCGCGCCGCCGATTACCAACGCAAGGACTGTCCCGACTCCCATGCCCTTACCCACAAGGGCGGCAGCTATCGGAATAACGGTTTCCGCTCGAATATACATGGGCACGCCAATCGCCGCTGCGATGGGAATAGACCATGGGTTTCCGGGACCCGCCAAGCTGACGACGAGGTCCTGCGGAAAAAAACCATAGATGAAGGCACCGATGCCTGCGCCCAGAAGAAGATACCAGAACACCCCCTTAAAGGTATCAAAGGCGGACAGTGATGCGCTTTTTAGCTTTTCCTTAAACGGCGCGAGCGTTGCAGCTGCCGGTTCAAGGTTGACGGAACAGCATGCCGACTCAATAGTAGGCAAGGTGATTAAGGTCAGGGGCTGTGCGGCGTCTGAAGAGCAGCAACAGGCTGCAGCCGGCTGGGTGTTCAAAGATGTGGCAGATGAATTTATCTCTTTTGTACAACAGGACGTCTCAAAATTCATCAGGGGTTTGACCTGTTTTTCCATTCCCAATTCCGAAAGCAGTGCCGCCATCGCCATGGAACCGAAAAAGGTCATCACGATATAAACCACCGTGACTTTAAAGCCGAGCAAAGTAAACAAAAGCGCGATAATTATAGGATTGAGAACCGGGGAAGAAAAAAGAAACGCCATCGTGGGGCCAAATGGAACGCCGCCCTTGAGCAGGCCTGCCGTTATGGGAACTGTGGAACACGAGCAGAAAGGGGTTAGAGCACCCAGGCCCGCACCCAGAAAATATTGCACCCAGGTAAATTTGTTGGACAGATAATCCCTTACGCGGGAGGGCGGGAGATATTCCATCAGCAATCCAATGATAAAAGAAACGACAATAAATATAAGGATGAGTTCTCCCGCAATCACCAGAAAAAATTTGCCTGCGGTGATAAAATTATTCAGACCAAACATTTGCATTACCTCCATTGTTCTTAATTTAAGAATAGTTGAAAATGTCAACCTTTTGTTATTGCCGTGCTAATTACTTTTACCGATTTTGCTGCTCGTCGCCTCTTGCAATTTGATTAAGCGCTGTTTCAACAAAGGCGCGCAGGCCGATCAGGAGTATTTGACGCATGTCAGTGGTCATGGCCGATAGAATCGCTGCCATTCTTTTTGCAGGCTCTTCCGTTAATCTTGATATGAGCGATTTTCCTTCTTCCGACAATTGAACACAGCATACTCGTCCATCATTTTGATCGTTCATTCGATGCACCAGTTTTTTTTCTTCAAGTCGGCTGACAATGCGGGTGGCGCCGCTTTTAGTCACTGCGATGCTTTTTGCAACATCCTGCATTGTGCACTTGTCCAGGCGCAGCACGGTGCGCAAGGCGCGATACTCACCATGGGAAATATTTTCACAACAAACTCCGTCCATATTATGTGAACCGAAATCATAAGTCATATCTTCAATTAGTTCAGCTAATTGCCTGATCTGTTCGTCCATAAACCCATCCTCCGTCGCCCGCAATATTTCAATACTTTTGAAAATCAACTGCTAACTTCTTTCACAATATAGTTGATTATGTCAACTAAAAATTTTGATTTGATAATCAGCCTCATCATTTTAATTGTGTTCCATTTACTGTCGTGATCATATTCAGCCTGAAGGTAAATCCGGTTATCCATTTACTGCCGGAAGTCGAGAATTGCTATTTCGTTGCTTGTCTGTTTTGTGGTAATGTTGCCGGGCTCATTTTGCACTTCCCGGCGCATATAGCCGGTGAATAGACTTTGACGAAAGAGTTACTGCCTAATGCCGCCAGACAGCACCGGAATAAAAGAAACGGTTTTTGCCGACAGCAACCAGTATTTTGCAGCTTTAATGCAGGATATGGATCAGGCTGTCTCATATATTGATTTGGAAACCTATATTTATGATCTGGATCTGTTGGGCAAAGAAGTTGCGGAACATCTCGCGGCGGCGAGTCGTCGGGGCGTTTCCGTTCGCCTTCTTGTGGACGGCGTCGGTTCTTTGACGTCCGGCAGCGTACTGGCCCGGCAACTGAGTGCCGACGGTGTGCAAGTCCGTATTTTTAATCCTCTCCCCTGGAATGTCCATCATTGGGCATGGGCTGTGCCTCGTCTGCCCTGGATCGTCCGGCTGCAACATCTGCTGGACGTCATGTACAGACGCAATCACCGTAAAACATGCATAATCGACCGGCGGATAATCTGGATCGGCAGCTTTAACATTTCCCGGAGCCACCTTCCTGAAGAGCAGGGCGGTCAGAATTGGCGCGATACCGCCATACGGCTGGAGGGAGTGGATGCGGAAAATCTGCAGAATGCCTTTAACAGCACCTGGGAGAACGACCGGTCTTTGATTCCCCGGCGGACGTTTTCTCCCGAAGCTATCCGCTTGAACCACAGGCATCGGCGCAAGCTGCGGATTGATTTGCTGCGGCGCATGGCCCGGACTTCTTCGCGTGTCTGGATCACCAATGCTTATTTTGTCCCCAGTAATTTATTGCTGCGCTATCTAAAGAAAGCGGCGCGGCGCGGCGTTGATGTGCGCATACTTCTTCCCGGAACATCCGATGTGTTTTTCATGCCGTTGGTGTCGGCCATGTTTTACAGAAATCTGCTGACGGCCGGTGTGCGGATCTACGAATATGCGGACGGCATGCTGCATGCAAAACTTATGATCCTGGACGACTGGATGACTGTAGGCTCCACCAACATCGACTATATCAGTTTGTACCATAACCTGGAAGTGGAGGCAGTAGTTGCTTTGCCGCAGACCAAGAAAGTTCTGGAAGATCAGTTTCTTCATGATCTGACCAGAGCCAAAGAGATAGCAATTGATCATTTGCCGCAGTATCCCCGGTGGAAAAAAATTCTGGGGCAGGTTCTCCTGAGCCTGAAACGCTGGCTGTAATTCCCTTATTAGTCTAGATTATCATTGACATTGTGCTGAAAAATATGCTCTTGTTGCCGGACTAGTCAGGGAGAACCAAACTTGAAAAAAAGCAAAACAAGCTTCTTTTGCCAGCATTGCGGCTACATGTCGCCCAAGTGGCTGGGCAAGTGCCCGTCCTGCGACGGCTGGAACTGCTTTGCCGAAGAACTGCTTGCGGATCAGGATGCGGAAAGCCGCGCCGACATGAAGTTTGGCGGCAAACCCCTGCAGATTGAAGATATTCCAGCTGAAGAAGGCAACAGGACAGTTACCGGCATAACGGAAATAGACCGCGTTCTGGGAGGCGGCATTGTCGCCGGATCGGCGATTCTGGTCGGCGGCGAGCCCGGAATCGGCAAGTCGACGCTGCTTCTGCAGATGATGCACCGGCTGGCGGAAAAAGGGTTAAAAGTTCTCTACGTCTCCGGTGAAGAATCGGCGCAGCAGATTAAACTGCGCAGCAACCGCATTGGCGCATCGTGCAAAGATTTATTGGTGCTGGTGGAGATTTCCCTGGAAAGGATTCAGGAGCAGATAAAAGCTGTTCAGCCCGGCATAGTTGTTATTGATTCCATTCAAACAGTCTATTCGGCGGACCTGATGTCCGCGCCGGGCAGCGTCGGCCAGGTGCGGGAAGCATCCTCAAAGATGATTTTGTTTTCCAAAAAGCATGGCATTCCTGTCTTTCTCATAGG
>Ga0208041_1000654_pt1 | contig 30304 bp, 25 predicted proteins | sample AD_SCU002_MetaG_FD_184453 | JGI IMG/M metagenome (GOLD analysis project Ga0208041, IMG submission 184453) | Active sludge microbial communities of municipal wastewater-treating anaerobic digesters from China - AD_SCU002_MetaG (SPAdes) (version 2) | ecosystem: Engineered > Bioreactor > Anaerobic...
AGGGGTGTTTTCGATCCAGTATCTGTTCCAGTCGGGAGCGAAACAGGTCGCCATGTGTCTCTGCAAAACTCGTGTCTTTCGGTCTCATATATTTTGCCGGTTTTTGGCTCCTTTTCCCAAATTTTCGGCAATTATAACATATTAATATTCGTTAGTAAAGTAATAATATCAACGTGTTGTGACTTTTTCAGGGACGACTAAACAGCAACAGCGTTGACGTCATCACATCGTCTCCAGCGCCTGTTTCGCCTCCTCTTTCGACTGAAATATATGCGGCGCCAAATTCCGGCTTTGCAATTCATCTCCCAGCTTCATACGTAAAAATGCGCTGGTTGTATACCTCGTCACTTCCGAATAGAATTCGGAGACGACATATTTGACCATGTTGATGTAATCGTCCTCCAGCTCCGGGACAATGGAGAAGTTATCATAGTTGACAATTGTCTTCACTCTCTTACCCAAAGGCTTGCAGATGGCTTCCACCGACGCTCTGATTTCCTCAACGTCTTTTTTCGTCCGGACGGCAAGGCCTTCAAAATTGACGTATAAAATGTTTGTCGCCGCATCGTAGGTCACACGATCCTTAAGCGGAATGCTCAGAAGGTCTTCTTTCAAACCCATGGGCGGCAGCTTGAAGATCCGCTCGTCCATCAGACCGGGATTTTTAATGATCGGTTTAAAATCCATGTAAGGAAGGATATCCCTCCCGATATCCACTCCGGGCGCTGTCTCGATGAGTTCGACACCCTCCGGAGTAAGGGTAAAAACACAGCGTTCGGTAACGTAAAAGACCTGCTGATTGTTTTTTTGTGCCGTCTTGCCGCTGAAGGTAACCTGCTCCACATCTTTCACGAATTTTCGAAATCCGCCTTCTTTAACGATCTTGAGCTGCCCGCCGTCAACTTCCACCTGCAGACTGCCGGCTGTAAATGTTCCGGCAAAAATGATTTTCTTGGAATTCTGGGTGATATCGATGAATCCGCCGCAGCCCGCAAGTTTGGGGCCGAATTTGCTGACATTGACGTTGCCGTACTGGTCCATCTGCGCCAGTCCGAGGCAGGCCAGATCAAGACCGCCGCCGTCATAGAAATCGAACTGGTAATGCATGTCGATCAGACAATCCATGTTCGTTGAAGCTCCGAAATTCAACCCGCTGGCGGGAATCCCGCCGATGCAACCCGCTTCCGCCGTCAGGGTCAGGTAATCGAAGATTCCTTCTTCATTGGCCACATTGGCGACGCCTTCCGGCATGCCGATCCCCAGATTGACTATCATGTTCGGCCTGAGCTCGAAGGATGCTCTGCGGGCTATTATCTTGCGTTCGTCCATCCCCAGGGGTTCAACCGTCGCCGTGGGTATTTTAAATTCACAGCTGAAAGCCGGATTGTATTCCGTGGTGTATGTTTGCCGGTGATTCTCCGGCTTCGCCACGACGACGCAGTCCACAAGGATGCCGGGGATCTTAACCTGTCTGGCGTTCAACGCTCCCCTTTCAGCGATTCTTTCGACCTGCACAATGACAAACCCGCCGGAGTTTTTTACCGCCATAGCCACCGGCAAAACTTCCAGCGTCAAAGGTTCCTTCTCCATCGTTATATTGCCGTCCATATCGGCCGTGGTGCCGCGCAATATAGCTATTTGAATGGGATATGTTTTATAGGCAAGATATTCGCATCCGTCGAATTCGATAATCTCGACCAGATCCTCGGTGGTTAAAGGATTAATTTTCCCGCCGCCGCAGCGGGGATCGGTGAATGTTCCCAGCCCCACCCGCGAAATCGTGCGGGGATTATGAGCGGCGATATCCCGGAAAAGGTGGGTCAAAACACCCTGGGGTAAATTGTAGGCCTCAATTTTATTGTCGAGAGCCAAAGCCTGCAACCTCGGGGTTAAGCCCCAATGACCCGCGACGACCCTTTTGAGCAGCCCTTCATGGGCCAGGCGGTTGGCTCCCAGATCATTACCGTCTCCGAGACCGGAGGCGTATACGATGGTCAGATTTTTAGGCTCTCCCGTGGATAAAAACCGTTTTTCCAGAGCAATAAGAAGCTCTTCGGGAATTAAAGAACCGACAAAACCATCCAGAGCCACCGTGTCTCCGTCCCGGATGACGCGTACGGCATCGTCCGCCGATACTATCTTCCCGCGCTTCATTTTTGCTTTGATATACGAGATGGTCGGGTTGATTTCAGAATTGCTGTTCATGGCCAATCCTCCTTTTTACTCGGCAAAATCGGTATACACCGCTATTATTTTTTACGCAGTCCCGCCGCCAACTGCTTCGCCCTGTTGAATTGCGGCGTATTGGTTATTGCTTTCCGCTCAGGACTTTTAGCCGCCAGATCCTTCATCTGCCTGACTCTCTCTTCACTGGGCGGATGAGTACTCAAGGCGTCGGAAAGGCTTTTTGCAATGCCGCTGTCGCTTTTCCCGGACTTTTTCTCAACTTCCAGAAGTTTTTCATAAAATTTCCCCACCTGGTCTTTATCGTATCCTGCACCAACGGCATATTTAAAACCAAGCCGGTCCGCTTCCATTTCATCCTCCCGGGAATTGACCAGAAAGGTATATTTCTGGGCCAGCAGTCCTCCACCGGCGCCGAGGGCGGCTCCCGCCAGAGCGGCCTTCGCCTGACATGCAGTGTCTCCTTTAGCACAGACTACCACGCCCAAACCATATCCAAGGGCCGCTCCTAAAACCGCACCGCCCGTTGCGTACATCCATGTTTTGTTCTGGGCTTTTTCCATCGCATACATGCGTTCGGCTGTATGGCGGGCTTCAACATGCCCGATTTCGTGGGCTACGACACCGGCAAGCTCCGCTTCGTTGGAGGCCAACGCAATGAGCGGCGCTGTTACAAACACGGTGCCTGCGGGCATGGCAAAAGCATTCACATCTTTAACATCCACTACCGTGAAGTTGTAGGAATAAGGATTTCCCTCGAGATTGTTGGCCCGCACAATTTTCATTCCCAAGTCGGAAATATATTTCTGCAGCTCCGGATTTTTGGCGGCAGGATAATCCTTCTGTATCTTGGGGAGGGCTTCCTTGGTCAGACGGCGTTCATCCTGCACCGTCAAATTTGTTGTCTGACCTGCATTGGAACCTTCCCGATAACGGGAACTGCTCACAGGCGCACACGAAACCACCACAAATATCGACAACAAACAAAACAGAACAATCTTTTTCATGGGCTTCACCTCGCAGATAAAATTGTCTAATTTTATCTGCAAGTAAACCACGGTCGGGCTGTTTCTGTCAAGATCATGATGTGCAGGGTATTTTGTTTTTGTTGCCGGCTGAATTGTGATAATATGAACGCATCTTCTTTAAATATTTTCATTCCATAAATGATAAACTCGTAAAAAGTCGCAGGCAAGGCGCGCGAATGCCGAGGAATGAAGCGTACTTAGGGTACGCTGCAATGACTCGGGATGAAGCGCAACGCAGCATCCGGCCTTTTTGCGAGGCCGTCATAAATAATAAAAGGGTATTGGAAATGGCTACAGAACATTTTGATGTCTTGATCATCGGGTCCGGCCCGGCGGGCTTATTCGCCGCCATCTGTTTTGAAAGCCTTGGAGTGGGAAATATTGTCATTGCGGATCGCCACCCCTATCCTGCGGGCGGCCTGCTCAATGACGGAAAACTGAACTTTGATCCTCATATAGGCATAGAGCTCCAGGAGCTCAAGCTGACAGAGGAAGAGGCCGTTCATATCATCGATCAGGTCCGGGAAATATTCACCGCGTTTTCCGAATGTCGTCAGGTGACCGGCAGCGCCCCGAATGAGAAAACAGAAATAATCAGAAGGATCGCCCAGGAACATAACGTCCGCTTTCTCGCCCCGGAGCAGTGGCATTGGGGAACGGACAACGGTAAGAAAGCGGTGGAATACCTGAGGGGCCGCCTAACCAAGACGGAATTTTTGCTGGGAACTGACGTAAGCGCAATTACGACGGGAGAGCACAGGGGATTTCAGGTCTCCTGCCGGCGCAGCGGCCAACCCGTCTCCCTGAGCGCGAATTATATCCTGGCCGCTCCCGGAAGAAGCGGCGCTTATGAATTTCGCGACATGGCCACAGAGCTGGGCGTCAACCATAACTTCGGCCCCATCGACGTCGGCATCCGCGTGGAAATGAACCGCCGGTATTTCGATGCCGTAAATGAGGTCGTCTATGATCCCAAATTCATTTTCCAGACGATACGCCACGGCGACCGGGTAAGAACCTTCTGCACCAACCCCGGCGGGCGGGTGCGGGAAGAAAATTACTGCAACTTCAAGCTGGTGAACGGCGACGCCCTGGCAACACGGAAAACGGATAACACCAATTTCGCCCTTCTGAACACACTTTCCCTGACAGAACCGTTTGTGGATACAACAGAGTTCGGAAGAATGATCGCCCGGCAGTTCTATCTTCTGGGCGGCGGCAGACCCCTTGTACAGCGGGTGGGTGATTTCCGGGAGGGAAGGCGCAGCTCCCTGTCTACTTTCGACAGCGTAACCCGTCATTACGAAGTCTGCCAGGCCAGCTACCGGGCGGTTCCCGGAGACATATCGCTGGGCATGCCGGCAAGGATATTAGACAATTTATGGGAATCCCTGAAAACCCTGGATAAGATCATCCCGGGAATCCTGCACCCCTCCACTCTTCTGTATGCGCCGGAAATAAAGTTCTTCGACACGCACTTCCCGACCGACCGTAATCTGGAGACAAACATCGAGGGGATTTTCGTGGCGGGAGACGGCACCGGAAAAAGCCGGGGAATAGTCGGAGCGGCGATCTCCGGCATTCTTGCCGCCAGGGGTATCGCCCGCAAATACTACAACATAGATGTTTGATGACATCTTTTTTAATGGAGAAAGGAAAGGAGACGGGGAAATGGAATTTTGGGAAAAGATCAAAAAAGACCTCAGAACGGGATTTCAAAGCGGGATGGCTGTAATTCGCGAAGGAGCGGTTGCGGCAAGGGAGAAAGCGGAAGAATTGACGGAAGAAGGAAAGCGCCAGTATAAGCTGTTTGAGCTCAAAACGAAGGTGCAAAAGGAAATCACCGAACTGGGCGGCAAGGTCTATGGACTGATCTGCGCGGAGCAAGACCCGGTTGCCGACAAGAGGGTTAAAGCAAGCGTCTCCAAAATAAAGAAACTCGAAAACCAACTGGCCAAACTTGAAATCAAACCTCAAGCTAAGCCCGACGTAACAACCAAAGCCCGACGTAAAGCAGGGGCTGAAGCAAAATCGGCGGCTCAACCAAAAGTAAAATCAGTTCAAGCGGCAGCGAAAAAAACCGCCGGGAAAAAGCAGCCGGCGGCAAAGAGAAAGCCTGCGGGAAAAACGAAAAGATAAACAATCAACACATTATCGAAAGGAGCTCTCATGAAAACAATAATCGCGGTAATTCTTCTTGTCGCGGCTTTGGCGGCGGCTTCTTTCTTCGGACTGCCAATGCTGATCGATCATCAGACTGCTCCCCTTAAAAAGGAAATGGATGATCTGAATGCGAGGCTGCAGAAAGCGGAGAGTTTCATCCAGGCGGAAGAAGAGGCACGAAAAAAAATACAGCTTTCTCCGGATGCTGATGTGCAGAAAATCATCCAGATGATAAATGCCCTCAGTGCAAAACTGACGGCAATCGAAGCCGGCACAGGCAAGAAATTTGTTGCCGCCGCCGACGAAATTAAGAGCCAGAAGACAGCCACGGAGGCGGCGTTGAAAAAACAGTCGGAGGCGCTCGAAAAGGCGGCGCTCGAAACGCGGCAGGAATTACACAGCAGCCTGTATAAGGCATTACTGGAAGGCGTCCGCGGAAATCTCCTTAAAGCTAAAGTGGACGTGGTGGCGAAAAATATAGGCAACGCCAGAACAGAGCTGGACGAGGTGGCTGTTCTGCTGGAAAGGGCCAAAAACATGGCTTCCGCTGAGAGCCGGAAAAAGATCGAAGAACTGCAGGGGGCTCTAAAAAAGGCGAAAGCGGAGCTGGATACGGACCTGTCCATGGCCTTGAATCGCATCGAGCTGATCTGGCATGAAATCAATGTATTGATAAAAGAAAAGGCTTCAGAAAAGGAAATATCCGGAAAGGAGGTGAAATAAACCGGCTCCAATTTAAAAAGCGCAGCCGGAGCACCAGTTGTTATAAAGCCGCTGCAGATTGGCCAGGCGGCAACAATGATGTTTTATTTTAATTTTTTTAAGATTAGAGAAAGGAGGAAATAATGAGACGTAGTCTAACAGTGGCGGCGGTACTCGTCCTTTTTTGCGTCGTATGGGCGCAGTCAGCTCTGTGCACGGTCACGGCGACATCGCTTAAGGCCTCGCCGGCCGTTTATCGGGGTGACTGTCCCGGCGTGATCAAATTCAATGGAACAATAACTTCAGACAGGGCCGGCATAGTGCGCTATATTTTCACGAGAAGCGACGGAGCGACGGATACAAACATCAAAACTCTCCGTTTTCTTCGTCGCGGAACAATGAAGGTGCAAACAACCTGGACCCTCGGCGGTTCCACCTTATGCTATTATACGGGCTGGGAGGCGATCAAGGTTCTGTCGCCCAATGCAGTGGAATCAAACAAAGCCAAGTTTGAATTGAAGTGCAATCCGCCGCTCAACTCGGCGATTTCCGCCCACGGCAATACCGACTGGCATATCGACACAGCCAATGAGTTTCTGTTCGGAACGGACATGGGTGGAACAGTCACCGCGCCCAACCATGCCCCCGCCGGCTGGACGAAGCGCCACATGCATTCCGGGGCAACGAACACATCAAAATACTACTATGACAAAACAAAGATCGCGACAGGAGAGGACAACAACGCCGCGTCGGGTATCGACCGGGCCATGCTGTTCTTTTATGCCGGTCACGGCTGCCCCACGTTCTGGAACACGCTGGGAGACAATGCTTCCCAGCCCAACATGCTGCTCGCCAACATCAAGGACGGCGGCATGCTGCGCTATTACTGGCAGTGTTCGTGCGCCGTATTCGCCCACGGCCCCAATTCTACTTGCGGTGGCTCAACCATGCACTACTCCTGTCCGCAGAATTTTGACGGATCAGTCGATTCTGCAGCCATGAGAAATGTCTTCGAACGCTGGGGGCCGGCATTGACTTCCGACCTCCGGATGGCCTGCGGCATGTCCACTTCCGCCTATTGCCATGAGTCAAACGTGGACAGCGTCTGGAGCAACTATAACAATCTCCACATGGGCGTCGCGGAAAGCTTCATTGAGGGATTCGGCGATTGGGGTGTGGTCCCGTTGTGCATTACGAAAGGCGGAGCAGACATCACCAAGACCCCGCTTTATACCGATGCAACGTTCACCAACCAGCCGAATACATCCGGAAGCACCTATTACCACATTATGTATGCGTCAGGCACGCAGTCGCAGCGTGCCCCCTTGACGCTGCTTCCCCTGACCCTGCCCCGTCTGCGTGTGGTTCCCGTAGTACCTTCCGCCCGCTTTAAACATCAGGCCTCCCTCACCGATGAATCCTTTGCGGGCGGCAAGGCCATCGTGAACATCGAATCCGCCAGCGGAGCCGTGCTTCTGAAAGCACAGCAGCCGGAACCGGATGATATGCGGACAATTCCGGAAAGAGAGTATCTGTCCAAAGCCGATGCCTTTGTGAAGAAAATGGGATGGCATAATGAGGAAGTCGGCCAACCCAAAATCACCCGTCTGGCAACGGCCAGCATCCCCGCTGAAGGCGGCAGCAAACAGATTGTGCGGGGACAGAAAACCGTTGTTGTCACTTACCAGCGCCGCATAAACGTCCGTGGCACGCCCGTCGAAGTGCTCGGCGCGGGCGGCAAGATCAAACTGGCCATGAACAACAAGGGACGGGTGCTGAACGCCACCCAGGTATGGCGGAAAGTGGAACAGACTTCCGGCGACATAAAGCTGAAGACTCTGGAACAGGCCAAAGCCGAAGCGTCGCGAAAACTTTCTTCTCCGGATGCCTATATTCTAGACCAATGGCGCTGGGGATACAAGGAACCCGCCGGCAACGTCGCCGCCACGGAACTGAAGCCCGTGTTCCAGTTTGCCTTTGTCCCGAAGGACCAGGCGAAGAGCGTAGAGTTCCCGCCGCGGATTGTGGAAATACCGGCTGAAAAGTAACAAAGAGATTCTCTGAAAGATTGTCTTGAAAGGCAGGGACTCGGATCCCTGCCTTTTTGGTTTGATTAGGGTTTTATTTTATCAGCAGTGAAATATCGGCGGCGCGGACAGAATGGGTCAGTTCGCCGACGGAAATATAATCTACTCCGGTGGCGGCGATCGCCGCAACTCTCTGCAGATTGACATTGCCCGAAGCCTCCACCAGCGCCCGACCGGCAATCAGCTCCACCGCTTTTTTCATCTCCTCCAGCGCCATATTGTCCAGCATGATGATCTCAACACCGCAATCGAGAGCCTCCTGAACTTCGGACAGATTCTTTGTCTCCACTTCAATCTTCAGGGTATGCGCCAGGCGTTTCCTCTGCGCTTCGACTGCGGCGGTTATACTTCCGGCGGCGGCGATGTGATTATCCTTGATCATGACTCCGTCATACAAACCCATCCGGTGATTGAATCCGCCGCCGATGCTGACCGCCATTTTGTCGATTACGCGCAGGCCGGGCATTGTCTTGCGGGTATCCAGAATCTTCGCCTTTGTTCCCCGGACGGCTTCGACATATTTTCTGGTGAGCGTTGCAATGCCGCACATTCGCTGAAAAATGTTGAGGGCTACCCGCTCCGCCTGCAGAATATAAAACAGTCGGCCGGAAATCTCCGCAACAACATCTCCCTTTTTTACTAACTGCCCGTCGGAGGCCCGCAGTTGAAACTGGGTACGATCATCGAGGCAGCAAAATACTTCTTTAAAAATATCAATTCCGGCCACAACAAAATCATCTTTGGCCCAGGCCTGCGCCTTCCCTGCCAGTTCGCTGCCGACAATAGCGCCGGTCGTGATGTCGCCGGTGCCGATATCTTCGGCTAAAGCCGTCTCTATAATCTTTCTAATTTGCCTGGAAACCATTTATCACCTCATTATTTTTCAGCGATCAAACAGCTTGAACAACACAACAATTACAGGGATACCGCGCAACGCAGCATCCGGCATTTTTGACACGGCCGTTACGCCTGAATCTCTTTCAGCTTATGAAGTGCTTTCTCCAAAGCGGCATGGCGTTCCTTGGATTCCTTTAATTTATCCTCTTCTTTCCTGATGGCCGCTTCGGCGGCTTTTTCACAGAAATCACGATTGGCCAGCTTGCGCGCGCTCTTATCCAGATCTTTTTGCACCTTGGCAATTTCTTTTTCCAGACGCGCCTTTTCACCGGCAAAATCCACAATTCCGGTAAGCGGAACAAAAACCAGCAACGGTCCGACGACTCCGGTCGCCACTCCCTTGGGCTCCGCCAGATTGACTTCGACAGTAATACCCTCCAGATTAGCCAGGTTAATAATATAGTTATGGCCTGCTTCAACAACGGCCTTCAATTTTTCATCAGGAGCGGAAACAAGCACATTCAACTTGCGGGACGGCGGTATCTGCATTTCCCCGCGAATATTACGGACACTGGTAATGATATTCATCAGCAGTTCCATTTCTTTTTCGGCGGCGGCATCTTCCCAGGTCTGTTCAACAACGGGAAAAGCGCTGATCATGATCGATTTTTCATCGCTCCTGTTCAACACCTGCCAAAGTTCTTCCGTGACAAAAGGCATAAACGGGTGCAACAACAGCAGCAGCTTTTGGAACACTTCATACAACGTTCGCTGCGTGGCGAGTCTTTGCTCCGGACTGACTTTGCCGTAGAACGCGGGCTTGCTTAATTCCAGATACCAGTCACAGAACTCATGCCAGATAAAGTGATAAATAGCGGCGGCGGCATCGTTGAATTGATATTTGTCCAGGCTGTTCGTGACACCTTCGATGGCGCGGTTGAGTCTTGTTTTAATCCACTTGTCGGAAAGGGAATCCTCCGCTGCAGCAGTGCTGTTTTCATCATAGTCTTCCAGATTCGCAAACGTGAGTTTTGAAGCATTCCAGATTTTGTTGACAAAAAATTTGTACCCTTCAATTCTCTCGGCGGACATGCGGACGTCGCGCCCCTGAGCGGTGTACGCCGCCAGTGTAAAACGAAAGGCGTCGGTGCCGTATTCATCGATCATCACCAGCGGATCAATGCTGTTGCCCTTGGACTTGCTCATCTTCTCGCCCTTTTCATCGCGCACGAGGGCATGCAGGTAGACATCCTTAAAGGGCACTTCTTTCATCACATACAACCCCATCATCATCATCCGGGCAACCCAGAAGAAGAGGATATCGAAGCCGGTAACGAGCAGTGAAGTAGGATAGAATGTTTTCAGGGCTTCCGTCTTTTCCGGCCAGCCCAGCGTTGAAAACGGCCACAGAGAAGAACTGAACCAGGTATCGAGCACGTCTTCATCCTGCTTTAATAATGCGCCGCTGCAGTCGGGGCATTTATCGGGATCGGTAACGGACACGATCACTTTGCCGCAGTCGCCGCAATACCAGACGGGAATCCGGTGCCCCCACCAAAGCTGGCGGGAAATGCACCAGTCGCGTATATTATTCATCCACTCAAAATAAGTGGCCTCCCAGGTGCCGGGAACTATCTTTGTCTTGCCTTTCACCACTGCGGCAATGGCCTGCTTGGCCAGCGGTTTGATTTTAACGAACCACTGTTTGGAAACCATCGGTTCAATGTCCGTCTTGCAGCGGTAGCACTGGCCGACACTGTGGGTGTAAGGCTCGGTTTTAACCAGATAGCCTCCCTTCTCCAGATCGGCGACAACCTGTTTTCTCGCCTCGTAGCGGTCGAGACCTTTATAGACGCCGCCATGCTCGTTGATAATGCCCAGTCCGTCGATAACCGAGATTATTTCCAGATTGTGGCGTTGAGCAATGGCAAAGTCGTTGGGATCGGAAGCCGGTGTAATCTTGACGGCGCCGGAACCGAAATCGGTTGTTACGTATTCGTCGGCAATGACCGGAATTTTCCTGTTTACCAAGGGGAGAATAACATATTTGCCGACCACATCCTTGTATCTGTCATCGGCGGGATTAACGGCGACAGCGGTATCACCCAGCATCGTTTCCGGGCGGGTTGTGGCCACGATAATTTCTCCGCTGCCGTCGGCAAAGGGATAGCGTATATCCCAGAGAAAACTGTTGTCCTGCTTGAATTCCACTTCCAAATCCGAGATAGCGGTGTGGCAGCGCGGACACCAGTTGACAATATAATCACCCTGGTAAATCATGCCTTCGTTGTAAAGCCTGACAAATACTTCGCGCACCGCCCTGGACAAACCCTCATCCATGGTGAAACGCTGGCGATCCCAGTCACAGGAGCATCCCAGTCTTTTGAGCTGATTGATAATGACGCCGCCGTATTCTTCCTTCCATTCCCAAACCCGGGCGACAAATTTTTCCCGCCCGAGGTCATGGCGTGATTTTCCTTCCTTGGCCAATTCCTTTTCAACAACATTCTGGGTGGCGATTCCCGCATGGTCCATTCCCGGCATCCAGAGGGTGTTGTAACCCTGCATTCTTTTGAAACGGACGATTATATCCTGCAGTGTATTATTTAAGGCATGACCCATGTGCAGCATTCCGGTAACATTGGGAGGTGGAATAACGATGGAAAAAGGTTTGGCCTCGCTCTTATCCCGGGCATGAAAAAGCTTATTCTTTATCCAGTAATCGTATAATCTTTTTTCTGTTTCTTGCGGTTCAAACGCTTTGCTCAACTCTCGTGTAGACATGTGAAGTTACTCTCCAATCTGATTTGTAAATAAAAAGGGCTTTCGCCCTCTCTCACTTCTTTATTTTTCGAAAAGCGCCCATCAAACTACAGGCGGGCATAATTTATGTCCCGCCTGTTATTGATTGCTGTTAGGCCATTGAAGCTTAATTAATCTTCAATTCCTGTTTAATTTTTCGAATAACCAAAAGGGCATCCACGCCGGACACCGGGTTCAAAGGTGCGAATTCACCGGAACTCATTTCTTTGGCTTCCATGATGCCGCGGGAAGTAACCACCATAACCGCGTTGAAATACGGCAGATCGGGCCGCACATCAGGGAAAGGCGAGGTCGAACCAATGAACTTTTTCGCTAAAGAATTGTCTCCGGTGACTTTGATCAGCACATCTTCCAGCATCATGGCATAGGCGGCTCTTGTCACTATTTCCGCCGGATGAAAATTGCCGTCGGGATAATTTTCCAGACCGCGCACGCCGATTTCCAAAATTTCTTCAATATCGGATCGCAGCGGATGAGCGGTAATATCCCTGGCCGTAACCCTGGCCGGCGCAGCAACGGCGGCCATTATTTCCGGCTTCTGCAAAGATGCATCAGAAGCTATGGGATTCCGCCTGCCGTACAGCGCATCAATTTTCATTTCTTCCATAAACAGCGCCGCCGCATCGGCACGGGTAATGCGATCAACAAGGGCGATGATTTTCCCGTTGGCTGTTCCCGGCATGGCCCGCTGAATTTTCTTTATTAAATTCCACTGAGCGTCGGCTTCGGTTATGTAATCAGTTTTTAAATCGAGCACTTTTGCAAACATTTTGCCTGCCGAATCGAATTCCAGACCGGCCTTGTAAGCCAGCCCCATGAAATAATAGGCGGGAGCAGATTTCGCGTCGATATGAACGGCATTGTTAAAATCGTCTCTGGCCAGATCAAGCCAGTTCTTTTCCGGTTTAGCGGCGGTATAGTAACGAATGCGGCTGATATAAACGAAAAGTTTTTCTTCATCGGCGCCGGCGTATCTCCAGCCTTTTTTCAGGCTGTCCCCGGCGCCGCCGAAGTCGCCCGTAACTGTTTTAACCAGCGCCAGACCGGTATGCGCTTGGGAATATCTGGGGCCAAGCTGAACCGCCAGTTCGAATTCCCGCTGGGCGTCCGCATATTTGGCCTGATCAAAAAGACGCAAACCGGCATAGGTATGATGATCCGGAGAGTCCAACTGACTGACCGGTATTCTTGGCTTTGATCCGCAGGAAACCAGCAGGAAAGTCGTCATGGCAAGCATAAAGAAAGTGATCAATGTCTTTATTCTCATCTGACGAATCATGTCTTTCTCCTTCCAGCAAAAGGCTTCAATGCAGACCGGATAAAAATAATTTTTCAGCTCTCAAATGCACCGTATAATTAGCCGCAGAGACGCCTGAAGTCAAGTAATATTGCATTTTTCGTCGGTCCTCCCGGCGCCTTTTAAAAAGGAGTCTGCTTTTTCAATTATTTTGTCCGACATGTCGGGAGAAAACCATTCAATCTCTTTATCGGCGGCAAACCAGGTCATCTGCCGCTTGGCGTAAAGCCAGGTTTCGTGTTTAATCTGCTCGATTGCCTCTTCGCAACTGCACTCCCCTTTTAAAAAATCGATAATTTGTTTATAACCTAATGATTGTAAAGGTTTAAGATGATCTCCATAGCCCCGCGCCAGTAATCCTTGAACTTCATCCAGCAGTCCGGCGGCAATCATCTGGTCGGTTCGCGCGGCGATTCTTCTTTTGAGTTCGTCGCGGTCCAATTTCAGGCCTACTTTGTAAGTATTATATTTACTTTCGCGAAAAGCATGCCTTTTTTGAATCGCCAGGATAGATTCACCGGTTTGTTCCAGAACTTCCAGCGCGCGAATCACCCGCACAGAATCATTGGGATTTATCCGCAGCGCCGCTTCTTTGTCTTTCTGCAGCAAAAGATTATAAAGATGCTTCCGGCCCAGGGAATCCCGCAGGCTCCGATAGTAATTTCTTATGTTTTCATCAACTTTAGGGGTTTCAATGATGCCGCGGGTCAGCGCCCGGATATAAAGCCCCGTTCCTCCGGCGACCAAAACGGGCTTTCCCGACCCGGCCAGCTTGCCGATTATTGCCGTCGCCTGCTCCGAAAAAATAGCGGCATTGAATTCCTCATCCGGATCGACGACGTCAATCAAATGATGCCTGACTTTGCTTCTTTCCTCCATCGTCGGCTTGGCCGTACCGATATCCAGGTAACGGTATACCTGGAGAGAATCGGCGCTGATGATTTCACCGCCCAAAGACAGCGCCAAATCAATCGCCAATTTTGTCTTGCCTGTTGCCGTGGGCGAATTGATGACGATCAGAGGCAATTTACCCATTTTTTTACTTCCTCTTAAACATTCTTTCGATTTCGCCTAAAGAAAATTTGACAATAATCGGCCGTCCGTGCGGACAGGTAGCATTGAAAGGGGTTGCTTCCAGATCACGGCAGAGCGCCGCTGCTTCCTCCGGGGAAAGAGCGGCATTGGCTTTAATCGCCGCCCGGCAGGCCAGGGACGCCAATATTTTTTCCTTTCTTGCCTGCAGGTCCGGCAGATTATTGTTCTCAGCCAGCTGGTCTGCAATATCGGCTATAATTTCGCGCACCTGAATCGACGGTAAAACAGCGGGCAGAGCCTTGACCACGATGGCGTCCCGGCCGAATATCTCTATTTCCAGGCCGATTTCGTGTAAAAACTCGATGTATCCGGAAAAAAGCGTTATCCGTCCGGGGCTCAAACCGACGACTTCAGGCAGCAGCAGAGGCTGGCTGACAATTTTCATCTCTGCTGATTTCTTCATTTTTTCAAAAACAATTCTTTCGTGAGCCGCATGCTGATCAATCAGGATAAAACCGTCCCCGCCTGCAAAGATCAGGTAACTGTTGGCAAATTGTCCCAGATAGCGGAAACCGGCAAACGTTATTTGCTGATTTGAAGTGATATATTCGCCGGTTGCAGACGATTCTCTCACCCCTTTTTCTTCCACGCGGGAATGGAACAGTAAATTCGCTGAAACGGCCTGCTGCGGATTTGGCCGCCAATAAAATCCTGTCCGGCCGGAAGGCTGATTTTCGTCAGGGCGCCGCAAACCGGGCGGCGGTATATTGTCGCGGGGCTCTAAACGATAAACAAAACCGTCTTTAATTGTTTGAGTTCCGGCCAGACTTTCACTGATCGTCCGGGAAACCAGCTCATAAATACTGCCGGAATTCTTAAACCGGACTTCCATTTTGGCCGGATGGACGTTAACGTCGACATCATCACCCGGTAAATCCAGAAACAAAACTGCAGCCGGAAAACGCCTCGCTTCAATGATCTGGCGATAGGCCGCCAGCACGGCATGATTCACACTGTTGTCCCGGACAAAACGCTTATTAACAAACAGAAATATATTTTTGGAATTGGATCGCGTAAATTCAGGCCGGGAAATAAAACCGGACAACCTGACGCCCTCTTTTTCGGCGTCGACAGCCAGGCAATGACTGGAAAAGTCGGCGCCCATAACAAAGGGAATCCTGTCAGCTATGTCCCCGGCCTCCGGTGCGGTAAAAACCTCCCGTCCATTGGCAAAAACTTTGAAGCTGATCTCCGGATGCGCTAAGGCCAGACGCGCCGTCGCATCCAGGCACACGCCGCGTTCCGTTGCTTCGGCCTTTAAAAACTTGCGCCGCGCCGGGACATTTTCAAATATTTTTGTTACCTGAATTTGCGTTCCGGCGGCGCAACCGGCGGGCCTTATCTCCTTAATTACACCCGCTTCAATAGTAGCTTTTGTGCCGGCCAGGTCTTCGATGCGGCGCGTAGTCAGTTCTACACGGGCGATAGAAGCTATGCTGGGCATCGCTTCTCCCCGGAAGCCGAAAGATGATACCCGGAAGATGTCTTCAAAATGACGGATTTTGCTGGTGGCGTGTCTTTCAAAAACCAGAGCAACGTCTTCCTGCGCTATTCCCGATCCGTTGTCAATGACCGTGATGAATTCGCAGCCGCCCTTCCCCAGCTCCACGCGGATATCCGAGGCCCCGGCGTCAATGGCATTCTCCACCAGTTCCTTGACAATGGAGGCGGGCCTCTCCACCACTTCACCGGCGGCGATTTTATTGGCTGTGTCTTCAGTTAAAACGACAATACGCCCGGACAATTCTTGTCTCCTGTTCATTAATTGATCGGTTTACATACTATTAATTGATGAAAAATGAAATGCAGTTAATAACGACAAACAAATTGTCTTGACATCAAAGAGCTCTTTCAGCTATTGCGTCTCGAAGAGGGCATTCTAATCAATGGACAGCCAAAACACGGACAATCCACAGAACATTCACGGAACCGTTGAGTTTCTTTTGAGGCGAATGCGTCATAAAGGCGATCTGCCTTCTTTTTCTGATCATATTATCGAAATCAACAGCAAGCTGTCGTCCCTGAAGGCGCTCACTTCCTATGCCACCGGTGATTTAGCCAAGATAATCTTAAAAGACTTTTCTTTAACCAATAAACTTCTGCGGGTGGTCAATTCCGCCCTTTACGGAAATCTTGCCGGCAAAATCACAACCGTTTCCAAGGCCATGATGATGCTGGGATTTGAAAAAGTACGGATGCTTTCGGCGACCTTAATGATTTTCGAGCATCTGGAAAATAAGAATCAGGCGGCGGATTTAAAAGAAGCCGCTATAGAATCCTTCGTCAACGGCATAATCGCCATGAATCTGGCCGCAAGCATTAAATACGGCCGGGCGGAAGAAGCCTTTGTCTGCGCCATGCTCCACAATCTGGGCAAGATGCTGGTTATTTGTTATTTCCCGGAGGAATACACAGCTATTAAAGAGGAGATGCTTCAGGGAAGCGACGAAAACGTTGCTTCCCGCAAAATCCTCGGAATTTCTTTGAATGAGCTGGGCACAGCTGTTTCACGGTCCTGGAATTTCCCGGACATAATCATCAACAGCATGGAAGCCCCTCCTCCCGGCGTTATTGAGCCACCAAAATCGGAACAGGACACCATGCGCAACTTAACAAATTACGCCCATGATCTCTGCACCGCCGTCACCGCCACCCGGGAGGATGGCTGGAAAGAAGCTCTGTCCGAAATATCTGCACGCTACAAGAAGAGCATACCCCTGCCGGTACCGCAAATAGAGGCGCTTCTGGACTCCACTGCCGCCAAAATCGATGATTTTTCGGATATAGTTAAAATCAACAAGCAATCAAGTGCATTTTTAAACAGACTGGCCACTCACCGTAAATCTGCCGCTCAGGAATCATCCGTTAAAATCCCCGGTGATCAGCGGCCGCAGAAAACCATTGCCGGCAAACCGTTGCAACAGGCGACAAAATCTCCGGCGGTTCTTGCCCAGGAAAAGAAGCTGATCGTTACAAACGGCATCGATGAAATTACCGATGTCATGAAAGGATCATACGGCCTCGGTGAAGTCATGTACATGATCCTGGAGACCATGTACAGGGGGTTCGAATTAAATCGTGTTATTTTCTGTCTGCGGGATGTGGAGGGGAAGAAAATAGTCGGGCGCTTTGGCCTTGGTGAAAACTCGGAAGCAATGGTCAAGTTGTTCCAAATTCAGCTTGGCAAAACTTCCGACATTTTCAACATCGCCATTTCTCAGGGAAGAGGAATCATCATTGCCGACGCCGCCGCCCCCAATATTGTCCGGAACCTCCCACCATGGTACAGGGAATCCGTCGCCGCGCCGGCGTTTCTGGTTTATCCGCTGATCATCAAAGGAAACTGCCTGGGACTCTTTTATGCCGATAAGAACGAAAAAGGGCCTCTCCTCACGGACAGCCAGTGCAGTTATATGGAATATCTGCGCGATCTGGCCGTCAAGGTAATCATGCAGAAGCATCGTTAGGAAACAAAAAGGCGCAGCCGCTAAAAATACTTCGTGGCTGCGCCTTTTTGTCTACCTGATAGCTGTTTTTTCTCTTGCCTCAATTTTTTATATCAACTTGCATTCAAAGCATAACGAGGCGGCAAGAAGGAGGCTCTGCAGGCGTATTATACATACGTTGAGGAAGCCAACGACGCAGCCAACAAAGTTAGGCAAAGACCGGGAGTGCATCTCGCAGGGGAGCACAAATAAATAAAAGGATTCTACCTTACCGGTAATTGACACTTGCCAAGTGGCAATTACATGCAAATTGGTATTAATCCAGAACGATCATCACGCGGCACTTCTTCATAAAAGAAACATTCTCTACCGTGGCAAGAATTTGGCGGGAGTCGGCATTGCTGATAACAATGTCCGCATTCCCGGCGCTGCTGGTCCTCAACCCCTTAATTGTAATCGGGTTGTCGGTCACTCTCTGATTGCTCCGCGCAGCAGCCAGGTCACGGGCATAGCCGCTCATACCCTGCGAAACGGCGCATTCACGATCAACAATGGCCGAACCGTAAACTTCTTTTCCGTCTTCATCCAAAATGCGCGGCAACATGGCCGGACGAGCCTGAAGGCCGCGTGCATCGACAACCAGCCCCGTATAAACCTGCGGAGGAGCAGGCGCGGCTGCAACCGGTTGTGGGACGGGGGGCGGTTCTCCCGGCTTCAAGTTTTTCCGTTTTTCCAGAGACGCGGGAATGACAATCTGAGCAAGATTTCCATGAAGCGGCATCCGAACCCGAACCTCAACCGTACCGTCGGGCTCATAACGCTGATCGACAATAACACCGCCTTTAACCAGACCTTCCACCTGCGTATTAACTACATCACTTTCGCTTGTAAAGTCTTTCACTGTTGTGGTCGAGTCCACCCGCACGCCTTTGGTGATCTCCAGCAAATTGCGGTACGCCTCAATCTTGGCGGCGCGCAGAGCCACCGGCCGGGCACCGGCCTTGCTGATCGCTCTGTCCGGGAGAGCGCCGATTCCAACTGCCTCGATGTATCCCGCCGACCAGTTAACCTTGCCCTGACCAATTTTTTCCGTCCATTCCGCCGCACTTATTCTTTCCTGACCGAAACCCATCCCGGTAAAGAGGAGCAATAAACCGGCGATTAATGCCGCGGACAGAAATTTTAACTTCATAACATCCTCCTTCGGCTGTTCGCCCGGGATCGATTGCCACCCCGGAAAACAGATCATTTTTTATACTTAGTTGATGGAAATAGCAAAAACCCCAGAATGATGCAACAGGAACTGCATTGTTCCTGACGGGTTTGTAAAAGCCACAAAATTAATATTTTTACAGCGAAATTTTCTCTGCTAACAGCATCCAGACATGCTGGCGGAAACTTCCTTTTTAATCTTGAAATTTCTTCTTCCGGATATTTCGTCAGTTACCGCGCTTGTTTTATCTAGTTCATCCCGAACAGCCAGGCCGATCTTTTCCATCATATAAGGCTTTCTGATATACGCCCCGGCTCCCAGCCTTTGTGCTTCCCGAACCCTGTCGGTCTCCGAAAAGCCACTGACCAGGACGGCTTTCTGCCGCGGATTAATTTGTAAAATTCTCTGGAATGTTTCCAACCCATCAATGCCAGGCTCTATTATCATATCCAGAACAAGGATATCTGCTTTATGCTTCTTTAGATAAGCCACCGCTTCTTCCCCACTGGAAACAGCCTTGACGTCATACCCCAACCGGGTAAGAAAAATGGAGGCGACTTCCCGCTGTTCGGCAATATCATCGATTACCAACACGGATTCCCCTCTTCCCATATATCGTTCAACAGGCTCTTTCTGCTTCTGCGGCGCTTGAAAATCCTCCCGTGTTGCCGGAAAGTAAAGCGTAAAAGTGGATCCTTTTCCCACTTCTGAATGTAAATCAATGTATCCTTTGCAATCTTTTACCGTACCCCACACAATCGCCAGTCCCAGCCCAGTTCCACTTCTGCCCATTGTTTTCTTTGTATAAAACGGTTCAAAAATCTTATCTCTATGTTCATCAGGAATGCCGCCCCCCGTATCAGATACAATTAAGGCAGTGTAATCTCCCTCATTGATCTCATCGTAGCCGATTACGGTTTTATCAATATAACAGCTCTCCGTCCGGATCGTTACTTCTCCGGCCCCCTCAATAGATTCCGCCGCATTCAGGACAAGGTTCATCAAAGCTTTTTCCAGATGGATAGGCGATCCTTTGATATTCAGAACATCTTCTTTACAGTCAACCCTGAAAGCAACAAGGGGATGGTGATCTTTTATCTTCTCAAACACCGGTGTCTTGAAAAAATCGAAAATGATATTGTTCAGATTTATCGTTTCCGACACAGCAACGCCGCGCCTGGCCAACGTAAGGAGGTCCTGAACAATTGACGCCCCTTTCTCCGTAGCCAGCATAATCTTCTCAGCGTATTTTCTGGAACGTTGTCCTTCGGCAGTCTCCAGCACCAGAAGCTCCAGGTACCCGCTGAGCGTCCCCAGGACATTATTTAAGTCATGGGCTACTCCACCGACCAGTTGTCCGAAAGCTTCCATCTTCTCCGCCCGCTGCAGACGCACCTCAAGGTTACGCCTTTCCGCTTCCGCCTGCTTACGTTCGGTAATATCTTCAATAATGGCCATACCACCAAGAATATTTTTATTCCCCAGTTTTACGGGTGCAAAAATAACCCTTATCGGCGTTGACTTTTTCGCTGTTACGGATTTATAGACGTCTTCATACGCGGCATTTTTTCCTTTCAGAGCCTTTTTGACACATGACGCCATTTTCTTATCGGGCAGACTGAGCAGATTCCGGCCGATCAGCGCCTTCCGCGAAGAACCGAAAATCTTCACGCAATTATCATTACAGTCCACGATATAGCCTTGTTCATCAAAGTATAAATGCCCCAAAGGAGAATATTCGAAAAGCAGCCGATATTTCTTTTCACTCTCCCGCAGTTCTGAATTTACCTGCATAAGTTCCTGCGAGTTGAGATCAAATGCTCTCTCCAGCAAGCGTCTTTCCTCGTCATTATCATGATAGGCCTTATTAACCGCCTGGATAAATTTCTGGCATTCTTCCGGCATATTCTCCATGTTACCCAGATAGCGATTTAGCTGTCTTTTGAGAAGGCTGTGCATAAGTTCAATCCTCGCTTAAGGTGGTAATGGTCATGGTCTGGTTATGCAATTCACAGATACCTCCGTTGTTAAACGGCGATATCTCTCCATAGGAATAAAATCCTGTATACGTGGCTTTTTGACCCAGGATATCACATACTCCCTCCACTTCCTCTTCAATACGCTGTTTGAGGACGAGCTTTCTTCCCACACAACTGACCAGGATTGCCAGTTCGGCAGAAACTAACCCGCACGTTTCCGATGTCGTTCTGGCAGCTCCGACCGCACCGTCGATAAGACGTTCAATGTTGGTCTTCATCAAGCGGGCGTAAATATTCTCCGGCATGTTACCGGCAAAGGTCATACTCTGATCCTTTTCATTCACCGAAAGGAGGGTCCTTACTACGGGTGACGAAGAATCATTCATTCTCAGGCTCAAGGGAAAGAGCAGGCCTGTTGCCGGAAGTCCCTTTGCATGTTCCCCGAGGTATTGTTTATACAGAACCAAAGCGGACTTGCCATCAAGCTCATAGAGAATATTTCCTTTGGCGCGGGTAATAAGACGTTCCGGACCAAATGTATCCCACCCTCCCTGGGAACCGTAACCAACTTTCAGGTTCCGGCTATAAAAACCAATCGCCCCCACGGCATCCCTTACCGGTTCGGCATTAAGCAATACATATGTCTCCTGAAATCTATCACCGTCGCCGGAAAGTCCACCGGTCAGGGTTGTCCCGGCAGGCAAATGATCGGCAAGACCTCTCACGAGTTCTGAGCCGTTTATATTAACACCATCGGAAAGAACAAAAACGTGCTTGAGATCATCGCGACCAAGAGACATTGCCAGGTCAGTTCCCGCCTTATAACTATCCCTGGCACTCACACCCGTAACCAGGGCACCCTCGACTCTGCTCTTGGAAAAAGAAACTGCGGTGACAATTAAAGAGTCATCGAGTACATGCGTCCCCATTATCTCACCGGCAGTGGAACAGCCGAAAATACAAGCTTTCGGATATGACGCTTTAATGAGATCGATGATTCCTTTTTCCTTGATTTTTTTTGTTGCTCCGAAAACGAGAACGAGATCCGCCTGTCCCGCCAGCTTTCCTTCCTTATTTCCATCAGTAAAAACATACTGTTCTGTCTTCATGATTTTCCCTTTAGAAAATATTTTAAAGACGCTGGTTTTTTAAATCAATGAAAGCCCTGCAAAATCAAACGTAATAGACAAGCGAGGAATCTCAAGTTGCCAGTTTACCGCAACAAAGATTCCTCACTTCGAAATTACCGTACAATTAATAGTAATACATTTATCGGCAAAGAGAACGTAGCCGACAAATAAGCTTTTCCGGATATATCCATAGATATAAATAAAAGATATATCTAAAGAAATATATTAATATAACTTCAAGCTATAGATAAAGATAAATATATAGATAAATATATGGTAGGATTATATAGTAGATTCTATCTATTTTAGTTTTTTACCGGTTCCGTTTACTTAAGAAAACATAATTTTGTCTGTCCATAACGGCTGCATTTAATTATTTTTATTTCCCCCTGTAAATACAGCCTGATTCGGCGCTTTCCTGAACGACAACCTTGCTCAATTGCGGCAGCGTCACATGCAGGCGCTCCCAGATCCAGACGGCCAGATTTTCCGAGGTCGGGTTGGCCAGACCTTCAATATCGTTTAAATATTTATGATCCAACTGGTCATGGAGCGGTTGAAAAGCCCTGGTAATATCCGCAAAATCAACGACCCACCCCAAACACGCATCAACCGGACCGCTTAAATGAATTTCGATGCGAAACGAATGTCCGTGCAGATTTGCGCATTTGTGTCCGGGCGGTACATTTGGCAGCCGATGCGCCCCATCAATATGAAATACTTTGAAAATTTCCATCAAAACAACCTACTTTATATTTAAAATTTTATGCATCTGCATGCTCAGACGCCATTGCGGATGGGCAAGTACGTATTCCACCGCCAGTTTTGTATTTTGCGCCAGATCGGATCCATCCAGAGGCTGCAGAAAAAAATGCTGAAAATCCAGGCAGGCAAATTGCTGCGGATCAATTCCCGCCTGCGGAAAAACCATTTTCAGTTCCTGGCCTGCGCGCACCAGCAATTCTGCCCCGGCTTTGGGGCTCACACAAAGCCAGTCAATTCCGGCCGGCGGTAAAATAGTGCCGTTGGTCTCGACGGCAATGAAAAAGTTCTCCCGGTGAAGCGCTGCGGCGAGTTCGGCATCCAGCTGCAGCAGCGGCTCACCGCCGGTGCAGACAACAAAAGGTTTAATCGTTCCCTTTTCCGCCGACGGCCATAGCCCGGCAACTTGACGGACGAGATCTCCGGCGGTTGCATACTTGCCGCCTCCCGGTCCGTCCGTATGGACAAAATCCGTATCGCAGAATCTGCAGACGGCAGCAGAGCGATCCTCTTCCTTACCTGACCACAAATTACATCCGGTAAAACGGCAGAAAACAGCAGGCCGTCCGGTGTGAAAACCTTCTCCCTGCAGAGAGTAAAATATTTCCTTAACTGAGTAACAACTCAAAACGTTACCTGTTACCGATGCGACCTCGTAAAAAGGTCGCATGAAAATTGTTAATTTTGCGATTTTATCATTGATGAATTCTGTAAACCGTGGGATCCGGAATACCCGCCTCTTTAAAACCCTTCATCCGCAGCAGACAGGAGTCGCATTTGCCGCACGCCTCGCCCGCCTCCGACGGATCATAACAGCTGTGGGTCAAACGAAAATCCACACCCAGCTTATGACCCTGCCGGATTATCTGAGCTTTCGTCAACGCAATCAGCGGTGTATGAATTTTTAACTTTTGTTTTCCTTCTACCGAGGCCTTTGTCGCCAGGTTCGCCATCCGCTCGTAGGCGGCAATATACTCGGGACGGCAGTCGGGATAGCCGCTGTAGTCCAGCGCCGTCACGCCGATAAAAATGTCGCCTGCTTCCAGTACCTCCGCCCAGGCCAGCGCAAAGGAAAGGAAAATCGTATTGCGCGCGGGAACGTACGTGACGGGAATATCCGCCGCCATTTCGTCAACACTCCTGCTTTTAGGGACGGCTATATCATCCGTCAGGGCGGACTTTCCAAAAAGGCGAAGATCAATATCAAGTGTTATGTGCCGGGCAACTCCGCAAAGAGCGGCTATCTTTTCGGCTGCCTGCAGCTCCACCTGATGCCGCTGCCCGTAGCGAAAGCTGAGCGCATAAAGATCAAAACCGCTTTTCCCGGCAATATAGAGCGTTGTTGCGGAATCTATTCCTCCGCTCAACAAAACAACCGCTTTTCTTTTATCGTTCATTATTTATTTTCGCCAGTCATAAAACAATGTCATGGACTTAGGCACTATAGCCCCCCTCTTTTCTAAAGAGGGGTTGGGGGAGATTTTACAAAGTGTAATAAAAATCCCCCTTTGTCCCCCTTTACGAAAGGGGGATTGGGAAGGTAATTTTCTTAAGTCAACGACATTGGTCATAAAATATTACAGAAAAACCAACTATTTATTGGGCGATGCTTCAATATGGAAGAGTTTGCAGGTATTTTGAGCGGTCACCGCAGCCACTTCCTCCCAGGGAAGACCTTTAATTTCAGCTACTTTTTTTGCCGTATGGACAATATAAGCAGGCTCGTTCCTCTTCCCGCGGAAGGGATCAGGCGTCAGATATGGACAATCAGTCTCCAGCAGCAATGAATTCAGCGGAACCTTTTTCACTACTTCCTGCATTGTTTTTGATTTGTTAAAAGTAACCACGCCGGGGACGGAAAGATAAAATCCCCAGTCCAGGCATTGTCTGGCCATCTCATAGTCACCGGAAAAGCAATGAAAAACACCGTGATGAATGCCGGAGGACTTAATCATTTCCAGAGATTGAGCATGAGCTTGACGGGCATGGATGACAACCGGCAGATTAAGTTCCTTGGCCAGTTGGAGCTGCTCGCCGAACTTCTCTATCTGCAGCGCCTGCGGCGAGATATTACGGAAATAATCCAGACCGATTTCGCCGTAGGCGACAACCTTTTTATCGCCGGCCAGCTTTTTCAGCTCATCGTAGGTTGTGTTGCTGATTTTTCCCACATCATGGGGATGAACACCGATTGTCGCGTATATATTATCATACTGGCCAGCCAGTTTTACGGCTTTCCGGCTTAAACCCGGATTCGTCCCCACAGTGACAATAAAATCCACGCCGGCCGCTTTCGCCCGCTCGATTACGTCATTGCGGTCGTCATCGAATTCCTTCATTTCCAGATGCGCGTGCGAATCAATCAACATAAGCTACTATTTCTCATCCTCTTCCGGATAAACTTCCTCTGCATTGCCGGAAACATCGGGCAGCTTATCAAATAATTTCCGCATCTCTTTTTCCGATATCTCGCCGGCCAGCAGCCGGCGGTAAATAATACGTTTATCTACGCTAAACATTTCCGGATTAACTTTCTTCCCCATTATATTTTTATCTCCTTTCCTAAAAAAAACCGCTATAACTTTCGGATAATTTTCAGATACGGCAGTTTTCAGGTGAATATTGCGGTTTTATACTCCAGCCTGCACGCCGCCAGACCTTTCGGCTGCAAACTACTAATTCCATTTCCAAATCAACGATGCTACCGCGACGGCTAAGAGGAGGCGACGAGGCGTATTATACATACGTTGAGGAAGCCGACGCCCCCGGCCTGCGCCGGGGCAGGCTGTGCCAACAAAGGTAGCGCTTGATTTGGAATTGGAATAATATATTTTGGCAACTTAATCAAGAGGTAAGACCAACCTGTGATAACCGGAATTTATCAACCGCGCCAACCACTCGCACATTATCATTTTTTCAGGCGCGGATCGAGAGAATCACGAATACCTTCTCCCAAAAGATTATAACCGACAACTGTAATCAGAATCGCCAGCCCCGGATAAAGTGAAAGCCACCAGGCAATATCAATATTATCTTTCCCGGCGGTCAGGATATTGCCCCAACTGGGCGTCGGCGGCTGAACACCGATGCCTAAAAAGCTCAAAGCCGACTCGGTCAGAATAGCTCCGGCAATCCCCAGCGTCGCCGCAACCAAAATCGAGGCCATGGCATTGGGAAGAATATGTCCAAAAATTATCCGCAAATCACCGGCGCCGATTACCTTGGCCGCCTGCACAAAATCCCTTTCCCGCAAGGAGATAAAATCGGCGCGCACCAGCCTCGTTACTCCCATCCATCCGGTCAGACCGATAATAATCATAATGTTCCAGATCGACGGCTCCAGAAAGGCAATCACCGCCAGAATCAGAAAGAAAGTGGGAAAACAAAGCATGATATCCACGAACCGCATAATCACTGCATCTACCCAGCCGCCGTAATATCCGGCAACCGCCCCCAGCAATGTACCGATAACAATGGAAACGCCCGTTGCCGCAAAACCGACTTTCAGAGAAATCCGCGCTCCCCAGATCATTCGAGAAAGAACGTCACGGCCGAGCTGATCCGTTCCCAGCCAGTGATCCATCGAAGGCGGCATGAGCACATTCTTCAGATCGATCTGCCCCGGATCATAAGGAGCAAACCAGGGCGCAAAAAGAGACACCAGAAACAGCAGCAGGACGATGCCGCTGCCCGTGAGCGCCAGTTTGTTTTTACAAAACGTCTCCCAAAAGCCCATAATTTATAAAACCTTCAATGTTAACAACAGCCCCTACGATATGCGGATTCGCGGGTCCGCCACCGCATACGAAACATCGGCAATCAAATTACCCACCAGAGTCAAGATAGCTCCGATAAGCAAGATGCCCATTACTGTGGGATAATCACGCGCCATTACCGCCATATAAAAAAGCTGCCCCATGCCGGGAATCGCAAAGACGGTTTCAAAAATAACGCTGCCCCCGATCAGCCCCGGAATGGAAAGCCCCAAAATCGTTATGGCCGGCAGGAGCGCATTGCGCAGCGCGTGTTTGTAGATGACATCCCTTTCGCTCAAGCCCTTGGCCCGCGCAGTCATTATGTAATCCTGCCGGATGACTTCCAGCATGTTCGCCCGCATATAGCGGGAAAGTCCGGCCAGTCCGCCAAAAGCGGAGATAAAAACCGGCAGCACCAGATGTTTCACTAAATCAACAAATTGCCCCCACGGAGTTAAATATTCGTAGTTGAGCGAACGCAAACCGGAAATTGGCAGCCAGCCCAGATGAATACCAAAAAAGATCATCAGCAGCAGCGCCAGCCAGAAGGTCGGCACGGCAAAACCAATAAAAACAAAGACTCCCGTAATTTTGTCGAAAAGGGAATCCTGATGCACGGCGGACAGAACTCCTATGGGGATGGCAACGGCGATTATAATCAGCAGGGATAAAAATTCCAGCAGGATGGTAATGGGAATGCGCTCCAGTATCTTGGCCGCAACGGGGCGGTGGTCGCTGGCAAAGGAAATTCCCAGATCTCCGCGGCTGAGCTTCTTGAGCCACGACCAGTATTGCTGGTGAATGGGTTTATCGAGCTCGTACAGAGCCTTGAGCCGTTCCTTCATTTCCACCGATGATTTAGGATTTAATTGCGTTTCCAAATCAACGGGCGAACCGGGCGCCAGGCGCATAACCGAAAAGCAAATTATCGTTATGCCCAGCAAAAGCGGAATCATAAAAAAAATTCTTTTCAGAATATACTTTAACAATTTTCCTCATCCTGCCGGAATGATTTCAACTTTCCAGAATTCCCATCTTTTTAATATTACCCAGCGACTCCCAGAGATTATCCTCGGCATGGGCTTCCAGGGTTATCGTGGGAGAGGCTTGAATTTCCCGCAATTTTTCAAAAAACCCGGCAAAGGGAAAGGTGCCGTTTCCCACCGGAAGATGTTCATCTTTCTCGCCGTAGTTGTCATGCAGGTGCAGATGGCCCAGATATTTCCCCAGCTCATCGAGCCAGACTTGCAATTTTGTGTGAGAAAACACGTTGAAATGCCCCGTATCAAAACAAAAACAGATGCGCTCCGAATCGAGGCGCTCGAAAAGCTTGCGTAAAACGGAAGGTTCCCGTTCATAAACATTTTCCAGCGCAATTTGAGTTTTCTTCTCCCCGTCAATCAGGGCGATCAGCGCCAGCCAGGTTGCAGTACTGGCCTCCAGCCATTCTTCATCGCAGGAAACATAATAAAGCCGGTCAAAGGAAGGATGGCAGACAATCTTTAAAGGATGAAAATAGGGAATGAGATCAAAGACCTGCTTTATTCTATCGATGCTTGCCCGGCGGATTTTGTCATCCAGAGCTCCGGGGCGCAAATCCATAAAGGGGGCATGAAAAGTGACTTTAAGACCAGAATCGGCCAGCAGCTTTGCCGTCTCCCGGCATTGGGTGATATTTAATTTATTGAGCACACCATGACTGAAATAAATTTCCAGGTTCATCTTTTTTTGGATAATCATTTCCTGATACCTGGCCAGCAAGTCAAAAGGCATGTGCACATGAACTTTTTTTAAAATATCCTGCATGATAAAAACCTTCATTATTATAACGAGTTGCATTCAAAGCATAACGAGGCGGCAAGAAGGAGGCTCCGCAGGCGTATTGCTAATACGTTGAGGAAGCCGACGCCCCCAGTCTGCACCGGGGCAGGCTGCGCCAACAAAGTTAGGCAAAAAATGCGACTTGTTATAACATTTAGAATGAGAGGTGGTGATCTATCACAGCCCCCCTTTTTTCACAACTCTCAAAGCCGCAATCGCCTGTTTTTCAGCTTCGCCGCATTGAAAATCAGGTTAATTTCCAATGATTCTTTTTCGCTGGGAATTGACAACGCCATGATTTGCAATCATTCAGATGTCGGCAGGCTCTGTGGATTTGGGTGAGGAAGCAAGAAGAATATCCAAGGGGCTTTTCGGAGCATTGGCCATGTCCCTCATTACATGGGTATAGATCATTGTTGTTTCGACGTTCTTGTGCCCCAAAAGTTCCTGAATTTCCCTGATGTTTACACCGTTCATGAGAAGGTGAGTGGCAAAGCTGTGACGCAGCGTATGCACGGACACCTGTTTGGGAATCCCCGCCTTTCTTGATGCTGCCGCTACAGATTTCTGGATAGATGTTTCGTCAACATGATGCCGCCTGACAATTGAGCTTCGGGGATCCACTGAAAGTTTTGAAGAGGGGAAAACATATTGCCATATCCATTCTTTGCCTGCTTTTGGATATTTCCTGCTGAGTGCATCGGGAAGATAAACCTCGCCAAATCCTTTGGCAATATCCTGCTCATGTAATGTCTTAATGTCCACCAAATGCTTTTGCAGATTTTCCCGGACCGATTGGGGAAGAATAGTCGAACGGTCTTTGTCTCCTTTTGCTGCGCGTACCAAAATTAATCCCGCGCCAAAATCTATATCTTTGACCCGCAGACGAGTCAACTCCATCAGACGAAGTCCCGCGCCATAGATAATCTGCGCCATTAAAAGTTGTTTTCCTTCCATACAGGTAAATAAGCTTTTTACTTCCTCGACAGTCAATACAACAGGAAGCTTAGGCCCGCGTTTTGCGCGGATGGTTGCTGTCAAATCACCCGGCTCAATTTTAAAGACGTTGCGGAACAAAAACAGCAAAGCATTAAATGCCTGATTTTGTGTGGAAGCAGAAACGTTTTTCTTTATAGCCAGATGCGTCAGAAATTCCTTGATAGACTGTGAATCAGGGTTTTTTGTCAGCGTAGCCTTTTCCCCGGCGCCGGTGTAATTTAAAAATCGTTTCACCCAATCAATGTATGTTCTCTCCGTGCTCAAAGAATAGTGCTTCACACGGATAGCCTCCTGCAATTTGAGAATAATCATTTCCGGGGTGTTTGCCGCCGCCCCTTGCGACTCTTGCGTTATTGAGTAGTGCTGAGGTGTACTGGAAGTGTTTAATAAATCCGGAGGTTTTGTATTCTTGATGGACTGCGACTCCTTGTCAATGAAATATTTTAAATAAATTTGTGCGGCACGCCGGGCTTGTTGAATTTGCCATTCATTAATATTCGGGCGGTTATGCAAACTTTCGATAAATAGTTGTATTGTGTCATCGGAACCAACATTATTCAGGCTTTTGGAGAAAGCGAGATATTGGTTCGCCCAATAGGCATAGTAAGTGATGTTTTTTTCGGGCACGAGTTTTTTTGAAAATAGATATTGCTGAAAATCAGGAAGAGTTTGCACAGGCAACATTTTTCTCCTTAATAACGGATTAATCAGGATATACAGAATCTGCATATCCTGATATTACGAACATAATACTGATGTCAAGAAGAAATTATCGAATAATTATTGGATATTTTATTTTAAATATAGTAGCTTACATATCAATTTTAACATAATTAAACCGATCCCGTATATTAATTGTTGGGCTATACCAAGGATTTATAAATATGACATTTCCTATTCTTGAATACGACTCAACTCGTATAGCTTTTATTGAACCTTCAAAGGTCATCAAACCTCTGGACATGCCTGAGCTTTGTGTAATC
>Ga0208041_1000659_pt1 | contig 30250 bp, 30 predicted proteins | sample AD_SCU002_MetaG_FD_184453 | JGI IMG/M metagenome (GOLD analysis project Ga0208041, IMG submission 184453) | Active sludge microbial communities of municipal wastewater-treating anaerobic digesters from China - AD_SCU002_MetaG (SPAdes) (version 2) | ecosystem: Engineered > Bioreactor > Anaerobic...
ATCGTCGACGGAAAAGCGGATTATACGGTTGGGAATCGCCTCATCAACCCGGAGTTCAGGAGAGGGATGAGCCGGTGGCGCTTTGCCGGGAACGCGGCGCTGACGCTCCTCACGAAGATCGCATCGGGCTACTGGCAGCTGGTCGACCCGCAGAACGGTTACACGGCGATATCGAGGCGCGCACTCGAAACAATCCCGCTCGATGCTATCTACCCCCGGTACGGGTATTGTAACGACATCCTGGTGCGGCTCAATGTCTACGGGTTCCGCGTGATGAACATCCCGCACCCTGCGCGCTACGGGCTTGAACGGTCGAGCATTAAGTACAGCAGCTACATCCTGCGGCTTTCCGGGCTTTTGCTGAAGGACTTCCTCTGGAGGCTGAAGACGAAGTACGTCGTCATGGGGTTCCATCCGCTGGTGTTCTTCTACTTCTTTGGGGTCGCTTTCAGTGTTATCAGTGTTATCATGGGGATCTACTCCTTGTATTTCAAATTTGTACAGGATAATTCCGTCTTTGTCCCGGCGGTAATCACACTCCTCATCTTTGGCCTAGGGGCCCAGTTTCTCCTCTTTGCGATGCTGTTTGACATGCAGGCAGAGAAGAATGGCGGGTGGTACTGATTGTTATGGAATCTCATACTCGAAAAGTATCAGGAACTTGCCCATGTAGCACTTAACACCGGGCATGCGCCCCGGACATTTTTGAGCGCATTTGTCCCGAAAAATATGGGTGCCCCTGTGTTTTGCGGTGCTTAACGATGAATTCTAGTGATACCTATCAGATCTGTTCCCGATGTGTCTCAGATACGACCATTCCCGATATACAATTTGACGGGAAGGGCATCTGCAATTTCTGCCAGATTCATGATAGCCTTGATAAACAGTTCCCTCTTGATGGCAGGGGGGAGCAGAAACTGAATCAAATAGTAGAAAAGATACAAAAAGATGGTCAAGCCCAGAAGTATGACTGTATAGTGGGTATCAGTGGAGGTGCCGATAGCACCTTCTGCCTTTATATGGCAAAAAAGCTGGGATTGCGACCTCTAGCAGTTCATTTTGATAACGGATGGAACTCAGAAGCCTCCGTATCCAATATTAAAAACGCTATCAGGAAGCTCGAAATCGATCTAAAGTGGATTACAGCCGATTTTGAGGAATTCAGTGACATTCAACGCTCCTTCCTGAAGGCGTCTGTTCCAGATGCCGAGACCCCGACGGATCTTGCCATTCATGCAGTTCTCCACCGTACCGCCGCAGAGAATGGCGTTAAGTGGATCATCAACGGAATGAACTTCCGCACAGAAGGCATACAGCCCCTTAAATGGAGTTATACGGATGGGAGGTACGTCCGGAGCGTACAGGAAGAATATGGTCGTCGCCCTCTCGTGATGTATCCCAACCTGACAATCTCCGACATGATCAACTTCTCTCTCTTTAAGGGCATCAAGACCGTCCCTCTTCTTGCCTACATGGACTACAGTAAGGAAGAAACCAAGGATATCCTCAAGCGTGAGGTAGACTGGACCGACTATGGGGGACATCATTTTGAATCTTTCTATACCCGTTTTGTGATCACAGATATCCTCTGGAACAAGTTCCGGATAGACAAGAGAAAGGTTCAGTTGTCTGCCGCGGTGCGTTCCGGGAAGTTAACCCGATATGAGGCACTTGAGGTGCTGAAGGCCCCTCCAAGCGGTGATCCGGAGGTCACAGGGATTGTTCTTGGGAAGATCGGGGTTACAGAAGAAGAGTTCGGAGAGATTCTCTCCCTCCCTCCAAAGACCTTCCTTGACTACTCTACTAGTTATCCTCTGATTAGAGTCCTGAAGTGGCCGATCAAATTGGCCTGCTCTCTGAACCTCATTCCGAGGATCTTCTATGAAAAGTATCTGGGGGCGCATGTGTAATATGCGGGTTGTTGTCGATATTAACCATCCAGGTCATGTACACTACTTCAAGACTTTTATCCGGGAGATGGAGCAGAGGGGCCATGAGGTCTTGATTACAGCAAGTCACAAGGACGTGGCAATCCAGTTGCTCCAACAATACGGGTTAAAGTATATCGATCTCGGAAGTTATGGGTCTTCGTTGCTCAAAAAAGTGATTAATGTCCCGATAATGGATGTAAAGATGTATCGAGCGGTGAAGAATTTCCGCCCGGACATTCTCCTTGGCTTTTCCTCAATCCGGGCCGCGCATGTATCTAAAGTTCTAGGCGTGCCTGCTGTCATCTTTGACGACACAGAACATGCGGTTTGGGAACGCCGTCTCTATGCTCCTTTCTCCGATGTGATCCTGACACCAAGTTGCTTCCACAGGGATATTGGGAAAAAACAGGCCAGGTTCAATGGCTACATGGAACTCGCTTCTCTCCACCCCAACCGCTTCACCCCAAACCCCGCCGTCCTCGCCGAGCTCGATCTTGCCGAGGGCGACCCCTTCATCATCGTCCGCTTCGTCTCCTGGCAGGCGAGCCACGACGTTGGCCAGCACGGCATCCGCGACAAGGTTGGGCTCGTGAAGGCGCTGGAGAGTTACGGCCGGGTCCTGATCACCTCGGAGGGGGCGCTGCCTGAGGAGTTGCAGCCCTACCAGATCCGGGTCTCGCCGGAGAAGTTGCATGATCTGTTGTACTATGCGACGTTGTACGTGGGGGAGGGGGGGACGACAGCGTCGGAGGCAGCGATCCTTGGGACACCATCGATCTATGTCTCTTCACTTGTAGGTACGATGGGCAATTTCATCGAACTTGAGGAGACCTACGACCTTCTCCATAGTTTTACCGACAGTAGTGCAGCACTGGGCAGGGCGATTGAGATCCTGCAGGATCCTGCGAGCCGGGAGAACTGGCGGGTCAAGCGGGAGCGGTTGCTGGCGGATAAGATCGACGTGACCGCGTTCATGGTCTGGTTCGTCGAGAATTATCCCCGGAGTTTTACTGAGATGAAGGAGCACCCCGAGGTGCAGTACTCCTGTGCTTTGACTTCTGGTGATGCACCATTGGCCCAAACGTCTTCTCAAAGTAGTTGACGTCGGGAGAAGAAACAGCAATGGTTCACCGTTATGATGATATCAGGCAAAATAAGGAGTTATGGGACCTCTACACCCGAAAAGAGGAGTACTCTCCCCAGCAACTGGACCGCTATGGGCGCTTTGTATATGCACATAGCACAAACCGGGATATCCTTGAGCCAAGGGTTTCGAAACATCTCGTAGACAACGGATACGAAATAGAATACCCAGATGGTAAGCAATTTGCCGTCTGTCTCACCCACGACGTTGATGAGATTTACCCCCCTCTCAAGCACACATTGCTATCCACCCTGACCTGTCTCAAGGGGCTGGACATCAGCGGTTTCAAACAACAGGCTTTCTGGAAACTGCGTGGAAAGGAGCAGAGCCCCTACTGGAACTTCCAGGAGATCATGGACCTGGAGGAGAGATATGGTGCACGGTCCTCTTTTTATTTCCTCGCTACAGATGCTGACATCAGGCGTTTCAGATACAACATAGAGGATTTGGAAGGGGAACTGGGCCGGATTGTAGACCGGGGGTGGGAAGTCGGGCTCCACGGTGGTTACTATGCCTGCAATGACCTTGAGGAGATTGCACGGGAGAAGGGGCGGCTGGAACAGGTACTGGGCAGAAAAGTTACCGGTTACCGAAATCATTACCTGCGGTTTCAGGTACCTGATTCCTGGGAGATCCTGGAGAAGGCAGGGTTCGGGTACGACACGACTCTGGGTTACCCCGATATGGTCGGCTTCAGGAATGGTATGTGCCACCCGTTCCGGCCCTATAACCTCTATACAGATACAGAATTCAACATTCTGGAGGTTCCGCTGGTTATTATGGACCGTACCTTGTTTGACTCTGTGGGATCTTATGAGGAGGCATGGAACATGGTAAAAAGGTTAATTGACACTGTAGCATCCTGTCATGGTGTTTTGACTCTCAACTGGCACGCAGATGGCTTTAACTGTCCTTTTAAACATAGGTGGCGCAATTTATATGAAAAAATCCTAAAATATTGCTATAATAACGATGCTTTGCTTGCAACGGGTCAGGATATTGCATCTGCAGATAGGTACGCCCTATAGTGATATTACAGATATTTGAATCGTTTAGACATAATTTGGAGATTACATATGAAGAAAGTCTTATTGCTCGAACCATCTATTCAGCAATCATTTTCCCTTGCAAAGTACCTTAAAAAATACTCACGAGAATACTATGTTGTGGGAGGATTGATGGAAGGAGATATTAAAGTTCCGAAGAATCATTATTGTGATGGTTTCTTTAATATCGATGATGAAATAACAAACATATTTGATAAATTTGATATAATAGTTCCTACAGGTGCAAAAAGCACCAAATTAGTTCTTTCTAAAGTGAAAAAGATCCAGATCGGCGAAATTCCGTTCTCTGAAGATAATCTTATCGTGAGTGATAAGGTGAAAATTCTTCAGATAGTTAAAAATTTAGACATCCCGATTCCAAAGACCATTGTCAATGAAGACACTATAGATATAGAATATCCCATATTTTATAAAGAGGCTTTCGAGAGTGGCGGAGGTCGAAGAGGGGTAATTAATTGCAAATCTGAGTTGCAAGAAATGTGCCAACACAAAGATCTCTTGTTTCAAGAATATATCGAATCACCTTATACTTTTGGGGTTTGCTTTTTGGCAATTGATGGCAAGATCATATCTTATTTTATCCACAAAGAGATATTGAGTTACCCAAAAAGTGGAGGAAATGGGGTAATCTTAGAAACTTATACTGATACCAGATTGTATGCCTACACGGAAAGAATTCTTAAAAATATCAAGTATAACGGCTGGGGTATGGCTGAGTACAAATACTGTAATAAGAGGGAAGATTTTGTGTTTATGGAGATTAACGCTAAATTTTGGGCTTCAATTGAATTCGCACTTATTAATAACAATCAATTTATGCGTTCATTATTTAGTATAGACTATAATGATAGATTGGAAAACCAAGTAATCTATATAAATAGGTTGTTAAATTATCCTATTATGGAATTTGTTATTTATATGAAAAGATATTATCTAGCTCATTGGATATACGACAGGAGTCTTATTATCAGATTTGTGTATAAATTTATCCCGACAGATCTGAGATGTTACGCTCTCGAGAAATTAAAAGTTAGATAGCAGAATAGATTGTACTTGTTGGAGGTAATTTTATGGAGCAGGAGTCATTCTGGGAAAAAACATGGAAAAAATCTCTGCAGGAATATCTGTTGGCAATTCCAAGGACAGGAGTATTTTTGTCAGTTTTATTAAATAGGGGCTCTAGACAAATCCTTGAAATTGCATGTGGGAGTGGACGTGACTCGATTTCACTCGCCAAAAACGGCTATAATGTTATTGCTTCTGATATTGAACCATATCCACTTCTCCGTCTTAAAAATATGGATGTTCCCCCGAATATCTCTTATATGATCATAGATGGGCAATATTTACCATTTAAGGATAAATCCTTGGATGCAACTTTTCACAATGGATTATTTGTTTACTTAAATAACGAGGAGATCTTTGATATATTACGAGAGCAAGAGCGAGTTGCAAAAAAATACGTCATTTTTTTTGTCCATAATGGGGCCAATTCAAAACTAGTTAAGAAATTTAATCTGTTATCCAGGGACAATAAACTCTATAAAATAAATTTTTTTACGCCCAAAGATATTGAAAGTATAATCCTTCAATCAGGATTAGAATATAAAAATTTTTGTATATTTAAATTTGGAGGTAAAATAGACAAGATATTGGGGGGGATCAACCATGTCTGGACTAGATGGTTTCACCAACCAATTCCAATGGCAAACCATCACTTAGTGTGCCGAACTATTTATATCATCTATCAGATTCAAATGTGGCGGAATACTGAACGCATTGCATGTCTGTTAGAACTGAAATGACTGATAATTGGTGTAAAATCACTTAAACTTGAGAGTGACAGGTGGTAAAATATCGATGAAAAATATCCTCTACCTATGCCATACGTATTCGACATTCCAAAAGGACTCAATTGAGGCATCTGCGATTTGGTTTAAAAAAATATATGTAATCGTAAGGATGAATGCATTTGCAGATATATTGCAAAAGTTACCTATAGAAGTTTTGAAAAATATTAATTGTTCCCAATTAGATGCCACGAATAAACCCTCCAATATTAACTTTTATCAGACCCCGATCTGGTACTTGCCTGGAAGTTCATTTTATCGGAATCTTGGAGTTAAACATTACGAAACCGTCGATAGGGTGATAGAGAAAAACAGTATTCATTTTGACATAATTCACGCTCACTTCACCTGGTCAGCCGGTTACGTTGGTGCTCGCCTTAAAAGAAAATATGGCATCCCCTTTGTGGTCACCGGGCACGGCTATGATATTTACTCCCTTCCTTTCAAGGATGACAAGTGGCGAGAGAAGATCGAATACGTTCTCAACACTGCAGACCATATTATCACCGTCAGCCAGAGCAATCTTGCGTGCATCAAAAAACTGGATATCTCCACACCGGTCACGGTCATTCCCAACGGCTTCAGGAGTGATCTCTTCTACCCTCGCGACCCCTCAGAGTGCAGAAAGGCACTCAACCTTCCTCAGAATAAGAAGATCATCCTCACGGTGGGGAATCTGGAGCCTGTTAAGGGTCAGACACACCTTGTCGAAGCCGTCCAAACGATCCTTCAGGAAAGAAAGGATATCCTCTGTGTTATCGTCGGTGCCGGGAAACTCCGGACCACACTCGAACGCCAGATCCGGTCACTCGGGCTGGAGGACTATGTCGTGCTCGTCGGCGGGAAACCGCACGACGAGATTCCTATCTGGATGAACGCCTGCGACCTCTTTGTCCTGCCGAGCCTCAATGAAGGCAACCCGACTGTCATGTTCGAGACACTCGGGTGCGGGAAGCCTTTCGTGGGGACAAGGGTCGGCGGGGTTCCAGAAGTCATAACATCGGATGAGTACGGCCTGCTCGTCGAGCCCGACGACCCTGAAGACCTGGCGGAGAAAATTCTGGTAGCGCTGGATCGGGAGTGGGACCAGGGGGCAATCCTTGCGTATGCGGTGCAGTATACGTGGGAGAATATTGCGAAGGGGATTGTGGGCGTGTACGAGCGGGTGTTAGGCTGAAATCGGCCTCCCAAAAGAATTCACAAAGTGAGGTTACCAAGTGTTTTCTGGGTCACAGCCTAATATTTTGTAATATTCTTCTTCATATAGTTTAATAATTTTGCTCCAAGAATATTCCTTCGCTCTATCTGCACTATTTTTTGAGAACATGACTTTAATTTCAGGATTTTCAGTTATTTTAATCGCAGCCTCACATATTGCATGGGGATCTCTCATAGGTATCAAATAACCGTTATTACATTCATCAAGTATATTTTGAGCAATTTCAACTGGCGTTGAGATAATAGGGAGACCGATTGCCATCGCTTCTAAAAGACTTAGTGGGAAACCTTCGCGAAAACTGGTGAGGAGATAGATATTTACGGACGCCAAATATTTGGGGATATCATAATTTGGTACTTCACCAATGAATTCAACATTTTTTTCGATCCCCAAACTATTTGTTAAGTTTTTCAACTCTTGTCGAATAATACCATCGCCAATAATTATTAGCTTTGAATTGGGATATCGTTCTACTATTAACACCATCGCATGTAGAGCACACTCAATACCCTTATCTTTTACTAACCTTGAAATGCAAGCAATATTTGGGATGTCAGGCTGTGCTATGGACCTTAACTGATCGGGCTTAAACAAATCAAGGTCCACACCATTTGGTACTGTTATGGAATTTTTATTCAGATACTTTTGAATTTCTAGCCTGGTATTATCGGTCAAAGCGAAAATCATATCAGAATGTTTAATGTGGGGTAGAGAAGGCCAATACTTTTTTAAAAAAAGAGGCAATACAATTCCCCAACCGGTTAAGTTGAATTTCTCAGTATGCACACAGATTGCATATGGGATATTAAAGAATACTTTTGAGAAGTACGCTGGTATTGAAGGTACAAAATTTTGTGCGTGTACAATATCAGGACGGATTCTCCTCACTTCAATAAAGGCAGAGATTATAAATAACATACTTTTTAGTATCGAATTATGGCTTATTACATTCATAAACGGGAGATGAAGTCTGTGAACAAAGAACATGTTATTTGAGAACATATCATCCGGAAAATTTTCATCTCTTTCAGTTCTTTCCTCACTCGTAACGATGTGAACTTCATGACCCAGTATAGATAATTCTTTTGCCATATAGTACGTAACTATCTCTACACCGCCCATATGTGGAAGATAAGCGGGTGAAAGTATGCAAATTTTCATGGATTTTGGCCTCTTTTGCTATAGAAATGCTATCAAATCCCTTTAGTAGAGTTACCCTACATTTAAACCCCTCTAATCCTCGAAACAAGATTGGTCCTAGCGACACACCTTGCCGGGAATCTGTAAGTTTGAGGATATTTAAGGAGAGATGGGCGCGTACGTATAGTATTCTTGTACATCCTAACTGATTTTGCTTTTTCCCCCAGGCTCAACAGATGGTTAGGCAAGAGGATCAACTGTTCATCAACCCATCTGGACTCGATGTCAGTGGAGTGGTTATTTCCCCCGCTGTTATACTCGCTGTCAAACGCCCGATATACCTTGTGCAGGGCCTCTGTAAGGAGACAATCGTCCTCTGGGTGCAGATGATCCATGCTGATAAACCTCAGGACCTCCAGGAGCGGTTGCTGGTAAAATGCCTCCTCGTTATCATCATTCATAGCGCTCTTACCTGTGCATCTAATGGTTCCGTGAGGCTGTTGTGAGAGATGACTGAAAACTAATGATCGGAGCATGTGAGAGTATGCGATTCCAGCAAGGGATGCATTCGAGGCGTCACGTTTGAGAGCCATATCAAATAACATAAATTCTTCCGGCCAGAATGCTTCCTGCTGAGAAACAGTTTTTGAACTGCCATGCAACCTGAACCACGCGAGCATTTTGGGGATATACTGCATTACAGCCCCTTCCTGCCCCAGGCGGATCCAGAGATCGTAATCCATGGCATAGTGGAATCTTTCATCCAAAAACCCGATCTTCTTTATCGCGTCTGCGCTGATGAAACTAGCAGGCTGGCGGATGTAATCACGGCGATACAATTCTTCCAGGTCGAACTCGCGGGAACTTATATGCGACAATATTGATGTATCCGCATCTATGGCATCTATCTTTCCATATATGACAGCGACATGCGGCTGCTCAGCAAAGGCCTTTGCCGCTGTGCAGAGAGCGCCTGCAGTATAGAGATCATCCGAGTTCAACCACGCTATGATCTCCCCGGTAGACCTTCTGAATCCCTTATTGATGGCGTTTGTCTGGCCGCTGTCCGGTTCGCTCACCCAGAATGTTATCCAGCGCTCATATTTCCGGATAATTTCGACGCTCTCGTCTGTGCTGCCCCCATCGATAATAATATACTCGAGATCCGGGTAACCCTGCAGGAGCACCGATCGGATCGTCTCCTCGATGAACTGACCCTGATTGTAGGATGGCGTGACAATACTGATCCTCGGCCAGGGCTTCCCGTCCGGCATACTCTCCGGCACCCGGGGTGTCTCCCTGGTCCACGGCCACCCCGTTTTGCCCTCCGGGGGCGGGGGGAGATCAGTAAGGGTCGGGCAACGCATACTAGAGTGTGGCTCTTTTCAGCCTATATGCCTTCTTCTTTAAGGTTCGCCCGGTAAAACGCAAGATACTCCCCCGCCATCCTCTCCCGCCCGAACCGCCGCGCCACCTTCATGACCGGGCGTGAACAGATCGCGATCGTCCAATACGCTCCCCCTGTCCGTCTTGAAAAAACGGATCAAGCGCCACACCAGATTGCCCGGAGTCATACCGCGCCTTGTAGAGATCCGGTTGCGGTATACCGGCCCGAGTTCCGTCAAGGCGGCGGAGGCTGCCGGGGTCTCCGGCAAGACCTTCTTCTGGCGGAACGGGATGCTGAAGTAATCCCCTCACCCGCCGAGCACCTTCACGATCACCGCCACCACCCCCCCAACCACCCCGCCGGCCCCGGCGCCGAGCGTCGATAACCTCCGCTCCTCGCCCGCTTTCTCGGCCCGCCAGCCCTCCAGCGCCCGGATCCGGACCTCAAACTCCTCGTCCCGCGCCTCCATCCGCGCGAGCATCTTACAAATCCACTTCACATCCCGATTCGTCTCGTACACGAGCTCCCGGGTGGTCTTCTCCTCGGTCATCCTGGTAACCTTCCCGGAGGACTATAGGGAGGGAGACCCAAAAAGCCTGACCGTAACTGTTATATTCCCGAATCGGAGCCCGCTCCGCGCTCCCCGATAAAGTCAGGCTGATATCCTCCCGGGTCTACCTTATATTCGTCTGTCATATTCCCGGGAAGCCTGGCAGGCCGCGGAAGATGCCCAGCATCTTCCCATCTGGCACAACCGAGAGCGTTGTGCCGCAAAGGAGTAACCAACCATGGCAGACTTCGTGCCGACTACCGTCAACAAGACGGCGGTCCGGGACCTTGCAGTCCCGATCGCCGATGTAACGTCGTTTAACAACCTCATCGAGAGCGTCATCACCGACAACCCCTTCGGGTGCGTCGGGTATACCAACCGCGCCGGCCAGACCATCGCACCGGTCATCCGGAACCGCGAGCACTACACCGCGAAGGTGAACTTCATCGACGAGGATACCGGCAAACGGCTCGGGACCGTCTCGCTCCAGTCCCCCTCGATCGCCGCGTATGAGGCGAACGCGAGCGAAGTTCTCGCGAACACGGCCCTTGCGGCCGCGATGGGCGGCGTTGCCGAGCGCAACTTTGGCGGCGAGACCTACTACGCCCAGCTCAAGTGCCACGACCCGTCGGGCGACGACTACTACGTCACCTTCACCCGCCGGACCGTCCGGATCTCGTCCTACCAGGACGACGCCATCCGGACCGCAGTCGAGAACTGGGCCGATGCCGTGCCCGCACTGGCGTGAAGCAGGGGGCTCTTACCCCCGCTCTTTTTCCCTGCACCGGGAGCCTGGCAATCGGGGCGGCTCTCCTACCCGTGGGGTCGTTTTGTTTCCCGGGCAGTGGTGGATGTTCTCAAAGAGGAGATCGGATCCGGAGGATATCCCCACCAGCGAAGAGGAGATCGAAGCGGGAAAAGTATCATCTGCCAGGAGCACCCACGTACGCATATTCTGGAGTGTGCGGCATGGGAGTGCAATACATCTGTGATGCAGAAGGAAGAAAAACCGGCGTTATCGTGCCCATCGACCTCTGGGACAGCCTGAATGCCGAAAAACCTGCCGGTAAACGGGTTGGGGTTCCGGATCCCGGAAAATATCGGGGAATATACAGAGACTTAAACATCGATCTGAAGGCTGAGATTCGAAACCTGCGGGATGAATGGAACCGGATATGAGTCGGTATCTGCTCGATACGAACATCCTCATCTACTACCTTGCAGATGCCGTTCCGCCGGAGAGAGTAAGTCAACTACCCCGCGCCTGTTGGGCGGGGCTTGCGAACGGCTAAGCGAGACGAAACAGTAGACCAGGAGGCATTCAGCAATGCAGCAGCGTTACGGGCTACCAGAACGGATGGGTGTTTCCCTGGCCTGTCCCTCTTCCGGGCACGCCGACCCCGATGTGCTCCTCGGAGCACTAAGCCTGTCTCGCCCCTCCGAAGGGAAATGGAACCCCGGTTCGGCGGGTCCCGGACTGGAAAAGAATGAGTAACTCTCCTGAGCGTCTGGTATGGCCCCTCCTTCCCGTGCGAGGTCTCTTTGGAAAAACAGCAACAGAATGGCCGTCGGTCTTCCGGCAGCTCTGGTGATAGAGTTCGGCTGATACCACCCGGGAGCGTACTGCAGGGTTGCCTGCCCATATCTCCGGGAGTAAGGAGATACCCATGGCAGACTTCGTCCGGAAGACCGTGAACAAGACGGCGGTCCGGGACCTCGCAGTCCCGATCGCCGATGTAACGTCGTTGAACACCCTCGTCCAGTCGGTCATCACCGACAACCCCTTCGGGTGCGTCGACCATACCGGTCCTGACGGCCAGACCATCGACGCGGTCGTCCGGAACCGCGAATACTACACCTTGATGAGTGAACTTCATCGACGAGCAGACCGGCAAGCGCCTCGGGACCGTCTCGCTCCAGTCCCCCTCGATCGCCGCCTTCGATGCGAACGCCGCGGAGGTCCTCGCGAACACGGCCCTTGCAACCGCGATGGGCGGCGTTGCCGAGCGGAACAACGCCAGCGAGACCTACTACGCCCAGCTCAAGTGCCACGACACCTCGGGTGACGACTACTACGTCACCTTCACCCGCCGGACGATCCGGATCTCGTCCGGAGAGGACGACGTCATCCGGACCGCAGTCGACGGCATCCCGGCGCTCCGGTGAGGGGGATAACCTCCTCTCCCCTTCTTTCACTTTCACCCCGCGCACGGCTCCCTGTTAACTACTACCTCTTCTCCAGACAGGAGTATGACGCATTCTCCACTTCTCCGCCACGACCAGACCCTCTTTCGCGACCACGAGGTCTTCGAGTTCACCTACATGCCCGACGACCTCCACCACCGCGACGCCCAGATCCGTGAACTCGCCCTCCTCGCCAGGCCGGCTCTCCGGGGCGGCAGCCCCAGGAACGCCGTCCTCCGCGGCCCGCCGGGGACGGGGAAGACCACCACCGTGCGCCGGCTGTTTGCCGAGATCGAGGAGACGACACAGCAGATCGTCCCGGTCTACATCAACTGCCAGCAGCACCGGACGCCGTTCGCCGTCTTTGCGTGCATCTTTGAGGCAGTCGTCGGCTACGCGCCCCCGTCGACCGGCAAGCACCTTGACGAAGTCGTGCGGCTGGCGGCCAAACGTATCGGGGAACGGGAGGCCGCGCTCCTCGTCTGCCTGGACGAGGCCAACTACCTGCACGAAGCGCGGCAGTTAAACGACCTCCTCTACCGGATCCTCCGCCTCTACGAGGCCTGGAACGTACGGAAACCCGGCGTCTTTGCGGTCGTAAGCGACCTTCGCCTGAACCTCTCCGCCGAGGTCGACGAGCGTGTCCGGTCGGTCTTCCACCCGACCGAGGTCAACTTCCCGCCGTATGCGAAGCCGGAGATCCTGGAGATCCTCGGTGACCGGATCCGGCAGGGGCTGTATCCGAACGTGATGCCGAAGGCGAACGCAACCCTCATCGCGGACCTCACCGCGAAGGAGCAGGACATCCGGGTCGGGATCGATCTCGTCCGGATGGCGGCCGAGAACGCGGAGAGCGCCGGGCGCCGGACGGTCACGAGGAAAGACGTGATGGACGCCTCACGGTCGATCATCACGCCTACCCTGCAGAAGCGGGCCGCGGACCTGAACGAGGGCGAACGTGCCCTGCTCTACCGGATAGCAGAACGGGCACGGAATCCCGGTGCGGATATGACGTCGGGAGCGGTCTTTGAGGCGACGCAGGAGTACACCACGGCCGGAGCGACGACCTACCGGATACGGTTGAAACGGCTCGAGGAGACGGGTCTCGTTGACCTGCCGCTCCGCACCGACCGCGGGCGGACCCGGGAGGTCCTGCTCCGCTTCACCCCCGAGCAGGTGCTCGCCGCCTGCGAAGAAGCAGGGAAAACCGGTGCTGGATAATGCCTCTTTTCTGCGGGGAATACCCGATCCATCCCTCTTTTGGCCAGTTCACCGTTTTTCGATAAAGTAACGGTTAAATAACGCCTCTTTTCACCATCACCCTACGTACCATACGTTTTTAAGCCGCGTGGCCTCACGTTTGAATCAAGCGGTGCGCAGAGTGCGATTTCCCAGAAGAGCGCCGGTGCGCCGCGAAACTGCAGTAGAGAGGTTACGCATGAGACGACAACCACGACCCGTAACCGGGGATGAGATCACGGCCCTCAAGAGACGGCACCGGGGCATCGGGAGACCGATGATCCGCGAGGGCATCTGGACCCCGGAAGAATCGAGGAGAGAAGACGAACGTATCTGCGGCGGCAGCCAGGCACAGCCAAATGTTCACAGCACCAGGGTGCACCAGGCCGCCAATGATATTCAGCATTCCAACGATATAAGGGTGTCCACCCCGGGAGCGTGCCCGCGATGAGCCGGGAGGGATGCACACCAAACGCGGTCCCGCTCTTCCTTGTCCCGCGGGCGGTGGCAACCGAGATCAATCGGCATGGCCGGGCAGTCCGGGAGATCCATGTCGTCCGGACCGGCTGCCACTTCTACACGGTCACGACCGTAACCGGACAGAACCGGACAGGAGGCGGCCGGTCATGACTGAGCCAGGGGCCCTTGCCTGTACCGCCGCGGGCGGGCTCACCGTCCACGTCGAGGCGGAACGCTACCGGATCGCCCCCGAGGACGCGAAAAGCCTGATCTTCGCCGGCAAGCCGGCCCCGGTGACGCGGGAGCGGGTGCGGCGGGAAGGCGGGACCGTCACGGGGGAGATCACAATCGAAGGGCACGCGGCGGTGAACCCGGCCGGGCGGGCGGTGGTGATCCGGACCCGGGAGGGCGCCTGGATCGTCCCGCTCGTCAGTCTCCAGAGGGTCGCCCGCGGGGAGGCCATCTCCGCCCCGCTCTTCCCTCTTCTCCCGGGGGTGACGGGATGAGAGACGAAGTTAGAAACGCGGTGAACATGCTCGCCCCCATTGAAGGCGTGGTCGAGGTCCGGGCGCTCGCCGACGGCGCGACGCACTCCGGCTACTTCGATGACCATACTCTGCTCGCAGAGCAGGTCGAGGCCCTCGACGCCGATCCTGCGGTCGCCGGGATCTACGTCACCTTAAACACCGTGAACCCGGCGCTCCTCGCGCGGCGGGCGAACCGGATCAAGATGCGGCTCTCCCGGAAAGACGCGACGACGGCCGACGCCGATATCCTCCGGCGCCGCTGGCTCCCGGTCGACATCGACCCCGTCCGGCCGAGCGGGGTCTCGTCGACCGATGCGGAGCATAACGCGGCACTTGATACCGCAGAAAGGATCGAAGCCTACCTCGCCGAGCAGGGCTTCCCGGAACCCCTCCGGGCGGACTCCGGGAACGGGGCGCACCTCCTCTACCAGATCGACCTTCCAAACGACGATCCCTCGACCGCGCTCGTGAAGGGCGCGCTTGCGACTCTCGACGCCCTCTTCTCAAACGACGTGATCACCGTCGATACCGCGAACCACAACGCCGCCCGGATCTGGAAACTCTACGGGACCGCATCGCGGAAGGGCGACAACACGGTTGAGCGGCCCCACCGGCGGGCGAAGTTGCTCGCCGCGCCGGATGAACTCAGGATCGTCCCTCGAGAAAGGCTCCGGCACATCGCCGGGCTCCTCCCCCGGGAAGAGCCTTCCCGGCCGAAGAAGGCCGGCGGCATCGACCTCGCCTCCTGGCTCGCGGAGCACGGGATCGCCGTCCGGAGCACGAAACCCTACCAGGGCGGCACCCTCTACGTCCTCGCGGACTGCCCGTTCTCGGCGGCGCATAAGGACGGGGCGTTTGCCATCCAGTTTGCAAACGGCGCGATCTTCGCCGGCTGTCACCACGCAACCTGCAGCGGGGGCGCCCAGCGCTGGCCCGAGCTCCGGGGGAGATACGAGCAGGGGCGAACCCAGAAACCGAAGGAAACAGTACCGGAGGAGAAGCCGACTCCTCCCCCTATCCCCGACGAGCACCGCGAACGAGCTATCCAGATCCTCCGCGAAGGCGACCCCCTCGCGTTCCTCCTCGATACCTTCAACAAGAGCCACGTCGGCGACCGCACCGTCGCCGGGTGCCTGGTGATGTCTCTCGCCTCGCAGTCGGTCGAGAACACGAACGGCCTTCATGTCGCCATCTCCGGCAACTCAGGCAAAGGGAAGACCCACGCCTGCACCACGATGCTCCGGCAGGTCCCGGCAGAGTATCGCCTTGCAGGCACGGTCTCCGACAAGGCCCTCTACTACAACGACGGCCTTCAGCCGGGCACCGTCTTCCTCTTCGACGACGTCTCGCTCTCCGACGACCTCCAGGAGGTCCTCAAGTCCGCGACCGCGAACTTCCGGGAGCGGATTGAACACCAGACGGTCACCCCGGACCGCAAACTTCAGATCTGCCGCATCCCGGAACGGTGTGTCTGGTGGCTCGCGAAGGTCGAGGATGCCGGCGACGACCAGGTGGCAAACCGGATGCTCACGGTCTGGATCGACGACTCGGCCGACCAGGACCGGCGGGTGCTTGAGCACATGAAGGAGGTCGAGGCCGCCGGGCCGACCCCGAGTGAGGATGAGGATGTCTTCACCGCGAGAGCAATCTGGACGGTCCTCAAAGAAGCGACGCTCCACGTCTCGGTTCCCTACGCGAGGAGCATCCAGTTCTCCAGCGCAGGCAACCGCCGCAACCCGGGGATCCTCTTTGACCTGATCAAATGCCACGCCCTTCTCTTCCGGTTCCAGCGTGAGGAGTCCGCGGGCGGGATCCGGGCGAACCGGAACGATTTTACTGCGGCAGCCGGGCTTTACGGCGCTATCAACGGCGAGGCAGGCGGGCAGGAGACCAAACTGACGAAGAACGAGGCGGCGGCGCTCGCGACGGTCGAGAGCATGGGCTGGGAGCAGTTCACGATCCGGATGCTCCAGGAGGCGCTCGGTCTCTCGTATCATCAGACCTACCGGATCCTCCACGGCTACATGAGCCGGGGGACGACCTACTCGGGCCTCCTTGAGAAATGTCCGGCGGTCAGCTACGTCGATGCGCTCATCACCGAGGATAACTGCGGGTATACCGTGCGGCGGCGGGAGAACCTCTTCTCCTTTGACCCTGTCGGCTACCGGCGGTGGGCGCACGGGGCGGGGGTGTGGCTCGATGACGACGGGGATGGCAGCCCCGGCGACACTTGCGGCATTGCAGCAGGTTTAGAGCAGAATTCCAGCAGGTGCTGCGAGGACGTCTCTCCCCGGACCGGCGCCGGATCCTCCTGTACTGCTACAGAGAGAGACGCGTCTCTCTCTACTGATCATAACATACAGCAAAAGAGAGATCCACACAGTTCGATCGGTCTTTCGGCCGGTGGGTGTGGGGGGGTGTGCGAATCCCGGAATGCTGGAACTCCGACCCCGATACCCCCGCACTCTGCCGGCAATGAAGATCCTGGGCAACACCTCTCTCCGTTCGGCTGCAGCGGGTCCCGCGAACCGCTGAAATTTGCTGCAATCCCGGGAGGGCTGCTGCAAACAGCAGGCGCCGGGAGGGCCACGGTCCTTCCCGGCACCCTGGACCACCGGACGTTCTCCCGGGTGAAGGTGGAGATCGGCCGGTGCGATCTCTGCGGGACGGGGAAGGCGGTCTATCGGTCGCGGGAGGCGCAGGCGAAGGTCTGCGAGGGCTGCTATGCCCGGCTGGTCCGGGAGTGGAACGGCCGGGAGGGGGTGCGGTGAGCGGCGGGGTCCAGCACCAGCCTCCTGCAACCCTTGTTATAATGATTCTTCCCCGTTGCGGTATGGACGCTCATTCCCGGGACTGATCCACCCGGGAGGGTATTGGGATGACCTCTGTCATAACAGGATCTCCTCATAGAACGCAAGATACTCCCCCGCCATCCTCTCCCGCCCGAACCGCCGCGCCGCATCCTCCGCGGCCAGCCGCCCCATCCGCACCCGGAGCCCATCATCCGCCAGCAGGTCGAGGACCCGCTCCGCCAGCGCCCGGGCATCCCCCACCGGCACCAGGAACCCCGTCCGTCCCTCGATAACCTGTTCGGGGATGCCGCCGACCGCACTCGCCACGATCGGGGTGCCGCAGGCCAGGGCCTCAAGGACGGTGGTCGGGAAGGTGTCGGCCCGGGCTGGGTGGAGGTAGAGGTCGGCGGCCTGGTAGTAGCGGGCTACTTGCTCCGGGTCTTTCTGATAAGGGATGAACCGGATCTTGACGTCGCCGATCCGTTCCAGCGGGGCGGTTTCGCCGAGGGCGATGCATAGGATCTTTGCTCTAGTTTTCGCAATCTCGGCAAGGGCAGACTGCAAGGTTCGGTAGTCTTTCCAGATATTCTTCCGGATACCGTTTGCCGCAAAAAGGAGGATCTTTGCATCGTGCGGAAGCCCGAGATCCTCTCGTGCCTCAGTCTGATCACGAGGGTGGAAGATCTTCAGATCTACGCCGTTCGGGATCACCTTCGATACCACAACCCCCGACTTCAGTATCGACTGATCAACCTTATCCATCAACCACCGGCAGGGGGTGACGACACATAGCCGGCTCTGCTTGTAGATCTCCGCTTTGCGCTGCCAGTTGTAGGCCGTCGCATCCCGTCGGATTGCCGGGTAAATCGTGAGGTCCGGGCAGTTCCCGCACCCGGTCTTCCAGCGCTCGCAGTCGAAGGAGTGGGCACAATGACCGGCAAGGAGCCAGGCATCATGGAGGGTGAGCACGGTCGGAACCTGGTGACTGAGAGAGGGGAGGGCACGGAGATCGAAGTAGCCGCCGTGGAGGTTGTGGCAGTGAAGGATGTCGGGGAGTTCTGGCGCTGAGTCTAAAAGGCGCCAGGTTCCCGGGTAATCGAAGTTCTCATGGCCAGCTAAATAATTGTAGATGTGTGCGGGATCTGTTAGGGTTTCTATTTTTTTATTTACGTATGTAACATACGGGAGCCTGCTGAAACGTGATAAGATAATCCGTGAAAAGAGATTTGGATTCCTTGAGATAGGGAATACATCTGCATCCCCGGATCGTTTCGTCCCCACTGCCAGCCATGACCGGTGCTGGAGAGTGCGATAAGACGTGAAGAGATCCCATGCAATCTTTTCAGCACCACCGGCGCTATCCACTGTGCTGACCTGAAGGATACGAAGAGTGGGTTCACTCATTAAACCATTCCTTCATCCTGGATGAAAACACCTTTACATCCCAATCTCTGGCCAATACTCTGTGGAGGCAGTACGGATCCGCATTTCCGGTGAGGGTTGAACCGTAGTTGACGCATGCTGTAGTCATACCCGCTTCTTTTACTATTTCTATAGATTCTCGGTTAAAATCCGACTTTCCACCAAAAGGGTAAGAAAAACTCTGTACCTGGTGACCAAGTATCCCCTCAAGTGACTCTTTACTCTGGATGATCTCTCCTCTTTGTACATCTGCTGGTTGCTTGGAGAGCATAGTATGCGTTACGGTATGTGCTCCGATCTCTATCAATCCCCCCCGGTCAAGCTCTCTTAATTCACTTTGAGTGAGAGGCCTGTGCGTCTCACGACCGGCCCTTGAGGCGCCTGCCCACTTTGCGAGAGTGGCAAGGATGGATTCTTGCTGCTTGTGGGGAAGAGGTTTAAGGTGTCGATGAAGATCCCGGTAGACTGCATACTGTGGGCCCGGATCCGATGCTAGGGTCACATTCCACGATTTCAGATCGGTCCCGTACCCTTGCCCAATTCTGTTCCCTATTTCCCCGGTAAGGTTCCAGCTCCATTCCTTCCCGTTGATGGTAAGTTCCAGTTGGTCGGGGAGCGCATCCGGCAGTAGCAATAGTCTTTCCAGATCGTCCCACCAAAATTCTCTATCGCTGCCGATGGATCCGGATGTTACGAACACTGTGGCGGGGATACCATACTTTTCTAAAATTGGTTTTGCATTCCAGAGATTGTCGGCATAACCATCATCGAATGTTACGATGACAGATTTATCTAGAATTTTCCCTGTTTTCAGTGCCAGGAGCAACTCTGAAAGGCTGATAGGATTGTAGTGCTCGGAAAGAAATTCCAGATGTTCAGCAAAATGTTCAGGGGTAACACTGAGAAGCTGGGGGTCGGTATCCAGGTTTGTCACACGGTGGTAGAGAAGGATTAACCCTTGGGAGTGGAGATTCTTCCAGATTCTGCCTGGCAACTGAATCAGTTTACGAATGTCCATTGTTATTCCTAGCTGTTGCCTGTTTTGGACTTTGCCGCACGCACGGTGACGAGCACCTGATAATCAGGATCTTGATATTCAAAGTATTCCGGTTTGAGTTCTTCAGCGGCAAGACCATGTAAAAAGGCAATCGCGATGAGCACATTCCCATATGCCTTTACTTCGATGTTTTCGGTCATGAATTCTTTTTCAAAGAGATGTTGTGCTGACCGTGTGGTGAAGCGCCAGAATTCACCCCACCTATCCATATCGTAGCGGGATATCTGGCTTATCCCCGGCAGGGTGGCCAGGAGTACACCTCCCGGTTTTAAGATTTTATAGAGGTGCTTCACTGCTGACGGTAGGTCATAGATAAATTGAAGGGTTTGAGTCAGGATGATACAATCGAAGGTGTCTGAGGGGATGTTATCCGTCTGTGCGAGATCTGCAACGATAGTGGCTGATGGGTTTCCTTCAACAGCATGAAGGATGTCGGACTGCTTAACCCGGTTGCCACCGAATTGTTTCGTGTAGGTGTTATCCCCTATCTCCAACACTCTGCCGTGGATATCATTTTTGTGCTGCAAAAGGAAATTCTCGATGTAATATCGATCAATCGGTTGCCCCCGGTCGTAGCCAAAGAGGGTGCTAATGGGGTGGAGACGATCTAATTCACCAAGGTTGACCGGGTAGAGAAGCCTCCTCTTCACCCTCAGAGATACTTTATTTGTTTGCTTGAGTATAATAGAGGAGATATCTCTTATCAGAGTAGATTTCGTTGGTAGCATTTATGAAACGTCCTGTCTTTGAGCATAAATCAGGCAGAACCACGTTGTCAGGGGGCCCAGGCGGAAGGGGGGTTTGCTGGCACTACACGTTTCTCTATCAAAATCATGGATCAGATACCGAAATCCATTCCGATCAAGAATAACCAGTAGTTCTCCCAATTTTTGGTCTTCATCTGGCCATCCATGATACTCGATCACCATCTCTCTTATATTCCGGAGTTTTCCGGAATCTTCTACTTCGTGAAGAACGGGTAACTCCTGCCCTTCAATATTGAGTTTTAAAAAATCCACAGGCTCAGATAGATATTCACTCAATCGAACAGCCCGGATTTTTGTGCTGCCTTGATCGTTCTCGATGATCCTTCCCCCGTCAGCATTGTCAGGACTGAAACTCAGTATTCCCTCTTCTTTTGCCAGACCCGCATTGATCAAGGTGACATCATTTACATTATTTGTGGTAAGATTATGTTGTAATATTTTGAAAATTTCTAGGTCCGGTTCAAAACAGATAATTCTGGCTTCAGGATATATAGATTTGAAATAGAGTACTGACATTCCGATGCACCCGCCACCGTCTATAATGTACGGATCAGATTTTTTACTGTTGAAATGATAAATTAAGTGACAAAAGATATCCTTATACTCCATATATAGTGAGAGGATATCTGTATATGAGATCCGATAGTCACCAATCCGACTTGTGCCCATCTGAAATCGAGAGTTAATTTTCGATTTTGCTTTGAGGCAAAGCAAAGACATCTTGTTTTTAATCATTTTGAACATCTCGGAAATATTCGAGCGATGAGCTCTGAATTAAAATAGATCTTGCAGATCTGCTCAAGGTTTGGTGTGGCGACGCGCAATATCCCTCCGGGTTTTAAGACTCGGAAACATTCTCTCAAAAGTGTAAGCGCATCATCACGCTGAAAATGTTCAATAATATTTGAATGGTAAACAACGTCGCAACTCTCTTCTGGGAGAGGAATCCCCTTCCTCAAATCGTAGGATAGGATCTGAGGGTCATTGGAGTGAAGATCAACATTTATCCAATCCCGATGATAGTAATTTCCGCAACCGAGGTTAAGATATTTCATGATCCGGGCCACGTTAGATGTTTCGGGTTCAACCGTTTGCGTTAATGTCAGGTAAGGATTCATTTTATATCGATTTGAAGGATGTTCATTCCACAATACGCTAATTCTACAGGTCCTGATAATTTATCTAAATCTTCAAACTCGGCAATTATATCTAATTTATTCCTTTGAGCAAACCGTAAGAACTTTTCTTTAGAGAATATCCAGCTTGGATAGCTTGCGGGGTAAATACTCGCTGGCACATGCTACACACATAGATGATCTCCTTTCCCCTCCCAAAAAGGTGTTTGAGCGAGTATGATGCAATCCGGGTGTAACTCAAGCAATCGACTCAACATTTCATACGGGTTCTCCAGATACTGTAATACAGCACTCAAAATGATAACATCAGGTCTGTTCCCAATGGAATAATCGTCAATTGTTGAGTAGAATCTAAGGATACTATCTTCAAACAGCTCTTTTCCTACCCCGACATACTCAGGTTGTTCGATAATGCTCCACCGTACGTCAGAGAGTTTATTTAGGAAAGCACGGTTCTGAAAGTAAGTGCTGCCAAGGGATCCGCCGAAATCCAGAACATTGAGTCGTCCGCCTGATCGTGCAGCGGCCCACGTCAAGCCGGCGAGAAGAGGCCATGAGTACTGGATCTCGCCAAATAATACTGAGTCACGCTCATAAACAGCCTCTCCACTTTTCACCTTTACAAGAGTATCCTTAGTCTTCTGCAGGATGATATCAGAATCATAGCCTGTGCTGGCGTGCATCGCCTCAGACCATGAACTGTAGTTTCCTCTTAGGTAATTATCCCGGTGCGGAAACAGTTGATGGTGCAGTGATCGTAGCGTACCAAATAGAAATGGTGGCAGAACTTGTTTAACTACAGTATGAAGACTCATTTGGGATGCCCTCAATACTTAGGTAACCCTCTTAGGTATGCCAGGCGGTTACGGAAAGGAGACAATAACCCAGCGAACTTGGACGGTCGTTTCCCACAAACGCTTTGATGGAGGAGAGAACATTCAAGGTCTTCAAACGATTCCGGCCATTGCTCAGGTATTGAAGGACACGATTTAAATGGAGGATTTGTAAACCACCCTTCAGATTGGGTGTTTGTGGCATCTGCCCCATAGCCAATGTGTTCAACCATACTCCACGGTGGGCGCAGGCACAATCCCTGATGGAATATACGCCAGTAGAGGAAACGCGCTGCCCAGATATTCCGTTTTAACTCTGTTCGTGCCATCTCAGGCAAATCAGTCCCATAACGATAAATATCAACTTCCTGTTCTTCGCACCTCCTCATCAATGGTAATGCTACCATATCATTAGTTATCTTCATAAGGATCCTTATCATTCTTCGTAATCGTCTTGGATTTCCACCTGGATTCTGGATTCTCAGCAATACATAACGAGTCCAATCGACCCGCGCCATTAATGCCCCCTAAATCCCAATCACCCTTCGAAATCAAAGCAATCAATTCACATCTCGTTATGTGTAACGCATAACATGCCTGTTTATGCCAATCCGCAGGATTCATTCTATTTCGAACTTTAATTGAAATGCAACCAGTTTGAGCACAGTTCGTTATGAGTCCCGGGAATGTAGGATCTTCGACACCCGAATTTTGTATGGTATAACCACCATACGGATGAAATTTAGCCGCGATGCTCCACAAACAAAAGGGCGATTCTTTCTTATCCAAGAATTTCCGGAGGGCATCACGTAAATAGCGTTTCATATTTTACCCGAGGGAAAACATCCAATAGACCACCTTCAGTCGCATTGAACGTTTGTACACCGATTCGATTAGCGATCTCACGTATTCTTTTGTATTGCTGCCATAACGTTACGTAATCCTGAAATTGCCCCTCTAGATCTTCTTGAAACCATTCATTATAACCAGATCTTACTATAGCATGGTTTTCCTCAGAATAGAAATGTCTGCTTTTATTCATGTGCAGAATCCAATCATGATCACAGCCAAGGAGATAAACCTCTTTAAACCCCATGTAAAGAGCGATATGCAGGGCCATTATAGTAACAGATTGCGGTCCAGGTATTGTTTGTGAAATATCGACATTGTGAGGCAGAGATCCGTCCCGTGATCCACTAAATCTTAAGTAATATAGATCCCTATCTTTAAAGCGCCCATCCGCCTCGTTTCGACCCTTATCACTCATACCAAAGAACATTTTTGCATCTCTGGTACCGTTCTCAATTTCATTCATCCAGTTTTGCCATGCGGCCTCAGTAATTGGGAGGTGATAAGGAGCTATACAGTAGTATTTCGGATTAATCGCCGCATAATCTGGATGAACAAAAAAATTGCTGACGGCGATACAAGTTTCCCCACGCAACAATTTCAAATTCTGATGTTTTATCGAGGAGCCGGTTGCAAGGATGAAGCACCGTTCACCCTTATGAATATTCCTTAGTGCGAGGTTTTTCTTTAGGAGCGATCTTTCTCGAACATTTCCTTTTAGGATCTGATAACTCCTATCTTTAAGGTTGAGATATAACATCTGAAAGGCAGGGGGAATGGCCCAATAAGCAATATTTTTCTTAAAATCACTCACAATAACCACATATCTTCATTTTTGTCTGAGCTTTTTGATCGACGAAAGTTCACTTTCATAAACCCGCTTCACCCCATCCCCCATCGCCGCCTCTATCACCCTGATGTCCCGCACCATCCGCATCAATCCTCCAGGTTCCACTGAGGCTGCATGATCGCTCCCCCACATGGCACGATCAAGGGTAATATGCCGCTCGACAAAGCATGCTCCGAGGACAGTCGATGCAAGAGTGGTTTGCAGACCTACCTCATGCCCGGAGTAGCCAACGGGACAGTCAAACTCCTGTTTCAGTGTCTGGATCATGCGCAGGTTCAACTCTTCGGGTTTGCAAGGATAGGTACTGGTGCAGTGGGAGATAAGAAGGCGTTCCGTATCGAGGAGGGAGACTGCATGGCGGATCTCATCCATCCTAGACATCCCGGTAGACAGAATCATGGGTCGTCTCATCTCATTGATGTGCTGTAATAGGTCGTCATCGGTGAGGGATGCCGATGCAATCTTGTAGCAGACCGGGTTGAACTGCTCGATAAAATCCACAGATGGTTCATCCCAGCAAGAGGCAAACCAGGTAATGCCCTTCTCATTACAATATCGATCAACCTCTTTGTAATCTTCCAGACCGAACTCGATGCGTTTCTTATACTCAATGTATGGGAGACATCCCCAGGGTGTCTCCCGCAGGATATCCCATTGTCCTGGAGGTACACAGAGTTCAGGGGTCCGTTTCTGGAATTTGACTGCGTTACATCCGGCCAGCACTGCTACATCGATGAGTTTTTTAGCGATCGCAAGATCACCATTATGGTTTATCCCGATCTCTGCGATGATATAGGTTGGATGTCCGCTACCTATGGACCGTCCGCCGATCTTAACTACATCTGGCATATCGTATTCTCGTTCAATCGTTGCATGATCAGTTCCGCCAATTCTCGAATAGCCCCTTGACCACCATGAGATGAAAGGACGAGTCGTGCAGATGCCTTCACCTCTAGATATGCATCTCCCACGGCGACGCTGCACCCAACATACGTCAGACAGGGAAGGTCGTTGATATCATTCCCAACATAGATTATCCCGGCTGAATTTAAACTGTTCTTTCTTACCCATTCTTTCAATATACCTATTTTATCGGATATGCCATGCTGACAGGGGATACCAAGTTTTTCACAGCGCGCCTGCACCACGGAATTTTTCTCGGTGGAGAGTACCAGCAGAGGTAACCCAGACTGTTTCAACCGATCCAACCCCAACCCATCTCCCCTATCACAGAGGATCGCCTCCCTTCCATCCTGAAAGACGACCACCCTGTTATCGGTGAACACTCCGTCAAAGTCCATGACTAACCCGGAAATTGGGTTCGGGAGCGCCTGGAGGTTCTGGCGCTGTCTCTGCTCCTGCATCAGCACTTCCGCAACTCTGAAGTCAATGGGTTCGTCAATCTCCCAACGCCGTTCAGAGGGCGTTATGTGCATAACGGTTTTGCCGAAAAAGCGGTGCTTTGCCTTCAGGAACCCTTCGGTGCGCATCACGTAGACTGCACCGGTTTCGATATACTGTGGTTCTCTCTCCTGCCGCATCAGCCGTGCGCACTTATCGTGATTGATCCCGATCGCTTCACCGTTCATATCCTCTTTCCAGAGGAAGTAGTGGAATGGTGTTGCCGTAAACGCCGAGTCTGCGTCTTCATCGAGGAGAACCCGTATAGTGCCGTCGATGTCCTCCGGGGAGGTCAGAGGAGAGGTACACTGGAGGAAGACGATGAGATCCGGTTGATAGTTCTCGGCAGTCTTCAAGTGCTCCAGTACGTGGAGGAGGGCAGACTCTGATGAAGTGGTATCGCCACTGATCTCTGCCGGCCGCCAGATCACCTCGGCACCGTACTGCTCTGAAATCGTGACGATCTCGGGATCATCGGTGGATACGATGATCCGGGTTATGTTTTTTGATTGCCGGGCAGACTCGATGGTGTGGGCGATCAGCGGCTTTCCGGCAAGTGGGCGGACATTTTTTCGGGGGATGCCTTTAGAGCCCCCCCGGGCTGGGATGACTGCTATAATTTGCAAATTAGTCCTCATAATGTTCCATACTTGCCATATTAATAAGATCAATTATCTCATTTGTTTTTTCTGCTCTCAGAAGTGACGTTTCTCTTATGGTTTCGCGAAGACTATTTTCGTTATTCAAAATTTCTTTGACTCTTAATAAAATCCCTTCGCAGGAGTCATGTGTAGGTATCGCAGGATATTCTGTTGGGTCTTGGTAATTCAGTACATCTTGAAGACTAAGGGTTTTATGCGAATTGGATCCTAAAAAGATACAGGGTGTTCCTCCAAGCGAAGCAAGAATTGAAGGATGATAGCGTCCAGATATGAAAACTGTTGCTTTCGACAATATTGCGGCGCCAATAAGTATAGAGGTTCGAGTTGGGATTATTGGAACATCTGTCTTTTCTGAAACTTGATCTAAAAAGGAATCCCCATCACAAGTCTGGATTAAGTATAATTTAATCCCCATTGTCTTGAGTTTGTCAACTAATTTTGCATATGCTTGGGTACTTTCTTTTGGATACCATGCTGCGAGGGAGCTGCCGCCTACGCATATGTATGGTGATGTAAAATCAAATTTTCCAAAGAACCTCTCATCTTCGGGATAAGGAATTAAGAAATCCCCACATTTGGGCAATTGTATGTCACTATCAATATATTTTATCCAACTAAATAGCGCGTCGGGAATGTATGTTGGGTTTATATCTGGGGCAATTTCTTTTAAGACCTTTAAGGAGTATGGATCTCTTACTGATATACCTTTACACTTTTTTAGACACTCACCTGCAATCTTTGCTGTAGATTCGTTTCTTCCATGTACTGGACAGTCCGATACCATTGCATTTAGATAATAGGTTGGTTTATTAAGATACGATGAGAGTTCTATGATAAACAGTTGGAAAAGCAAATCTCTTCGTGGCGGAGAGGTAAATATCATACTTCCTTCTCCATTTATGACGACCATATCTACTGAATTAACCTTTGAATAAATCTCATCGAGAAGGGGTATGCGTCTTCTAAACTTTAGACAACTGTCTAGACTTTGCTTTGGGTTTTCTGCAATAAAATCCTTTTTGATATGGAAAATTCTTATTATTTCATTTATGTATTTATTTTTAACGTTTCTAAGTATGAATGCTATGTATTCGCTATTTAGTGGAAACACCTCACTTATTGGTAGTGGGGTATCTACAGTAGTTTTAGTTATTACATGAGATACCTTGTATTGTTTACTCAATATTTGATGCAGACTTATACTTGTAGCTCGGCACCCCCAATTTAGTACATCTCTATTATCATCTACTAGTAGCACCGTTCTTTTAGTCATAGGATCTCCCTAGTTTATCGGATCTTTGAGTTTCCCATTTTATTGGGAATCTAAAAATCCCTCCCCGAGAATAACTCTTTTGACTGGAATCGTTCTTTAAATTATCGAGTTCAAAAATTAAACAGTCTGGATATTGGATTATTGCTCCAATTCCCGGTTGGCCCGCAGCAATGTAAATTGTATATATGCCTGAATTCAGGACATTTTGTGGCAGAGATATCCTTGCAGAATAATTTCCCGCTTTTCGTAATCTAAGCAAGTCTATATTATCATCGATATCCCATGTTCTAAACAGAACCACACCCTCTCGGGATAAGGCAACACTTATATTGACCCCTTTAATGTCAAATTTCACATGATATTTAATCGTCAGTGTGATGGGATCCGATATGTCCCAGGCTTCACCGTAGTGTTTCCCTGGAGACTCTACTTCAACTTCAAGAATACTGATTGGTTTTATGGGATCTATGTCGTATGTCACCCTATGTGCTACCGATGTTGAAATACCTGATACATACTTATCTATGGCATCTTCGATAGAACCTTGGTAAACCGTTTGTCCACCTGAAAGCAAGATTCCTCTGTAACATAACTTCCGTACAGCCCCCATATTATGACTCACAAACAAAACCGTTCTCCCCTCGCTCGCCACCTCCCCCATCTTCCCTAAACACTTCTTCTGAAACTCCGCATCCCCTACCGCGAGCACCTCATCCACGAGCAAGATCTCCGGATCTAAATGCGCCGCCACCGAGAACGCGAGCCGCACATTCATCCCGCTGGAGTACCTCTTCACCGGCGTGTCCAGGAACTTCTCGACACCGGAGAACTTGATGATCTCATCGAACTTGTCGTCAATCTCCTTCTTCTTCATGCCGAGGATGGCGCCGTTGAAGTAGATGTTCTCCCGGCCGGTGAGCTCGGGGTGAAAGCCCGTGCCGACCTCGAGGAGGGAGCCGACCCGGCCCCGCATGACGATCTCGCCCTCGGTCGGGTAGGTGATCCGGGAGAGGATCTTGAGGAGCGTGCTCTTGCCGGCGCCGTTCCGCCCGATGATGCCGAGCACCTCGCCGCGCTCGACCTCGAAGTTGATGTCTTTGAGGGCCCAGAAGGTATCCTTCGGCTGTGCATTCTCCCTGAGAGTCCTGATCGGATGACACACGGCGTTCGTGAAACTCTCCGTGAACCGCTTGTAGGTCCGGTCCATCCCTATCCGGTACTCCTTGGAGAGGCCCTTCACCTCGATGATCGGTTTATTGTTCCGGGATGTCATGTCACACCAGGTCCGCGAAGTATTTCTCCGTCCTGCGGAGATACAGGACGCCGCTTGCGAAGATCACGATGGTGATCACGGCCGACATGCCGAGGCCGATGTAATCCACCGGGACGTGGCCGAGGAGGACCGCCCGGTGCGCGTTGATCAGGCCGGTCAGGGGATTGAGGGAGAGGAGCCACTGCAGGTTCCCGCTGAGGATATCCGTCGGGTAGATCACCGGCGAGACGAACATCAGGAGCTGGATGAAGAACGGGAGGGCAAACTGGACATCGCGGTACTTCACGCTGATCGATGAGAGCCAGTAGCCCACTCCCGCCGCGAGGAGGAGGGTCAGGAAGACGATCGCCGGCAGGAGGAGGACCGCGGCCGTCGGCACGAACTGGTAGTAGACCATCATGGCGGCGAGGATCGTCATGGCGATCCCGTAGTCCGCAAGACCGGCAAGGCAGGGAGCTGTCGGGATGAATATCCTCGGCATGTAGACCTTCGAGAGGAGGGGAGCGTTCCCGACCAGGCTGTTCCCGGCGTTGGTCAGCGCGTTCTGGAAGTAGATCCAGAGGAGGAGGCCCGAGTAGGAGAAGAGAGCGTACGGAATCCCCTCGGAGGGCATCTGGGCGAGGCCCCCGAAGATCAGGGTGAAGACGACCATCGTGAAGAGCGGCTGGAGCACCGCCCAGGACGCCCCCATGACGGTCTGCTTGTACCGGATCTTGATCTCGCGGAGGGCGAGGAAGAAGAGGAGCTCGTGGTACTCCTTCAGTTCCCTCCAGTTCAGGTCGAGGAGGCCGTACTTCGGGCGGATGATCAGTTCGAAATCTGAGGTGGGCTCGGTCATGGTGGGATTCACTGTCTTCAGGTCTGCTCTCTGGAATGCTATCTCATCTATGCGCGGTGATTCCTGTACCACGCAATCGTCCGCTCCAGCCCCTCGCGGAAGTCGACCTTCGCCCGGAACCCGAACTCCTGCTCCGCGCGCGAGACATCCAGGCACCGCCGGGGCTGGCCGTCGGGCTTCGCGGTATCCCAGGCGATCTCGCCCTCAAACCCGGTAAGATCGGCGACGAGACCTGCGAGGTCGCGGATGGTGATCTCAAAGCCGGCCCCGAGATTCACCGGGTCGGGTTTATCGTAACGCTCGGCGGCAAGCGCGATCCCCTCCGCGGCGTCGTCGACGTAGAGGAACTCCCGCGACGCCGCGCCGGTCCCCCAGACCTCGACGCTCTTTGCACCGCTCT